>Ga0129297_10001827_pt1 | contig 10861 bp, 13 predicted proteins | sample I18A1metaG_FD_94708 | JGI IMG/M metagenome (GOLD analysis project Ga0129297, IMG submission 94708) | Lake sediment bacterial and archeal communities from Gulf of Boni, Indonesia to study Microbial Dark Matter (Phase II) - ​I18A1 metaG | ecosystem: Environmental > Aquatic > Freshwater > Lake >... | reverse complement strand
GGGCAAGACCACGACCCTGGCCAAGCTGGCCGCTGCCTTCGCGCTCGGTCAGAAGAAGAACGTGGCCCTGGTGACGGCGGACACCTACCGCATCGCCGCTGTTGAGCAGCTCAGAACCTACGGGGAAATCATCGGCGTTCCCGTGGACGTGGTCTTCTCCGAGCAGGAGTTGCGCGCCGCCCTGGGGCGCCACAGCAAGCGGGACCTGGTGCTCATCGACACGGCGGGGCGCAGCCCCCGCAACACGGCCCAGATGGAGGAACTGGCCACCCTGCTGGCGGCAGCGCGGCCGGACGAGACCCACCTTGTCCTGTCCCTCACCACCGGCCACAAGGAGGCCTTTGACGCCGCGGACCAGTTCGGGCGCGTGGGCGTCGACCACCTGCTCCTGACGAAGCTCGACGAATGCATCGGACCCGGTTTGGCCCTGGGCCTGGCGGTCCAGCTTGGCAAGCCGATTTCCTACGTCACAACTGGTCAGAACGTCCCGGACGACATTGAGTTATGCCAGCCGGAAAGACTTGCGGCTCGGCTCCTGGGGGAGTAAGAGATGTCGGATCAGGCACAGCGGCTCCGGCAGATGGCATCGAACCTGAAGAGTGAAATCAAGCAGAAGAGCCGTCCCCTGGGCCAGCACCGCTCGCGCGTGGTGGCTGTCACCAGCGGCAAGGGCGGCGTCGGCAAGACCAACTTCGCCGTGAACCTGGCCCTGGGCCTCATCCAGCGCGGCCGCGATGTGCTGCTGCTGGACGCCGACCTTGGCCTGGCCAACGTGGACGTGGTCCTGGGGACCAACCCCACTTACCATCTGGGCCACGTGGTGCGGAGCGAGAAGCGACTGCAGGACGTGGTCTACCGCGGCCCCCTGGGTCTCAAGCTCATCGCCGGCGGCTCCGGGCTAAACGAGCTGCTGGATGTGGGTGACATGGAGCTGAAGCGCTTCATCGGGGGCTTGGAGGTCCTGGCGAGCCAGTCCGACTACGTGCTGCTGGACACCGGCGCCGGCCTGTCCCGTCAGGTGATGAGCTTCGTGCTGGCGGCGGACGAGATTCTGGTCGTCACCAACGCCGAACCGACGGCCATGACGGACGCCTACGCCACCATCAAGGTCATCAGCCGGCAGAATCCGGCGGCCAACATCCGCCTGGTCATGAACGCCGTAGAGGACGACCAGGAGGCCGAACTGGCCATCAACCGCCTCACCATGGCCGCCCTGCGCTTCCTGGGTGTGAACGTGGAAAGCCTCGGCAGCGTGCCCTACGACGGTTCGGTGACCCGGGCGGTCAAGAAGCAGCAGCCCTTTCTCCTGGCCTACCCCGGCACGCCGGCGGCGCGGGCCGTCAAGGAGCTGGCGGCCAACCTGGACGGCGGCGACGCCGGCGCCGGGAGCGGGCTCTTCTTCGACCGGCTGGCCAAGTTCTTCAGCAATCTTCGGGCCTGATGGCCTGGCGTCTCCAGGGCCGAAGGAGCCGTCGGAGCTTCCCGGTCATGTTTCCGCAGAGGGGGTGAGCACCGTGGCTGGACCGTTCCTCATCAACCAGAAGGTCGTGCTGGAGGTGCTGGAAGGCCCGGAGCAGGGCAGCTACCCCACCCGCGTCGAGGACGCCCGCACGGACGGCGTGGTGCTGGCGGCGCCGCTGGTGGGCCGCCGGGCTCTGCAACTGCCTCCCGGCGTGGCGGTCCGCGTCAAGGTCGACTCCAAGCCTGCGGGCGTGAGCACCCTGGAAACCCGCGTTCACGAATCCCTGCCGGTGGCCCCGGAGCGCCGCATTCCCGTGATCGTGCTTGAGCCCGAGGGGAAGGTGGAACAGGTACAGCGGCGGGCCGACGTCCGCATGGAAGTGGAAGTCCCCATCCGTTTCGGAATTCTGGCCAACCCGGAAGACGCCGGCGACTCGGCTCCTCCGCCCATGTGGCCCATCCTGGAAGCTACCGCCGTGGACATCTCCGCCGGCGGCTCGCAGATTCTGACGGAGATCCGCCTGGTTCCCGGAACCCACCTTGACGTGGACATGCGCCTGCCCGACTCCCATGAGACCCTGCACCTGGTGGGCGAGGTCATGCGCATCCTGCGGTCCGAGAAACAGCGCGGCCGCGACTTTCATTGGGTTGCCGTGCGCTGGGTGGGGGCGGAATCCCGGGACCGGGACGCCATCGTCGGCTTCATCTTCCGCGAGCAGTTGCGACGGCGCCGCCGGGGGTTGTTCTGATGGGCGCCGGATTCTGGTTGGGGCTGTTGGCAGGCGGACTGGTGTTTCTGGCAGGCTTCCTGGGGGGCGCATCGCTTCCTGGCGCAGGCCAGCGGGCGATCATGGCTTTTGTCTTCTTTGGGCTCTCCGGGTGGGTTCTACAGACCCTCTGGCGGGCTTTGTTGTCACCGGGGGCACGGCCAGGCGGGGCCGCTGCGGCGCGCCCCAGGTCCCCGCAGGCACAAATGCCGGGCGCACCGGCGGCGCCTCCGGAACGAGCCGGGGCCCGACTGGACCAGGTGCTCCCGCCCGTGTCACCCGCGGAGCTGTTCGAACCCCTGTCGCCACCCGTCCTGACCAAGGACGCAATGGAGGAATAACCCGCCGTGGATACGGCTGAGCTTTGGAGGCAGTACCGCGCCGACCGCAGCCCCGAACTGCGGGAAGCGCTGGTGGAAGAGCACCTGAGCCTGGTCAAGCGCATCGCCGGCCGCATGGCCCTGGTGGTGCCCAACTCGGTCTCGCTGGCCGATCTGGAGGGCTACGGCGCGCTGGGCCTGCTGGAAGCTGTGGAGCGCTACGATCCCGACCGCGGCGTGCCGTTTCCGGCTTACGCCATCACCCGCGTTCGCGGCTCCATCCTGGACGGGCTGCGCTCCATGGACCCGGCGCCGGCATCCTGGCGCCAGCAGGCCCGCCTTCTGGAGAAGGCGGTGGCGCGCCTGGAGGAACGTCTCGGCCGTTCCCCGGACGACGAGGAGCTGGCGGCGGAACTGCACCTGGAGCCGGCGGAGCTGGCCGAGTGGGAGCGTCGGGCCGCCGGCCTGTCCCTGGTCTACCTGGATCAGATCCGATCGGGCCGGGACGGGGAGGATGGTGTGGAGGGTTCTGTCGAATCTCTTGCAGGGGACGACCCCCAGGCCGACCCTCTGGGCAGCATCCTTCGACAGGACCGCCAGGCGTCTCTGGCCGAGGCCCTGGAGAGGCTCTCGGACAAGGAGCGGCTGGTCGTCACGCTGATTTACTACGAAGATCTGACAGCCAAGGAGGCGGCGCAGGTCATGGGGCTTTCGCCCTCGCGCGTCTCCCAACTGCATACCCGGGCCATCCTGCGGCTCCGCGGCAGTCTGAGCCGGCGCCGCGACAGGGTCCTGTAAGGAGCACCTGCAACCATGGCGGCATTCGGAAAACCAGGGGGTGGGGACGATGGCAGGCGAGCCGACCAAGGGAGCACCTGGTTCCCCGTTTCGCGTCAGCATCGCACCCGGTGCCATGGAGGCGACCCTTCTGGTGACGCAGCCGGAGGGCGGACTGCCGTTTTCCCCGGAACTGCTGGAGCAGGCCCTGGCCGCGCTGCAGCGCTCCGGAGTGACGCAGGGCCTGGACCAGGCCGCCGTGGAAGAGGCCGTGCGCTTTCCCGGCACCCCCGTGGTGGTGGCCCAGGGCCAGGCGCCGGAGAAGGGCGATGATTCCCGGCTGGAGTGGCACGTCGACCCCAGGCCGACCGGATTGCCTCTCATCATGGAGAACGAACGGGTTGACTTTCACAGCCTCAATCTGGTGCAGAACGTCGCCAAGGATCAGATTCTGGTGACGAAGATCCCGGCCACTCGCGGCACGCCCGGTGTCAACGTGGAGGGGCGTGCGCTGGAGCCTACGGCGGGACGCGACATGCCCCTGCCGGGGGGCCAGAACGTCTACGCCGACCCTGAAGGGATGCGGCTGTTCGCCTCCGTGGCCGGGCACGTGGTCATTCACGGCAACCGGGTAAGCGTCCTCCCCGTCTTTGAGATCAAGGGCAACGTGGATTACTCCACCGGCGACGTTCACTTCGTCGGCACCGTGGTGGTGCGGGGAAACGTCACCTCTGGTTTCACGGTAGAGGCGGAGGAGGACATCGAGGTCCACGGCTACGTGGACGCCGGCTTTCTGCAGGCCGGGGGAAACATACACGTCCGCAGCGGCATCCAGGGCGCGGGGCGGGGCTCCGTCAAAGCCGCGGGCAATATCTCCGCCCGCTACGTGGAGAACGCCGTGGTGGAGGCGGGTGGGGACGTCCTGGTCTCGGACGCCATCATGCACAGCCGGGTGAGCGCCGGCGGCAAGGTGGTCGTGACCGGCAACAGGGGCCTGATCGTGGGCGGCACCGTGCGAGCCGATCAGGAGGTCTCTGCGGCGGTCATTGGGGCCAACCTGGCCACCGCCACGGAGGTCGAGGTGGGGGCCAATCCGGCCCTGCGCGACGAATTGCGGTCGACGCAGGCCGCCCTGGTGCAGACGGAGCAATCGCTGGAGCGGGCGACCTCGGCCACGCGCATGTTAAAAGAACTGGAGCAGCGCGGCGAGCCGCTTCCCGTCGAGAAGAAGGAAGCCCTGCTCAAGTTGGTGCGCAGCACCTACCACCTGATGGGCGAGCGGGAGACCCTCACCCAGCGGCTGCTCAAGTTGGAAGAGGAACTGGAGGCCCGCAAGAGCGGTCGGGTGCGCGTGACGGACACCATCCACCCCGGCGTCAAGGTGACCATCGGCAGGTCCTCGTACTTCGTGTATGACCCGTTAACCCATACCCGGCTGGTGCTGAACGAGGCCGGCGACGTGGTGCTGGCAACGCTCTAGCCGGTCCTCTCCGCCAAGGAGGTCGGCCCGATGTCCATCCGCTCCGTAGATCTGCAGACCCTCTACCCCAAGGTTCAGGAGGCAGGCCGCCTGCAGCAGGCCCGGGACGAGTCTGTCCAGGCGGCCCAGCAGCAGTTTGCCAGTCAGCTGGCCGGCAAGGTGGAGCGCGAGGCCGGCCAGGTTCAGCAGACCCCACAGACCCGTGGCTCCCGCGTCGGGGATGAGGGCGGACAGGGTGCCGCCGGGCAGCAGGCGGAGGGCGAAGAACGCCCGCGGGAGGAGGAGGCGGAGGCGCAGGAGCCGGCCGCCCCCCACGCCCTTCCCGGCGAACCGGGCCAGAAGCTGGATCTCAAGGCCTGATGGCAGCAACGGCAAGCACAGCCGGTCCCGGGACCGGTCTTTTGGCAGGAGGAATCGCATGATCTGGAAGTACCTTCTCGCCGCCCTGGCCGGCGGCCTGGCGGCCTGGCTGTGGCAGGCCCGCCGCTATCTGGTCCTCCGCCTGCCACGACCCGCACGGACGCTCGCCACCACAGGAGGCGAGGAGTTCGAGACGCTGGTCGAAGACCTGGTCACCGCTGCGGAGCAGCTGATGGACGACCTGGACCAGCGGCAGCGCGAGATGCAGGTCCTGCTGCAGGAGGCGGACGAGCGCATCGCCAGCCTGCGGCAAGGGCAGGACACGGCTGGCCCGGCGGCCGTCGGGTCGGCCCCTTCGGAGGAGACCATCCAGGCGGCGGCGGCCCTGGTGGCGGCGGCCCGCCTGGGACAGGCGGCCTGGAGCGCTGGACCCCAGTCCGTCAGAGCGGAGGCCGCCGATCCGGTTCCGGCCGCCTCGTCGGGAAAGCCCCGCGCCGCCAGGACGAAGAGCAGCTCGGGCAAGACCACCCGTTCCACCAAGGCCACAGGCACCCGGGCCAAGGCCAAGAGCACAGGCGGTGGAACCGCTCGCTCCGCGGCCAAGAAGGCGGCCCCCCGGGCGGACGCGCCAACGGCGGCGAAGACGGAGTTGCGTCATCAGGATGTCCTGAACCTGGCGCAGCGCGGCCTGGGCCCGACGGAAATAGCGCGGCTGACCGGCCGCACCACTGGCGAGGTGCAGCTTATCCTGGGCCTCAACCGCAACCTTCACTAGGGACTGACCAAGCCCCGACCTGTTTCCCCTGGGCCTGTCCGTTCCAGGAATATCCCTGGAGATTGCTGCCATACTATGGAGCAATAACCAGGGAGGGGATAGACGTGGCGAGAAGCCGTTTGGAGCGCCGCCGGGCAGAAGCAATACGTCCCGGCCGCGCTTTTCTGTGGGGCGCCGGCGTGGGCCTTCTGGTCTCCGCCAGCCTGGTGCTGGCGCTGGCCGGCGTGGTGGCGCAGCGCGGCCTGCAGGTAGTGCTGTCGGCGGACGAAATGGCCCAGGTCGTTCGGACCCAGGTGACCCGTCAGGTCGAGGCCGATTTCCCTGCCATGATGGCCCAGGTCAAGGCTGACGCCGCCGCCCAGATCAAGACTCAGATGAAGAACAAGATCGACGGCGGCGCCGTACGCATCTCCGATGTGGTGGTGCCGCTGCCGCCGGAGGTCCTGAGCCAGTTCCAGGGCCGCCTGGAGAGCATCGTCCAGTCATCCATTGCCAGCGCCCTGGACGGCATGGACGTTCACAAGCTGGCCACGGCCTACGGCGACCGTGCCCAGGCTATGGTCAAGGCGTCACTGCGCCAGCAGCTGGACGGCAAGACTTTCTTCTACTCGCCGGTCAGCTGGGTCTCCATTCCGGTGACCCTGCGCGTGCAGTAGCCGGAGTGCCGTTATGTTAGAATGAAGAAGCGTCTGGTGTGCCGTCTTCGCCGGAGTCTGCCGCCCGACCCGAGATGCGAACTCAGGTTTGACGGCATTTGGCGCAAATGGTACACTGTATTGCGGTTATCTAGTCCACACCCGGCCAAGGCCAGCTGGCGGTGTCCCCTACAGGGGATTCCAGCGGCCGATGCGGTTCGGGGAGGTCCCACAGCCGGATCCGGGAGAAGGGCCGGCGCGGGAGTCAAACCAGGGGAGGGGGTGAAACACCCATGTCCGTTATCTCTATGAAGCAGCTCCTCGAGGCGGGCGTCCACTTCGGGCATCAGACCCGGCGCTGGAACCCCAAGATGAAGGAGTACATCTTCACCGAACGGAACGGCATCTACATCATCGACTTGCAGAAGACGGTGAAGATGGTGGAGCAGGCGTACAACAACGTCCGCCAGCTCTCCTTCGACGGAGGCAAGGTCCTCTTCGTCGGCACCAAGAAGCAGGCGCAGGATGCCGTGAAGGAAGAAGCCGAACGTTGCGGCATGTACTACGTCAACCAGCGCTGGCTGGGCGGCATGCTGACCAACTTTGAGACCATCCGCAAGCGGATCGACCGGCTGACCAGGCTCGAGCTGATGGAGCAGGACGGTTCGCTTGATCGCCTTCCCAAGAAGGAAGTCGCGAAGCTGATGGGCGAGAAGGAGAAGCTGGAGAAGTTCCTCGGCGGCATCAAGGGCATGAAGGAACTTCCGGGCGCTCTGTTCGTCATCGACCCGCGCAAGGAGCACATCGCCGTGCAAGAGGCGCGCCGGCTCAAGATCCCGATTGTCGCCATCGTTGACACCAACTGCGATCCGGACGAGATCGATTGGATCATTCCCGGTAACGACGACGCCATCCGCGCCGTCAAGCTCCTCACCGGCAAGATGGCCGATGCGGTTCTGGAAGGCCGTCAAGGGGTCCAGGTAGTGGCCCAGTAAGCGGTGCGGGTGGGGCCCTAGGCCCCACCCGTTTTCTGTATCTATGCTCGCACCTGTTGAGGAGGCGTTTTCGTGGCTGAGATTTCGGCCGCCCTGGTCAAGGAGCTGCGTGAAAAGACCGGCGCAGGCATGATGGACTGCAAGAAAGCACTGGCTCAGGCAAACGGCGACATGGACAAGGCCGTCGACCTGCTTCGGGAGAAGGGCCTGGCCGCTGCCGCCAAGAAGGCGGGGCGCGTCGCCTCGGAAGGCATTGTCGACAGCTACATCCATGGCGGCGGACGCGTGGGCGTCTTGGTGGAGGTCAATTGCGAGACCGACTTCGTGGCCCGCAATGAGGATTTCCGGGCCTTCGTTCACGACGTCGCCCTGCAGATCGCGGCCCTGAAGCCCCAGTACGTCAGCAAGGAAGAGGTTCCGACCGAGATCATCGAGCACGAGCGGGAGGTCCTCAAGGCGCAGGCCCTGGGCGAAGGCAAGCCCGCCCACATTGTGGACAAGATGGTGGAGGGCCGCCTGGAGAAGTTCTACAAGGAAGTGTGCCTCCTGGAGCAGCCCTTTGTGAAGGACCAGGACACCACCCTTGGCAAGATCCTCAACGAGCTGGTCGCCAAGATCGGCGAGAAGATTGCAGTTCGCCGGTTCGTCCGCTATGAGATGGGCGAGGGCCTGGAGAAGCGCTCCGATGACTTCGCAGCTGAAGTCGCCGGCATGACCAAGTAAGACAAGCGGCGAGGGAACACGCGAGTGTTCCCTTTTCCGGCTGGAGCCGGGGCCCCCTGGCCCCCGGCCCGACCCAGGGCAGGATTTGGGTTCAGCGGCGCGAATAGGTTTGGAGGAATGAACGTGTCAGAGCCAGTCTATAAGCGAGTCGTGCTCAAGCTATCCGGCGAGGCCCTGGCAGGAGACCACAAGTTCGGCATCGACCCGGACGTGGTTGACGCCATCGCCCGTCAGATCCGGGAAATCCGGGATCTGGGGGTGGACATCTCCGTCGTTGTGGGCGGGGGCAACATCTGGCGCGGCCGGGCCGGCTACTCCAAGGGGATGGACCGGGCCACCGCGGACTACATGGGGATGCTGGCCACCGTTATGAACGCCCTGGCCCTGCAGGACGCCATCGAGCACCATGGGGTCGCCACTCGCGTACAGACGGCCATCGAGATGCGGGCCATCGCCGAGCCCTACATCCGCCGCCGGGCAATTCGCCACCTGGACAAGGGGCGGGTCGTCATCTTCGCGGCGGGCACGGGCAATCCCTACTTTACCACCGACACCACCGCCGCCTTGCGGGCGGCTGAAATTGAAGCGGACGCCATCCTGATGGCCAAACAGGGCACGGACGGCGTCTACGACAGCGACCCCCGCACCAACCCCGAGGCCAGCCGCTTTGATCGCATCGGGTACCTGGATGTGCTGAACCTGGGCCTGGACGTCATGGACTCCACGGCGGCCTCGCTCTGCATGGACAACGGGATCCCCATCGTCGTCTTCGACATGAACGTGTACGGCAACATCAGGCGGGTCATCCTGGGCGAAAATATCGGCACAGTTGTGGGGGGAGAGGGCAATGGTCAAAGACGTGATTAAGCAGGTCGAGGAGAAGATGAAGAAGACCAGCGAGCTCTTTCGCAGGGAGCTGTCCCAGCTCAAGGCTGGGCGCGCCACGCCGGCCCTGCTGGATCGGGTGATGGTCGACTACTACGGCACGCCCACGCCGGTCAACCAAGTGGCGAACATCGCCGCGCCCGAGCCGCGGCTCCTGACCATCCAGCCCTGGGACAAGTCCGTCGTTCCCGCCATTGAGAAGGCCATCCTCAAGTCCGAACTGGGCCTCACCCCGTCCAGCGACGGCGCCCTGATCCGCCTGGCCATTCCGCAGCTGACCGAGGAACGGCGCAAGGACCTGGTCAAGCAGGTTCACAAGCAGGCGGAGGAGCAGCGCGTGGCCATCCGCAACGAGCGTCGGGACGGCAACGAGCGGATCAAGGCGCTGGAGAAGAAGAAGGAAGTTACCGAGGACGAGGCCAAGCGGGCCGAGGCCGATATCCAGAAGCTCACCGACCAGTACATCAAGGAGATCGACCACATCGTTCACTTGAAGGAAAAGGAGATCATGGAGGTTTGAGCGCCCCCTCTGTGCTGGCTCTGCCCGTCGGTGAGGCCAGGTCGATTCTGGCCGCTGCCGGCGTGGAGGATGTCGTTGTGCTCACCGCCCGCCCCTTCCGGGCGGGCGCCGCCACCGGACCGCTGCCGGACCCGTCTGCACTGGACGTGTGGCGGGTCATCCGCCAGCGCGACCTGGCCCCCGGTCGCGTGGAGCTGCTGGCCAGCCCTTTGATGCGCACGGCCCCATGACCGGCCGCGAGGAGCTTGATGGCCATCGGCCCCTCCGCGGCCTCTTTTGTTGAATATCACGGAGGTACGCAGTTGAACGGCAAAACCACCCTGGCCCGCCTGCTGAGGCCCCTGCTCCGCCGGGAGCGGTCCGGGGAGACGGTCCCGGACCTGTCCCGGCTGCCCCGGCACATCGCCGTCATCATGGACGGCAACGGCCGGTGGGCCACCAAGCGGGGGCTGCCTCGCGTCGCCGGCCACCGGGCCGGCGTCGAGGCGCTGCGGGGCGTCATCAAGACCTGCAGCCGGCTGGGCATCGAGGTTCTGACCCTCTACGCCTTCTCCACGGAGAACTGGAAGCGGCCACCCCAGGAGGTGGACGCCCTGATGAAGCTGCTGGTGGAGTACCTCCGGGCCGAGATAGACGAACTGCACCACAACGGGGTGCGCATCCAGGCCATCGGCCGGGTGCAGGAGCTGCCCGCGTTCGACCGTGAGGAAATCGCCCGGGCCGAGGCGTTGACGCGCGACAACACCGGGTTGAAGGTCAACCTGGCTTTGAACTACGGCGGCCGCCTGGAAGTGACCGACGCCGTTCGGGCCATCGCCGAGCAGGTGAAGGCCGGGCGTCTGAGGCCCGGAGACATCACCCAGGAGCTGGTGGCCGACCACCTGTACACGGCCGGGAGCCCTGACCCGGACCTGATCATTCGCACCGGCGGCGAGAGTCGCCTGAGCAACTTTCTCCTCTGGCAGGCGGCCTACTCGGAGCTGTGGGTGACGCCCACGTACTGGCCGGACTTCGGGCGGAAGCAACTGTACCAGGCCTTGTCCGATTACGCCGCCCGCGAGCGGCGGTTCGGCGGCATCAAGTCGAGGTGAGACCGTGCTTCGCACCCGCTTCATCACAGGCGTAGTCTTCGGTGTCGTGCTGCTGGGGGCCCTGTATCTGGG
>Ga0129297_10001826_pt1 | contig 10862 bp, 10 predicted proteins | sample I18A1metaG_FD_94708 | JGI IMG/M metagenome (GOLD analysis project Ga0129297, IMG submission 94708) | Lake sediment bacterial and archeal communities from Gulf of Boni, Indonesia to study Microbial Dark Matter (Phase II) - ​I18A1 metaG | ecosystem: Environmental > Aquatic > Freshwater > Lake >... | reverse complement strand
TTTGGGGTAGCGGACGTAAAACGAGAGGGAACAGATGTTACCGTAGTGGCTACGCTTTATATGGTTCATAAAGCCATTAGGGCGGCGGAGGAACTCGACGGAGAAGGTATAAGCATTGAAGTTATTGACCCTAGAACTTTAACACCTTTAGACAAACAGACAATAATTAAATCTGTCAAGAAAACTGGGAGAGTTGTCATTGTAAGTGAAGACTGCAAAACCGTTGGCGTCAGCGCAGAAATCGCTGCGATAGTGGCTGAAGAAGCCATAGACTATTTGGATGCTCCGGTTAAGCGTTTGGCTGAGCCGGATACGCCTATCCCATTCAGTCCACCTTTGGAGCAATACGTTATTCCAAATGAAAAGTCTATAATTAAAGCAGTTAAGGAAGTGGTTTAAAATGGCGACAAAAGTTGTTATGCCAAGACTTAGCTTGACTATGAAAGAAGGCACTGTTGGAAGATGGTACAAGAAGGAAGGAGACGCAGTTAATAAAGGCGAGCCAATAGTAGAGGTAATCTCTGAAAAGGCCACTTACGATTTGGAAGCACCGGCCTCAGGGATACTGCGAAAGATTTTGGTGGAAGAAGGATTGAATGCAGACGTTGATGTGGTTCTCGCTTTTATAACGGCTCCAGACGAAACGCCTCCAGAGACAGAACAAGTTACAGTGGTACCTGAAGCGGTTGAAGAAGTAGAAAAACGTGTTTTGGCATCACCAGCCGCGAAACGTTTGGCCAGAGAACATGGAATAGATATCTCAGCGGTTGAGGGCAGCGGACCAGAAGGTCGAGTAAGCGAAGATGACGTTAAAAAGTTTATCGAAGAAAAATGGGGTCCCACGCCGAAAATTAAAGATATTGTCCCCTTAAGCGGCTACAGGAAGACCACCGCTGAACGGCTCTCCATGAGTTTTAAAACAGCTCCGCATAGCACCAACATGATGGAGGTTGACATCTCGGAAGCAAAGCATCTGCACGAGCGTCTCCAAGTCTCTTATACTACTATTCTTGTGAAGGCTGTGGCAAAAGCGTTAACCGAGCACTCAATGGTAAATGCGATGTTGGAAGGCGAAAAGATAAAAATTTTTGAGGATGTTAACATTGGCGTTGCGGTCGCGACAGACAATGGCCTGGTCGTTCCGGTTATACACAACGCAGATAAGAAGTCATTGAAAGAGATTGAAGCTGCCCTTAAAGAGCTAACGGAAAAAGCAAAACAGGGGAGACTAGTCAGAGATGATGTTACTGGAGGAACTTTCACGATTTCCAATTTAGGCATGTTTGGCGTGGAGTTTTTCACGCCAATAATTAATCCGCCTGAGGCTGCCATACTTGGCGTTGGAAGGGTTGTTGAAAAACCAGTCGTAATTAACGGAAATGTTGAGGTTAGGTTGGTGCTAATGTTAAGCCTTTCATATGATCATAGAATTGTAGACGGTGTTCCTGCTGCACAGTTTCTGAACAAAGTAAAGCACTATGTGGAAAACCCAGAGATCCTCGTTGCCTAAAATTTCTGAATTTATATTACCACCCAAGTAGGACCGGAGACACTGGGCACCTACTTTTTTGTTAAGCTTTGTAGTCAAGGCTAAGAGCGTGGATCTGTTTGAATGAACAGTTAGAGTTTCGACATTTTGGAAAGTTTTAAGTGTGTGGCAACATAGAAAAAAACGAGCTAAAATGAGGGTTGCTAGGTATTACAGTCAGAATGATATACGAGTAGAGGATATGAGCATACCGGAAATTAGCGAAGATGACGCTTTGGTTGAAATGAGGGCTTGCGGAATATGCGGTTCAGATTTTATGCACTGGCATCTGAAAAGTCGCGCACCCCTAGTTCTTGGACATGAGCCAACAGGGATGATTGCAGAAAGGGGGACCAACGTTGAGAATTTTGAGGTCGGCGATAGGGTTTTTGTGCATCATCATGTGGCATGCCTAAAATGTCATTACTGTCTGCGTGGAGACTTCACTTTATGTAAGCAGTTTCATGAAACAAATATTGAGCCTGGTGGTTTAGCAGAATACTTTAAGGTTCCAGCTCCAAACCTTCAACTGGACACTTTGAAAATCCCAGACAATTTACCTTTTGATGAGGCCACATTAATAGAGCCAATAGGTTGCTGTTTAAGAGCCCTTAAAAAGTGTGGAATCCAAAAGGGTGATTCCATAGCCGTAATAGGAGCCGGAGCAACAGGAATAATTCACGTCAGACTTTCAGAGATTCTCGGTGCAACGAAGATTATCGTAAGCGACTTGATTGATTATCGCTTGAATGTAGCGAAGGCATTCGGCGCTGACATGGTGGTTAACCCGAAAAGTGAAGATATATCTGACATCGTTAAGGCTGAAACTGATGGAAGAGGCGTGGATATTGTGGTGGTTACAGCGCCGAGTTTGGAAGCGTATGAAGCTGGCTTAAATGTTTGTCGCAAAGGGGGGAGGCTCTGCATTTTTGCTCCAACAGAACCGGGAAACTATTTACAAATAAGCCCTAAAGAACTATTTTTTTCTGAAGTCCAAATAATTCCGTCCTATTCAACATCCCATTTAGAGACAAAAGCCGCTTTAGACCTTTTGAAATCTGGGAAGTTTAATGCTAAACTGTTAATAACTCATCGCTTTACACTTTCAAATGCCGCAGAAGCTTTCAAAGCAGCCTCAGAAAGTAAGGAGAATTTGAAAGTTGTCGTCGTGAATGGGTGATAGAAAATGAGGGCAGCTATGCTTTATGGAGTGAAAGACCTAAGGTTGAAAGATATCGAAGTGCCAAGAGTTGAGGCTGGCGAAGTCCTTGCAAAGATTAAAGCAGCCACAACATGTGGCACAGACCTCAAAATCTTTCAAAGGGGCTATGTGGAGAAGGTCATAACGCTTCCAACGGTTTTTGGGCATGAATGGGCCGGAGATGTTGTCGAAGTCGGCGAAGGTTTAGATTGGCCAAAAAAGGGTATGCGCATTCGCGCGGGCAACAGTGCACCGTGTTTGCGTTGCAGTATGTGTCAGAGGGGCAAGTACAACCTTTGCGAAAACATGATTTGGCTTTGGGGCGCCTATGCTGAGTACATTAAGGTTCCAGCCCACATGGTTTTGGTTAACGCTCAGGAGATACCGGAGCATGTTTCCTATGAGGAGGGTGCGATGGTCGAGCCTTTGGCTTGTGTTTTACATGGGATCGAGGAAGCTGGGGTAAAGCTAAGCGATACTGTGGCCATTATTGGTGCCGGGCCAATCGGGTTGCTGCATTTGCTAACTGTTAAGAAGCTGGGGGCTGAAAAAGCCCTAGTCATCGACCTTGTTGAGGAGCGTTTGGATATGGCTGCAAAACTGGGTGCGGATGAAACGATCAATGCGGGGAAAGTGGATGTTGTGCAAGCGGTTAGGCGGTTGACAGGCGGATACGGCGCGGATGTTGCAATTGAGGCCATAGGGTTGCCTATCACATGGGAACAAGCATTGAAGTTGGCTAGAAAGGGAGGAACTGTCCTAGAATTTGGCGGATGCGCGCCTGGGACAGAAATAAAGGTTGACGCTGAAGCGCTTCATTACGGGGAGCTAACCGTTCTGGGCGCTTTTCATGCCACTCCTATACATTTCAAGAAAGCCTTGAACATGATAGCGTCTAAAGTCATTGATGTTAAGCCTCTTAAAACGCGGACAATGAGGCTCGAAGAAATTGAAGAGGCCTTTGAAATACTTTCTACATCGAAAAGCGAAGTCAAAATAGCCCTCATCCCCTAGACTTGACTAGCGCCACTTGAGTAGACATCCTGGCTGCCAACCCCTAATAGAAATGATGTGCAAAGAGGTAGTGCATAGAGAAAAAGTTCTTTTGTCGATGGCATCAAAGGTGATAATCAGACAAAGCGCGTTTAGTCGACTATTAGCTAAGAGGAGAACTTCTCTTACAGTCAGTAATTGGGAAACGGCAATTTTGCATCTGTAGTCAAGATTAAGCCTATCTGATTCAGAATTTTTTCATCTCCTTCATTCGTAAGATGGGTAGTGTGCATTTCACAATCTTTCAGTTTGTTCAAGACATATAGGCACTTGCGCGCATTCCGGTCCAAAACTGAGCTCGCGGCTAATGCACAAAGTATTTCTTTTGTATCTAATGATGTGCTGCCTAGTCCTATCGTACTCTTTAGTTCTGTGATGCTCTGAATTACTTTCGGAGAAACGACATCAATATCATCAGGTATTCCAGCAACCTTCTTTGTTGCATTTAGAATGGCGGCTGATTCAGCATAGAGCAGGGGAGAATTTTTGCCTGTAACAATAGCAGTTCGGCCAGCATCCAAAAGTATTTCGATTGCTGCCCCACAGAACACGCCTTTGTATCCCTTTCCTTCGTCTTTCCTCCTTCTGGCGTCTTCTGCGGCTATCCTGGCAGGTATGACGACAGAACGATCCTCTGGCTGGACGCCTACCCTACGCATGATCTTTTTCATTCTGTTGAGCGTATCATGAAGAGTGTCACCTTCCACGAATTCTCTTTGATATCTAAAATATCGTCTTGCAATTTCTTCCTTACTTGCTTCACGCACTATATTATCGTCAATTATTCCTTCTTTAATCATGTTTACGCCCATATCAGTCGGTGATTTGATGTTCACCATCGGGTCGTTCCTGTCGACAATTTTGTCGATAATTCTCTTCATTATCGTGAAATTTTCCACATCTCGATTGTAGTTCGTTGCTGCTATTCCATACTCTTTCAGGTGGAATGGATCAACAACATTGTAATCTCCTATGTCTGCAGTTGCAGCCTCGTACGCAACATTTAAAGGATGATCAAGGCCTAAATTCCAAACCGGGAATGTTTCAAATTTCGCAAAACCGGACTTGACACCTCGTTTTCTATCGTTGTAGATTTGCGCCATACAAAAAGAGAATTTTCCACTGCCAGGTCCTGGTGCGGTAACAACTACGATTTTTTTTCCAGTATCAACATAATCTTGCTTGCCGTATCCTTTGTCGCTTACGAGGAAATCTAAATCATTAGTGTAGTTCTGTAACTCATAATGTAAGAAGACACCTATTCCCATGTTCTGAAGCTTTTGTTTGAATTTCTTGGCTGTTAATTCATTGTTGAATCTGCTTATTACCACAGCAAAAACTTCTAAACCCATCTCGCGCAGATCATTTATGTCTTTAAGTATTTGGTCATCATATGTTAATCCAAAATCCCGTCTGATTTTTCTTCCTTCTATATCCTTCGCACTTATACAATGCACTATTTTAATTCTCTTTTTCAGTCCTTCCAGCATCTGAATTTTTGTTTTGGGATCAAAACCTGGAAGCACACGTGACGCATGATGGTCATAACATAACTTGCCCCCAAATTCTAGATAAAGCTTATCAAAGAATGAAACGCGATTAAGTATCTTTTTTATTTGTACATTCAGATACTTCTTTGTGTCAAACCCAATTTTTCTAATCATTCAACAAACCTTCTGCCAACAAATCCACAAGATTCCCCTGCCTAAGCCTTGAGTTTTTCCTTTATTATTCCTTTCAGCCTAAAATAGTAATAATACCATGAACTGGCCTATTTCTCTTCATCTCCGTTTTTCTCACAAAACATTGGCTTTCTTTCTCGCAGATATGCTTAAATTCTACCTTTGGCAGTGCTTTGGTTTCTTCGATTGCTTCCTTTTTTTTGCAACGAACTGGCCGTTTACCGCGCGCGGTAGTAACAGTTAGCGCGCGCTAAGTATATTCAATCAATATTTTGTTTATCAACTGATAAACTCTGCAGCCTCTGCAGTCTTCATAACTCTTTTGTTTACAGTTGTTACATAGCAAACGATTTAATTCCTTGATTTCTGATTCCAGAGCCATCCCCTTTCTCCTAGGAAACTTGTGTTTCAGAGCATTAAATACTATATTTCAATTGAAAGAATATTCTCATTGGCGTGCGCTATCTTAAAACAATAATCTTAACTATGCAAAAGTACTATTGAAAACATGATGTGCCGTTGAGGAAAGTAAACTGGGTAATAATCGTTTGCATACTGGTCTCGTTACTTGCTTGGTATTGGAGATTTGACTTGATGATTGAGTATCTTGCTTTTAGCGGCGATAGCCTTCTTAAAGGAAGAGTGTGGACTTTGGTCACTGCCCTATTCATTCACGCTGATATGTTGCATTTGTTCGGTAACATGCTTTTTCTTTTCGTCTTCGGTAACACTTTAGAAAAAGACCTGAAAGCAACGAAAACATTAGGTGCATTTTTCTTCGGCGGTATCTTGTCCTTCTTCTTAAGCACCTTTTTCTACGATTCATCAACCCCCTTAATTGGAGCTTCTGCAGCAATTTTTACCTTGACCTCAATCGTCATGCTTGTTAACCCTTTAAAATTCTCTTTCCTCTTCTTAATGCCTCAAGGGCTTGTAGCAATTATCTATTTCGCATATAATGTCACTGCTGTATACTCAGGTTCCCAAGGAAACATAGCTTACATCTCCCATGTAATTGGATTCGTAATTGGAATGCCATTTGGTATAGCCTGGAGCCAAAAGTGGGTTCGAAATCTTCTCATAACTATAGCTTTGTTTCTTCTGTATCTTATAGTGGTATTTCTCCTACTCCCGCAGATTTTAGGCGCGTCATCCTATACATCCATTCTATAGCACGCGCGCTGAGAGCAGAAAAAGTGAGCTGGCGAGAGGTAGCTCCAACCGAAGCAAAAAATCGCCATCAGACCGGGGAGGCTTACTTTTGTTTTGTGGCAATATTAAACACCTTTCGCATACACATTCTAACCCTGCGTCAAGTATCACAGTCAACTTTTGTGAAACGCGCCCTAAATCATAAAGATTAGGGAAATTCCAATAACAATCGCTATCGAACCCAAGGCGCTTTTCATTGTAACTTTTTCTTTAAGAAAAATTGTCCCAATCAATGTTGAAAACAGAGGTGTCGTGGACGATATTGGGACAGCCTGTGATTCTAGCGTGTTCAGAAAACTAAAATTTAATAAGAACCACCCAATCCCCATTGACATTACTCCTCCGGCACAGAGTTCAATTAGCGTTTTGCGCTGTACTTTCAGAAAGCCATGATCTCTATCAAGGATCGGAGACAAGGCCAGCAGAGAAACCGCCGTCGCTACTGTCCGAATGGTGTTGAAGGCTAGGTTATTTTCGAAACCTCCTGCTCCTTGAAACTTCACAACCATATTGACCAGTGCTACAGCTATTGACCACGTTACAGCCGATCCCAAGCTTGCGATTACGCCTTTAATCAAAATTTTCTTTTGCGTCTTAATCTCTTCTCTATCATTTTTCTGACTCAAAAGCCATACCCCAAAAACTATCATAACGGCACCAAAAACGAGAGGTAAAGTGACGGGCTCCCCTAATAAGAAAACTGCCCAAAAAAAGTTAAACAATGGGTAAGTACAAACTAATGGGACGGCTCGGGCGACTCCTATAAGCTTTAGACCTTCCATGTACAGAGTGTCCCCGAGAACTAAGCCGATTATCCCGCTAAGGCATGTTAAAATAACAGCGTTCAGGGGCAAACTTGCTAAAACGCTAATTCTAACTGTAGCTAACAAGCAACAAATCAGAACTGCACTTGTGCCTAAGCACCGCACTGTATTCGCTGGAAAAGGTTTTGTTTTTAGCAATGCTTTCCTGTAAAAGGTCGGCTCTATAGCCCAGATGATTGCTGCGCCTAAAGCTGCAAGTTCTCCTATCAATCGTTCCCACTCTGATTTCGGTGTTAAAGGTAGAACTTGCTTAAGCCGTTGAATATATAATTTTTGCAGACGGAAATCGTGAGCGATAATAGGCGCACTTTGTTTGGGACGGCGTGGCATTGGGAAAAAGAATGGAAATGCGCGAGAGAAAGCTCCATTTATGTCTAATATCATGAATCAGCATTTCTCATGAACACGATAGTTAGCGTTTGAGAAAAGTATTAATTGGCTAATTAGGAGCGTTAATTTGTAATATAGCACAAACCAAATGGAGAAGATTTCTTGAAAAATGATTTAAAATGGAAACTGCGCCGAGGAGAGCAGACCGTTGGTACATGGGTCACCATTCCACACATGGGCGTTTCAGAAGCCCTTTAAACTTTGCCTTTCGACTGGTTTGTCTTTGATCAAGAGCACTCGCCATTGGATGATCAGCTATCGCAGGAATTAATACAGGCAATGACCTGGTTTTGATAAAGAAAGCTTTGGACACTGGAGCTTATGGTGTTATGGTGCCTTTGGTCAGTACCACGGGTGACGCTGTCAAAGCTGTCAAAGCTTGCAAGTGTCCACCTGAAGGCATTAGAGGTTGCGGTCCTAGAAGAATGGGCATTCTCGATCCTGATTATCTCAGCACCGCAAATAGGGAGATTCTTGTTATCGTTCAAATAGAGACTAAAGAAGCCATTGGTAACGTTGAGGAGATTTTGTCTGTGGAAGGCGTGGATGCTTTCTTCCTAGGGTCATATGACCTTTCAATTTCTATGGGTCTGATGGGTCAAATCAAAGATTCAAGAGTTCACGAAGCCATAGACAAAGTTTTCAAAGTTGGCAAAAAGTTAGGCGTGGCATCGGGCATCTGGTGTGGTGGCGGCTTAACTATTAGAGAAAGGCTTGTGCAGGAATGGCAGTTAGTTCCTGTCGGAATGGATCTAAACTTTCTCTTGAACGGTGCCTTAGCAACTTTGAAGGGAGCAGCTGTCTTTAAGAAAGTCAATGACGTTATATGAACTATCTCCGTCGAATGTTGGTTTCATAATTGGCGCGTGTATTAAGCAGTGGCTTCTCTGCTCTTGGCGCTGATACTCCTTTTTCGTTCTATTTTTGTCCTATGTTTGTGCCAAAGCTTCTTAAGGAGTTTACTTGTATAAAAAAATCAGGAAGGAAATGGCATGATTAAAAACCCTAAAAAAGAGTGGAAAGGTAAAATTGAGGAGTATCCCTTGACAAACTATCCAGACTATGAGGCAGGTAAGCCTCCAAGGGTAGAGAAACTTCAACAATTCTCTTATCTTGACGAATTGGAAAGGATATGGGGCAAGCAATGGAACGCTCAAGGCATCGGAAAACTTAGAGAAGTAGCATTAATCAAACCCACCGGGCATGAAGCAAATCTTTTGTGGGCAAAAGATCCAGTCTTCTTTCTCATGAGGCAAGGGGTCATAGACCAAGAAGCTTTGACGCTGCTGTTCAATCAGCATGAAGCCTATGCCAGAGTGCTGAAGGAGAACGGAGTTCACATTCACTGGATGGAAATTGATGATCCTATAGGCGCTTATGGTCCAATGAGAAAGCTCTACATGGCGGAGGAAGTTTTCGTGACTAAGGGAGGGGCGATAATACCCAGATTCGGTCACGCGTCTTATAAGCGCGGATTGGAACCACACTTTCAGAGTTTTCTAGCAAGTATTGGTTGTCCTATTCTCTTGACGGTTTGTGGTTATGGAATCTTCGAAACTGGGCCAGGCTTGGTGCCAGTTGCTGAGGATGCTCTGCTGATTCATCAATCATGCGCAGGTAACCAAGAAGGGCTAGATCAAATTCTTCCAGTTCTCAAGAGATGTGGTCTAAAAGAGTACCAGTTGGTTTATCTTCAAACAATCATGGACAGCTTTGAGTCTGGCGGTGAATTCCACGTGGACATGGTGGTGGGCCCTGTCGACACAGGCGTAGCTGTCATATACCCTGCTTGCTTAGATTATCAGACATATGTGTGGCTAAAGGATAAGGGCTTCAAACTTATAGAAGTGCCGCCTGATGAACAAAAGAAGTATATTCCAGCCAATTGCGTCATTCTCGAGCCTGGCAAGGTGATAATGCCTGCTGGAGCAGAAAAAACTAACGCCGCCCTGCGCAGAGAAGGCATTGACGTGATAGAGGTTCAAACTACTGGATTGACTAAAGGCGGCACGAACGGAATTCGGTGCATGACTATGTGCTTGATACGTGATCGAGGACCAAGTTTGGAAGAGATAAAACGGTAGAATTGAATTCACACTTATTGATGCTATTCCAAGCATCTGATTCTATACTAGGAGTTACTCAGCGCGCGCGCTAGTAAAACATAAATGTACTATCTGAGTAGAAACTTTTGTGGTTCCATTGGATGAGAGATATTGCTCAAGATGTGGAATGAAATCGCCCAGTGATGCAAGTTTTTGTCCCAATTGTGGTGCATCGTTCAATGTGGCGCCGGCTCGTGTTCTAGTGGTCACAACACCCGCAGTTCCGGGCTATCAGATTATCAAAGTACTAGGCCCTGTTCACGGAATAACTGTCCGAACCAGAGGAATTGGTGGAAAAATCGTAGCCGGAATTGAAGGCATGTTTGGCGGTGAAGTAACATCTTACAGCTCGGAGGCCGAAAAGGCGCGAAGAGAGTCCTTAGATAGGTTAATTAGCGCGCGCGGTTAATTGAAAATGCTGTGCAAATGGGAGCCAATGCTGTGGTTGGTGCAGACTTCGAGACGAGTGACATTTTACAGGGAACCGCGACATTGTTCTCTGCTTACGGAACAGCGGTGGTTATTGAGCATGTTAAGAAAGAGTATTGAAGTTTTCACTCGCTTTATTTATGATCATAAGCGTCTGTATTGTTCTATCTAGGAGAGCAGAAACTGGATGAAAATAGCCCTTGTTCAGCAGTATTCAACAAAGAATAAACAAGATAATATTGCTAGGGGACTGGAAGCTTTGGAGAAAGCAGCTTCTGTCGGCGCTGAGCTTGTTGCTTATGCAGAGTTAGCCTTCAACTTCTTTCTTCCACAGTATCCCGCTACTGCCGAAGCTCTTGAGCTAGCCGAACCGATACCGGGCCCAACCACTGAACTGTTTTCCAGAAAAGCGAAAGAACTTAGAATGGTAGTTATTCT
>Ga0129297_10001825_pt1 | contig 10869 bp, 11 predicted proteins | sample I18A1metaG_FD_94708 | JGI IMG/M metagenome (GOLD analysis project Ga0129297, IMG submission 94708) | Lake sediment bacterial and archeal communities from Gulf of Boni, Indonesia to study Microbial Dark Matter (Phase II) - ​I18A1 metaG | ecosystem: Environmental > Aquatic > Freshwater > Lake >... | reverse complement strand
TTTAAAGCACACCAAGTAACTAGCCATGTCGAGCTAATATACTTGAAGTCAATCGAGCTTCATTGATAAGAGGAATGAAGCCAACTTTCGGCCTTGCACTTTTACATAGCACAACTTTTTCACGTTTACCAGCCGAATTGTTCCTTTGTTATCAGAAATCGCTCACGCAAAGCTGGGCAATTTTATTGCCAAAACTTATATTGCATACTTGTGGGTTAAGCAAATCCTTAGACAAGGTAGTTCGTGAAGGTGTGTTGAAGTGTACCTGGTTGGCGAAGCATTGGTTGGCGACGGATCAGAGGTAGCTCACATAGACCTTCTGGTAGGTGAGAAGGAAGGGCCTGTGGGAGAGGCGTTTGCTAACAGCTTGTCAAGTCTATCTGCAGGTCATACGCCGCTTCTTGCGATAGTAAGACCGAACCTGCCCGCTAAGCCTTCGACGTTACTCGTGCCCAAAGTCACTGTGAAGAATCTGGAGGAGACTGCCCGTATTTTTGGTCCCGCTCAAGCTACGACTAGCGAGAGTTTTCCCATATTGATAAACTTCTTAAAAAACTTAGGAGAATTGTGGGTGAAATTGGCAGCTCTTGACGCGATGTGGTATGATCGACCTCTAGAGGCGAGGCTTAAACGGATCGCTGAATTGGGTTACAAAGTCACTGAGGAATGGCCTGCGACCCATAAACCCCAATTGTTATGGTTGTCTGGTAGAGATTTCTCTAGACTTGTTGAAGACTCAGGGTTGGACACTGTCGCGATGGGGCAGTATGCTCTTCTAGGCGATCTCCCACCGGGAGGTGGAGATACACCAGTCGATAGGAGCCATCCTCGCCATCGAGAATACTCCCCAGTGTCTAGTGGCTACAGATGATGCCTTGTTGAGACTCGTGAAGGAAGTGAAATCCGACTCTCTACGAGTCCACTTCGACCCGGCCAACTTCAACCTTTGCCCACCCGGCAATCGGGATGCGCCGGCGACCATAAGGAAGCTGAAGGACTATATCGTTTGCCTCCACGCAAAAGACTCTGTTTATAGAGGCTGACCGTACGGCTCGATACCTAGTGGAGGTTGGGATTGTCCTCCTATAGAGAAAGGAACTGTCCCATGGATGGAATGTTTAAAGACGCTTAAGGCGATTGGATACGACGACCACCTGATTATAGAGTATGCAGAGCCAGCCCACGCGGTGAGGCCTGAGCAACGTGAAGAAGGCATAGTCGAAGGAAAGAAATTCCTCGATGAATTACCAGCAAAGATCTAGTCAATGACTGCAGAATTTGGAGAACGTCGCTAGCTAGCGTTCTTCTATTTACCGAACACTACACTTATGAATAATAGAACTCTTGAGGAATTCTTGGACTACGTTCTAGGAAGACAAGGTTTATTCTTATTGAAAACCCTACACTAAGCACTCCCCAGTCTTCCTGTCAAAGATATGCATCTTTTCTTTGTCGATGCTGAACCACGCCTTCTCACCGAGCGTCGCACTAAAGGTAGGCGGAGCTATCGCTTTAATCAAGTCCTCCCCTGTCATCAAGGTCAAAACTGCCTCTGTTCCTAGCGGTTCCACCGTGTAAATTTCGCTTTCAATGTCTTCCGCCAAGCTACGATCTTTGCTAACTGTGATGTTCCCGGGCCTAGCGCCAAGTACTAGTTCAGAACCCGTGGCTTTTTCTCGTATGGCCCTCGCGATATCCTCGGTGATCACCAAGGAGAAAGTAGCTGTTTCCAAGAGCAATTCGCCCTTTTTCTCTTTGAGGCTGCAATTGAGAAAATTCATTGCGGGCGCACCCACGAAGCCTCCTATAAACATATTGGCTGGACGGTTGAATATCTGCAAAGGCCTATCGACTTGGAGGATCTTCCCCTTATTCATTACGCAAATTCGATCGGCCATAGTCATCGCCTCAACTTGGTCGTGTGTGACGTAGATTAACGTAGTTGCCAGTCTCTTTTGCAGTCTGATTACCTCTGACCTCATGTGAGTTCTCAACTTCGCATCTATATTTGAGAGCGGCTCATCCATCATGAAAACTTTAGGTCTCCTTACTATTGCTCTTGCTAATGCAACCCTCTGTCTTTCTCCACCACTCATCTCGTGCGGTCTTTTCTTCATGAGGTGACTTATTCCTAGCATCTTTACCGTTTCTTCAACGCGCTCTTTTATCTGATCTTGGGTTAACCCCATGGTTTTTTTCCTGATTTTCAAGGGAAATGAGATGTTGTCGTAAGCATTTAGATGTGGATAAAGTGCGTAGCTCTGAAAAACCATGGCTATGTCTCTTTTCTCTGGAGGGATGTCGTCAACAGTATCTCCATCAAAGTAGATGTGTCCTGAAGTCACCGGCTCCAGTCCCGCGATCATATTCAGGGTTGTGGTTTTGCCACATCCGGAGGGGCCTAGAAACACGAAAAATTCTTTCTCCTTGATTTCCAAGGTCACGTTATCAACAGCCACAACATCGCCGAATCTTTTGGTCACGTTTTCTAAAAATACCCTCACCATCGATTGAGCCACCGTTTAACTATTGCGCTAAAGTGATTGCATACACTGGTTATATGGTTTGCGATGGGCTTGGAAATGGTGAGCCTCCCATAGACTGCAAGAATGAGATCATAGCCGTGATACCTAAGTGGCGGATCATTTTCAGCTTATGCCCTCTCTAACGCTGAACGTCATTTTAAGTAAGAGAAAACCCAGCGCTGACAAATAGATAAGAGCAACTGAGACAAATCTCTTACCATTCTATAAATTAATTGTTGCGCTTGTAAAGGAGTTCGTTCATATGAGCATTAGCGGTCTTCCAGAGGAGCGCATATTTATGTTGACCGTAGAGCTCTGGGCATCATCCTCAGCCGTCGACGAGGATTTCACAGCAAAGCTGATCGACGTTCCTGAGGGGTATGCGATGAACCTCGCGGATGTCACACTTTGGATTCCTTGCATGCCAAGTGAATCGGCTAGGTGCCTTTCTAACCATCTCCTCAACAAGGCCGGTCGGAAACTTTACACCCTTTGTCTTGAAGTCGACATAAGCACCTGCCTTATTAGATATCTATGAATCTTTAGAAGTCATGAAATCTACGTCAACTTCTTCCAAGACTTACATAGTAGCATTATGAATCTTGCACAGCTCTCTTTTACTTAGAGGCTCAAGTAGCCCATTTGCCATGTAAAGCATGTTGTGGTACGCCTACTTGCTGCAACAACTTTTTTCCATAATGCTTTAATGCTGAAGGAGATATGTCCGAGTACTGAGAGGTTATTTAGATATGGCGCAAGCTATACCAGCCTCTGTAAGCGGACAACCTATTATGATCTTAAAGGAAGGAACCAGTAGGGCACAGGAAAGAGAAGCACAACGCTCTAACATAGCGGCAGCAAGAATAGTCGCTGAAGCAGTACGATCCTCGCTTGGGCCTAAGGGCATGGACAAAATGCTTATCGAGAGCTCCGGGGACATCACAATAACGAATGACGGTGCAGCGATCCTGAAGGAGATGGAGATCCAGCATCCGGCCGCAAAGATGATGGTCGAGATCTCGAAGACACAGGACGACGAGGTTGGAGACGGAACCACAACCGCCGTTGTATTGGCCGGAGAACTCCTAACGAAGGCCCAAGACCTCATTGACAGGGACGTACACCCAACAATCATAGTGCACGGCTATAGACGCGCTACAGAAAAAGCATTAGGATACCTAAGAGGTTTAGCCATAAACGTCAAAGCTACAGACAAAGCTATGCTCAAGAGAGTAGCAATCGTCTCCCAGGCAGGTAAACTCCTACGGGAGAACGCAGACTATGTAGCAGATCTCGCGGTCGATGCTGTTCTACAGGTGGCTGAGAAGACGACCGAAGGCTACAAGGTGGAAGTGGACGACATCAAAGTTGAGAAGAAGCGAGGTGAATCCCTAACTGACACTAGGCTGATTCAAGGCGTCGTCCTGGAGAGGGAGGTTGTTCATTCAGGCATGTCTAAACGGATCGAGAACGCGAAGATAGCGCTTCTGAATGCTGCTCTTGAGGTTGAGAAGACTGAATTTGACGCGAAGATCAATATACAGAAGCCTGAGCAGATGAAAGCCTTCCTAGATGAGGAGGAGAGCATCTTACGAGGCATGGTTGAGAAGGTAGCTGCTTCAGGCGCAAACGTCCTGATCTGCCAGAAAGGTATAGACGAGGTAGCCCAACGCTTCCTAGCCGAGAAAGGCATAATGGCCGTCTGGAAAGTCAGCGAGAAGGATATGGAGAAACTGGCGAAGGCTACGGGAGGAAATATTGTAACGAATAATGACGACTTGAAGGTTGAGGATCTAGGCTCGGCGGAACTTGTTGAAGAGAGAAAGATCGCCTACGCCAAGATGATCTTCATAGAAAGATGCAAGAACCCAAGAGCTGTGGCTATACTGATCAGAGGAGGAACTCAGACAATCGTCGATGAGGCAGAGAGATCAATCCATGACGCACTTTGTGTGGTAAGGGACGTAGTCCGAGATCCAAGAGTTGTGGTTGGCGGCGGAGCGGTAGAGGTGGAACTCGCCAGAGAGATGAAGCGATGGGCAGAACAACTCTCAGGCAGAGAGCAACTGGCCGTACTGCGCTACGCAGAAGCGTTGGAGATAGTCCCTATCGCACTAGCAGAAAACGCTGGGTTAGATCCAATAAACATAATCGTTGAAATGAGATCACGCCACGAGAAGGGGGAAAAATGGGCTGGTGTCGATGTCATGGAAGGAAAGATCAAGGATATGGCAAAGATCTATGTATACGAACCGCTTGCCGTAAAAGAGCAGATACTCAAATCTGCCAGTGAAGCTGCTTGCATGATCCTGAGAATAGACGACGTTATCGCAGCAGGAAAGCTGAAAGCTCCGAAGACCCCTGAGAAAGAGAAGCCCTCAGAATTAGACTAGGCAGGTCGGGCTTCGGCGCTACGCGAACGCGAATACGCAACAACACGAGCCATTAGGAAATTTCCGAAACAAGCGACTGAGGTTGGAGCCCTTCTTACGCATCCAGTCTGCCCATACGTGACGAAGGAACGACTATGCTAGTATTGCCAGAGTATCTTGATAAGTTCATCGGCTTCGCCTCCGTTATGCCTCCTGCAATTTGGGCTCCGAACGAGCTTGAGAGGGCTGTTACTAAGCTTGAGCTTAGAGGTGTGAAGCTGTATCCTTCTGGCAAGGCTTCCGTCCTACTTCGCATCACCGCTTATTTGTAAACGATCATGATGCAGATGCGTTGTTCTGAATGATGTCGTGGTATGCGAAACGTCTAGCGATACGTGATTGGGTCAACAAGGTTCAGACGTTTGATGTATTTTTGAAGCAGAGCCCCTGTTATTAGGGCTGGAATTATTGCAACGGTGTCTGCTGCAGCCATCACTTCGGGGTAAAACTCGGCTCCTCCAACAATGTATCCAAGCAAAACCGGAGGTAAGGTTTGCGCTGGGGTGCCGGTAGCAACTATCCACGCGAAGAGAAATTCATTCCAAGAGGTAAGAAATGCGAGAATGCCGCAGGTCGCTATTCCAGGCATTGCCATGAAGATAAGTACCTTCCGAAAGGCTTGGAACCTGGTGCAGCCGTCTATCCTCGCTGCTCTTTCAGTTTCGATAGGCAATGTCCTGAAAAAACCCATCAGAACCCAGGTAATCAAAGGGATTGTAATTGTTAAATGCACCAAGACTATGCCAGCTTGTGTTCCAAGCAATCCAGCCGCACGGTAGAACATGTAGTATGGTATGACCGTGGAAACTGGAGGAGCGCATCGAGAGAAGAGAAGAACGAAGAACATAGCATCCTTGCCTGGAAACCTCATTCTTCCGAAGGCATATCCCGCTGGAGTGGCAATCAGCATAGTCAACATCATCACAAACATGGCTACGATCATGCTGTTCTCAATTCCAGTTATGAAATACTGTGAATGCCCGGTGGGGCGTATAAGCCCAAAGGGAGTCTGTACAGTTTGTCCAAAAAGCCTAAAGTAGTTGACCAGTGACGGATTCGGTGCTATGAGATAAGGCGGAAAATGGCTTATTTCACGGTAATATTCAGCTGAAATATTGATAATGTAGTAGATAGGTATAAGGCTCCACACTACCGAAGCGATCACAAAAGCGTAAAGTCGGATCCTCGCTTTTTTCATATTCATAGACCTCGTCGTCTCGTCAACAGAACGAAATAGAAGGTCCCAAAAATGAGGGTTAATGCAAGTAGAAAGTATGATATTGCTGAGGCATATCCCAAATTAAGAAGGACAAAAGTCTCCTTGTAGATTAGAAAAGTGGCTGTATGCGTCGCATAGCCTGGACCACCATATGTCAGTGCAATGATTATGTCTGTGGTTGTTAGACTGAATAGGGTTGTTAATACTAAAATCATCAGGAGGGGGTTTCTCAGATAAGGCAAACTGACGTGAACAAACCTTCTGATAGGTCCCAAACCGTCTACCTTTGCCTGATTGTATAGATCCTGAGGGATCACCTGAAGGGAAGCGAGAATGAAGAAAGCTCCCAGAGGCGCCAGACGCCATGAATATGCTACCGCAGTCGATAACATTGGCACAGTCGCGAAGAAATTGATCCGTGTATCAGCAGTGATAGCGCCCAGAGCCAATAGGATCCCATTAAAAAAACCAATATCGTAGTGATACAGGTACAACCAAATTATTCCTGTGAGATATTCGGACGCCACAAAAGGCAGAATAACAGCAACCCTCACAACAGACCTGCCCTTGAAGCTCTCGTTCATTACTAGTGCCAACCCAATACTCAGCGGAACCGTTAATGCCGTAGCGATAATAGAGAATTGCACGCTGTTCCAAAGACTGAGAAGAACAAGAGGGTCTCCAGTTGCTTTAAAATAGTTTTCAAACCATACGAAGTTAGAAACTCCTGTCCTCAAATTTAACCAATTGAGAGATACCCAGAAGGAATAGATTAGTGGATAAAGTACCATTCCAAAAAGAATGATAGTCAACGGCCCAACAAGGAAAAGTCCGAACGCACTATCGCTGGAAAATTTGGAAAAAAAAGAGGGGGATTCTCGTTTGCTCTTCTTAACCGCCATACAGTTTCTTATACTCCGTAACTGAGTCGCGGAGAGTCTTTATGGTTTCTTCCAGAGTGATCTTGCCTTCCAGGAATACTGGGAGTGTTTCTATGACTTTAAGCTGCCAATCCATGTACCAAAACTCTTTCCACACTGGGGGGGCGTATGCGGTTTCTAGGAGGTCCAATGCTATCGTGTCATGGTCTTCTTCTCTGAATAGAAACGGACGCCAAACCTCCCTCACGGCCTCACTCAAATTCACTTTCTTGTAACATGAGCAAACGAAATACCTCGATTTCGTCAACCAACCTATTTCAGTAAGGTACTCTCCGTTCTTGTCTTTGTAACCCATAAACGTCATCCATCTCTTAAGTCTCTCTAGCTTGTATGGTGTCCTCTTCTTATTTGTCATACCATAGCCGCATCCGTCGAGACATCCCCATCCATGCTTCTTCGGGGGCACAATGCTACAATAGCCAGGGAAGTTTGCATTTCGCGCTGGATCATTCATATGCCATACCATCTGTGATAGCTGTGAAGAGTAGGCGTAATGTCCGCTAGCCATACCACCAATAAGCGAACCTTCATCCCCTACTGAGTATATCCAGCTCGGAGCCAAATCCTCTTCTCGCAGCTTCTTCCAGTCCTTAAGAACATCCGCTGCAACCGTGTTGGTGTCAAACGTAGGGTCTGCGTTCTTGTCGAACATCTCTTCGTACTCTTTTCCTCTAGCATATACTTCTTGAAGCCATCCCCAGCAGATTCCATGGAAAGGATGGAGGTACCAATGTGGCATATATGATTCCTTAAATCCCGCGTTTTTCAGTTTCCTCACGTTGTCATAGAGTTCCTCATATGTCTCTGGGTAAACTCCTGAAAGCCCCACTTTTTCGAGCAGCTTCTCATTTGTAAGCATTGCTCCACGGGTATCTTGGCAGTAAGGTAAGCTGGTGAGTTTTCCGTCCTTGGTCGTATAAGCCTCCAACCACTTATAGTTGCTATCCGCCAATTCGGCCTTGATGTCTTTTATATCATATGGGTTGATTTCCGACTTGACGAGATCGTCCACGTTTCGAAGCCAGCCAGCAGAATAGTACCGCTGAGCGGTATGCGGGTGAGTATAATGCATGTCCGCAGGGTTTCCGGCAAAGTACTTTGTCTCTATAACAGGATAGTAATTGGAAACGACTTCTAGTTTGGCATTTTCATTATACTGCTCGTTAAAAGTTTTAAGATATCCGCCTACCAATTCTGGTTGCGCTGCCCACATGTCAAACAACATTGGATCTTCTGACGGTGGAGGACCTGTCATTGTTGGAGTTGGCGTAGGAGTTGGAGTACCTGTAGGCGTCGGAGTTGGAGTGGGCGTAGGGGTCAGTGTGGGCGTAGTTGGAGAAGGTAGAGTCGCTTGATATATGCCGTATCCTGCAGCTCCAACTGCTGCAACGACGACGACGCCACCAACGTACTTCACGTAGCCGCGTCTAGTAACTTTTTGTTCAGTCAAAATGTATCACTTGTTTTTCCTTGGCGTCAACTTGAATACCAAGGGTATATTTATCATTTTGCTTTTGTTTACTTACGCCCACGTTTAGATGCATGTAGATACGTATACATACACATGTATCGGTTCTATTACCTTAACGCAGTCGTGGAATTCGGCTGTAAGGTCGCTTTTGGGTGCGTCCAACTCTCAAGAGGTCTAGGCTATTTGTAGATCTTGGCCATCAGATCTTCGAGATATCTCTTGTTATCTATCATTCCTTTCTCGGCATTTTCGGGTGGGGTGCTTCTGCTTCTGCCCGGTGCAAAATATTCTACGATGAGGTAGCCGTTGTACTCAATCTCCTTAAAAGCTTCAATACACTCCTGCCACGGAGTCGTACCCTGACCCATAACAGGGCAGCTCCGGAAGTAAACATCGGGTTCATCAGGGTACCACAGTTCGGGGTAATGCCAAATAGCATCTTTTGCATGCGCGGAGACTATGTACTCCTTCAGTTTCCTTATGGCTCCCGGCACATCTTTATTTGCGGGCAGCCCCCTCCAAGGGCATAAGTGTAGGTTTGGTGGGTCGAAGTGGACTCTTAATGCTTTGGAAGGTATCTCCTTCATGAGCCTCAGCAAGCCGTCATCGTCTGCAACTAGGTTCTGCTGCGTGTTCTCAATAGCTAGAACTACACCCGTCCTCTCTGCGTGGCCAGTGAGATCGTTCATAGCTTCTAGAAAAGGCTTCCATTGCTCAGGCTTATCAGGGTCTCCTCCTGAATCGCAGATCAAAATCTTAACACCAGCCTCCGCAGCGAAGTCCATCAAACCCTTAATCTCTCGAAGCCTCCTCTCCATCTTCTTGCCAGTGACAATTACCGTAGGACCTAATTGAGAAGGCTGAGGTCCTAGAATATTGAATTGACCGAAGGACTGCGCCTCCAACCCAGCTTCCTCTACAATCTTGGCGAATCTATGAGGAGTAAGATACTCCCGCACAACAGTATACTCCTCAGGCCACTCTGTTATGACTACGTCTTCGGAGAACCCCAATTCCCGTGGAGTCAACCAGAATTCGACACCTTCGAAGCCGAGTTCCGCAATCCGCCCAAGTCTAGCGTCTAAAGGCAAACCCCACCAATTCACATCAAGCGCACCAATCTTCATCATAACGAACAGCCAATCAGTAGCTGTCGTCCACTAACTATTTATTTCTTTTCAATCAACGATATGGCATACGTCATAAATGAGGTAGAGAGATAGAAATTCGCACACGTTTATGAATCGTGTGGGGACACTAGGAGAGTCAAATAGCTCAAACTATCTTCGAGAGTCATCCAAAATCCATCTCGGCCTCAGTCTAGAAGACCCTTAAAGAGTTCTTTTCTCAGAGTCGGAGCAGAGGGTTTATGAGAAGGATAGAGCGAAACATCCGGTTATGGGATTCAAAGTGCCGCGATTGTGGAGACCGCCTTACCTCCAAATAGCTTTAGACATTCCAGACTTGGAAAGAACGAAGAGTATAGTCAGTCAAGTACCGAGAAGCGATCGAATCATTCTTGAAGTAGGTACGCCGCTGATCAAGAAATATGGCGTTAAGGTGATAGTTGAACTCAGATCACTGCACCGAGATATGTTTGTGATCGCAGATCTCAAGACTTTAGACGTTGGAAAGGTTGAGGTCGATCTTGCTTTCGAGGAGACCGCTGATGGGGCAACGGTTTCTGGGCTGGCGCCTATGGAGACTCTTGACGCTTTCATCTACGAAACAAGGAAGCTGGGTATGTATGCGATAGTGGATATGATGGGAGTTGAGAATCCTATAGCAAAGCTTCAGTCTCTAAAAGAGCTTCCAGAGGTCGTTCTCCTCCATAGAGGAATAGATGTCGAAAGAAGGGGCGGAAGCGTACGCTGGGAGCAGATTCAAACGATAAAGAATGCTTTCAAAGACAGAAAACTGCTCGTTGCGGTAGCTGGCGGAATAACTCCTGAGACAGCCCGTGATGCGATCAACTCAGGAGTAGACATAATTGTCGTAGGCAGATTCATAACTCAATCAAAGGACATTGAACGATCTGTAAGAGAGTTCTTAGAATGCACTCCTGAAATGAGAGAAGACATAGATCTACTTAGAGAACACGTCGAATAGGACAAACTCACAAGCGAAGATATCCCAGCTCCCAGGTGGAAGTCCATTGAAAGACTCGAAAGGCAATATTACATCCGAGCAGTCGCAGTCTTTCCAGATCCTGTTTCGCCTGTAATGAGAATCCTCTGACTAAGGCACCTGGGCTCTCAGGAACGATGTTGAGCATTCTAAC
>Ga0129297_10001821_pt1 | contig 10888 bp, 11 predicted proteins | sample I18A1metaG_FD_94708 | JGI IMG/M metagenome (GOLD analysis project Ga0129297, IMG submission 94708) | Lake sediment bacterial and archeal communities from Gulf of Boni, Indonesia to study Microbial Dark Matter (Phase II) - ​I18A1 metaG | ecosystem: Environmental > Aquatic > Freshwater > Lake >... | reverse complement strand
GGCCGGCCTGCTGGAAGCGCTCCGCCGGCTGCGCCCGGCGCAGGCCCTGCGGGGAAGTCCGGCCGGCCTGGTCCTCTTCTGGGGGCTCAACCTGCTCCTGGTGGCAATGGTGGTGGATGCTTTCTACGTCGAACCGTTCGCCCTGCGCGTGACCGAGCGCACGATCGCCGCGCCCGGGTTGTCCCGGCCGCTCCGCATCGTCCACCTGAGCGACCTGCACGTGGAGCGTACGACCAGCCGGGAGCACAATAGGCTGGCCCTGGTGCGCACCGTGGAGCCCGACTTGATCCTGCTCACCGGCGACTACCTCAGCCTGGCCTACGTGAACGACCCGCGGGCCCGGCACGACGGGCGCGAATTCCTGTCCCAGCCCCATGCCCCGCTGGGAGTCTATGCCGTTGCCAGTTCGGAGGACGGCCCGGACACCATGCACCTCCTGTTCGAGGGGCTGCCGATCACCGTGCTGGACGACGAGGTGGCCCGGCTGCCGACGGGACGGGGCGACCTCTACCTGGTCGGCGTCCGCCTGGGCGGACGGGGGCGAGATGAGGCGGCCCTGCGGCGGGTGATGGCGGAGGTGCCGGCCGGGGCCTACAAGGTGCTGCTGTACCACACCCCGGACCTGGCCGACGCAGCGGACGAGACGGGGGTGGACCTCTACCCTTCGGGCTGAGCCCTCCAGGGCGAAGCCTGGCCGGCCACACCCACGGCGGCCAGGTGCGGCTGCCCTTCTACGGGGCAGTGGTCACCGGCTCCGCTCATGGGAAACGGTACGAAGCCGGGCTCTACACCGTGGGGCCGACGACCCTCTACGTCAGCCGGGGCCTGGGGATGGAGGGGTTCACCTACACGCCGCGGGTGTGCTTCCTCTGCCCGCCCGAGGTGGTGGCGCTGGACCTGATGCCTTGAGGCCACTCGAGTGATATGAGCGGTATTGCCCAATGTGCTACAGCGGTAGGTAGCGGACCTGGCCTTCCCATTCACCGTCGAGGCTGCTCTCCGCCAGCAGTAGGATGTCTTCAATCGCTCGCCAACAGGAATGGCCCGACCGACTTCGAAGACCCCTGGCATTGGCATCCCGTCGCGGACACGCTGGTAAGCATAACGAGTCAGCGTTGAAACGTCGTGGGTGAGCAGCACCCTTCCTTCTCGTGCAGCCCACTCCAGCACGGTCGCATCGTCCAATCCCGACAGGCCAACGTCTTGGATGCACACGATGTCCAGGTCGGGCTTGCGGCGCAAAAGCCCGCGGACGATCGCGTGGTTCAGGTTGTCGTCAGCGGCCAGTCGAAGCATCTCTCAGTCCTTGCGCGCCGTGCGGCGGGCCAGCAGGCGGTCTCGTACCCCTTGGGGAGCGAAGCGGGTTTCATTCCGCCTCCGGGTGGCGTCCGCTTCCTCCTGGCGTTGGCGGAGGTATGCCTCGACCTCCGGCCGTCGCCGGAGATAGAAGCCGATGACGGCATAGATGTCCGCCAGGTCCAAGGATGGATATTGCTGTGCGATCTCTTCCGCCGTCGCCCCCTCGTTGAAGGCAGAGACGACGGTGTCGAGGGTCACACGGGTGCGCCCGACCCGCATCACGCCGTCGGCGTCCGCAACCAGGGGAATCGGCTCCGATGCTACGATGAGGCTCATTGCCTCCACCTCCGCGATACTTCACAGCGTCCATTATACCACACGGCCCGAACCCTGCGGCGGCGCCGGACGGCATGAAGCACCGACTACGCTCGATAGGATGAAGTGAGCCTTGTCCAGCGGCCCGTATTGATGATGGTACGATGCCGTCTCCCTGTCTGAGTCTCCGAACCGCTTCTACCAGGTTCAGTATACCATAAAGTGGACAGTGGTTCAACAGATGCCAAACCTTAGCAGCAGGTCCGGTTGACACTTCCGGGATGGCATGATAGAATACCCGCCACCCGGTGTGGAGTATATTCCAACTGCTGCGGAATATATGCCAAGAGTGGTCTGCTTCGGGCCACTCCTCTGAGTATGCGGATGTGACTGCGGGGAGACGCAGATGGCCAGCAAGCAGAAAGCAGCCGCGGCTGCCGAGAAGGTCGAACTGCGCCGCGACGTCACGACCTGGGGCTCCTACACCTGGGGCTACGCCGACGTGGGGGCCGACATCTACGTGGCCCTGGGGCTGGTCATCGGCGCGGCCCAGGGAGGAGCGCCGCTGGCCTTCGCCCTGGCCGGCCTGGTCTACATCATGATCGGCCTGGCCTTCACCGAGCTGGCCTCCTCCTACCCGGTGGCCGGCGGTGGCCACTACTACTCGCTGCGGGGGCTGGGCGACTTCTTCGGGTTCCTGGCTGGGGCGGCCCTCCTGCTCGACTACACCATCGACATCGCCCTCTTTGCCACTGCCTCCACCGGTTACCTGAACTTCTTCCTGCCCTACATGGGGATCCACCTGGACAAGTTCCTGGTGGCTGTGGGCCCATTCCACGTCAACCTCCTCTGGCTGGGCGAGACGATGGCCATGATCATCTTCTTGCGCTGGCTGAACGTGCGCGGCATCCGCGAGTCGTCCAGGGTCAACGAGGTCATCGGGCTGGTGGACCTGATCATGGAGATGTCGGTGGTCGTTTTTGGCTTCGTCCTGGCCTGGAAGCCGGAGCTGCTGGTCCAGCAGTGGCGGTTCGAGTTCCCCTCTGCCAGGCAGTTCCTCTACGGCTTTTCACTGGCCATCATCTCCTTCGTCGGGTTGGAGAGCATCTCCCAGGCGGCGCAGGAGACCCGCCGGCCGGCCACGGTCATTCCGCGCACCTCGATCGCCCTCATCTTCACCGTCTTTATCCTGGCGCTGGGTTTCTCCACCGTGGGCCTGGGGATCCTGCCCTGGCAGGAGTTCAAGGCTCACGAGGCGGATCCCATCGCCTACCTGGCCTCCAAGATCCCCTACCTGGGCATCATCGCCGGTCCTTTCGCCGCCTTCCTGGGGGCAACGATCCTGTTCATCTCTTCGAACACGGGGGTGATGGGGGACTCCCGGCTCATCTTCTCCATGAGCCACTTCCGGCTGGTCAGCCGCTGGTTCAGCCATGTCCATCCCAAGCACCGCACGCCCAGCAACGCTATCGTCGGCTTTGGCTGGGTGGGGATCGTCCTGACCATCATCGCCTTCCTCACTCCCCGCGTCCTGGACACGCTGGCCAACCTGTACGCCTTCGGGGCTACCTTCGGCTACATGCTGGTGTTTACCTCGCTGATCCGGCTGCGCTTCTCCGATCCTTACACACCGCGACCCTACAAGGTCCCGCTCAACATCCGGTGGAAACGCAAGGAAGGCGGCATCGTCGAGGTCCCCATCCTCGGGTTCCTGGGGTTCATCGGGGTCAGCAGCATCTTCCTCACCGTGCTCATCACCCACGAGATCGGCCGGATCGCCGGGCCGGCCTGGCTGGTCATCTGCGTCATCTACTACGCCATCTTCCGCAAGCGCAGTGGCCTGCCGGTCCTTGGCAGCGTCCCCCACGACTGGGAGAAGGAGCAGGTGGAGGTGCTGACCCACGCCGAGGAGTTCGAGCTGCTGGAGCAGTACAAGCAGGCGCTGGTCCGGCGGGACCGCAAGCTGGGGGTTCCTTCCCGCTGGAGCGAGGAGGTGTAGGGTGCCGAGGCGAGCGCTGCCACCCCCCGAGCGGTTCACGGGCGCCGATGCGGCCCGGTTGGCCTTCGGGCTGCTGATGATCCCTCTGGGCATCGTCATCCTGGTCCGCACGGTGACCGTCGCCGTGACGGTGCCCGGTATCCTGGTCGGGTGTGCTTTCGTAGCCTTCGGCTTCTATCGCCTGTGGCTCGGGTGGAGCCGTTACCGCCAGTACCGCGAGAAGAAGGGGGATGCTCGATGAGCCCGGCCCTTCATCCCATCGGCATCGTCCTGGCCATCGTCTTTGCCGCTTCCATGGGGCTGCTGTTCTTCTGGATGTTCCGCGTTCCGCGGGCCGTGCCCCGTGAAGTGGCGGCGGTGCGCCGTTCCGTGGCCGCCCTGCAGCGGATCCTGGTCCCGGTTTCCGGCAAGATCGCCTCGGAGCGAGCGGTGGAGCTGGCCTGCCGGTTGGGCGCGGCGCAGAAGGCGGAGATCGTGTTGACCTACATCGTCGAGGTGCCCTTTACCCTGTCGTTGAACGCCCTGTTGCCGGCCGAGGAATCCCGGGGGGAGGAGGCCCTGCGAACGGCCCGCTTCATCGTCGAACAGCACGGGCTGCCGGCAAGGACCAAGATCCTCCCCCACCGCCAGGCCTGGGCGGGGATCCTGCACCTGGCCCGTGAGGAGACGGTGGATGCCATCGTGATGAGTGTGGGCTCAGGGAAACCGGGACAGGAGGCGATGGGGCGCACAGCCCAGGAGGTCCTCCGGCGGGCGGAGTGCGAGGTCATTCTGGACAGGACGCCCGCGCGGGCCTAGGGGGCAGCCATGGTCCTGGAGCTTCGCGTTCGGCTTACCTATCCCCAGGATCTGCTCGATCAGCCGCTGATCTACCGGCTGATCCAGCAGTTCGGCCTGTTGACGAACATCCTGGAGGCCCGCGTGGGGCCCGAGGGGGGCTGGTTGGTGGTGGCTGTGCACGGGGAGGAGGAGAAGGTGCGGCAGGGCCTGGACTGGATGGCCGGACAGGGGGTGCAGGTGGATTTCCTGGATGAGGAAAAGGAGGACCCATGAACGTGGTCATCCTGGGATGCGGGCGGGTCGGTGCCCACCTGGCCAGGACGTTGGCGGAGGAAGGGCATCAGGTGACGGTGATCGATCAGGACAGCAGTTCCTTTGCCCGCCTGGGGGGTGTCTTCCCCGGGCGTATGGTGGTGGGGATAGGGATCGACGAGGACGTGCTGCGTCAGGCCGGTATCGAGCAGGCCGATGCCTTCGTGGCGGTGACCAACTGGGACAACACCAACGTGATGGCCGCCCAGGTGGCCAGGGAGATCTTTGGCGTGCGCCGCGTGATCTCTCGCGTCTACGACCCTGGCCGCGAGGAGATCTATCGGAATCTGGGCCTGGAGACCATCTGCCCGACACTCTGGGGGGTGAACCGAATCCGCGATATCCTGGTGGGTCAGATGTAAGCGAGGCGAACCCATGTATATCATCGTGGTGGGTGGAGGCAAGGTCGGCTACTACCTGACCAAGTCGCTGCTGGAAGAGGGACACGAGATCCTGGTCATCGAGCAGGACCCTGCCCGGTGTGCCAAGTTGACCGACGAGCTGGGTGCCAACGTCCTGCCGGGGAACGGCTGTGAGGTCTCCACGATGACCGAGGCCGGCATGGGGAGGGCCTCCCTGGTCGTCGCGGTCACCGGTGACGACGAGGACAACCTGGTCGTCTGCCAGGTGGCCAAGCACAAGTTCAACGTTCCCCGCACGATCGCCAGGATCAACAACCCCAAGAACGAGCGCATCTTCCGCCGGCTCGGCATTGACGTCACCGTGTCCAGTACCGAAGTGATCCTCTCCCAGATCGAGCAGGGTATTCCGGCACAGTCGCTGATCCACCTGCTGACCCTGCGCAGCCTGGGGATCAGTTTCATCGAACTGGATGTTCCGCCGGACTCTCCAGCGCTCGGCCGGCCGATCCGGGAGCTCGGCATTCCCGACGACTGCATCTTTCCGCTGGTGATCCGCGAGGGAAGGCGGGCCATCGTCCCCTACGGGGATACCCTGCTGCAGCCCGGTGACCAGGTCATCGCCGTGACTTCCGAAGCCAGCGAGGCCACTCTGCGCAAGATCCTGTACGGGGAACAGGCCACGCCGGCCTGATCGCTGAGGGGGTGTTGCTGGCCGACATGACAGCGCTGCTGAAGTTGCGCAAGGGGCATTACTCACTGGTGTACCAGAAGGCGGCTCCGACCTCGGCGCCGGCCGGGCGGTCCGTTGTTTGGACCTGCTGGAGGCATGCATCCCGGCAGCGATCATCCCTGTGGCCAGTTGATCATCCCGTGCGGTGATACGGTGCTGTAACCGGTTGACGACGTACTGGTAGTAGTGCACGCCTCTCAGTTGCCCCCCTGGCCGCCATCGAGTCGCAGGAATAGGTCTGGACCTTGAGGAGGGTTCGATGCTCCTGCTCGTTTCCGCTCTGCTCACCGGCCTCCTGGCCATCGGCGCCGCTTTCCTCCTTTTTCTCTGGCTTCGAAGGAGCCCGGTGCGCTTGGCCAACATGGCCGAGGTTGCCAGCTACATCGCTACAGGGGTAAGAGCGTACCTCTCCCGGCAGCTGCGGACGATCCTCATCGTCACACCCTTCCTGGCGGTGGGGTTCTATTTCCTCCTTGGCACCTGGGTGGCGATCACCTTTGCGCTGGGCGTGTTCACCTCGCTGGGGACAGCTTTCCTGGGCATGAACGCTGCCACCCGGGCCAACGAGAAGGCAGCCGAGGACGCGACCGAGTCGCCGCAGAAGGCCTTCTTGACCGCCGTCCTTGGCGGTTCGGTGATGGGTTTCTCGATCATCGGCTTCAGCCTGGTCGTCCTGGCCATCCTCTTCGCCGTCGTCTACTCAGTCTGGAGCAAGCCGGACCTGGCCGCCCTGTTCCAGGCGGTCAAGGACCACCCCGACCCCCTGGTCGGCTTTGGCTTCGGAGCCAGCCTGGCTGCCCTGTTCGCCCAGATCGGCGGGGGCATCTACACCAAGTCGGCCGATGTGGGTGCCGATCTAGTGGGCAAAGTCGAGGAGAACATACCGGAGGACGACCCGCGCAACGCGGCGGTCATCGCTGACCTGGTGGGGGACAACGTGGGCGACTGCGCCGGCCGCGGTTCGGACCTGTTCCAGACCTTCTCGGACGATATCGTAACGGGCACGGTCGTCGCGGTCACCGGGGCTGCAGTGTCCATCCCGTACCTGGACAAGTACGGACCTCAGGTCCTCTTCTTCCCGATCATGCTGCAGGCGGCCGGCGTGCTCTCTTCGCTGATCGGTGTCCTCTCCATGCGGGCATTCCAGCGACTGCGGCCGGAGAAGGCCTTCAGCATCGGGATGCTCGTCAACACCCTCCTGTCGACCCTGGGAGCCTTTCTGCTGGCCCAGTTCCTGCTCTGCGGGGACTTGAGCATCTTCCTGGGAGCCTTCCTGGGTATCCTGGTCACCCTGGTAGCCGCCTTCTTCACCCGCTACTACGCCGGGGCCCACGGCCGCCCGGTGAGAAGGATGGCCGAAGCCTCCGGCCGTGGGGCGGCGCTGAACCTGATTACTGGCATTGCTTACGGCCTGCAGAGCCCGCTGGGCTCGGTGGTGATGATCGCCATCGCCGTCTCGGTCGCCTACGCCGTCTCCGGCGGCTCCCTGCTGGCCGTGGTAGCAGTGAACATTGGCACCGATCTGCTCATCGGCTACATCATGACCGCCGATGCCTTTGGCCCGATCACCGACAACGCTGCCGGGATTGCCGAGATGTCCGGCGCCAGCAAGAGGACGGTCCACTCTCTCTCCTCCCTGGACGCTGTGGGCAACACGATGAAGGCGACGACGAAAGCCTATGCCATGTCCTCGGGGACGATCACCTCGTTTGTCCTGTTCGCTACCTTCTTCAGAGTCGTCGGTCTGAAGTCGATGGACATCTCGCAACTATCTCCGGTGGCCTTTCTCTTCCTGGGCATTGCCCTGCCCTTCCTGATTGCCTCGCTGGTCATTGGCTCGACGGCGAAAACGGCGCAGCAGATGGTGGACGAGGTGCGGCGGCAGTTTCACACGATCAAGGGGATACGGGAGGGAACGGCCAGGCCCGACTATGCCCGCTGCGTGGACATTGCTACCAAGAACGCTCTTCGAGAAATGGTCCTGCCCGGAATCCTGAGCGTCGCCATCCCCATCGTCCTTGGTTTCGCCTTCGGCAACTGGGCCCTGGGAGCGCTGTTGATCGGGTCGGTAGCCGCGGCGGCGCTCCTCGGCCCCTTTTTCAACAACACGGGGACCGCTTTCGACAACGCCAAGAAGATCATCGAGGACGGCGGGCTCCGTGGCACCACCGTGCACCAGGCGGCGGTCATCGGTGATACGGTGGGCGACCCCCTCAAGGACGTCGCCGGGCCCTCGCTTCTCATCTTCATGAAGCTGATCGGGATGGCGGCGCTTCTGATCGCCCCGGCACTGGCCCGGTTCCAGCCCTGGATCCGTCTGAACCCGTAGAATGGCCCGAAGACGAGGGACGACCGACGACGAGCGGCGGATGACCAATGGCCAGCGGCGAAGCCGGGGCCTCTCGGTCGTTCGTCATGGGTCGCTGGTCACCCGTGGTCGACGAGGAGCAGAAGAGATGGAGATCCCAGAGATCGCACTGGCCGAGCTGGACCCCGGCACCTTCATCGCCCGGCAGGTGGAGGCGATTTCGGCCGAAGTGGGCGATGGCCTGGCCATCAACGCCCTCTCCGGCGGGGTGGACTCGTCCACCGTGACCATGCTGGGGCACAAGGCGCTCGGCGGCCGGCTGTTGACCTTCTTCATCGAGAACGGTATCATGAGGAAAGGGGAGCCGCAGGGCGTCGTCGCCCTCTTCCGGGGGATGGGTGTCCCCGTCCAGCTCGTCGACGCCCGCCAGCAGTTCTTCGACGCCCTGCGAGGCCTCACCGACCCTGAGGAGAAGCGCGAGGCCATCACGCAAACCTTCTACAAGACGGTCTTTGGCCGGCTGGTGAGGGAGAGCGGGGCCCGCTTTCTCCTGCAGGGAACCATCCTCACCGACGTCGAGGAGACCGTGGCCGGCATCAAGCGGCAGCACAACATCCTGGCCCAACTGGGCATCGACACCGAGGAGATGTACGGCTACAGGCTGATCGAGCCGCTCATCCAGTTGCGAAAGCCCGCGGTGAGGGTCATTGCCCGGGCGCTGGGGCTGCCGCCGGAGGTGACCGACCGGCCGCCCTTCCCCGGCCCCGCGCTGGCCGCGCGGGTGATCGGCGAGGTCACCCCGGAGAGGGTGGCGGTCGTACGGGAGGCCACGGCGATCGTCGAGGAGGAGCTGGCTCCCACGGGGGCGTTCCAGTACCTGGCCATCCTGCACGCGGACCGGGTGACCGGTCTGCGCGAGGGCCGGCGCGAGTTTGGGCTGCAGATCGAGGTCCGCTGCTGGGACAGCGCCGACGCCAGGACGGGTTCGCCGACGCCGCTGCCCTACGAGGCACTGGAACGGCTGGCCGGGCGGATCACCGGCGAAGTGCCCGGAGTGGTCAGCGTCACCTACAACATCACCTGCAAACCGCCCTCGACGATCGAGGCGGTGTGAACGAGGTCAGTCCTCGTTCCTGGCCGGGGGCCATCTACTCGAACCGGAACTTCCACACGCCGATCATGAAGAAAACGAGGGCGAAGCCGGCCAGCACGCCCACCTTGGGCAGCACCTGCAGCAGGCCGTATCCGCGCACCAGCAGGTCCTGGTAGGCGTCGAGCGCCCAGGCGTGGGGGGTCACCAGGCCGGCGGTGCGCAGCCAGGCCGGCATGATGAAGCGGGGCACGAAGGAGCCGCCCAGGGCGGACATGGTGAGGAGGAGCAGGGTGGCCAGCCCGCCCACCTGGGCGTCGGTTCGGGCCAGGGCGGCGACCAGCACACCCAGCCCGGTGGCCGCCGCGGCCACGGCCAGGCTCACGGTGACCAGGCCTGCCGGGGACTGGCCCAGGCTCATGCCGAAGATCAGACTCGATGCCCCCAGCATGATCACCAACTGGATCAGGTTGATGAGGTAGTAGGGGAGCAGCTTCCCGGCCAGCATGGCCGCACGGGACATCGGCGCGACCTGCAGGCGGCGGAAGGTGCCCACTCGCCTCTCCTCGAGGACCGATCCGGCCAGCAGGCTGACGATCCAGAAGATGCCGTAGATGGTGTAGCCGGGGACGTTCTGCTGGTAGGTGTTGGGGTATTGCCTCACCGGCATCCCGGCGGGCGCCTTCCGCTCCACCGTCACCAGCGGCTGCCCGTTCCCCTGCAGACCGCCGGACAGAGCCGCCTCGACCTGGGCCTTGAACTCCGCCCGCTGGTCGGCGGGGGTCTGCGGAGCAAGCCGCTCGAAGAGGAAATCGAGCCCCTTGGGCATCACCGCCGCGTAGGTCGCCCGCTCGATGAGGCCCTGCAAGGTCCCCAGGATGGGGCCGGTGAACTGGCTGCTGTTGGCCGGGTCGGTCACCACCTCGACCGTGGTCGTGATGCGCTCCTCTCCCGGCAATTGCCTCAGGACAGTGGAGAAGTCGGCCGGGAAGACCAGGGCCAGCTCGCGTTTGCCCTGGACGATCAACTGCTCGGCCCTTTCCCGGTCGAGGGGCTGGTCCTCCCAGCTCGTCTGCACAGCGAAAGCGTCCATGTCGTCCATCTGTTGGATGACCGAAGCCGCCTGGCTGCCCCGGTCCTCGTTCACGGCCAGGAGTTGGATGGGCCGGTCCCCGGTCGGTTCGAACAGCCCGCTCAGAGCGGTGCTCATCACCAGGATGAACATCAGGGGCTGCAGGAAGATAATCGTCACAGCCCCCAGGTCCTTGAAGAAGACCTGCAGGTCCTTGCGGGTGATGGCCAGGATCTGTCGCAGCATGGTAGCCCCCTCTAGTCACGCAGTCGGCGGCCGGTCAGGTACAGGAAGACGCTCTCCAGGTTCGGTTCCAGCACCTCCAGGGAGAGGATCGGTACGTCGCGGGTGTTGCACAACCCGATCAGTTCCAACAGCCCGGCCCGGGCGTCGCTCGTCTCGACCTTCAGCCGGCCATCCTCGTCGGCAGCAGCCCGCGTCACGTGGGACAGTTGGCGGACGGCAGGCAGGAGCTCCTCCCCGGCTACGGCCGGCAGCCCGGCGTAGACGACCCCGCCGCCGAGCAGGGTGATCAACGCCCGGGGCGTATCCAGGGCCAGGATCTTTCCGTGGTCCATGATGGCCACCCGGTCGCAGAGCCGCTCAGCTTCCTCCATGTAG
>Ga0129297_10001820_pt1 | contig 10889 bp, 8 predicted proteins | sample I18A1metaG_FD_94708 | JGI IMG/M metagenome (GOLD analysis project Ga0129297, IMG submission 94708) | Lake sediment bacterial and archeal communities from Gulf of Boni, Indonesia to study Microbial Dark Matter (Phase II) - ​I18A1 metaG | ecosystem: Environmental > Aquatic > Freshwater > Lake >... | reverse complement strand
TAAGTGTTAAATTAACTCGTGAATAGGGAATAACAACGCCGCGCCCCTTACTATTTACGGTTTAGAACCCGATTGTGACTTCTATTTGAAGCCCTGAGTTAAGATAGTCGTTTTATTAACAGCGGAAGAAACCGTCAAAACTAAGCGATTTCAGGGGTTTCACATCTGAATTGAGTGTCTCACGAGAAACGTGCCGTTTCATAGATTCCTAGAAAAGTCTTGACTTCTTCCCGAACTTCCGTATTCCACGGTCACCAATATAAGACGCGTATTATCGCTGAGTCAATGGATGCAAAATTGAGTTTTTTGATTCTATTCGTATAGGTTATTTTCCTTCATTCAAACATAATCTTGGGTTCATAAGAGTCTCTGCCTATCAGCCAATACGCAATCTATGTCATGATGTAAGAGACATTGACTTCCCCCGATGACTAGTCAAAATATCGAATATCAGCAACACGATCGCGAAGATAAAGAAAAGGACGTAGACGATCCATTCCGTTGCTGCCCGCTCTTCCAATGATTTAGCAGATTAAAGAGAGATTACATACGCCAAGAGAGCGATCCCTGCTACTACCATCAATCCATATACGAGAACGATCGTCACTCTCTTTTTCTTCGTTATCGACACCCATATGACCTCGTCCTGCGGTATCTTTCCTCTGTCCAAATGTAGCCGCAGTCTTCACATCGGAAGCTTCTGGTTACTCTCCCGTACTTGGTCTTCATTCGTCTAGCAACTTGTTCGACATTCTTGCTATTGCATTTTGGACAGACAATAGCCCTCGGTTACGAGCCTTCTCATAGCAGTTTCAGCTTTCTCCCTTTCTTTTATTTTTGCTTCAACCCGTTTCTTCACGTGGCAGATTTGGCTACGTTGTATAGACGTTGGATTGGGCGTCCCTATAAGAGGCGGAAGTACAGGTATGAGAGGTTCTATGTCGACCTGCCAAGCAGGTTTGGCGATCTGCTCGAAGGATTTGTGGAGAAGCCTTTGCGCATAGAGGTTGAGAAGGCGAACAGTGGACTTCTAATCAGACTCGAACGCAACAATAATTTCAAATCGAATTCGAGCAGTGTCCTTATGAAGATCGATTAGTAAGACCCTTTCATCTTTCAGGATCTATCTACGGTCATTCTTACGCTAGCGAATTTCGTTTTTCCATGTAAAAATGGGGTCGGTAAAATAAGGCCCTGTCCGAATACTTTCACGAGATTTTCTACAAGAATATGCGGATACGCCATTTTTGTACTTGTGAGCATATGTGGAACATTCCTCAAGAGTGCGGACTTGATGAGAATCGAGTCTGAGGACTGCTATTCACTACTGACCTAAGCGACGCTAGCTTGTCCTAGAGTTGTTTTCTTCCCCTTTGAAAGCCGCTTAGACATTTTTCAAGATAGTTTCAGGCATAAGGAAAAGAGGTGGAAAAATAGCCGGAATGTTGCTCAAAGGCAAAACTTCAGGCCTTATTTTGATTCGAAGTTCGTCGCGCAAGAATTGTCTTCGTTCTTGAATCCTATTCCAACATTGTGGGTATCTGCGGCCAATCTCATCGCGAAGAGCTTCATCCGCCAAAACAACGCCGTCTTCTACGTTAACATAGCAAAACGTTCCTGGGCTTTTAGGCATGGGTATGATGTCTGAGTTCAAATACGCGCCTGAGACCAGTTCAACATTGGACTCGCCGACAAATGGTGTGTGTACAAACTCGTCGAGATGTACATAATGGCCGGGAGGATAAGCGAATTCAAAAAGTTCGTCCGATCTCTTCTCATCTACTGCCTTGAAGACCTCGCCAGCTTTTCGGCCTATTGCCAGCGATTCATACCAAGTTGAAATCACCTCGAAATAATTTTCTGCAAGAGATTTATAGTAGCTTCTCACCAATTTGGGTATATCGTTCCATTCTCGAGCAACAAATCCAGCTCTACAAGTCAACGCTCCCGTTACTCCAAGTGCCATTACAATAGGATCCCCTACGCGTATCTTCTTGTCTGAAGGACTTGAGAGCCCTAGCTTTCTTACCTTATCTCCAGTGCTAACCATGGCATGACATGAAAGCGGGATCCCTCCATTATTGAAAAATCTGGCAACCTCGTATTCCCGGATCCCGGTCCTTAGATTGAATATTGCTTCTTTAATGCTTGTTGAAGTCCATGTCGAAGCATCTTCAAATACTGCTATCTGAGCGGCTGAATTTCGTATTCGAAGACCGTTGACTGGATTCATAAATATATCATTGGCATTTACAACGTGCTTCTTTCCGACAATAGTTCTTAGTGAGTCCGTCAGAAAACTTGGAATTTCAATGTTAATATTCGGATTATTCACTTCTTCTGCAGTAAAGTATTTCCATCCCACGCATCCTATCTTCATTCCCTCTTCAATGAACTCTGAAAGTATTCTTAATACAGACTTGCTGGAACCCCGTTGCTGTCCCAAGAGACTAAAAGTCTGGCAAAGTTCAACGTCGATGTCTAGAGGAGAGATATTCGCGTACCCCACTCCCTCGTTTCCGACTATAAGTAGTTGTTTGCCATTTCTATCTAGGAGATACAAAGCTTCTTCGAATCGTGGATCGAAACCCGTGAGGAAGGCAACGTTAGCGAAGTGCTCGCGATCTCCGTAGACTACGAGCGCATCTATATCTCTGGTTCTCATCACTTTGACGGTATCCTTTATACGAGACTCGTACTCCTTTTTCAGAATGGTCGGTCTATCTTCTGAGACGCCGAATTCTGGCCAAGAGATCTCTTCCCACTTAATCATTTCTACGAGACCACTTCCTTCCTTCTTGCTATTTGCGCAGTCTTAAGGGCAGCCACAAACCTCATGTCGTCAAGATCAGTCGCACGTCCGTTCCTCACAACTAGATCGTACGGCTCCACTCTTGCCATCCCTTTTGTTTTTCTGAGTGGAGGTTAAAGAAAAAAAGAGTTTTAGGTAGAGATCCCTTAGTTCCTTTTCATCCAGACTTCGCAAAATCTCTAAGTTCGTCCAAAGTCAATTCGCAGAGTCCAAGCGCAAGGTACCAAGCATCAGTAATCTCCTCAATTGCCATGTCACATAATTGATCCATTGTCAAAGCCTGAGGGGCAAAAGCCGTTACTCTTTTCTCGGGGTAACCTGACAGCAATCGAGTTGCTATATCAATCGATCTAATAATCGTCCAAGTCGGGGAGACATCACCAAAGGCATCGAAACCTGGCTCATTCCTGTACTTCTTTACGCGCCTCACGAACCCGTTGTAATCCTCGCCCGTTACGGGGAAGAACCTACCGATTTCTATGCCAGCATCAATTATTGCTGCCGAGGTGGCTCCGCAATCAGTATAGGCCGCATCGAAATCGGGATGAGCAGCCATTAGCGCTCTTGCAACCTCGAGAGATTTGTCATAAGCCCATTCACCCGAAGCTTCTGCTACAATCTCTATCCCTGGGTAACTATCGAAAAGTGGCTTAGCTCCATACTCCCACCGTTGTACTCTGACGTTGTGTCCTGGAATGCCGGTTATTGCTATTACCTTCCCCTTGCCTTTTAGTTTTTTCACGATCCATTTTGCCTGTTTGCGAGCGAATATTCTATTATCCCCAACCATAGAAACAGTGCATTTTGGTCCTAGGAATGATCCCTGAACCGAAACCACCGGTATGCCCGCATCGTAAAGTTGCGAGTATTGAGGAATATACAGCGTAGGGTCCATTGGGAAAACACATACCGCGTCCGCATCGCCCTTAGCGTAGACGCTTTCAAGCAGCTCTTTTTGCTTCGCGGAATCCCAGTAGGCAGATAGCACCTTGAGTTCGCCGATTCTCTTGTCCCTCTCAGCTATCTTTTCAATTGCATACACTATGTTTCGAGAGAATTCGTTTCCTCCTCCTTGATCAACCCAATAAATCGTCCAAGGCGGGTCCTTTTTATACTGGGCAAGCCGAGTTTCATCAGGTCCCTCAAATTTTGATTGTAAGACAGGGCCAGGAAACACTTCAACCCAAGGGTTCTGTAACTCGTAAAGCTCTAGAGGATCCAACGCATAGGGATCCAATTCCTCAGGCGGCGGAGGCGTATATGCTGGTATGCCTGTCCCCATGGTACCTGTTTGAGTTACAGTTTCCGTTGTCGTTACGGTCCGGTATCCCGCTGGCGTAGTGCTTGATGCTCCGTATCCAATAGCTGCGCCTGCAACAACTCCTACAGCAGCTACTGCTGCGGTCTTTACAAAGCCTCTTCTAGAAACTTTTTCTTGCGACAATTCGGTCACAAACGTAGACGGTATCCCTGACTCCTATATTTAATGCTTGCTAAGTATCACGGTTGCCGACACGTCAACAGGTATCAATGTGTATGTTAAGATGATTCTTATCTTGGCCCCAGCGCGTCGCTCACTTGCATTTTTTTATCCGATAGTGTTATAAATAGTTCCATCAGAACAACTCACCTCTCATTAGAGTTGCCATAATTGGCTGATCAAATCGATAGGTATGGAGATTGCATTGAGACTTTCAGATCTCCAAGAAGAGTGAAATCGTATGTCAAAGAAATACCTGGGCAATGAGTTGATTAGGACTGAGGGAATCGAAAAATCTTTCGGACCTACAAAGGCATTGAAAGACATTTCATTCAAGGCGCTTCATGAAGGCGAGATCAGAGGCTTAGTCGGCGAGAACGGAGCCGGGAAGACCGTCTTCATAAGTATACTTGCAGGGATCTTGAGACCTGACAAGGGCTCAATATACTGGCATGGGAAAAGAGTTACCTTTAATTCGCCCAGCGATGCGATGCAGCTCGGCATAAGCGTAGTTCACCAAGGAACGGATTTGGTTCCAGAAATGAGCGTTGCGAATAACATCTTCCTTGGTCGAGAAAAGAAAACAATTGGTCGAATCGTTCTAGACGACAAGAAGTTACAGGATGAAGCGGGAAGGCTGATAGATGAATTCTTCGGCATAGTCATAGACCCAAGCCTGCTTGTGGAGGAGCTGGATGTTGTGGCACAAAAAGTCATTCAAGTGACTCGTGCTTTGAGTAGAGGAACAAAGCTATTGATTTTCGACGAAGCTACAGCTCAGATGACGGAAAAGGAGAAACACCGACTATTTTACCTCATCAGAAAATTGTCCAATAGCAGAGTAGGAACCATATTCATCTCACATATACTTGAAGAGGTATTGAATGTCGCAGACACAATTACCATCTTTAGAAATGGTGAAGAAATAACTACGAGTGATAAAGATGAGATCACCCTTCCAAAACTTATCAAAATGATGACTGGAAGCGAAAAAGGCCTTAGTTTCCCTCTTAAAACAACTCCTAGTAACGATATCTTATTCTCGGTATATGGTCTCACTGTTGGAAATAGATTGAAGGAAGTGAGTTTTGATTTACGGTACAAGGAAATCGTAGGGATTATGGGTCTACGAGGTCAAGGAAAGGAAGATCTACTAAGGGCTATTTTTGGAATTATTCCCAAGAAAATAGAAAAAATGTTGCTTAAAGGAAAGACAGTAACAACCGATTCACCTTTTGAAGCGGTCAAGAATAAAATCGCGTTTCTATCAGACAAAAGGGATGAGGAAGGGATGTTTCTAACGCGGCCAGCTATAGAAAATTTGAACGCGCTGCACTGGGAAGTCTTGAGTAATAGGGCTGGCATTATTAATCATGAACAGGAAGTTTCACAGGCAGAACGAGCGGTGAGGAAATACGACGTCAGAACATCGTCTTTAGGTTCCTTAGGCTCGAGTCTAAGCGGAGGAAACAAACAGAAGCTCCTAGTTGCAAGACTTGCCCTAGCAGAACCTGATCTATTCTTGCTCTGCAATCCAACTTACGGTGTCGACGTGGGAGCCAAAAATCAGATATATCATTACATCGCTGAACTCGCGACTCTAGGCAAAGGAGTGTTGATGACGTCCGATGACATAAATGAGGTAGTGAACTTATGTCACCGCGTTATTATAATCAGAAATGGAATGATAACGAATATACTTCCTGCTACTGTCGAAAACTCACATGAGATTCTTCGGGAGGTGTATGAAAGCGTTGAAATCAAGAATCCCTGATATGAGGCACATACGTAAGAACAGAGCCATGACTACTTGGAGTATTGTTTTCTTTTTATTTTTTGTTGAATGGATCATATTTCCTGAATCTCTGGGTGCCGCTAATTTACAGACCATTTTCATTATTGCCATTCCTCTTTTCTTTGCAACTTTGGCTCAGACCATGGTAATGATAGTTGGGTCAATCGACCTGTCTATAGGGGCTCTGATGAGTCTGACCACATGCATAGCATCCTATCTTTTGGTTGAGAATCTAGCTCTAGGAATCGCAACTTTGATTGTGTTGGGCGCGGTAGTAGGATTGGCAAATGGATTTCTTGTAATCAATCTCAAGGTGAATCCTTTCATAGCCACATTCGGAATGATGTTCGCACTTGAGGGGGCGGCTCTAACTATCCGCAATTACCCCGGAGGAGCGGTTCCAGAATCCCTTCTTGGAATTGTGAAATTTCAGATTTATTCCATATCTATCTATGAAATTCTCATACTTATTTTAGGGGCAGGTTTTTTTTGGTTCTTCTTGAATAAGACCAGTAGCGGTATTCATTTCCTTGCAACAGGAGCAAGCAGGTCGGTTGCTAAGAATTGTGGAATAAACGTAGACCTTGTTACGAGAAAAGCGCATCTTATTTGCGGATTGATTACTGCATTGTTTGCAGGGCTCTTTCTAACGATTCGATTTCAAGCTGGGTCTCCTCTTGTCGGCGAACCTTACCTACTATTTTCTTTCGCAGCTTCGGCTCTAGGTGCAACAAGGGTATCGGGAGGCGACGCTGACGCTGGATCCTTGTTAGGTGCTGTATTCATTCTAACTCTGATTGAAAATGCAATGAATCTTGCTCTTATTGATACCAAATCCCAATGGATAATCGAAGGCTTTCTCTTGCTTGTGATATTAGCCGCGGTAGGGTCGTCTAAAAAGCGAAGGAGCGGCTAAAATGAGAAATCTAGGGAGTTTGAAACAAACCTTCACGTCAAAGACGTCGTTGGTATACATGGTTTTGGCAATTGCGGTGACAGTCTTCTATTTCTTGAATCCGAGATCAATTACATACCTTGGCATGACCCTTATTCTACAAACTACCGGAATACTAGGCATAGTGGCGATAGGTCAAACTATTGTACTTATAGGTGGTTCGCAAGGGAAGGCAATTGGCGTCGATATTTCGGTAGGTTCGTTAATATTCGTCACTACAGTGATCGCTTGTGGTCTGACTTTGTACGACGTTCCTCAGACAGTAGTGATAATACTCTGCTGTTTATGGGCGCTTATGATAGGCTCCATGAACGGTTTACTAGTAGCCAAGGGGAAATTGCATCCTATCATAGTCACTTTCGCAATGTTCATGGTGCTAAGAGGTTTGAGTTATACGCTAAGATATGTGACTCCCGCGGGCGACGTCATCAGATTCATGGGCGCGGGTAGAGTATTCGGAATCCCGGTGCCTTTCCTGTTTTTCTTAAGTCTAATGTTCCTGTTTGTTTTCATATTTAATAGAGTTGTTTTTGGCCGTAGACTATTTGCGAAAAGCAGTAATCCATTAGCAGCTCGACTGGTTGGCGTGAAAACGGAAAAATACACGTTTTTGTCCTATGTTATTTGCAGTCTACTGACAGGGATTGCAGCGCTTTGCTATTATGGATATGTTGGGCAGCCAACTTTGGAGTATACCGACATGTACACTTTTGAATCTATGGCAGCAGCGATACTTGGTGGAACTGGCTTTGGTACTGGTGAAGGAACAGTTCTAGGCACCCTGGCAGGGGTTTTCTTTATCAGATTTCTTTTCAACCTTTTGCATGCCTACGGGTTTGGAGACCCCCTTAGGAAGATAGTTCAAGGAGCTATTGTCATTACGGTGGTAGTGGGTTACTCTCTTATAGCGGAGCGTAGGAGAGCCTAACTTTTCCTGTCAGAGATATAAACCAAATAGAACATCTAGATCGCGCATGAAGAATATTATTGGTTTTCTACGACCTTTGATTCAACTCGTAGTCACTCGCGCGGCTCCTAGGAGCAAAGCCTGCAAGTCCCGCCTCTATTCGTACTTTCCGATCCTATTCTATTGTCTCAACCGGATTTTGGAAAATTTACGGGGCCGTATCCATCTAGCGGGTGCCTTGCCGTTGGCATTCTATCTTTCCATCCTTGAACGAGCTCGTCGGAATTGACTACGAACCCGAGGTAAATTGATGTTATTTTCAGCGCGGCGTCTTCTAGCTCGGGTGAGAATCCTCTGACGAGATCCCTGCATATGACGACCTTGAAATCCCGGTTTGCAGCGTCAAATGCTGTGCTCAAGTCGCATGCATCAGTGTTTATGCCGGTAATAACCACAACTTCTTTCTTCATATTATTCAACACGAATTCAAGCTCTGTAGGGTAGAACGCACTGAGCCTCTTCTTCGAATAGAAGAAAATGTCTTCCGGCTTAGTATCGGTGACGGGTTCCAACCATTGGGAGCCTTCGATATTGTGCTCTGCGTGTCTCTCCGTTCTTTCAGGAAAAACCAACAAGTTCAAATGTCGCCAGGCGGCACCGGATCGCCAGCCAAGAGCATCATCTTTAGACGGATAGGGGGGACCATGCCTCAAGCACATGATAACGTGAAAGATCGGTATGTTCAACTTTCTTGCCTCCTCGAAGAAAAGGTTCATGGGTTCTACGATTGCATTTCCCGGGAAGGGATACTTCACTCCGGCAGGGAGTGTCGCATCGGGGGCCAAATGACCCTTATGCATATCTATGGATAAGATCGCTGTTGTCTTGGGGTTGAACCAAGCCTCAAAACCAGGCGGTATCTCGATTCTCTTCCCTCCGGGTTCCTTACTATAGATATAGGCGTGCATCTTTTGGATTCTCCTGGATTGTCTGAGTTTTTGAGTAGCTATTATTTAAGTCTTGGTTACAACTCGAATTCTACCAGTATCCCGTGAGAGGCGAAAGGAGATCAATATCTCAAAGACAACCGAAGCGTTCAAATCACTCGAGTGTTTCTATTTGACGAGTCGAGGTTCGGGTACCGCCAGTCAAGTCCTCAGCATTCTAGCTTGGATAGGGAGCTTCGCATATTTTGATATTGGGAAGGACGCGACAGTGATTGTAAGTGATTCGATGTCTCTTGGCGCCTTACACTCCCGCTCACAGAGTGATCATTAGGAACCGAGACTTCGGGCGGTCAAGACCTGATTCGTCTTTCTTCTAAATCTTGTATGCTTTCCTAGCGTTCTCCTTGAAGATCATATCTCTCGACCTGCCGTCTACGACAATGCCCTCTATCTTCTTCTTGTACCACTTGGGCGAGATAGCAGGAAAGTCTGTGCCAAATATCACTCTGTTAGGTCTTGCGTACATGAGAAGGGTCTTGAAATCCTCCTCGAACTTTTGTTTGATCCAATCCAACCCAACCGCCTCGTATGTCCGATAAAGACTTTCATCTCGACGCTCAGAAGGAATTTTCTCCATTTCCTCCGCATATTGATACCTATCCCCGAACCTTGCCAGATCAACATATACGTTCGGTCTTCTTGCACACAAAAAAGCCGCCTCAGATACGTTCACCCCGTAGTTGGCATGGGCCACAACTATTCTCAACTCCGGATACTTGTACGACACTTCGTCTATTTGAGTAGCTTGATTGAAGACTAGTCTGGAACGTGTCCATGCCGGTTCACTAACGGAATAGAGCCCGCCTGTCTCTGCAGGTTCGGCAGCCAGATGAATCACAACTGCAACATCATGATCATTGCATTTCCTGTAAAGCTTATCCGTGGTTAGGAAGTCATCCACTCTGAAATGTTGGATTATCGGAAATAGCTTCAAGCCTTTTAGACCAAGGCTTGATATCGCGTATTCCAATTGTTCATCAGATTTCGGGTCGTGTGGATTGACAGACGCTATCCCCGTGAAGAACCCTTTTGTTTCCCTTGCACCTTCAGCCACGTACTCATTCGGAACATCTTGAGCCCTCGGGATCGCCATAGCGAACGCAACAGCTCCCTCAACTCCCTCATTTCTGAGAGCTCTTTCTACCGAGCGGTAGTCGACATCCACATCCAAGCCGCCTTCGGAAACATCAATATTTCTATACTTCTTAATCCACCATGCATAGTGGTCTTGAGTAACCGCTCCAAAGAACCAAGTATTGGGGGATGTATGTTCAGCCTTCCAGAAATGAACATGCGCATCTATCATGCAAATTCCTTCATCGTATTTAACATTCTTTGACTTCTTAAAGGTTTGATCGATCTTAATGTCGCGATACTATCGAGCACATTGGCTACCAATTGATGACCGTGCTCTTCGTATCGGGTCTATCGAACCACTGTTGGACGCTGTCGAAAGCCAAATTCTTTTCGCTGATTCCTTCTAGGAGCTGTGAGATACGACTCAAACTGGAAAACCGGAGAATAGGTATAGCCTATTAGGCATACAACGTTAGTTATTCCCGCTTCATGAATTAACATAATAAGTGTTGAGTCGATGTCAGTCGTCTCGATTGGCCGCTTGATCATGGTTGGAACTATTCACGTGCAGAAGTCTAGTGTAGAGAATGTGAAGAAGATAATCTTTGAAACGAAGCCTTCTATCGTTGCGGTGGAACTTTGTAGAGACAGATACTATCTTCTGAAGACTCGAGTTGAGACTTCTCCGATGCCTACGTTAAGGTTTGGAGTTATTCCTTGGCTGCTTGCCGTCCTCGAGAGGACTGCTGGGGAGAAGACCGGAGTCTTTCCTGGCGCTGAGATGGTTGAGGCGGCGGCTGCCGGTGTGAAGTTCGGCGCGGAGATCGAGTTCATAGACATGCCCATCCAACAGATC
>Ga0129297_10001819_pt1 | contig 10891 bp, 9 predicted proteins | sample I18A1metaG_FD_94708 | JGI IMG/M metagenome (GOLD analysis project Ga0129297, IMG submission 94708) | Lake sediment bacterial and archeal communities from Gulf of Boni, Indonesia to study Microbial Dark Matter (Phase II) - ​I18A1 metaG | ecosystem: Environmental > Aquatic > Freshwater > Lake >... | reverse complement strand
TCAGCCATATTAGCCTCAGCGACGAAACGGCAGACCCAGCGGAGGCAGAGACAACCGAAAGCGCAATGACGCAATGCAGCTGCCTGAGACCGATCTCAGATCTCACTATCTCCCAACTCTTATAGCTAGGCGAATCGTTCAGAAACTCAATCTTAGGGATATTTGGAAATGAGGAACTGGCAGCGTTGGCCAAGTCTGAACTCGCTATCGAGGTCGGCTCACCGTATTCTCCTCTTTGTTTGGACCCGTGCTCGTTCCCCCGAGTACGTGTACACCAAAAGAGCTTATTACCCCAAGAGTCGTGATGAGCTTCATCGCTTCTGGAGAAGCCCTTGGGAAGGTTCCAATAATCCGAAGGACTACTTGTATGGAGAGGCCCGTAGCTTATTTCTCGTGAAGCTAATGAAGAAACATGTGAAGCCGGATGAGAAGATTCTTGAGATTGGATGCAATGTTGGCAGGAATCTTCGCTACCTGTTCTCAGTTGGTTATGCGAGACTGCACGCCGTAGAGATTAGTGAGGAAGCCATCCAGTTGTTCAAACAAGTTTATTCTGAGACAGCGAATCACACGAAAATATACAATGCAGCGGTTGAGGAAACGGTGAAGAGGCTTGGCGACTGTGAGTTCGATGCTGTATTCACCATGGCCACTCTTAATCATATTCACACGGATAGCGAATGGATATTCAGTGAAATTGTTAGGACGGCCAGACACGTGTTGATCACGATCGAGGACGAGAAGGGTTTGTCTTGGAGGCACTTTCCACGAAACTACAAGAAGGTCTTTGAACGCCTTGGGATGAATGAAATCGAGGAACACGATTGTAGTGATATAGAGGGATTAGGAGGCGCTTTCTGCGCAAGAGTCTTCGAGAAAGAACAACTGTATTAGTTGTCGTCTCGGCATTGTCTTATTGTGCTTCCCTCTTCGACACTTCATACGCCGATAGCAACCTTCATAACTTGTGTAGCATTGAAGGCAGTGTTAGATGTCAGATCTTCAAGCGCCTGACTTGATAGCTCACGTTATTCCCTGACTGAGAAATTGCGCATCTGTTCTCTCATCGCCATATTTAGCAACCTCTGCCGAGGCGTCGAAGGCCAGATGCAGTTGGCTAGACTTGACCGGATAAACCGTTTCCACAGGGTTTGAGCAAAGTGTCATTGATGAAGCAAACGTGAGAGCGGTTGAACATGTCGCCATCGATGTCTCTTACTACGCACAGTGCGTTCTTATGCTATATAGAAATCAGATACCATGGGGCACGAGCCTGTGTCCAGAAGTATGACTTGCTGGGCAGATTGACGCTAATCAGCTAGAGACGACGGGATGATCTAAGCGTCGGCATAGAGATTCATAAGGGAGATGAACCAGAATTCTGACAAGATGGGAGCGTTCAGATTGTAGGTACGGAGATGCTCATGAACAGATCGCTTTCAGGTAAGGTTATTCTCGTTACAGGAGGGACAGGCTCTTTCGGCACTAAGTTTACTGAGGTCGTTTTGAAGGAACACTCGCCTAGTGTGATTCGAGTTTTTTCCAGAGGGGAATTGCTTCAGTCGCAGATGCAACGGATGTTTGACAACGACCATCGGCTGCGCTTCTTCATTGGTGATGTTCGAGATAAGGATCGGTTGCGTCGGGCGATGAATGGTGCTGATGTGGTGGTTCATGCAGCTGCTCTGAAACAGATACTCGCTAGTGAATACAACCCCATCGAGGCGATTCGGACAAATATCGACGGAGCAATCAATGTGATAGAGGCGGCCATTGACAATGAAGTCGAGAGAGTAGTAACGATCAGCACTGACAAGGCTGTCTATCCAGTGAATACCTATGGCGCCACAAAGCTTGTTGCTGAGAAGTTGTTTATTCAAGGCAATGTCTATGCAGGGGCTCGGAGGACTAGGTTTAGCGTTGTTCGTTACGGGAACGTAGTTGGCAGTCGAGGCAGCGTTGTTCCCCTTTTCCTTGATCAGAGAAGTAGCGGCAGAGTTACAATTACAGATGAGAGGATGACTCGGTTTTGGATTACTCTAGAACAAGGTGTTCGCTTTACTATCGACTGTATTGGCCGCATGAAAGGCGGTGAGATATTTGTACCTAAGGTACCAAGCGTGAAAATCATTGATCTGGCGGATATCTTGGCCCCGGAAGCAAGAAGGGAAATCACTGGAATTCGGCCTGGAGAGAAAATCCATGAGTTCCTACTTACAGAGGAGGAAATCCGACGGACCGAAGAGTTTGACGGATATTTCATAGTCAAACCTGAACATCCCTTTTGGGGCTTGAAGCTTGGTGGAGGAAAGTCTCTTCCTGAAGGTTTCAGATACGAAAGTGGGTGCAATAGTTGGCAGCTCACCAAGAAGGATATCAAGGAAATGCTGCTTTCTCAAGATGAAGTGCTACGACGGAGATAGTCCAGGATATTAGGTGGTTGAGGCTCTTTGTCGAGGGAGTATATTCCTTATGGGCATCATTCTATTGACGACGCTGATGTTCAAGCGGTCGTCGATGTACTTCGGTCAAATTGGTTAGCGACTGGCCCCATGGTTAGAGTTTTCGAGCAAGCTGTGGCTGAATTCGTTGGAGCCAAAAGCGGCGTGGCTCTCTCAAGTGGAACCTCAGCGCTTCATGCAACGATGCATGCTATTGGTATCAGGCCGGGGGACGAGGTTATTGTCTCCCCAATGACGTTTGTTGCCACTTCGAATGCCGTAGTATTTCAAGGCGGAACGCCTATTTTTGCAGATGTGAACGACAATACATTACTGCTAGAACCGCAGCAGGTCGAAAAGAAAATCACCCCGCGAACAAAGGCGGTCATTGCAGTCGATTATGCAGGGCACCCTTGTGATTACGATTTGCTGCGTGAGATCTGTGACAAACACGGATTGTTTCTAGTAGCTGATGCATGCCACGCCTTGGGAGCCAAATATAAGGAGCGGAATGTTGGAACACTTGCTGACCTAACAGTATTCAGTTTCCATCCGGTGAAGCATATCACGACTGGTGAAGGAGGAATGGTGGTTACAGACGACCTTGAACTTGCCGAAAAGATAAGGAGGTTCCGCAATCATGGCATCTCCTCCGACCACTATGAACGGGCTGAGCAAGGTACATGGTACTATGAGATGGTAGAATTAGGGTACAACTATCGCATTACCGATTTCCAATGCGCCTTGGGATTGAGTCAACTGCGTAAATTGCCTTGCTGGATCGATCGGCGCCGAGAGATTGCTTCTTGCTACAATGAGGCTTTTGCAAGTCTTCCAGCCATCAAATTGTTGAGGGTATGTTTGAATGTCTTTCACGTCTATCACCTCTACGTCATAAGGTTGAATACTGACAAGTTTAGGGTTGACAGAAGGAAGATCTTTTCCGCGTTGCGTGAAGAAGGTATTGGAGTGAACGTTCACTATATTCCGGTGCACCTCCATCCCTTTTACCGCCAGCGTTTTGGCACCAGACCAACCTTGTGTCCGGTGGCGGAGGCGGCTTATGAGCAGATCCTTTCATTGCCTATCTTCCCCGCTATGACTGATCAATACGTATCCAATGTGGTGACAGCGGTGCAGAAAGTCATGAGGGCACATCCAGAATGAAGGTTATCGCAGCTATTCAAGCTCGCATGGGAAGCACTCGATTGCCCGGCAAGGTTCTGAAGGATATCGGCAGTGAGACTATGTTGGCTCGTGTACTGCATCGCACTCGGCGTGCGGCCTTGTTGGATGAGGCTATCGTCGCGACGACTGTCAACCCTGTCGACAGCGCTATCTTAGCAGAATGCGCGCGACTCCATGTCCCTGTGTTTCGCGGAAACGACAGGGACGTTCTGGATCGTTATTTTCAAGCCGCCAAAGCCTACAAAGCTGACATTGTGGTTCGCATTACATCTGATTGCCCGCTTATCGACCCAGAGGTGATAGATAGGGTTATTCGCGTTTTTTTGGATATGACGCCTGACTATGCCAGCAACACTCTGGTTCGCACTTACCCACGTGGTTTGGATACAGAGGTAATGACCACGGCAGCTCTGGCTCGGGCTTCATCCGAAGCCACCGAATTCTACCAACGGGCCCATGTGACCCCCTACATCTGCCAGAATCCTAGAGTGTTTAGACTTCTTTCGGTGACGACGGACAAGAACTATAGCAGTCACCGATGGACTGTAGACACACCTGAAGATCTGGAATTCATCAGGGCAGTTTATGCAAGGCTCGGCGACGACGGTATTTTTGATTGGCACGACGTATTGAACCTTTTAGCCAAAGAGCCGCAGCTAGCGCGGTTAGACTGTCACATCCAACAGATACCTTTGGAAGAAGATTGACGATGAAGAAGGCGTTGCTCATCCGCGCGGACGCCAACAGCAATATTGGTATAGGCCACGTGATGCGTTGCTTGGCTCTGGCTCAAGCATGGAGTGACAGCGGTGGTAGAGCGACTTTCGTAATGGCCACAGAATGTCCCTCTCTGGAGGCTCGGTTGCGGTTGGAAGGAGCAGAAGTTACCCGGGTGTCGGCTCGACCGGGAACTGACGACGACGCGATTCAAACTGCGAAGCGAGCGTGTCAGGTTAATGCGTCTTGGGTGGTGGTTGACGGATATCACTTCGGGTTTGGCTACCAACGAGTTATCAAAGACCATGGGCTACATGTCTTGGCTATTGACGACAATGGACACGCAGAGCACTACTGTGCTGATATCGTCTTGAATCAAAATCCTCATGCACATCGAGATATGTATGCAAAGAAAGAGCCGTACACTCACCTTCTGCTTGGAACCCGCTACGTTCTGTTGCGACGGGAATTTTTGAAGTGGAAGAGATGGAAGCGGGAAGTGCCGTCAGTAGCTCGCAAAGTACTAGTAACGCTGGGCGGCAGTGACCCTGACAATATGATCATCAAGGTTGTGGAAGCGTTACAGGAAGTCAAGGTGGGCGGACTAGAGTGCTTCGTCACATTTGGAGCAAGTGATTCACAAATAGAGAAGTTACAGTCCATCGCCGGGGATTTTGGATCGACATTGCATTTGGACAGCAACTTGGCAAATATGCCCGAACTAATGGCTTGGGCGGATGTGTGTGTGGCTGGCGCTGGAACAACCTCATTGGAGCTGGCCTATATGGGCTTACCAAGCCTCCTCATCGTTCTCGCCAACAATCAACGTCCCGTTGCCGAAGGATTGGACGCGATGGGTGTCGCCGTCAACTTGGGCTCTGTTAAGACTCTTTCATCCACAGAAATAGCGAAGAGACTTAGCTGGCTCATTCAGAACGTCACCAGCCGGGCCGAGATGGCTCGGCGTGGCACCACGCTAGTTGATGGCGGTGGTGTTTTTAGAGTCCTGCGGCAGGTTCTGGGGGAAATGATTCGGTTGAGGCCAGCAAAGGAGAAGGATTGCAGACAGGTGTGGGAATGGGCTAATGAGCCGGAAGTCCGTGAAGTTTCTTTCTCTCAGAATCCGATTCCTTGGGATGGGCATGTCCGTTGGTTCAAAGCGAAAATTAACGATCCTAACCACATTTTCTGGATTGCAGAGGATTCTGAGGGGCATCCCGTAGGCCAGGTAAGGTACGACATCGTGGGGTCAGAGGCGATAGTGTTCGTAACTCTGGACCGGAGGTTCCGTGGGTTGGGTTACGGAAGGGCTATCCTCTGGTTGTCGTCGCAGGAGCTGTTCGATCGGACGAAGGTCCAGATCATCCATGCCTATGTAAAGCCTGAAAATCAAGCTTCTAAACGGGCGTTTGTCTACGCATGGTATCGCCCCAAGGGTTTGACAGTAGTTCAAGGTCATCCCGCGATTCATTTCATGTTGCAAAAGGAGGAGGGCATGTGAAACCATTCATTGATATCCGTGGACGCAAAATTGGTCCGAGCTTTCCCACGTACATCGTCGCAGAGATTTCCTCTAACCACAGGCAGCACTTTGACGAAGCCGTTAAGCTTATACATGCCGCCAAAGACGCCGGCGCTGATGCGGTTAAGCTGCAGACATACACTCCTGACATGATCACAATTCAATCGGACCGAGAGTATTTCAGAGTGAGCGGTGGTACGCCTTGGGACGGGCGCACTTTTTACGACCTTTATAATGAAGGATACATGCCATGGGATTGGCAGCCGAGACTGAAGAGAATGGCCGAAGAGCTAGGGCTAGACCTTTTTTCGTCACCCTTCGACGGAGCGGCGGTTGACTTTCTCGAGAAGATGGAGGTCCCAGCGTATAAGGTGGCCTCCTTTGAGCTCGTGGACATTCCTCTGATCGAGCGTGTTGCTCGCACCGGGAAGCCCATTATCTTGTCCACTGGCATGGCCACTAAAGAGGAGATCGAAGAGGCAGTGTACGTCGCGAGGAAGGCGGGGGCAACCCAGATAGCGCTGCTGAAGTGCACTACTGGTTATCCAGCCTCGCCAGAAGAGATGAACCTGCGCACAATCCCGGAAATGAGTGCGTCCTACGGAGTGCCTGTTGGCCTTTCTGATCACACTTTGGGCAGTGCTGTGCCAGTCGCCGCTGTGTCCTTGGGAGCATGCATCGTCGAGAAGCACTTCACCCTCTCTCGGGACGCCTCCAGCCTGGATAGTGCTTTCTCTCTGGATCCCTCTGAGTTCAAGGTGATGGTAGAAGCGATCCGTACCGTGGAGAAAGCTCTCGGCGAGGTATGCTATGGCGTCGGCGACAAGGAAGCCAAGAACCGGATCTTTCGGCGATCTTTGTTTGTGGTCAAGGACATGAAACAGGGTGAGACATTTACAGAGGAGAACGTGCGTTCCATCCGGCCCGGGCATGGGCTATCGCCCAAGTACCTAAGAGACGTGTTGGGGCGGCGCGCGACAAGAGATATTGAAAAGGGAACTCCATTAAGCTTGGATATGTTTTCGCCACAGGTGCAAGGATCTTCTTTTCTTGGATAGGTTGAGAACTTTTCTCGCCGAAGGGACGAAGGATTCGGACGTAGGATTCGTGGCCGTTTGTATTGGTGAAGTACTGTGCCACACGTTTGACTGCTTGAGAAGGTCCGTAAGCGGCGTAGAAATTCTGGTGGAAAAACCGATGCGTCAATTGGCGCATGCAAGGTCTTGTCGGCACCCGAGGCTCCAAAAGCTGATGCATGGTGTCAACGGGAATTGTCGCCGTGAGTCGAAAGGTTACGCGACCAAGCCCTGCCAATTTAGGGAAGTCAAGAGATTCTTTATCGGATTGGATAGATAGATAAAGGAAGACTAGAAGCCGGGATCGACAGATCGATGACAACGCGCTCAGCAAACCGACCCTTGAGCTCTTTCAGTAGCCTTGGTGAATTGTACCAATTCTGCCTAGCAAGATATCCGCGGGATATTATACATTGTATTGACATGCTCTACCGATTCGTCTGGCCTAGAGCGGCCGACTACGCTAGGCATTTCACTGCAACTGAACAGCTGGACACCTATGTTGTGCCAGTTCAATACTCAATTCACAAGAAGCTGTCGGACTCGTGTCAATACGCGTGTTCCTACCTAACAATGGAGTTAAGGCGCGTCTTCAGACGAAAGTCAGTACTTGCGGTCCTGTATCCGAGAAAGGACCTGCAGTCTTTCATGTATCCTGTGACTAACATACTGTCCAAACGAGGTATTTCTATCACATTGCTTACTTCGAAGAAGGTCGTCCATGAAGAGATTGATCCGGAACTATTCACGAAATCTCGCTTTATATTCTGTGAAGACTATCAATTAGAGAATGATCGCTTTTTGTCTCAGAGTTGTTGCGAACGCTTACAACCAACAATAGAACAGATGTGTGACGATCTTCGGTTGGATGAAATGCAACGCAATGCCACCAACGGCCTCTTCAGACATTACTTTCGAGAAAAAATCTGCTTTCAAAGAGTTCTTTTGGATGTGCGTCCATCAGTGATTTATGGCATTCACTACGTACTCAACCCAGGGTATATTGGTGCAATTGAAGCCACCAAGAAAAAGGGTTGGAAAATGAGCAGTATATTGATGCAGCATGGATTTTTCAACGCACGTGGGTATCACGATTTCAAAGGGGCGGACTGTGTCATTGTATGGGGGAAGTACTTTGAAGATGTTCTAACGAAGATGATAGCTGGGCCGACCCCTTCTTGGCAGATTATTGGCAATCCGAAGCTGGAGGTAGAGCTGTCAAGAGCAAGCCGCCAGAGAACTGACCAGCAACTCTTCAACAAAACAAGGCAGCAGGATATCATTCTCTTCTTGACGGAGCCAGGGGACTACGATGCGCGAGCAGTGGAACTTTTCTCTCGAGCCGTCGGCAATCGCAGGCGATGGAAAGTAGTGTATAAGTTGCACCCTAGCCAAAGTATAGAAGACTACAATTGCTTTGTCAATGAAGGTCTGATCCGACCCGAGCAGTTGATCAAAGACGTAGATCTATACGGCCTCATTCAAATGGCCGCAGTCGTGGTCGGGACGAAATCAACCGCGCTTCTTGAGGCCATGGCGCTAGGCAAACCAGTGATACAACTCTTACCCGAGCTTTCAAGGACAGACTGGATTGAGCACGGTCTTGCGACTGCATCAACCGAAAGAGAATTGCATGAACAGATATGCAAAGTTGAAGAGTGTTCAGATTATCGCGAGGAAGTGTTGCGCAGGGAGCAGAAACTTGTAAGAGAAATGTTCGGCATCATCAGTGGTGCAAGCGAAAGGATAGCTGATTTCTTGGAAAGCTTATTGTAAACGTATGTCTGCAGCAGCAAGATGATAACTTGATGTGGCCGAGCATTTTGCAGCTGGGAGGAAGCTCGATAAAACGACTTCTTTGCATAAGTGTCTCTTCCAATTCTCTTACGCAAGCTCATGATACTGCAGCTCCAGTTGTTTCTTCACTTCCGCCAAGCAGAGTCTAGCCGCGGAATGGCATGGTTCGACTTTGCAGAGAGCTATCTCGAAGCTAACCTCATGTAGATATTCTCATAGTCTAGCGACTCTTCTTCTGTTCGTCGTGGGGTCACTATGTTCTTTCTCAGCGTTTCTAGGATCTCTGGCTCTCCTGCAATCTGTGCGATAATGCTGGCCAAATCCTCGGCATCTCCAACATCGAAAACAAAACCGTTGTAGCCTTGCTTTATGATTTCAAGCATTCCGCCAATTCTGCTTACGACAGGCGGCACCTTGTAAGCCAACGCTATCAACATGACTAGGGGGTAATTCTCGTAATAGGTCGAAGGAATCACCATCACGGATATATCCCTCATGATCTCCGGCAGCATTTCAATGTTGAACGGATCCAGAAACTGTATGCGATCATCCCCTTGCGCCAGTGCCAAGAGAGCCTTGAAATAATCCCCTTGTCCGTAGTCCGATCCATAGATCTTCAGCCTTATGTTCCGATGCGGAACCTTTCGCAAAGCCTGAATCAAAACGTGAACGCCCTTATGCGGTGCAACAGATCCAATGAAGCAAAACGTGACTTTCCCTGACTCCGGAGTTCCAATTCTCCTGACATTTGCGTAGTCAATGCTGTGAGGAACAAGTTGGATTGTTCGATTCCACCCATTTCTCTTGAACAATGTGGAAAGAAACCTGCTAGCGGCGGCGACTTCGTCAGCCATGTCGAACAGTTCTTTAGCGTCTCCATACCTAGACTTCATTTCGACACCAAAGCCACATTGGGATATGCATTTGTTGCCTCCCTCTGGACCGCTACACAGTCTATAGGCACCGTCAAGTAGGGCCCGTGGACAGAGAAGCCAACAATCAGTCAGAGTCATTACGACTGGAAGGCCGGCGTTCTTACTAATTCTCGCGATGCTTGACAGCCACATAGGGTGACATACGTGGACCAAGTCGTACCTTAGTTCCAGTTTCCCAAAGGCTTTCTCCAATGCCGGCTGGAAGATGTCAGAGACATTGAGTGGGGTTACGCGTTTCAAGGCCACTACCGGAATTGTGCCGTAGGAATAGCGTCTAGCCAGAACATCGCCAGAAAGCGTCTCGAAGCCATCTCTCTCAGCATCACAGTCATAGGTGACTACAGTTGGAAAGTGACCCATCCTCTGCATTTGTCTGGCAAGGTCAAGCGTAAATCTTTCCGTGCCTGTGTAGTGCTTGGGAAAGAACTGGTGCACTAAGTATAGTAGCCTCATCATACATCCTCAGAAAGGAATCCGTCAATCTGAGCCAATGCGTTCGAGAGGCGGCTGTCCAGCCTAGAGCTTTTCGAGACATAGTACCATCCCAGACGTGCTCCGATTTCGACGCCCAGTAGCTTGTACAAAGTCTCCGAAAAATCATCCTCTTTACCTCTAAGATCTTGATGAGTACTTAAGAGCCATCTTTCAAAGACGATAAGCGAAGCTAGATATTCGCGGTTCAGAGGGTTTGAGCCAAGTTCGCAGCAACGGACATGCTGCGCTATCCCTGAAATTCGGCTCAGCGCCTTTGACAGATCTTGATTACCACTCCTTAAAGTACTTGATGATAAAGAATGAGTTGTTAATCTGTTCCGAATTCTCAGAAAGATTCTGGATATGTTACCTTCGTAGAACGCGTGATCCCGGAGTTCGTCGACGGTCAAGCATACTCGGTCATAGAGATCAAGGATGAAATTCAGAAGATCGCTAAGTGAGTCAATGCGGCTGAATTGTCTTGAATCGTATTCAAGCAATTCAGAAAGCGTCTTTACCTCGACGTAGGTTCTTCTCAGATAGTAGAAGGGGGACCGATTGTGTGAGTGTATGACCCCATTTGAAAAAAGTTGAGCTATTTTGTAACCTTCTTTCACCATTTTGATTCCAAGTTCCAAATCCTCAGCATAGGCCCTCCCCGCCGAATACCTGTGTCTCAAGAAGAAATCTCTTCTAAAGCAACTGCAAACGTCATCAATCTGACATAATCGCCTTCTTTCT
>Ga0129297_10001818_pt1 | contig 10893 bp, 7 predicted proteins | sample I18A1metaG_FD_94708 | JGI IMG/M metagenome (GOLD analysis project Ga0129297, IMG submission 94708) | Lake sediment bacterial and archeal communities from Gulf of Boni, Indonesia to study Microbial Dark Matter (Phase II) - ​I18A1 metaG | ecosystem: Environmental > Aquatic > Freshwater > Lake >... | reverse complement strand
TCACGCGCTCGACGAGCCCCATCGCGAGCGCCTCCGCGGCGCCCACCTTGCGCGCCGTAAGGATCATGTCTGCGGCGCGTCCGGTGCCGATGAGCCGTGCGAGCGCGACGCCCCCGCCCCAGTCGGGTATGAGCCCCAGGCGCACCTCGGAGAAGCAGAAGACTGCCCCGGGATCGGCGATGCGCATGTCGCAGCGCGAGGCCAGCTCGGCCCCCCCGCCGTACGCCATGCCGTTCACCGCGGCTATGATGGGAACGGGAAGGGCAGTGAACCGGTCCACGACTCCGCGAATGTAATGTATGAGCGCGTCCACGGGCCCCCGGTCATGCTTCTGCACCGAGTCGATGAGCGAGCCCACCTGGGGGTTGTCCGGGTTCACGTCGAATCCCGCGCTGAAGGCCTTGACGCCGGCGCCGGTGATCACGACCGCGCGCGGGATGTCCGCGGCGAGCGCCGCGGCCGCCTCGTCCAGGCTCTTCCACATGTCCTCGTTAAAAGCGTTGTGCCTGTCGGGACGATCCATGGTGAGTATCGCGACCTTCCCTTCCCTCCTGATTGTCACCGGGCTCATGCCGATCTCCTCCGAATGCATGTAGTGTGCGCGCGGCGCGCGTCAGCGCACGCGAAGCCTGCATACCGCAGGCCTGTTCTGTAATAGAGACAAAAACGAGCTCTCCTCCACGCCGGCGAACGCGGCGCCGAACATGCCGCGCTCCGCGAGGATGCGCCCTTTCCCGCCCGTCCTTACGACCGCAATGGAATCGAACGGAGTCTGGTCTTCGCGCAGAAAACCGGACTGGATATCCACGAGGAACATCGTCCCCGGCCTGAGAGTACATCGGAGCGTTTCTGGCGCGTCGCGGCGGATCCCGGAAGTAGGCATGAGCTCCCACGCGGCCTTGTCGAGCCTCCTGCCAGTCTCCCGCGTCACGGCGAAGGTGCGCATCTCCGTGGGATGGACGGGCATCCATTCGCCGCGCAGGTAGCGTTCGATGAGAGTGGCGCGGTTCGCCGGGACGGACCGCGCAAGGACGAGTTCTATTTCCACATCCTCCCGCGACGCGTTCTCGATGACCACGTACACGAGAAGCTGGCAGCCCGCCAGGAACGCGCATGCGAGGACAAGCATTGCGGGTCGCAGCGCACGCATCGTTTTGGTGAAAGGCGCGCAGGCGCTCATAATCATGCGCGCTTTTTCACCACGAGGATCATGCCGTCTTTCCCGACGACCTCCACGGGCTCGTCGCGCCTGATCTCGCCGTCGGCGCGCGCATTCCATATTTCGCCGTGCACGAAGACCCTGCCGGTTCCCGGGAAGTCGCTCATCGCCCTGCCCGTTTCTCCCACCAGTCCCTCGGCCCCGGTCGTGACCCTGCCGCGGTGTACTTTGAGCACGGCGCGTATCGCTCCAAAGAAAAAGAGGAGCAGGAAGACCAGGACGGCCGCGATCGTCGCGCGGGGCACCTGTCCGCCGGGAAGGGGCGAGTCAAATAGGATCATGGAGCCGATTATAAAGGCGATGATGCCCCCGAGCGCGAGCAGTCCGTAGCCGGCGAACTTGAGCTCCAGGATGAAGAGCACGATCGAGGCGACGATGAGCAGGAGCCCCGCGAGATTGACCGGGAGGATCCGCACCGCGAGCAGGAAGAGGAAGAGCGCGATCACGCCCACCACGCCGGGAAGGATGAGCCCGGGGCTTTTCATCTCCAGTCCAATGCCCGCGACGGCGATGATGAACAGGAAAAACACGATCTGCGGGTCGGCGAAGAAGTTCAGCATGCGCTGCTTCCAGTCCATCACGCTTTCGATCTTCCGGGCGCCCTTCGTCGCGAGCGTCACGATCGTGCCGTCCATGTCGACGCGCCTGCCGTCGAGCTTGACCAGGAGATCGTCCAGGTCCTCGGCCACGAGGTCGATCACGTTGAGGGTCAGAGCCTCCTGGTAGGTGCTCGATATGGCGTCCCTGACGGCGCGCTCGGTCCAGTCCACGTTGCGGTGGCGCTTCTGCGCGATGCTGCGCCCGTAGGCGACGGTGTCGTTGAGCACCTTCTTGCCCATGATGTTCTCGCCGCCCTTACCCTGGCCCTCCTTCTCGCCGAACTCAATGAAGGGGCTCACCGGGTGCATGGCGCCAATCTCCGTAGCAGGCGCCATCGCCGCGACGTGCGCGGAGAGCATGATGAAGCCTCCCGCACTGGCGGCCTGGGCGCCCTTGGGAGCGGTGTAGACGATCACGGGCACCGGGGAGCCCAGTATGGCGGTGATGATCTCGCGCATTGAGCCCATGAGGCCGCCGGGCGTATCGATTCTAAGAACGATGAACGAGGCGCCCTCCGACGGGGCCTTCTTTATGGAATCGACGATGTGCTCCGCGACGATCGGGTTTACCGTGCCCTCGAGCGTCACGAGCGCATAGCTCACACCCTCCGCCGCAGACGACCGCGCCCACAGCGCGAGCGCGCACAGGGCCCCCAATGCGACTATCCCCGGTACCTTCATGACCTCACCCCGTCCTTTCCCGGACCTGCATTACCCGGAACGAATTGAGTATCGCCCCAGCGCGGGCCTGATGTCAAGTTTTTCACTCCCGGGATTGGATTCACCGGGCCCGCAGGCCGATATTAATGAAAGAGTGTACCCGACATGAAAATTCCCGTTCTCCCATCCTTTCCGGCGTTTGTGATCGCGTGCCTTTTCCTGGCCGCGGCCTCGCTCCCGGGGGCGCCCGCGTACGCGCAGGCTCCCGACAACACGAAAAAGGACGCTTCGGCCGTGAAGCTTCCCACGCCCAAAGACGAGGCTGCCGCACCCGAGCGCACCGGCACGAAGCCCGCCGATGCGGTCAAGGGGACCGATTCGCCCGCAAGTGCCGAAGGCCCCCTGAAAAAGGAAAACAAAAAGAACGGAACCCCCGTCGCCGCCGACGGACAAAAGGCCGCCGAAAACGAAAAGAAGAGGCTCGACTGGATCGAGCGCACCCTTGAATACGGCATCGCCAGGGACCGGCGCGAGGCGCTCAACCTCATGGCAACCGTCAAGGACGAGACGGGAAAACAGCGGATGCGCGCGCTCATCCTTAAAACGCTCAGGAACGATACCGACCAGGACGTGATCGTGAAGGCCATCACAGTGGGCGGCGACCTGAAGGCGGTTGAGATCGGTCCCGAGCTTCTGCGCTTCCTCGACGACGAGACCGAGGACGTGAGGACCGCCGCCGTGAGCGGGATCCACGCGCTCAACTATACCGCGGCCAAAGACGCGCTGGTGAAAAAGCTCAAGGGCCAGGACCTCTCGAAGGACTCGAACTTAGCCGAGTCGATCCTCCGCACCCTCGCCGATTTCAAGGCGTCCGAGGCGCGCGAGTTCGCGGAAGCGGGCATCAAGGACCTCAAGACCACGCCGAACCTCCGCGAGCAGCTGATCCTCTTCATAGGAAAGTGCGGCATACGGGAATCAAAGGATTTCCTCATCAAGATCCTCAAGGACCCGGACGAAAACCTCGACATCCGGTCGTACGCGGCGAGCGCGCTCTCCCTGATGGGCGTAAAAGAAGCCTCCGCCGACATCAACGAGGTGCTCAAGTCCATCGAGGCTATGTCATTCAAGAAACGCAAGGAGCACTACAACCTCTTCATGTACTGTGTGGCCGCGCTGGTACGCCTTGGAGACGATGGAGCCCTTCCCCGCCTCACCGACTCGCTTAAAAACGACAACACCATGGTACGCCTCAAGGCGGTCAGGCTCCTGAAGGACCTGAAGGATAAAAGAACAATTGACATTTTAAAATACAAAAAGGAATATGATCCGAGTCCGCTGGTTCAGAAGGCGGCGCGTGAGGCGCTCGAAGAAATGGGCGTGACCGACGCCAAAGATGCCGTGCAACCGGCTGCAAAGCAGGACGAAAAGCCTGCAGACAAGACCGCCGGCCGGAAGGACGTAAAAGATGCGGCATCGCGGCCGGATATCGACAGGCCTGCACCGGTTAAGCAATAAAGGGACCTCGGGCCGGATCGCAGGTGAGGATCGTTTCTCAACTGCTTGAATTTGAACAATCAGATTGAATGATGCCCACAATCCACGGGAGCTGCATAACCGTATGAATCACGACAATTCGCTGGAAAAAGCGCGCCTGGGCGACCGGCTAAGGGAATCGCTCATCCTGTGCTCGTTCATCTTCGCCTCCGCGCTGGTATGCACCCTGGTGATGGACCTGGTGATATTTCCCATCGCGGGGTTCGCGATTGCGCACAAGAAGGCCTACACGATACTTTTCAAGTACTCGTTCTGGATACTGCTCGTGGGCGCGTGCGGGACGGCGCTCGCCGGCTCGGTGAGGCGCCACCGCCAGAACGGCCTTTCGGCGCGGCAGATCGCGCTCAGGATGGCCGGAAGGCCAGGCGCGTTCCTGGTATGGCTGTTCGCCATGCTCGGCATCGTCGCGGCGCTCCTCCTGCTGCTGTACCTGCTTCTCAACTACAACGATTACCTGTTATACAGGATCGCGAACTGAAAGGGCCCGGAAGCGCACATGCCTGCAAGCGAATTCGATAAATATTTCCTTCATCTGCCGCCCTTCGACAGGGAGGCCGACTTCGACTCATTCTGGAATGCGGCGCTCGCCGAGCTCAAGAAAATCCCCATCGAGCCCAGGTTCGAGCCCAGGAAACACGGTCCCAGCGGCTTTCGCACATTCGAGGCGAGCTTCAAGAGCTACAATAAATCGACGATCCTGGGGGAGCTTTCCATACCAAAGGGAGCGAAGAAGCCCCGGGTCGCGATCGTCGTACACGACTACAACAGGCCCGATCCCTTCGCGCGCTACGCGCTGGACCACGGGCTGGCCTATTTCTTCCTGCAACTGCGCGGGCACGATCTCATCAAGCCGGAGACGCCCGAAGGCCCCCGCTCGCCGGGCTACATGGTGGACGGGATCGGAGAGCTCAGCAATTACTACCTCAAGGGAGTGTTCCTTGACGTGTACCGGTCGATCGACGCCCTGAGGCTGAACGGCGAGATCGACTGCAGCGCAATCGGCATCCTTGGCAAGGGGCTGGGAGCGGCGGCGGCGCTGTTCGCCGCCTCGCACTCGAACCGCATGGCCGCGCTGGTGCTCGACACCCCGTCCTTCTGCTATCTCTCCATGAGCCAGAACACGTCCACCGGGGACGCGACGCGCGAGATCAACGAGTTCCTGGAGCAGCACAGGAGCAGGAAGAAGACCGTTAAGAAAAACCTCTCATACTTCGACGGGATCAATTTCAGCGACCGGATCAGGTGTGCGACGCTCGCGACGGTCGGGTTCAAGGACACGCTTTCGCCCCCCGAGTGCGTGTTCGCGCTGTTCAACCACCTGCTGTGCGAGAAAACGATCGAGGTCTACCCCGAGGAGGGAAACCGCGCGGGTGAGGAGAAGCAGTTCTTGAAATCTCTCAAGTGGATGGCGGGGATCGTTAACTCCGCCTAGCGCATGGGAGAAACCAGGGGGACGAAGCGCGCGCGCCCCAGCTCGTCCTCGAAGAGCCTGCCGTTCGATTTCACATAACGCCTAATCGACTGCCCCCTGTTTCCCGCGACGGGAATCACTAGGGAGCCCCCGTCCACGAGCACGTCGAAGAGCCCGTCCGGCAGGTCCTGCGCGACCGCGGCGACTATGATCCCGTCATAGGGGCCGCCCGGCGAGGAGAAATCCCCGGAATGGACCAGCGTGACGTTCGTCCTGCCCAGGTCGAAGAGGAGCGTGTCCCGCGCCCGCGCGTAAAGCTCGCCAATGCGCTCGCAGGTGTCCACGTGCCCCGCGAGCTCCGAAAGCACCGCGGCCTGGTAGCCGGAGCCGGTCCCGATCTCGAGCACGCGCTCCCCCCCGCGCAGGTCCAGCGCCTGCACCATGCGCGCAACGGTCGTGGGTTTGGTTATCGTCTGGCCGTGGCCGATGGGAAGCGAGACGTCCTCGTAGGCGCGGAAGCGCAGGGCCTCGGACACGAAGAGGTGGCGCGGCACGCGCTCCATGGCGTCGAGCACCGTGCGCGAAAAGCCGCCCGCCGCCGCGAGCCGGTCGACCATGGCGCCCCGGGCTATGGTAAAAGGGTCGCTCCCGCTACGGTACAAAGTAGCCTCCCCATTCGTGCCCCTTCTGGTTCTTGTAGGTGACCTCTATCTTGACCTCGGACCACCATCCGCTCACCGTCGCGGCGCGCAGGGTGGAGTAGACGAGCACGTAGCGGTTTTCCTCGGCGCCGCGAATCTTTTCATAGATTCCCTTGAGGTTTTCCGCCTGCCGCGTGAAATAGAAGGCGCCCCCGGTGGCCGTTGCGATCTTCTCGAGCGTGTTGCTCTGCTCGCGGAAGGAGATGATGTAGACCGGGATGTGGTGGCTGTTCGCGAAAAAGATGATATTGTCCGCCGTGTACTGCGCGAATGATTTATCGTCGACCTCGCCGTCGGTGACGAGTATCACTCCGCGCCTGTTGATCCTGGGGACGAGGTCCGTGAGGGAATTGTAGAGCGCCTTTCCCAGGTTTTTCCCGGGACCGTACCCCGCGCCGCCCAGCGCGGCCAGGGCCCGTCTCCTGCTCCAGTCGAAATCGGTTTCCGGAACGTAGTCCGACGAGGCGCTCGCCACGCGGAACGAGTCGTTGGTGCGCATCCTCTGCAGAATGAATTCCGCGACCCAGGCGACGTCGCCGTGGTACTGGCGCATGCCCTCGGAGCGGTCCACGCAGAACACCATTGACGCCGACGGGTCCTTGTCTTTCAGGTAGTCCACGTAGAGCCCGCCCATGGGGACCTTGTCCTCGATCATCCGGAAGTTGTCCCTCTTGAGGCCGTACAGGGGCTTGCCGGCGCGGTCGCGCACGCTCACGTAGAACGCGATGACCGGGTACTTGCTCACGTCGACGGAGGCGATCTCCACGTCGAAGTTGGTGTAATGCTTCTGAAGGGGATTGAATGTGAACAGGGACTCGGCGCCGTAATCGAGGCAGTAGAGGAAATCGTCCCTGTCCGCGGCCGCGGAGAAAAGCCTCGAGAAGCTCCTCTTGTCGCGGTCCCAAGAGTTTTTGACGAAGGTTTTTCCGGTGGAGGGATTGAAGACGAGGAGGCCCGTCTTCTCGTCGGCGATGAGCAGGGTCTCGCCGTAGGCGTGGATTCCCCGCATGCTGGATGAATCCTTTATGGTAATGTTCTTCACGAAGTTCCCCGAATCGTCGAAGCAGGCGATGCGGTTGTTCCCGTTGTCGCTCACGTAGACGGCGTCGCCCGCCACCGTGACGTCGGTGGGCTTGTAGAGCTCGCCCTCGTATTCGCCCTGCCGCCCGAAGCTCAGGATGAAACGGCCGTCGGGATCGAACTTCTGCACGCGGTGGTTCCCCGAGTCGGCCACGTAGATGAAGCCCCTGGGATCGAAGCAGACCCCCTGGGGACCGTGGAAGCTCCCCTCCCCGTTGCCCGGCGAGCCGAACCTGTTGAGCATCTTGAACGCGGTGTTCATGACGTACACCATGTCCTCGCCAAAGTCGGCGACCGCGAGCCGGCCGTTGAAGTAGTCGATGCCGTAGAGCTTGCTGGTGAAGCCGGCGTTGAAAATCTCCTGACCGTCCTTGTTGGGATCGATCTTGATGAGCTTGCCCGAGGAGAAGGACGTGATATACATGTTCTTTTCGTTGTCGACGGCAAAGTCCACGGGGTTGGGGAAGCGGAAGCGGCGCATCTCCTCCGAAGAGACCTCGTCGGCCAGGACGAACTCGCCCCTTGGCCCTCCCGCGAGCTCGCGCGCGTCCTGGAAGCGGAGCGCGTCGACCTTTTGCCGGACCATCACATTGTCGGGGGACTCCTCCAGGAAGGCCTCCCACTCGCGAATCGCCTCCTCCTTGAACCCGGCGAGCCGGTACGAGCGGGCGAGATATTCGCGGGCCGTCAGGTAGCCCGGGTAGTCGGACACGGCCTTGCGGAAGTGCTCCACGGCGGCGAGGTATTTCTGGCGGTTAAAGTAGATGAATCCCTCGCGGAACGCGACCTTGGCCTTTTCAAAGCGCACCACGTCGCGCGGGACGGCGTGCGCGGGCGAGACATCGCCGCAGATGCACAGGACCGAAATAATGAGCGGGTACACCGCGCAGCGAATTAAGTGCTTCATGGCCGCCGTAGATTCATTGTGTGGTCCGCGGACGCGTACCGCGGTTTTCTTCTTTAATTGTCGACAGATCAGCGCTTTTTCAACACCGATTTCAGGTACTTCCCGGTGTAGGATTTCGGGTTGGCTGCGACCTTTTCGGGGGTGCCCTCGGCGATGACGAGGCCGCCCTCGTCGCCCCCCTCGGGCCCCATGTCGATTATCCAGTCGGCGTTCTTGACCACGTCCAGGTTGTGTTCGATGACGATGACAGTGTTCCCCATCTCCACGAGCGAGCCCAGGACCTCCAGGAGCTTCTGGATGTCCGCGAAGTGGAGCCCCGTGGTGGGCTCGTCCAGGATGTAGACGGTGCGGCCCGTCGCGCGCTTGGAAAGCTCGGTGGAGAGCTTCACGCGCTGGGCCTCGCCCCCGGAGAGGGTCGTCTCGGGCTGGCCCAGCTTGATGTAGCCCAGGCCCACACGGTTGATGGTTTCGAGCTTCGAGCGGATGGCGGGAATGTTCTGGAAGAATTCGAGCGCCTCGGACGCGCTCATGTCCAGCACCTCGTAGATGTTCTTCCCCCTGAACCGGACCTCGAGCGTCTCGTGGTTGTAGCGCCTTCCCTTGCAGACCTCGCAGGTGACGTAGACGTCAGGCAGGAAATGCATTTCGATCTTCTTGATGCCGTCTCCCTCGCATGACTCGCAGCGCCCGCCGGGCACGTTGAACGAAAAGCGCCCCGCCTTGTAGCCGCGCACCTTGGACTCCGGCAGATCCGTGAAGAGCTCGCGGATTGGGGTGAAGAGCCCCGTGTAGGTCGCGGGGTTCGAGCGGGGCGTGCGGCCGATGGGGGACTGGTCGATGTCGATCACCTTGTCGACCTGGTTGACGCCCAGGATCTTTGTAAACTTCCCCGGGTGCGCCTTGGACTTCATCACCAGCGCCGAAAGCGCCTTGTAAAGAATCTCGATCACGAGCGTTGACTTCCCCGAGCCGGACACGCCCGTGACGCAGGTGAGCACGCCCAGCGGAAACTTCGCGCTTACCCCGCGAAGGTTGTTCTCTGAAGCGCCCTGGACCTCGATGTAGCCGCGGGGATCGCGCCGCTTTGCGGGCACCTCGATGCGGAAATTCCCCGAAAGATAGCGGCCCGTGAGCGATTTGGGATTTCGTTCGATCTCCTGGGGAGTCCCCTTCGCCACTATGTGCCCGCCGTCGAAGCCTGCGCCCGGTCCCAGGTCCACGATATAGTCCGCCTCGCGCATGGTTTCCTCGTCGTGCTCGACCACGATCACGGTGTTTCCCAGGTCCCGGAGATACTTGAGCGTGTCCAGGAGCTTGCGGTTGTCCCTCTGGTGAAGGCCGATGCTCGGCTCGTCCAGGATATAGAGCACGCCCATGAGGCTTGAGCCGATCTGCGTCGCGAGCCTTATGCGCTGCGCCTCTCCCCCGGAGAGCGTCCCGGCCGCGCGGTCGAGCGTGAGGTAATCGATCCCGACGTCCTTGAGGAAGTTGAGCCGCTGGCGGATCTCCTTGAGCACCTGCGCCGCGATCTTCATTTCCGTGTCGCTGAGCTCGATCGATCCGAAGAAGGAATGCGCGTCGCGGATCGAGAGGCTCGTGACCTCGTGGATGTTCCGGTCCGCGACCCTGACCGCCAGGCTCTCGGGGCGCAGGCGCATCCCGCCGCAGGCGTCGCAGGGGCTGTTCTCCATGAAGCGCTCCATCCACTCGCGCATGTCTTCGGACTTGGTTTCCCTGTAGCGGCGCTCCAGGTTGGGAAGCACCCCCTCGAAGCTGCGGTTGAACCTGAACTGCGCGTCCTCGCGCTTGATGTCGAAGTTGATCTTCTTTCCGCCGGTGCCGTGCATGATGATGTCGCGTATCTTTTTGGGAAGGTCCTTCCACGGGCGGTTCGCGTCGAACTGGAAATTTTTTTCCAGCGCCTGGATCTGCTCGCGGTACCAGTAGCTGATGGTCTTTCCCCATACCTCGAGCGCTCCCTCGTAGAGCGACTTGTCGGGATCGCCCACCACGAGCTCCGGGGAGAACTGCATGAGGTAGCCAAGGCCGCTGCATTTTTCGCACGCCCCGTAGGGGCTGTTGAAAGAAAACATGCGCGGCGAAAGCTCGGGGATCGAGATGCCGCAGTCCGGGCAGGAGAGCGATGTGGAATAGAGGCGCTCCTGGCCGTTCACGTCCACGATCACGAGTCCCTCGGCGAGCTCGATCGCGGCTTCCACGGAATCGGCGAGCCTGGAGCGGATCGCGTCTTTCAGGACGATGCGGTCGACCACGATCTCGATGTTGTGCTTTTTGTTCTTGTCGAGCTTTATCTCCTCGTCAAGGGCGCGATGCTCGCCGTCCACGCGCACCCTGGCGAACCCGCTCTTGCGCGCGAACGCGAACCGGTCCTCGTGCTCGCCCTTGCGCCCGCGCACGACCGGCGCCATTACCTGGATCTTGGAGCCCGCCGGCAGCGTGAGGAGCGATTCGATGATCTGGTCCACGGACTGCGACGAGATGCGCTTCCCGCAGCTGGGGCAGTAGGGAATGCCCACGCGCGCGAACATGAGCCGGAGGTAGTCGTAGATTTCGGTGACCGTTCCCACCGTGGAGCGGGGATTGCGGTGCGTGGTCTTCTGTTCGATTGAAATCGCGGGAGAAAGCCCGTCGATGAGGTCCACGTCGGGCTTTTCCATGATGCCCAGGAACTGCCGGGCATAGGCCGAGAGCGATTCCACGTAGCGGCGCTGTCCCTCGGCGTAGATGGTGTCGAACGCCAG
>Ga0129297_10001816_pt1 | contig 10896 bp, 9 predicted proteins | sample I18A1metaG_FD_94708 | JGI IMG/M metagenome (GOLD analysis project Ga0129297, IMG submission 94708) | Lake sediment bacterial and archeal communities from Gulf of Boni, Indonesia to study Microbial Dark Matter (Phase II) - ​I18A1 metaG | ecosystem: Environmental > Aquatic > Freshwater > Lake >... | reverse complement strand
ACTAAATGAGTACAAGTTGCGGCTAGCCTCTAGGGGTGTATACTTCTTCGATGACGAGATGCATCCGCTCATAGCTACTCCGCCAGCTATAGAGGCGTTGAAGGATGAGGTGAAGATTCAGAAGTATCAAGCGCCTGAAACCTACACTGCCTCCTACGACTCTATGTACGACTTCTTCTATACGAAGAAGATTCCAATGTGTCTTTCTTGGACGTCTTTGAAGAAGCTTGGTGGACCGGAACTCGCGAAAGTGATAAACAATGCCTTACCTCCAGGTTACCCGACAAAAGATGGAAGAGTAAGGCATGCTGGCTTTCTAGCGTTGGACAACGCCATATACGTTGATGCTTACGGTAAGCATCCTGAGTTGGCGTACGTGTTCCTACAATACTACACCGATCCGGCAGTAAGCGCTAAGTGGGTAATAGACCCCGCGGGATGGTATGAACCATTTAGGAGTTGCCACTTCACTGACCCTGGGATTGTAGAGGTTTGGGGAAAGGAGTTCCTGGAGACTGACCTTGAGAATGCACACCATTGGTATGTGCCTGACATTATGATGGAGGGTTCAACGCGATACGACGATATACTCGACAAGCATCTGGGCAAAGTATTGACAGCGGGAGGCGATCCAGAGACAGAGATGAAGGCAGTCGCTGAAGAATGGGAGAGAATCACTGATGACGTCGGCAGGGAGAAACAGATAAGAGTATGGAAAGCCCTTAAAAAATCGTATGGAGACAAGCTCGCCCCATTGATGAATCCTGAGCTTTAAGATAGACCGGAGTCAAGTTGAAGCAAATGAGAGCTGAAAAAAGCGTCTCTTGGTCCAAGAAAGTTTCGAGAAAACTCAATAGTAAGGTAGGCCTAACTATAGTACTAGTTGGGCCAATCCAATTTCTCCTTTTTTTATCTTATTAACCCCGTTTCTAGTCGGAATTTTCCTGAGCGTTAGCGGTTGGACGCCTTTAAAAGGCGATTGGTGGACCGCAAAGTTCGATTTCGGATTGGGCTACCTAACCCTCATGAAAGATAGTAGATTCTTGTTGGCTTTAGGTCGTACCGCGATGCTAGTTGCGTGCGCTGTTGCCGGTGAGTTCTTAATAGGATTGTATCTAGCAAACCTACTTTCTAAGACATTCAGAGGGAAAAGACTTGTGTTTTCCCTCCTCCTATCACCCATGTTCGTCATGCCTATCGTTGTGGGTTACGCTTTTTGGATGATCTTTCAACCAGCCGGTCCTTTAGATCACTTCTTCACCGTGATCACAGGTATCAATTTAATGGCTACACCTTGGCTTTCCAGAGCTAATCTGGCATGGATAGCCTTGATACTAACCGACATATGGCATTGGACGCCCTTCATGTTTCTAGTCTTATATGCAGGTTTAATGTCTATTCCAGAGAATCCGATAAACGCGGCCAAGGTTCTAGGGGCTTCAGGTTGGCAAATATTCAAGGATATCAAGCTACCTATGATGAAAAACGTGATCATCATAGCAATCGTCATCAGATCTATGGAAGTTATGAAGTTCTTCGATGAACTCTTCATAATGACTGGCGGCGGACCAGGCTTCGATACGGAAACTATTTCCATGTTCACGTTCACTCAAGCCATAAGCAATTCCAGGATAGCATATGGCAGCACCGCCGCGATAATAATCCTGCTCATCAGTTTGATACTGGTTGTGAAAGCCGTACGGCCTGTATTGGTGGAAGAGAGGTAGAGTAGGTCATGGGAGTTAAAGGTGAACGGTTCGAAGAGAAGCTGGGTAAGTTCGGTTGGATCAGCTTAATAGTAGCAGTGATCTTGGCGATTTTCCCGATCTATTGGATAATTTGTACATCGCTAAAGCCGCAGATCGAATGGCTAGCTGTACCGCCCGTATGGATACCCAGCAAGCTTGATTTCACAAATTATTTGGCTCTATTCACGGGTAAATCTTACGCTGCTTCTCCCTACGGAGAGGAATCCTTCACTCTTCTCATAACCCCTGTCCAGCGGGCTATTTTAGGTAGCGCTGTATGTGCAACTGGCGGAACAGTCTTATCGATAGTCGTGGGCCTCCTAGCGGCTTTCGGCATTTCAAGGCATAAAATAGGCGGCGGCTTCTTTCCACTGTTTGTACTCTCAGCCAGAATGATCCCGCCGGTATGCGCGCTGATTCCCATCATAGTCCTTTACTCGACGTTACGGTTAGCTGATACATATATGGGAATAATTCTTGCTTACGGCCTATTCACCTCGCCCTACTCGGTATGGATGATAAGAAGCTTCATAGATGAAGTCCCGGTCCAACTTGAGGAGTCTGCAATGGTAGATGGACTATCGCCTTTAAGCGCCCACTTCAAGGTAACGCTACCTTTGATTAAAGGGGGGGTACTCGCGACCACGTTATTTGTTGCGGTACTTAATTGGAGCGAATTTCTTTTCGCGTATACCTTATCTCACAAGAACGTTATCACTATTCCAGTTCAAGAAATGTACTTCCAAGCTGCATATGGTATTCTATATGGACCGCAGTCAGCCCTAGGGATTATCGCTATAATACCCTTGATGATATTCGGGTACTCCATCCAGAGATACTTGGCGAGAGGGCTAACGTTTGGAGCCGTCAAGCGATAAAGAATTATCGGGTTGGCTCGGTCTGACGGAGATAGGACTGGATCAGCCGAGGAAGGAATTCGAGGGCACGATCCTGGTGGACAATTCAAAGATGCAAGGTTTGCCGAGGAGGCAAGCTTCTAAGCCTTCAAAAGAGCAACGTTGAGGAGACTAGCCTTGACTGAAATATTGTTGGAGAAGCTTAGAAAAGAATACGGCGATTTGATCGCTGTAAACGACCTCACATTGAAGGTCGAAGACAAGACTCTTGTTTCGTTACTAGGGCCCTCTGGATGTGGTAAGACAACTACATTAAAAATGGTTGCAGGGCTCTTGAGGCCCACGAGCGGCAGTATATACTTTGACGGGAGGGACGTTACAGAGTCATCGCCGAAAGATAGGAAGATAGGGCTGGTGTTTCAAGACTACGCAGTTTTCCCTCATATGACAGCCTACAAGAACATAGCCTACGGTCTAAAAATAAAGAAGTTGAGCAAAGCAGAAATCGACAAAGAAGTTAGAAGCATGGCGGAATTTCTGAACATATCCGAGATACTAGGCAAGAAACCTTATAGGATGACGCAAAGAGAGCTTCAAGCAGTCTCCTTAGCTAGAACGCTGATCACTAAACCTTCGATACTATTATTGGACGAGCCATTGAGCAACTTGGACGCAGCTTTCAGGGTTAAGATGAGGGCTGAGCTGAGGAGATTACAAATGGAGATAGAACAGACTGTCGTATACGTTACGCATGATCAAGTAGAGGCTATGGCTATGTCAGATAAAGTAGCTGTAATGAATAGAGGACTCTTAGAACAATACGGCGCACCAGACGAAATCTATAAGAAACCTGCAAGCAGGTTTGTCGCAGGCTTCATAGGGACGCCCCCCATGAACTTCATCGAATGCTCCTTCAAAGAAGAAAGGGATAAAGCATATCTCGATCAAGGAACGTTCCGAATGGACGTGACCCACTTAAAGCCGATCATAAAGGCTTGCGCAACAGGCGAGGAGATGATCCTAGGAGTGAGACCTGAAGACATGAGAATTTACGACAAACCACCATCGAGGGAAGCAGTTGAGGTTGCTATTGAGGCATATGAGCCGATGGGGTCTGAATCAATAGTTTACGCCAAGCTGGGTCACAGTTACGTTAGAATCCTAGCTCCGGCAACCTTTAAGGCCGAATCGAACGAAAGGAGGTACGTCGCTTTCAACATGGACGGCATTCATGTAATAGACAAGAAAACAGAGAAAAGCATCGTCTAGGAGAGAAGCTTTATGGCTGGAATGAGGCTCGAAGCAGTATCGAAAAGTTTCGGCAAAAAGCAAGTGCTGAAGGATATAAATTTTGAAGTAAAGGACAAAGAGTTTTTCTGCCTACTCGGCCCACCGGGAGCTGGAAAGACCACCATCTTTAGGATAATAGCTGGACTAGAGAAGCCTGACATGGGACATGTTTACATCGGAGACGAACTGGTTGACGAGACGCCGATTGCCGAGAGGGACATCTCCATGTTCTTCGAGTCGCTGGCTTTGTACCCCAATAAAACTGGTTTCGAGAACATAGCCTTCCCCCTGCGAATAAAGAAACTACCTGAAGACGAGATACAGAAAAGGGTTATGGAGATCGCGAAGCTGTTACGCATCGAGCATGTTCTGAATAGATTGCCCAGCACATACAGCGGAGGTGAAGCCCAGAGGGTTGCCTTCGCCAAGACGATAGTCAGGCCCGCTAGGGCGATACTGCTCGACGAGCCTCTCAGCAATATCGACGCTCTGCTCAGACTGGAGATGAGAATCGAGCTAAAGAGAATTCACGAACAGCTAGGCCAAACATTCCTCTATGCTACCCACGATCAAGCGGAAGCCATGGCGATGGGTGAAAGAATATGCATCATCGACAAAGGGGAAATCAAGCAAATTGGAACGACAGAGATGTACGATAAACCGAAGAACAGGTTTGTTGCAAGCTACATCGGCAGCCCCCCTATGAACTTTTTCGATTGCACTTTGAAAGAAGAAGAAGGCAGACTATTGTTGGATCAAGGTTCTTTCCGCCTCGACATCTCTAGATTTAGCAAAGCCATACCGGATAGCGTGAAGGATAAAGAAGTAACGTTGGGAGTGAGACCTGAAAACATACACCTACTAGACGGGCCGAGTAAAGACTCGATAGAAGCCAAGGTTATGGTCACTGAACGCCTAGGATCGAAGATAATCTTGGACATGAGCGTAACTGGAAAAGACATGTTCAAAGTCGTTGCGCCCCCTGATCAGTTGATCAAGCCCGGAGAAATCAGGTGGCTTCAATTCGAGCTAGACAAGGTTCATGTTATAGATAAAGTCACGGACGAGGTATTAGTGTAATGGACTTCAGCACCACAGCAACCTTCGTATGGCTGGCGATTGGGATTGTATTGCTAGCCTACATTCTGAAACACAACGTCGGCAGAGTCCTCAAAGGGCTTCTGATCACATATGGAGTTCTAGGTGTAGGTTTCGCCGTATCCCTAATATCTGTTAATTATGAGATCTTGATTAGTCTGTATCATCTCTGGGTAACTGTCTTGCTCTTCATACTTATCATGCTCATACTGGCGGTTGGAGGAAGATAACAGCAACAGTCCGGTAGATATATCTGCTAAACTGAGCCGTTAAATGCTCGCAAATGGTTCTAGATGAAAAAAGGCTTGTTCGCCTTCGCACGCGCCTATGGGTTAGTCTACAGATCATAAACCTTTATCGGAAGCCTCACTTCTTAGGCTAAGTCTTAAATAACTTCAAGGCAGCTCTAAGAATACGAGGATGATTCTCGAGAGAAATTGTAGGTGAGATAAATGGTAAAAAAGAATGAAATCGTGGAGAACCCTCTTGGCAAATGGTACGAAAAACCAGATGGAAAAAGAGTAGAAGATCTGGATGAAGTATGGGGATCAAAAATCTTATACAGATTCTATGGAAACGAAGACTTTCCTATTGAATGGAAAAACGAGACAGAGAAAAGAATACACTGGATAATAAGTGATTTGCATAACCCACATCCGGCATCTCCTCTTTATGCTGAAATCTTTGGATGGTGGGATGGCGACATAGTTAAGGGATGCGAGTACATGTATAGGAGATTCTGGGCACCGATCGGAACCTTATGGCCTGCAAAGATTGCAAACGGTTACGTATATCATGGGATTGTGCCTCCCAACCCCGATACAATAGAAGCGTCAGCAAAATACTATTCGACGGTAATGCCGATATATGCAGACAAGTTCCTAGATTGGTGGAAAAACAGACTCCTCCCCGAAATCAAAAGGAACCTGGATTTCCTGGACAATTTCCCCTACGAAGAAACACCGCTTGAAGACCTATTGGTACTGTTTGAGGATGCAATTGATGTTTTCGACAGGCATTTCAAGATACACTGGATACTGAATCTGGCGCAGTTCCAAGCGTTTAACTCTTTCAAAGAGGTTTTCGCAAAAGTGTTCGGAAAACCAGACGACCTGTTGACGAATAGAATTCTGATCTCTATTGCAGATAAAAACTGGGAGGCGGTCAAGGGGCTGTGGGAACTCAAAGAATTTGTCAAAGGGTCTCCAATTCTAAAACAACTCTTCGAAAGCGGCAAAAGTAAAGATGAGATTCTTGAAGAATGTAGAAAAAGAGCAGGGAAACCGAGAGAATTTTTGAAACGATTGAATCACTATCTTGATGAATTCGGCTGGAAAGCGATGTATACACATGAGCTGATGTATCCGTCTTGGAGAGAAGATCCAACCCCTGCTATAGAGCAGATAAGGACTTACCTTTCAATGGATTACTCATATCCTAAAGATATTGAGAGATGTAGAAAGGATCAAAGCGATGCGGTTAAAGAGATGTGGAAAAGGGTGGAGAAAGAAAAGATATCTAGTGATGATAAAGAAAAGGTAAGGAAAGCTATGGACGGAGCTGTCAAGATGGCTCCCTTAACACCAAACCATCACTTCTACATAGATCAAGGGACTCATCAAAGGATGCGAAGGGCCCTTCTGGAAATTGGAAAAAAGCTTGTCGCTAAAGATGTGTTTGAGAAGCCGGATGATGTGTTCTTCCTCCGTTATGATGAGTTGAGAGAGATAGGAACTAACCCGAAAGCATTTGACGCCAAAAGTCTCGTAAAGGAGAGGAGAAACGCGAGAGAGGAGGCAGAAAAGATCTTACCCGCACCGATGATTGGAACGGTGACTGAATGGTCGCTTCACCAAGAACCTTACAAGTGGGGACTTTGGGGATGGAGTGATGAAAAATTTGAAAGAGTCAAGAAGCAAATTGAAGAGGGAATGATTGGGAAGAAGAAAGTTACTTTAGAAGTAATAAAAGGAATAGCGGCCGCGCCAGGTATCGCCGAAGGTACCGCAAGAATTGTTAGATCTCCCAAGGAGTTTAACAGTGTTGAAGATGGAACCATTATGTTTTGTGATATGACGAATCCGGCTTGGGTCCCCGTCTTCCCCAAGCTGAGAGGTTTAGTAACGGACTCCGGTGGATTACTTGCCCATCCAGCCATAGTCTCTCGTGAATTCGGCATTCCATGCATCGTTGGAACCATGGTTGGTACTAAGCAGATAAGAGATGGCCAAAAAGTCCGAATAAATGGAAACACAGGAATTGTTGAAATACTAAAGTAAACCATGACGTATCCTCTATGTTGCAAACTAGGAAAGAACCAAGGTAACGAAAACAGAGGGATACCTAGCATCCTAGGCTAAGAGACCCAATTTTTTCTCTTTTTATTCAAGGTTAAATAAACGAAAATTTTCAGTTAAAGACAAAAAAGTCTTCAGAAAGACTTGTTATTTGGTTAACTTCACTTACTCTTGATTATTTCATCGACGATCTTTTTCACATCCCTTTCCTTGATTTCTCCTTTTCTGATGATGCATTCCCGCTTTATCCTCTCGGTTACGCTCGTCAGCTGGTCATCGGTCAACGTGATCCCCATCTCCTGTAGCTTGGCTTTAACCAATTCTCTGCCAGCGCCTTTCCCGAATACCCATCTTCTCGGAGGAGCGCCTATCAACTCTGGCTTGAACGGCAACATCCCTGTTATCTGGTCCGCTGCTTCGGCTTTTTGCTGCATCCAAGCGATCCAGCCGGAGGCCGTGGTGAATATGTTTGAGCCGATGATCGGCTTGTTGGGTGCGCACCTGAATTTTGTTACGTCTTGAACCAGCTCAGCGGTGTAATGTAGTTTTTCTAGATTGATTCCTGTGTCTACGCCCAGTAGAAGCTCAACTGCGACCGCTGCTTCTTCTGTGGCAGCGTTTCCAGTTCGCTCTCCTAGACCGCACATGGTGGTGTGGACGGCTTCAGCCCCTCCGCATACAGCCGCTAACATGTCGGCGGTAGCTAAGCCGAAGTCGTTGTGGCCGTGTTTGTGAAGCGGAGTGTTCGGTATCCAGCTCTTAACTTTCTTGACTAAGTGGACCGTAGTCCATGGAAGAGCGAACCCGAACGTCTCAGAGATGCTTACGTGGTCCACATGCGCCTCATTCACAAGCCTCTTGTACATTTTCTCTAAGAAATTCAGGGGAGCTTTATAGTTGTCCCATGGTAGCGCTATAGTGAATAGGCCGTGATTCTTAGCGTATGTGATTTGGTCAACGGCCCTTTGGATCTGCTCGTCTTCACCCATGCCCCAGAACGTTTGAGCCTGCCAAGGGTTCCCGACGAAGTCAACTATAACCCCGTCCACGTCGCAACTGACGGCGCGGTCGACATCCTCCTTCCTCCAGCTGACGAAAGCTATGAGTTTGCAGTTTAACCCGAGTTTCGCGATTTCCTTTGTCGCCTTCTCGTCTTCATCGGATATTCCGGGGGCGATCTCGATGCTCCACACGCCCAATTCATCGAGCGCCTGAGCTATTCTAATTTTTTCGTCGAGCTTCAAACCTATGAAAGGCTGCTGATCTGCTTCCCTTAGAGTTACCTCGTGTATCATGACCCTTTTAGGCAGTCTGAAGCCGTTTCTAACCTCGTCCAGCCAGTTGTAAGGCGTTAGCCAATACTTGTCCGTAAACCATTTATCCTTATGCTCTTCGACCAATCTTGAACACCATTTTAGCTCTTGATATCGCTCGAATCTTATTTAAGAGTGCTCAGCCGCGTTATTGACTCCAAATATCTTTGGAGATATCTTGCATGTCAAGTTCTTCGAGTTTTTCTTTGGAGGGCTTCCCGTCTATCCACCCTCTCAACTCATAGTATCTTTTTAGCATAAGATCGATCGGCGGCACTTTCCCCTCGGCTTCACTGTCAGGCAGCGGCTGTAACAAGCGTCTAGGCAGCCTATCGTCTCTAGCTGCCATACCCATTTTCAAGTTGAACGCACGTTTTACGTTCCAAATCCTCTCTCCTTTCTTAAGCAGCTGCCAATGGTCAGTCTCTATCCCTGTTACCGCTTTAAACCCTTCAGCCACCAAATTGAATGGAACAACTCCGCCTATAGTAAAGACGCAATGGCCCATCGATGTGAAGGCCGCGTGAAAGTCTTGATGAAACTTGACGGCTTCTATGTCTTTATCCACGTCAAAGGGCTTGAGTTTCTCTGAGAACCCAAACTCTCGTTGAAGTAAGCCCCACTCGAGATAAGCGGGTATCCCTTGGTGGTGGCATGCTCCCCTGTTCGACGTTGCGTAGGCGAGCGCCATGGTCCACCATCGCCTAGGTTCATGAAGAGGGACCTCTAACCCTTTAACATGTACCGCATATTCTTCAGCTCCACGACCGATTCTCTCCGCTGCTCGCTTGACCCCCTCTCCCAGTAAGGCTCCTAACCCTCTTCTCAACCCTATATCCTTGACCAACTCAACTACGGCTTCGCTATTACCCCAGCTTAGGTCCAAGCCTCTCGTCTCCTCTCGCTTTATCAAGCCTTTTTCGTAGCATTCCATAGCGAATGCGATGGCCGAGCCTGCTGAGATCGTGTCTACTCCAAGTCGATCGCATATCTCATTGGCTTTAACAATCGAGCTCAAGTCGCTGTTCATGCACAGCGATCCGAGAGCAGCCAGAGTTTCGTACTCTGGCCCCCGTATCACCGGCGCACTTTCGTTAAGCTTCACGTACCTCCAGCAGGTGATGAGCGTGCAAAGGGCGCACATCCCTCTTCTAGCCAAGATCGTCTTGGTGATAGTCGACCCGGTTATCTTCGAAGCCTCAGGGAAGCTTGTCTTCGTCCAATTCTTCACGGGCAATCCTCCTTGGACCTCTAATCCTTCGATCCCTCCAGCAGTTCCATTGGTTGACAGCGACTCAACTCTGGTGTATGCATGGGACGTTGGAGGCTTCACCGCCTTTCTCGCTTCCTCTGAGAGCTCCTTAACCCGGTCAGGTTCAGCTAAGGGAATCTGTAAATGCCCTCTCACAGCCACAGCCTTGAGGTTCTTGGATCCCATCACAGCGCCTACTCCGGCTCGGCCGCAAACTCTCCCTTCGTCTGTTACTACTGAGGACATTCTCACAAGCCGTTCCCCGGCGGGACCTATGCATGCCACCCTGATCATCTTGTCGCTGAGATCAGATTTTATAGCCTCGGCAGTTTCATACGTATCCTTTCCCCAAAGATAGCTAGCGTCCTTGATTTCGCAACCGCCTTCAACCACTTGAATAAACACTGGATTCTCAGCTCTGCCTATGACTAAGATTCCGTCGAAGCCGCTGTGCTTCATTTCAGCTCCGAAAAGGCCGCTCCCGCTAGATTCCCCCCATATGTTTGTTGAAGGAGATTTGAAGCAGATAGTCCATTTAGTTCCTCCCGGAAAGGTGGAGCCTACCATCGGGCCGGCTATGATGAACAGCGCGTTCTCAGGTCCTAAAGGGTCGGTTCCCGAATCGATTAGGTTGTAAAGCGTTCGCGCTGCGTAACCAGCGCCGCCGATATACTTAGCTGCATAATCTTCTTCAAGCTCTTGTGAATCAAACTTGCTTTTCTTGAGGTTGACTTTCAAAATCTTTTTCATATATCCTCCTTTGATACTCACGCTGATCAGCTCCACACCTTCTCCCTATAGAGACTTTGATAAAAAATCTACGCAGATTGTGCTTCCAAGGTAAATGTTTTAAGATAAACGCAATCATCAATCTGGTATGTCTACCGGGTTGAGAGGCCGTAAATGGTTAATTCTTGTGGTAGCCACGTACTCCTTTATAACCCTGATGATCAATTTCTCAGCTTTCCCAGTGGTATCAGACGACATGGCTAAGGAGATCGGCTTAAGCTACGCTCAAATAGGTTTACTCATGTCGGTCTT
>Ga0129297_10001815_pt1 | contig 10900 bp, 5 predicted proteins | sample I18A1metaG_FD_94708 | JGI IMG/M metagenome (GOLD analysis project Ga0129297, IMG submission 94708) | Lake sediment bacterial and archeal communities from Gulf of Boni, Indonesia to study Microbial Dark Matter (Phase II) - ​I18A1 metaG | ecosystem: Environmental > Aquatic > Freshwater > Lake >... | reverse complement strand
GCGCAGGAACATCTACCTCATGATCATCGTGCTCACCGTGGGCGTGATGATCATCTTCTACTTTGGCCGCTCCATCACCGATCCCGTCGTGCGCCTGGTGGAGGCGACCAAGCTTATCCGCGACGGCGTGTACCAGATGGACATCGTGCCCACGACGCGCGACGAGATTGGAGAGCTCACGAGCTCCTTCATCGAGATGGGCAAGGGCCTGGAGGAGCGCGAGAAGATCAAGAGCGCGTTCGGGAAGTTCGTCAACAAGGAGATCGCCGAGGCGGCCATGCGCGGCGACCTGGCGCTCGGGGGCGAGCGCAAGGAGGTGGCGGTGCTCTTCAGCGACATCCGGAAGTTCACCGCGATCTCCGAGTCCCTGGAGCCGGAGGAGGTCGTGGAATTTCTGAACGAATACCTCTCGCGGATGGTGGGCTGCGTGAACGGGACGCACGGGGTCGTGGACAAGTTCATCGGCGACGCCATCATGGCGATCTGGGGCACGCCCGTCTCCCACGGCAACGACACCGAGAACGCGGTCAACTGCGCGCTCATGATGCGCCGCGAGCTCATAGACTACAACCGCGGCAGGGGGACCAACCGCAAGCCGCTCCTTTCCATCGGCCTGGGAATCAATACGGGGCCGGTGCTCGCGGGGCAGATCGGATCGCAGGACCGCATGGAGTACACGGTGATAGGCGACACCGTGAACCTGGCCTCGCGCGTGGAGTCGCTCAACAAGCCGTTCGGCACCGACATCCTCATCTCGCAGGACGCCTACGACGCCGTGAAGGACATCTTCGCGGTCGAACGGATGCAGAAGATCCGCGTCAAGGGGAAGGAGGAGCCGCAGCAGATATTCGCTGTCCTGGGCCGCCTGGACGACCCGGCGCGGCCGCAGTCGGTCGCCCGGATCAGGGAAATGCTCGCGATAGAGCCCGACGTCCCAAGGCACGGCCGGGACGCCGACGGGGGCGAAGTGAAGTATGAAATTCTTGAGTAGCGCATTCCTGGTCCCCGCGGTGGGGCTCACCGTAATCGCGACCTTCTCTACGCTCTTCTACGTGGACCTCACCCGCACGGTCTCGCTCACGGGCCAGGAGGAGGTGGGGACCATCTCGTTCAAGCAGCGCGTCGCGCAGCGCAAGTACGCCTCCCGCGTCGTGTGGGAGGAGGTGCAGCAGCAGAGCCCCGTGTACAACTACGACACCATCCGCACCGCCGACCTCTCCGAGGCCGTGGTGCGCCTCAAGGACGGCACCGAGATCGCGCTCGCCGAAAACAGCATGATCATGATCGCCCTCGCAAAGGACGACATCAAGGTCGACTTCAACCAGGGCTCCATCAAGGCCTCGCGCGGCGAGGGCCTGGGCAAGCTCAACATCAAGAGCGCCGATTCCTCGGTCGTGCTCGACGACGGGGACGTGAACCTCTCGAAGGGGCAGGGCAAGGACCTGAGCGTGGTGCTTAATAAGGGGAGCGCGCTCCTGGCCACCGGGGGGAAAGAAAGCGTAATCGGCGAAAACCAGCGCGTCGTCGCCACCGATGAGGGCGTGCAGGTCTACAACCTGAGCCTGCGCCTCATCGCCCCCGCGCGGCAGAAATATATCTTCGCCGCCGCCGACTTCCAGAACGTGGCCTTCTCCTGGGCGGCCGTGCCGCAGGGCTTCGACACCTACCTGGAGATCGCGCGCGACGACTCGTTCGCCGTGCCGGTCGTGTCGCAGCCGGTCTACCAGAACGCGGCGGCGCTCCCGCTCAACCCCGGCGCCTACTACTGGCGCGTGCGCGCGGTGCACCGCGCAACCAGGAAGATGGAGTTCAGCGAATCGCGCCGCCTCTCGATCGTCAGGAACGACCCGCTCTTCGTGATCTCGCCCCAGGAAGGGGCGCGCTTCGCCTTCGTGACCGTCCCGCCGCTGGTGAGCTTCAAGTGGACGAAGGGCGAGAACGATTCCGGCTACCGCCTGGTCCTGGGGACCGACCCGGCGCTCGCCGACCCGCTCAGGACGATCAAGCTGGACGAGCCGGGGATAGCCGTGGACAAGCTCCCGGCCGGGACCTACTACTGGCGCGTAACGCGCAGGATCGACGCCGGGGGAGAGGGCTTCACCGACGAGAGCGCCGTCCGGCAGTTCGTCGTGGAGCGCTCCGAAAAGATGCCCGCCGTGGAGCTCGTCTACCCGCCCGACGGCATGACCGTGAACAAGCTCGCGCTCGACCAGGAGCCGGTGACCTTCACCTGGCGAAAGTCGGGAGAGATCCCGGAATACCAGGTGGTCGTCGCCGAGGACCAGCAGTTCAGCGACGTGGTCTTCACCGGATCGAGCAGGACCAATTTCCTCAAGATGCCCCGGGCGCTCCGTAAGGGCGCGTATTTCTGGCGCGTCGCCGGCATCTCCGGGGTGGACTCGGTGACGGCCCCCTCCCAGCCCAGGGCGCTCCAGGTGTTCGAATCCAACGTGATCGAGCTCGTGAGCCCCGCGGTCAACCAGAGGATACCGCCGCGCGAGAAGGAGAACTTCGCCTCGGCGACCTTCATCTGGAAGAAGACCGACGTCCGGGGACGCTTCGCCCTGGAGATCGCGCGCGACGACGACTTCGCGCAGAGGTACCGCGAGGCAATGGTGGACGGCTTCGCCGCCTCCTTCACGGACCTGGAGCCGGGCAACTATTACTGGCGCGTGAGGCTCGTGGACGAGGGGGGCCGCGAGCTCATGAAGAGCGCCTCGCCCGCGATCAAGGTGCTGGCCCACCTCACGGTGCCGGTGGGGACGGCCCCCGGAACCGACGCGACCGTGGATATGAGCGATTCGGACACCCTCGAATTCAAGTGGCAGCCCGTGGAGGGCGCGACCCTGTACCGGGTCTCCCTTTACCAGAAGAAGGCGGGCGTGCTCGCGAACATCTACGAAAAGGAGCTCTATGCCGTCGCGACCAGCTTCACGGAGCTCGAAAAGCTCGACGTGGGCGAGTTCTACTGGACGCTCCAGGCCTTTGACGCCCCCGGCGGGATGCAGAATATTTTGCGCAGGAGCGTGGTTTCGGGGTATAACTTCAAGATATCGCTTTCGAAGATGGAAACGATGCCAAAAATTGAGGTGCCCAAGACGCTGTATACGGAATAAACGCTCCACGGAAAGGGAGATAAGGGGATTGAAGAGATTGAGGAGATAAAGGAAAAGGGATTGGGTGGCTCGATGATAATAAACCAGCTTCTCGGCCCGGAGCCCAACCGATCTTTGCCTTTATCTCTTAAATCGCCGTTGTCGTTATCTCATCATCTCCCTTGAAAGGCGTCCCGGGATGAAGGCTTCGTTTGATATTGAGTAAACTCGCAAATGTTATTATATTATTGATATGGGTCCGATGTTAAGAACCGCACGATACCTCGTCCCGCTCATGATCGCCTTTGCCCTCATGATGGCCCCCGGTGCGTACCCGGAGAGCGCCTCCGACGTCAACCGGAAGGCCGACGAGCTCGTCGCGAAGAAGGACTTCGCGGGCGCGTACGCCCTGCTGAGCGGAGTTTTGGAGAGGGACCCGGAAAACAAGGCGGTGAAGGAGAAGCTCGACAGCCTCTACAAGGAAAAATACATCAGCGACCAGGAGTACCAGACGGCGCTCAGGAACAGGAAATTCACCACGAAGGGCAACGCGCCCAGGCTGCTCAAGCTGGAATGGAACGGCGTGCCGGGAGCGAAGAAATACTCGGTGCAGATCCAGGACCAGGCCGGGAAGTCGCTCTTCGACGACACCGTGAGTGGAAGCCTGATCGAGCGCGAGTTCGCCCCCGGGCAGTACCGCATGCGCATCGGGCCCATCAACAAGTTCAACAAGCTCGTCGGCTGGTCCGACTGGCAGGACCTGAGCGTCGTGAAGGGAAAGGCGCCGGTGTACGGGTTTTGGGCGAACCTGCACGTCGCCGTCGCCGCGGGCATGCCCTATTACCAGGTAACGGGAGCGTTCAAGCCCTACCTGGGGAACAGCTTCTCCGGCGTGAACCTCATGACGCGCTTCGAGGGCGGGAAGAGCATATGGAAATACACGGGCATCGAGCTCGAGGGCGCGTACGTGAGCATGAAGTACGCCGATGCGAGCAAAAAGGTTCCGGACCAGGGGACGCTCATGATGGGCGGGGGCGCGCTCTTCGTCCGCACGGACTTCGATTTCCCGGTCAACCTCATCGCGCGCGCGGGCGGCGGCGGGTGCTCGTCCACGTACCAGTACACCACGCTCACGAACAAGACGAACAAGCTCACCTCCACGGACCCCTACATCCGCGTGGGAGCCTCAATTGAGTACGTGTTCTACCGGCCGTTCTTCTGCGAAATGGGAGTTGACCGTCTTTCGGTGATGTACAAGGACTCCTCCCTGGATTCGATGCGGTATTACTTCATGATGGGAATGCGCGTCCGGTAGGGGCTGAGCGCGGTCAACCCTGGGGCGCGGTCAGCCCGAAAAGATTATGCACATGTGTAAGAGTGGGAGAGGTGGAGATTGAAGAGATAGGGGGGATGAAGGATAAGATAAGTAGTGTCCTGTCTCCCATGAAGGACGCTGTCTGAAATAAGCAAATATTGTACGCAGGTAAAAGGCGCAGGAGCCCGGCGCAATCAATCATTTCGGTCGCGGGGAGAAATCCTGAAACATGCATGGCATAAAGATTTCTCACGCGGAAAGGCCGGGTTCGATATGACAATTCGTGAAACTAAAAAGCCTCCCGCGGAAGGGAGGCTTTATTCATTGACGATCAGTGCCGGGTCTACGGCCAGAGATCGTACTTGTTCCTCAAGTATTCCTGAACGCGCTGGAGGGCCGGCTCGCCGATGTCGTTGTTGTAAACAATGATCTCCGCTATGTAGCCGTCCAGGTACTGGTCACTCGCATACGTGCGCGCGCCGATGCGCACCTCGTTCGAGGCAAAGCTAAAGGCATTTGTTTCGAATGCGGCATCGGCCGGATCGGCTGCGAATGCCGTGAATGTCGCGTGATTGAAATAGAGGCTTGTCATCCCGGTTCCCGTCCCCCAGAATCTCTGGGCCGCGAAGCTCCAGGTGGAGGCGGTTATTGTCGATCCGGAGTCCACGAAAACGTTTGGCCCGTTTCTGCGGTCCGCTCTATAGAATCCGCTGTTGATCATCCCGGGCCGGATATGGGTATTTGTAGTATCCCCGATGCAGTAAAGGCTCTGCGTCAATACGGTGTTTTCAGTCCTGAACACGATGATGAACGTATAGTCCTTGTCGTCACCGTTAAACAGATCGGAGAAGCCTGTTTTCGAGAACATGCTTCTGGCCCCGTCGAAATGGAGCGCCGGCTTTCCGTTGATCACATTGGTCCGGAATAACGGCCGTTCCGACGGAGTGATCAACTGCTCGGCAAAATTCCCGTTTAAGGACGCATCAGGCCATGTTACTACGGCATCCCCATCCGCCGTCCCGGTGATGAATCCCGCATTGAGCCACTGGATGAGTCCTCCGATCTGGTTGGGCAGGAATAGTGATATCACCGGCGCGGTCGCGGTGTATCCGTCCGCGTCCGTGACGCGCACTGTGTCGACCTCGTATGCCGCGGCCGCGTAATCCGGTGCGGTGTAGATGCCGGTGGAGAAGTCAACAGTACCGTCCACCGGGCCCGTCGGAACGATGGAGTAGGTATACGTACCGGGACCCGAACCCGCAAAGCCCTGGAAGTTTGTGGTTCCGTTATAGTAATTGATCATGGCCGCCGGCGACAGCCCCACCTTAAGCCCCCTCGAATCGAGGTAGCGTTTCTGTATCTCGGAATCGGAGAGCGCCCTGCCGTACAGCGCGACATCGTCGATATCGCCCAGGAAGTAATCGATCACCGTGGGGGTGTTGTTGACGATCATGGCCCCTATCATCAGGCTGCTGTAGACGGCTGCGGGGACGGTTACGCCGCCCGTGGTTATTTTCAGGTCCCCGTTCACGTAGACCCGTACCTCGTTGCCCGATTTCGTGACGGTCACGTGGTACCAGTTGTTCGCTCCCGGCACCACGACGACGCCGCTGTCGATCCAGCTCCCGCCAATCCAGCTGCCTATCGTGTGGGTCCCGGACGAGTTGATGCCGATGTAGGCGATATCGTTCACGCCCGCGCCGTCCGTCTGGCTGAATGCCACGCGTGCTATGGGGGCGACGGTCGCGAACGCGGTCTCGTCGGTTACGCGCAGCCAGGCCTCCACGGTGAAATCGGTTGCGGACGGGTCGAACGCGGGCACGTTGTCAATCACGAGGGAGCTCGATCCGTCAAAGTGCCCCGCCGTGCTTGTGGGATCGACCTGAATCGCGCCTGGAGGCGTCGTGATGGTTCCAATTTCCGTCCCGTCCGCATGCTGGGTGGTTTTATCCGCAGGCACCGAGCCGTTCTCGAGCGGCCAGTAACCTAGAAGCATGGAGACGTTCCCCACCGACTCAGAATACGGTATTACAGTTACAGTCGTCGAGTCGGTGTGACCGGCCGCGTCGGTAACATTAATGGTAACGGTTTCCGGGAACGCCGTCGATGCGTTCTTGTAGAAACCTGTAGCGGAATTGATCGTGCCGGACCCGGCCATTGAATAGGTATACGGCGCCGTTCCGCCGGTCGTCTTGAAGACCTGCTCGCTGTTCTGTGCCATTTTAATATCGCGCGGGTAAAGGATGAGGTGCGTTCCCTGCGTGGCTTTGAAATAGGTGGCTATGTCGGACGCGGAGAGGGCGCGCGTGTAGGTGATGACCTCGTCGATCGAGCCGTTGAAAAGCCGCGTGACGGCCGGGTTAGAGTCTATCATGCCGCCGATTGCCATGTTGCCCGTGGTTGTGCCCAGGTTCATTGTCGCAGTTTTGGTGAGTATACCATCCACATAAAAGGAAGCGGTGGTGCCCGACTTGACAAGCGCCGCGTGATGCCACGTGTTTGCGGCCGCGTACACGCCGCTGTCAATCCAAATCCGGCTCAGGGCAACCGTGTCATAATACCAGCAGCCTATTGTGTCGGTCGAATCGGTGCGGATCGCTATGTATGCAGTTTCCCGGCCCAACGCGGGGTCTGCCTGGCTGAACGCGACAAATGGTTCTATCCAATCGATCGTTGCCGGATTGATCCAGGCCATGATGGTAAAATCGGTTGAGGTGGGATTGAACAGGCGCCCCGTGTTGTCAATAGTGATATAATCAGTCATTCCATCGAATGCGATGGCCTGGTTGGCCGCATCCTGTGTGCTCGCGATGGGAGTCGTGCCCGCTGCAGTTAATGGCGGCATGGAAATGGTATTAGTTGCGTAATGCCCGGTTTCATCAACGGCGCTTACAGTCGATTCAAGCCGCCAGAAGCCCTCCAGGCCAAGACTGGAGGATATAATCGTGCTGTACCAGACCACGTTGATCGTCGCATCGGCCGTTCTCCCCTGGCTGTCCGTGGCGCGCACGGTCACTGTTTCAGGGGCCGTCGATGTGTTTTCATACTTCCCGGTTGCAGAAATAGTCCCAGCCCCTGCGGTCACGGTATAGGTATAGGGAGCAATCCCGCCCGCAACGGTAAACGCCTGATCCCCGCGAATCGCCATAGTGAGGGTGTCCGGGCTCAGAATGAGGGTCTTGCCCAGGGTCTTCAATACGTAATCGCTTACTTCCGCCGCAGTGAGAGCGCTCGTGAAGAGCATTACTTCGTCAATCGAGCCGTTGAAATAGTTGGAATAGGTAGGTCCACTAGCGACCTGTGCCCCGATCGCCAGGTCGGTTCCCGGCGATGCATTGAAGCTTGCGGTCGTGCTCTGCCCTTTAAGTATCCCGTCCACGTACAGGCTGACCGTGGTGCCGGATTTAACGAGCGCCGCGTGGTACCACTGTCCCGGGGTGGCATATACGCCGCTGTCGATCCATTCGAGGCCTGCCGTAACCGTATCGTAGTACAGGCATCCGATCGTGTCGGTCGAGTCGGAGCGTACCGCGATGTATGCCGTATCATTACCCGGGGTGGTAGAGTCCGCCTGGCTGACGGCAACCATTGGTGGCGCGCCCAGGCTCGCCGTCTTGATCCATGCCATGACGGTATAATCGCCCGCGGGATCGAATCCCGGCGTATTGGTTATCGTGACGTAGCCGCCGCCCGAAAAATCCGCGGCCGTGTTGGTTGGGTCCTGAACGACGCTTATTGGCTGGTCGACGGCAGCCGAGATGGGAATTGATATCGTGTTTGTTGTATAATTTCCTGTTTCGTCGATGTCCCAGTTGGGATCGGTCATCCTCCACATGCCTGCAAGGCCGGGAAGGCCAAGCAGGTAGTTATCATACGATCCCACGGTGACCGTAGCCGAATCCGAATTCCCCGCGGAATCCTTGACCCGGATGACCACGGATCCCGTCTTCCCCGTGGAGTTTACGTACAGGCCGTTGGCCGTTATGGTTCCATCGGCGGCATCGACCATATAGGTGTAGGACTTGGTCCCCCCCGTCGTGGTAAAAAGCTGGGTCCCGCCCTGGTCTATTGAAGCGTTACGCGGGGAGATTTTTATTCCCAGGTTGACGGTGCTGATCGGGTCACCCGACTGGCTGCATGCGGAAAGGAAAAACATGGTCAAGGCGACCAGTACTATTCTTATATCCCTAAAATTACCCACCGTGCTCCCCGCGTTCCTTCCGCCGTCAACTTCAGGAAATGATTTGCTATTAATCTACTATTAAAAACAGGAAAGGGGTAATAAAAAATTCCCCCTGGAAGCCTGGTCCGGGGGGTGGGGAGGGGGCTCTGACCCCTGCCGGCAAGTTTCAACTTACTGTATCTTCTTGTGAACTTCTTCCATGATCCCGGCCGGCGTGAGACCGCTTGCATCCCAGGTCTTTCCCTAATAACGAGATGGCCCGGAGAATTAAAGACGCCAAAAAGCCTCCTCGCGTGAATCCTCACCCGTTATCCCGGTAATGCGCCGCATACCTGTCGAGCACCGCCCTGATCATGGCCTGGTAGGGGATGCCGCTCACCTTTGCCCTGGACTTGAAGAAATCGACGCTGTCGGCGCTCAGCAGGATGGTGACCTTGACGGAATCCTCCTTTTTCACCAGCTTGTCGGGTGCGGGGAGGAAATCCTCGATGATCTCCGCAACCTTAATTGCCTCCGAGATTTTTTGGGGCGCCTTTCTATAATCCGTTTTCTTCTTCATAGCGGTTCTTCCCCTCCCTCCAGTATCCCGCGCCTATGATCCTGATTTTACCGGCGCGCATGGTGAATCGTACCGTTAGTATCCTTCCATCCACATCGCCGAAGCAGAAATAACGCTTCTCCACGCCGGTGCTGTGCTTTACATCAAGTGCGACCACCCTGCGAGTGTCGATTGTGCATCCTGGGCCTGGAAGAATGAAATGCCGTGTTTGGCTTCGTTTTCTGCGTTTTTCCGATCGTCCCATCAAACTCCATGTGAGAAATATACATGTTTATATATGTATGTCAATACTTATTTTATTAAGCCGGCATGCAGGATTGAAGGTAAAGGAATTGCGCTGTGGACAGCGGGGAGTGGGCTCTGACCCCTGTGGGGAAGATTGCCCGTACCAGTGGGAGGCTCTGACCCCTCACTTACGGATAACACCAACCGGGAGAGGCTCTGACCCCTCCCGGGAAGCCACGCCTTACTGCATCTTCTTGTGAAACTCCTCCATGATCCCGGCCGCCTTGGCCCGCTGCTCGGGGGTGAGGATGCCGTGAAACTCGATCAGCTTGTCGATGATGAAGGGCCGCATGGTCTTCATGTGATCCTCGCGCCCGGCAAAGAGCTTTTCGACGTCCGCGCGGTTCACGGTGTCCTGCTTCCAGAGGGCGAGCGCCTGCTCGTGCATACCCTTGGACTTCCCGCGCTCCTCCTTGAACTTCGCGACGACCTCGTCCTTGATCTTTTCGAGCTTCGCCTTCTGCTCGTCGTTCAGGTCGAGCTTGGAGGCGATGTGCTTCACCGCGTACTCGGCGCGCTGTTCGGGGGAGTGATGCCCCCACGGTCCGTGCTTGCATCCCTGCAGTGCGAATCCCAGGGCGGCAACCGAAAGAACCCCGGCGGCGATAATGAGCGTTTTCTTCATGACCAGTCTCCTTGAATGGTGAATGATAGTGACTTCTGATGCATGGAATATCGACCGCGCATGTGTACCCGTTATTTCAGGAATGTAACAGAGTGTAACGGGGAGCGTTTTTTCCCAAAATTTTCCATGAAGTCATCAGGAATTAACGGCGCCATCTGCAAGACAGGGCCTGGAATCGCAGGCGCCTTTCAAAGGGGATGAAGTGATGAAGGCGAACGGCGATGGATGAGATAAAGGATATGTTTCAACTGAAGTCCATAACAATACTTTTATCTCCCCATCTCTACCATCTCCCCAATCTCCCTTTCCGTGGCGCGGATGATTCGGTGCTTAATGAGTCCATGGCCATTCTCGGCAATTCCACTCCTCATCCTGACATCTCTCACCAGGGGCGCTCGTGGATGAAAGCTCTTGACAGGGACCGTATTTTGTGCATCCATACCTGACACTGCTTTCTACACCCAACGAGCGAGGGACCCGCGATGACCGACTTCCTCCTTTTTGTGGCATTCATCCTGATTATCCTCCTGTGGGCGCGCCTGCGCAGGCTCGAACGGCGCATCAGCTGGCTCGAGGACGAGCGCGTTCCCGCGCCCTCCGCGGTGACCGCGCGCCCGCGCGCCGCGGAGCCGGCGCCGGAAGCCGTGCGCGCACCCGTCAGCGAGACGGCCGCGCGCCCCGCACGTCAAGAGGAGCCGTTGGTCGAAACTGCATCCCGGGCCGTCCCGCCGCAGGTCCCGGACTTCTTCCCGCCGCGCGGCGAATTCGTTAGGAAATTCGAAAAGCAGTTCGCGGAGAACTGGACGGGCATCGTGGGCGCCGTCGTGCTCGTCATGGG
>Ga0129297_10001813_pt1 | contig 10911 bp, 11 predicted proteins | sample I18A1metaG_FD_94708 | JGI IMG/M metagenome (GOLD analysis project Ga0129297, IMG submission 94708) | Lake sediment bacterial and archeal communities from Gulf of Boni, Indonesia to study Microbial Dark Matter (Phase II) - ​I18A1 metaG | ecosystem: Environmental > Aquatic > Freshwater > Lake >... | reverse complement strand
TCGAGGAGCTGAGGAGGACGCTGCTAGATAACGATAACGTCCTGTTAGCCTATCTATTTGGGTCCTGGGCCAAATCTGAAGCCTGGAGCGAAAGCGACGTGGACGTGGCCGTCTTGCTGAAGGACAACTCGTGGCCGAGTGTTAGCAGGCTTATGGGCGAGGTCGCCGAGGGGCTTCAGGTGGACGTGGAAAAGGTTGACCTCGTGGACCTCTCTAGGGCGGACGACGTGCTCAAGCACTCAATCGTGAGCGACGGCTACAAAATAGTGGATAGGGGGCTCTACGAGCAGGAGCTTCTGGATGAGCTGTACACCAAGCTGTTCGACACTACAATGTTTCTGGACTCATATGTCAAGAATAGCTTCAACCCACTAAGAAAGGAGATCATGGCGAGGAAGCTCATGGCTCTCGACGAAGAAGTGAACGTCCTGAAAACATACGTATTAAACAGGACAGCGGCTCAGGTGGCGGAGGATCCCGTGGCCAAGAGAGTCCTCAGAGACTCGCTTAGGGTGGCGATAGACTCAGCCATCGACATATGTAAACACGCCGTAGCCTCAATGAAGCTCGGGGTCGTGAGGGACTACAAGGATTTTCCGCTGAAGCTCGCCGAAGCGGGCATAATGCACAGGGAGATAGCCGAGGGGCTCGCCGACTTCGCCAAGCTGAGAAATATCATAGTGCATAGGTACGCGGAACTGGACTATGCGCTCCTTTATGGCAAGGCTAAGGAGTTTGTGGATTCCGTTGTACCAGCCCTCAGAAGACAAGCTGAGGAACTTGGGAGGCGCCCTTAACTTTTCGCATCTTGGAAGCTTCACTTTATGATGATTCCGCGTTTGTAGGTTGCACATCGATAATGATATTGTTTTTCTGTCGATGTCTCTAACCTTGCTCAATGATCCATTTAAATGCTCAATATTGTTGAGCGAAATCTTTATGCTCACTCTACCTTATAAGCGCTCAACAGTGTTGAGCAGCCGATTTGATTATATCTCGAAAGACAACCTTATTCTAATATGCCTTTTTGCGAGAGATTTGAGAAAAAAGGAGTTCGCGGGGATATGTATCTTTTGCGGGTTTATTTAAACGATGATTCCATGAAACGAGGACATGAAAATGGCTGAAGCCTCTGGTGGCCCTTATCCATATTGTTAGGTACGATAAAAACTTGGAACATTTTTCTTAAGACTTAAATAATTAGCTTTCGCTTAAAACCTGATAACTTGTAGAGTCAGATGCCAAAAGGATGATAATTATTGAAAACGAAAATCAAGGGGTTCAGTTTCGCGATTGTAATTCTGCTGATTGTGTGTAATACCTTTTTTCATTTGGGGTATTTACGGAATATCTCCTTTTGAAACGAACTTATTCAGTACCGCGGATGGTTCATCTGGAACCCACCTAGTCGGCACTCTTGATGGTTCTTTTACTGATGAAACCTGGGGGGAATACGACGTAACCATCTATTATCCAGCTGTCAGTTCTGGCGTTTCTCAACCTCCAGAAAGATCAGAAGCCCCTTATCCCGCCATCGTTTTTGCCCACGGTTTTACAGCCAGGAAGGAGTTCTATACCTGGATAGGCAACTGTTGCGCTGCAAGGGGATATGTGACCATCCTGTTCACCGTCCCCTCCACCTTTTCCCTGGAGGCCTTCTCCCAGAGCGTAACCGGAATAAGGGGGTCCATAGATTACCTGTTGACTCAAAACGAAGGCGGTTTACTAGAGGGCATGATTGATGAGAACAGGATCGGGGTCATGGGCCACTCCATGGGCGCCATGGCGGTTCTGCTCGCCACAGCCGAGGACTTGAGGATCAGAGCAGCCGTCTCTTTGGCGCCTGGATATTTCGGGGTCGCCACCGGGAAATATGTTGAGGCGTGTAAGTCCATAGGCGCCCCCATGCAGCTTCAGGCAGGTAGTTTGGACAGGATCTGTCCTCCATCGGCCGTTGGAGTTTACTACGATGCGTTGACTATCCCACCGAAGGAGATGGTTGTGATAAATGGGGCCGAACACATACAGTTCAGTGATGCGCCGGTGGGCTCGGGTGCCGATATCACCTTGGAAGAACAGCACAGGATCTCGCAGAAGTATTTCATGGCTTGGTTCAACTATTATCTCTGCGATGATTCTAGTCACTATATCTATATCTTTGGGGAGGAAGCCCGGAAGGATTTAGATCTCGGCGTCTTGTCAGAGCTACGTTATGTTGAAGAAAGGGACCTCACTCCGCCATCGGTTACCATTACGAGCCCTCCTAACGGTACTCTTCTAGCTTCAACTTCTCTAAAAGTGCTGGGTACAGCCTCTGATGACGTCGAGGTTCGAAAGGTTGAGGTTAGTACCGATAACTCTACGTGGACCACCTGCACGAGTACAACATCTTGGTCTCAAAGTCTTACCCTAGGTGAAGGAGTTAGAACGATATACGTGAAAGTAACCGACGTCTATGGAAACGAAGGCTACGATCGCATAAAGGTGATCGTCGACACCACAAAGCCGTCGCTTTCGATAGAAAGTCCAAGAGACGGAGAAACATCGAGGGGCACGGTAAAAATCATAGTCTCTGCGGATGACGAAAACGGCATGGAAAAAACAGAATTCTACGTCGATGGCTCCTTGAGGCATGTGGATACAACTGAGCCCTACTCATGGAGTTGGGATACCACAGTCGTAACAAATGGAGAACACACGGTTAAGGTCCTCGCGTACGATAAGGCGGGTAACGTTGAAGAGGCAATAATCAAAGTTAGAGTGGAAAATGAAGAAGAACCAAAACCTGCCTGGATAACGGCAGTTGGATTTGCTTTGATTATCGTAATCGGCGTAGTTGCAGCGGCTTTGATTGCGAGAAAAGGCAGGGGCTCAGGGAATGAAGCAACAGTTCCATCTAGTCGGTTTTAAAATATAATGTTAGGGTAGAAAAAAGGGGGAGTTGGGTGTCACCAGCGTATTACTAGAATGCCGGAATGCCGTTTTTTCTTTAGAGCAAAGACCGCGAGCGAACCAACCATGGCTATCACCGAGGCTACGGTTCCCAGGGGATACTCGGGTACAACCGTGAACATGTAGCAGGTTACCGCCTTCGCGACGTACACGTCGCAGCAATCGAATTCGCCGTTTTGATTCACGTCAACCCACACGTCGTATTCTCCCAGATCCAGGGGTGCCTCCCACACTAGGGTTACTGGAAGCTTCCCGCAAATGTCCGTCTTGCCGGGACTTCCCGTATTATCAACGTCATTCTCGGGTTCAGGGTCTGAGCCATCCGGGATGACATATATCATCACGTCCTTGCAGGGTGGAAAGCTCTTGCCCTTCACGTACACGTTCTCGTTTGGATAGAACTCGAATCTGACATCGCCGTCTTCTTCACAAGATACAACGGTGCCTTTCGTTCCCAGCCAGACCTCGCATCCTTCCCATGGGTTTGCGGTTCCGACGTAGAGGCCGTCTGAGGTGGAAACCAGCGTTCTGAAACCGTAGTTGGAGGGGTTGTCGAAGCCGTTCAAGCTCACCGGTATCCAATGGACTCCATCGCAGCTCTTCCACAGGTCGGCTCCACCAAGGTACTGCCATAGTTTTTGAATTAGTGTGGCGAGATCGCCTTCGTCAAGTATTTCAAGCAACTCCTGGACGTATTGTTCGTCTAGTCCGCTATTACGCAGCTCTTCAGCTATGGAAGCCAGCGTTTCCTCGTCGAGCAGAGACTCAATCATTTCTGGGGCGATGTACCGCAAGAAAGCACTTGCGTCAAAGGTTCCAAGGTATAGGTAGCCGCAATGCTCCTCCAGGGACCAGCAGTAGAAATTCAAGGGATTCGCGAAGCCGGCTGGCCAACCGCTCAACGGGGGTCCCCGGGGGACCGTGGGAGCACGGGGCTTATAACTTCCCACGATCAATTCCCAATGGTCTCCGGTGTCGATGCGAATGAGGTCAAACCCCTTCGGACCCAGTGGAGGAATTGGCAGGGACATAGATCCCACGTAAAGTTGATCATTGAAAACTTCTGTTGTCCCTCCCCATGCATTCCATGCGTCTCCCGCTCCGCCAGAAACCACTTGAGTCCATTCGTCTGTGGGGTCGTCTGGTGCTTGTGCGTTACTCCTCCAGACCTCAAAGCCACCAAATCTTTCCGTGGCGGCATAGAGATACCCGTTGAAGCTGATCAGAGAAATAACAGCTGTATTTTCAGGGCCAAAGTCGACTATTTTTTCCCAGGTGTCCTCCGCGGGAGGGGCGGGGAAGGCCCCCGGATGTGGTTCACTGGACGCGTAGATCACACCAGCCCCGCCAGGTCCTCCTCCGAAGTACCCAAATAGAGCTTTCCGTTATGAACCGCAAGTGCCCTCGTGTCAGAGGGCCATGGTATGTTTGTGTATGTGTTCACCGGATCCCAGTTTTCACCGTCTTCCGACATCATGAGGAGAGTTGGGCCAAATGCCACGCCAACACCAGCGTAGATAGCTCCATTAAAGGTGGTCATGATTCGATATCCGATTCCTTCAGGATATGTATATCCATTTATTGGGTTCACGAAAGTTTTGGCTTTGTGAACCATTTCCCATTCGCCGCAGTGATAACGCCAGATTTCACCTAACATGTCCTCGGCCCACTTAATTACTTCGCTTGGATCTGGATCTGGTTGACCGGGTGGGATGAAGGGGGGAGGAGGCGCTCCACTCGGATGAGTAATTCCTGCAAGTTCAGTTTCCCAGGGGATGAGTCCAGCCATTTTGAGGGTTAAACCCATCATGTAGGGAATGTTGCGGCCGGTTCCCACGTACAGATCGCCATCGAAGTAGGTCATTGACCAAGCATAGTTGTTCAACGGATCGCCGAAACCACCTTCGCTGATCCTCGTGAAATCGTCTTCAACGAATCCACCAAGGCTCGCGTAAGAAACTTGGGGTATCAGCAACGTCAAGGAAATCATTAAAGCTATAGTAACGACTAAGGACACTGTTCGATTCTTCAATTTTTCCACTCAGAACAATTTACTACTTATTTTACTTATATTATTGATGAAAGTGAATTATATAGAACAAAAATAGAACATATGTAAAAATATTCTATAATTAAAACATATAAGAATCCCTGGAACTCGGTTTGTTCCAAAATAAAAGCCATCAAACTAACAATGTTAGATTACCTTATCCCTCAACCGAACAAGAAATCATAAAGCATATTCTTGATCTACAAAGCCAAGGAAAACTCATCCTCAAAAGGGAAACTCCTCCCCTCAGCCTTAAACAGTTACCTTCTCTCCACCCAAGCCCATGGATAGATAATTCAGCATCGAACTAGCCTTTTCTTCTCACGATCTCTTCTGCCATTTTTAAAAAAGTTCTGAGCCTCTTTTAAGACCCTTTCAGCCTCCTCTTTATCGATCTCCGCGTAAACTTCGTAGTCGCTGTCTTCGCGATCCTCCTTAGCCGCGGACAGCGCCTCTCCCAACGCAGCGTCAACTTTGCCGGTCAACACGAAGAGCCTTCCAAAATCTGAGATCACGCCCTCGTGAGTCTTGGGCGAAGAGCTTCGAGTATTAGGCACGCCTTTGCGGCGGAACCGGATAGCGTTTCCATGAATTCAAATAATCTTCTAAGCACTGGCTGGCCTCCATTGTCTCCAACTTATTTCTCCTCCCATTTCCATTCTAGAGGGTTTTCCACACTTAAGAAAGCGTACTCTTTGAAGTGTTGCGTGTTTTCAGTCCATATCGTGTCTGCGTTTCCCCGCGCCGTGTGAGCAAGTACACAATCAAACACATCACCGTTAACGATGGACAGTTCCTTAGCCGATTTAAAGGCTTCACTATATGCGACGGTGGTTGGAAGCAGCTTCCCAATTGCCACGCTTCTCTCATAAAGCGTACAGAGTTCAGCGGCCTCTCCCGGGGTTAACGGCTTCTTCACCCTCTTTCCGGTCATGATGGAGTAAAACTCTGCGAGATTCTGATAAGAAACATAGGTCTCGATTAAACCGCTTATCGAAGCCTCGATGATAAGAGATGCTTTTGTGTAATATGGGCTTAAACGATCATGCGCATAACACAAGATCATGGTATCAAGCAGGATCTTCTTTCGAGCATGAACGCTCTCCACAACATCAACGTCATTAACCCACATCTTCATAAATTTCCCTTCTGGTTAACCCTCTCGGCACACCAATCTCATGGGCATTCACTAAAGCATCGAGAATCTGCTCCTCAGTCGTTTTCCGCTTTAACTCAACCTTGAAGCTCTTCCTATCCAAAACCGCTACAGTTAATTTGTCGCCCTCCCTCAAGCCAATCCTCTCCCTAACCTCCGCTGGAACGTAGATCTTTTTCTTATGATATGTCGTTTCAACCAACCCACATCACCATTAACCAAATGGCAATATACCCATATATAAATGTGACCATAAAAGAAACAACCCACAAAAACACCTCACCACGTTCGATCCATTAGCCAACAGAGACATTTTTCTTCGAAAATCAGCTAGAAACGGACTTCGTCAAGATGAAATCGGCCTTAGCTTCAACAGCCAACACCCCGCTCCTAATAGCAATCGAGTTAACCTTGAGCGCAAAACTCCCCGCCCTTCAAACCCTCGCTATAGAAATCATCACCGCGGCCGGAATCTACGCGTTCTCCCTCTACACCCTAAAAGCCCTAAACAACCAAGACTTCGAATTATTAAGAGAAACGTTCCCCAAGCCGCTGACAAAATACGTCAACATCCTAGAAAGCATCCTAGTTCGACCCTAAACTCAACTCAACCAATTACGCCTCACAGCCGCTTAAGTATCGACCAGTCATTCTGCCGGTGTATCAAAAAGGAAGCCGGCGACCGGTGATACCCAATGTAAAATATGTTTGGAGTGGTAAACTTGGCTTCAGAGTGGGGATGTACGTCGCAGCTTGAACGGGAGACCGCGTGAGAAGCCCAAAAAAGGTATGTTATATCCATAATATGCTTTCGTTAAGTGTTTACGTTCTATGGATTTTGCGATCTCCCGAGAAAAGGTTTTATCTTCCCTTCTCCACGGTAACCACCAGTTTTGATCTATGGAGAAATGTAGAACATTTTTGATAATTTTCTAGAAAACAATTTGATACAATTTTATAAAGAGTGAGCGAAGCATTATATCCAATGTAAACATTGAAAGTGTTACCCTGCCACGCTGCTACAAATGTAAAAAGCAACGTAGGGGAGTATGGAGCGGGCTAATCGCTCGCACAATCTCCCCCTAAACAAAAAACCAAGCTTGAGGAGGAATGAGAGATCAAGACGAAAACCCTAGTAATCTCCCTGACCATAACCCTATTGGTTTCCCTTGCGGTTTGGGCCTGGGCTCATACAACCGCCTCAGAAAGCGCCGTTGCGAGAGTCGAGGCTGAAAGGGCCAGGATCATCGGCGGCTACGGCGACAACTTCGATTACAACGGAACAAAAACGCAATACACTCGCGGCGAGGCGAAAGGAGAGTTCGAAGACGAGACCGACACCGGTTACATCGAGGCGTGGATCAAGGTCCCGGAAGGGGTCTATCCCGAGGGAGCCGGAACCTATCGAATAGTTGCTAAAAACTGGGAAGAGGCGCCCAACGCCACGTGGATGGACGGAGGCATAGCCTCGTGCCTCACCTTGCATGGAGCCACCGGCAGAGGAGCACCGGTTTTGCCAGAGGTGTTCGCTTACATCTCCGGTTGGGGAAAAGCCGACGTTTACAAAGACGACGAGCTGATTTACGAAGGCCTTGAATTCCACTTCATGGTAACCAACGGTGCAAGGGATCCAGAAACCCACGCGGTCCACAACTCCACCAGAACCGGATTCTGGTCCCCGACAGACCCTGAAAACGCGTACATCCACCGCTACGACATAGTGCTCCACGTTATAGCCCAAAGCCTAGAACCGGACCCAAAAAACTTCCCACCATACACGGTCTTCTTCAACTGGAACTTCGAAGACGTAACCCTCCACATGATGGGCTGAGGCCGCTTAAGGAACCTCAGCCTCCTCCCCCTTTTTCGATCAAGCCCGTTCTCCTAAAGCTCAAAGTCAAGTGAACTCCCTTCACTACCCTAAGATTGGCATTGATCGGCAATTACCAAGGCACAGGAACAGCCTACAGCCTCTGCTCCCCTGTTAACTAAACCTTCGACCTTCCGTGGCCAGACCATAGTCCACAGAACACGAATAAAACCCGCTTCTCTCCTTTTTACAAATCTATAACACTAAACGCCAAGAGTGCCATAAACAAAGGACCAACTCTTAAACAAACAATCAAAGAATTGGTTTCAGTGGATATGGAAGTGAAAAGTTTAAATTTGAGAGTTGTTTTTTGAAATTCATTTTATGAGTTTCTTTTTTTGAAATCTGTTTTTTAATACCCGTTTTTTGGAAAAATGTCTTAAATACGGCTTATTTCCTACTTTCTTTCCGAGTGTGACCGTTTGCCGTACGGAACCAAAGCGGATGTAAAACCGATCTTAGGCATAGACGCCACAGACACAACCTACGACACCGAACTAGACGAGTGCCTCACATCCGCACACAACCTCGTGAACAGCCTCGCCAAATCCCATGGATTCTCCACCTCGTTTAGTTCTCCACATCAAAACGTAAAGGACGTTGAGCGATACGTCGCTGCTTGGCTTTTCCGCAGACGCAGAGCACCGCCGTCAGAGGCCGACGTGCTTTTCGACATGGCCATGAAGTTTTGGGAAGCTTATCTTCAAGCCGAGAAAGAGGGGACGCTGAAAAGAGCATGAAAGGCTGCCCATTCGACGACATCTTCAAGAGAATCCTTCGTGAAATACCCCGAAGTTATCGCTGGATCCTCATAGAAGACATCAAAACCGCTGCTGAAAACCGCCTAAAAACCCTCAAAAAGATTCTGGAAGTGGAAACGTGAAGCTGGCAAGGGGGACCGTTCTACCTTTAATCGCCGTTGCATTAATAATAGGCTCGGTTTCAGCCGCATACTTTTTCAGCCTCAGAATCATGAGCAACGTTAAAGTCGAGTATCCGTCACCACCACAGCCACCCACCGTCAAGATCGGCATCTACAAGGACAGCAGTTGCACCACTGCTCTAACGGAGATCGATTGGGGAACCCTTCAACCGACGCAAACGAGAACTTACCCAGCCTGGATCCGCAACGAAGGCGACTTACCCGTAGTGTTAAGCCTGCAAACTGAAAACTGGAACCCGCCCGAGGCCCAGCAATACATGGCGTTAACATGGAACTATGCGGGCGAGATTCCAGTCAACACGATAATAGCCATAGAGTTTCAACTCACCGTGTTCTCCAACATTACGGGCGTCACAAACTTCAGCTTTGACACAGTGATAACCGCAGAGGGATAAGATGAGCATACAAGTTTCAGTTGACATTAGCGGTTTTCTGAGGTGGGCGGAGCAAGAGCCGGATAGAGCAGCAGAAATGAGGCGGCTCTTTCAATATCGCGGCAGTCAGATGACTGTGCAAGAGATGAAGCTGCAAGCTCCTAAAAGAAGCGGTTTTCTGATAACAACGATTGGTGCCGACTTTACGCCGGAAGGATTCATAGTTTATCCAGGGGCTTCTTATGCACCAATTGTAGAAAAGGGCTCAAGGCCACATGAAATTTTACCTCGCTTTGCTAGGGCTTTAGCTTTCCCGTGGAAAGGATTAATGCGATTTTTCAGAAGGGTCCAGCATCCTGGTTTTCCCGGTAGAGGGTTTGTTGAGAGGACCCGTGAGGTTGTGCAGCCTAAACTTTTCGACTTGATGAGTCGGATCTGGCGAGAGCTTCATGAGAGGTGACTGCGACGTACAAAGAGATCACTCAGAAAATTTTAGACTTACTTGAGGCTAATGTGGATTTTAAGGCTGACGTCAAAGAGTATTATTTTGGTCAACGAGCCATCGATGACCCCCGGGTGAAATATCCTCACGTTTTCGCCGACATGGACCGAGACGACGTTAAGCCCTTCGTGGGCAAGGAAAAACATGAGATGTTCTATTTTGTAGGCGTAACTCAAAAACACGCGGACAAGGATGTGGCCCTGAAGTTTGTTCAGGATAAGGCCGAGAAGATTCAGAACATTTTGAATGCAAATCCGACACTGGACGGCCTAGTTGAAGAGTCCTACTTTGTTCCTTCTGTGATTATTGACTGGGTGCCCACGCGAGGTTACACTGTTGTGGGGGCTCGTTTAACTCTTTACGCTCGGAAAGTCGTGAGGTTGTAAATCATGGGTATAAAATCACTAAACAGAATGGAGGAATCGAAATGGCGAGGTATTTCGGGATAGCACAAGAATATACCTTCAAAACAGAGAAAGCCGCAAGCGTATATACAAACATTTCAAGAGAGAGCATTGTTCCGGATCAAGGATGGATCATTCCAGAGACTGTGGCAAGAAGGGCTTTCGACAAAAAAGTCTTAGGGGCTTTTAGAGCAAGAGGAAACATCGAATTCCCAGTTGAGCCAGAGAACGGAATTGGCTGGTATCTCAAATGGGTTCTCGGCAGCGTAACTTCAGCTCAGCAGGGAGGGACATCAGCTTATAAACACACTTTCAAAAGCGCGGACGCGATCAAAAGCTTCACCGGCCGTGTCGGCGTAGACATTTCGGAACGAGTTTTGGGCGGCTGCCTACTAAACTCTTTGGCGCTGCGGTTTGCTCACGGGGAAGAAATCAGGGGAGTTGCCGAGGTCTTTGCATCTGAAGAAGCAAAGGCAAGTATCGGATCACCAACGTTCTCAGCCTTAGATCCCTTTGTTTTCAGTCAAGCAACCGTTGAGTTCGCGGATACGGCAAAGGCTATCGTGGCAGAGGGAGAAGTGAGAATTAACAACCGAATCCTGTTTGATCGTGGCGTGCTTGGAAGCAGGTACTTCCCAAAGATTAGGGTGGGCAAGCGTC
>Ga0129297_10001812_pt1 | contig 10918 bp, 9 predicted proteins | sample I18A1metaG_FD_94708 | JGI IMG/M metagenome (GOLD analysis project Ga0129297, IMG submission 94708) | Lake sediment bacterial and archeal communities from Gulf of Boni, Indonesia to study Microbial Dark Matter (Phase II) - ​I18A1 metaG | ecosystem: Environmental > Aquatic > Freshwater > Lake >... | reverse complement strand
TGGAATCATCACAGTCGAGTCGCCTGCAACCGGAAATGTGGTTCTGATAGGAAGAACGAGCCCACCAAGATTTCTTGAGGAGTACAGAGAGTTTGAGGTGAGAGGCCCGACAAGGAGAGACTCATCGGTCTGTATGAGACCTTCCGAGTCAGGGGTCGTCGATTCAGTCTCAGTATCCGATTCGATCGAAGGCAGCAAACTTGTAAAGGTGAAGGTGAGGGACCTCAGAATCCCCGAACTCGGAGACAAATTCGCGTCGAGGCACGGTCAGAAGGGAGTCGTGGGCCTGCTTGTGCCTGCCGAAGACATGCCTTTCACGGAGGATGGAATAGTACCTGACATAATAATCAACCCGCACGCCATACCGTCAAGAATGACCATAGGGCAACTTGCAGAATCGATTGGAGGTAAGGTTGCGTCACTGAGAGGCTCACCCGTCGATGGGACACCTTTCTCAAATGAGAATCTGTCATCGTTGAGGGAGGTGCTCCTTAAGCTTGGCTTCCAATACGGCGGCAGAGAGGTCATGTACAGCGGAGTGACAGGGAAAAAACTTGTCGCAGACATCTTCACCGGTGTCGTCTACTATCAGAAGCTGCACCACATGGTTTCCGACAAGATGCACGCCAGAGCGCGGGGACAGGTTCAGATGCTTACACGACAACCAACAGAAGGGAGAGCCCGCGGTGGAGGGCTTAGATTCGGCGAAATGGAGCGGGACTGCCTCATCGGCCACGGCGCTTCGGCCCTTCTCAGAGACCGACTCCTAGAAGAGTCGGATAGAGCAATAGTTTTGGTCTGCGAGAATTGTGGGCTCCTAAGCTACTATGACATAAAGCAAAACAGGTACATCTGCCGGGTCTGTGGAGAAAAGGCAGTCATCTCTCCAGCGGCGATGTCGTACGCCTTCAAACTTCTGACGCAGGAACTAATGGCGCTTGGTATCGCAGCCAGAATAAAGCTGCAGGAGCGAGCTTGAGATGGCGGTTGCAGAGGAAGCCCGCAAAGTAATAGACGCGATCCGATTCTCACTGCTCTCGCCAAACGAGATCCGTAAGATGTCTGCGGTTGAGATTCAGACTGCAGACACATATGACGAAGATGGCGTTCCCATTGTTTCAGGTCTGATGGATGGCAGACTGGGCACTCTTGAGCCTCGGCAGAAATGTAAGACATGCGGAAACACTGCTTTGACTTGTCCAGGCCATTTCGGCCACATCGAGCTTTCCCAGCCAGTTGTTCATGTGAGCTTCGCCAAACTCGTCCACAGGTTTCTCTCTGTCACATGCCGCGGCTGCGGAAGGATTCTACTGAGCAACGAGAAAATCGAAAAGTACAGGTGCTCAATGGAAGAAGAGAAGAAACGTCTGAACATTGTTCCTGATATTTTCTTCGAAAGCGTTGCCAAAGACGCAAAGAAATCTCAGGAATGCCCTCACTGTGGAACGAAGCAGTACATAATTGAGCATGTCAAACCCACATCATACAATGAGATAGTAGAAGGAGGAGCCAGAAAGCTCACGCCGAGCACGATACGAGAGAGGCTTGAGCGAATCTCTGACGATGACCTGAGACTTCTGGGAATGGATCCAAAAGCGGCGCGCCCGGAGTGGACAGTCCTTCAGGTGCTTCCTGTCCCCCCTGTGAGCGTCAGACCTTCCATAACACTTGAGTCTGGAATACGATCCGAAGACGATTTGACCCACAAGATGGTTGATATCCTGAGAATAAACCAGAAACTTAGAGAGGCGGTCGAGTCAGGCGTTCCAGTCAACATAATACAGGAACTCCATGACCTTCTGCAGTATCACGTGACAACTTACATTGACAATGAGGTTTCAGGCCTACCTCCCGCTAGACACAGATCAGGTAGAGCACTCAAAACTATTTGCCAGAGGCTCAAAGGGAAGGAGGGCCGGTTCCGTGGAAACCTCTCAGGAAAGAGAGTTGACTTCTCTGCGAGAACGGTTATCTCGCCTGATCCGAATCTCGACATCACTGAAGTCGGCGTTCCAACAGATGTCGCAGCAAGACTGACAATCCCGGAAAGAGTCACCGAGTGGAACATCGGTGAGATGCGACGACTTGTAGACAACGGACCCGACCAGTATCCCGGTGCACTCTACATTGTGCGTCCGGACGGAAGGAGAATCCGGCTGGAATTCGTTGCAGAAAGAAAGACCTTGGCCGAAAGTCTTCAGCCTGGTTTCGTTGTGGAGAGGCACATACGAGACGGCGATGTAGTTCTCTTTAACAGGCAGCCTTCTCTGCACAGAATGTCAATCATGTCTCACAAGGTGAGAGTTCTCCCATACAAGACATTCAGACTAGATCCCTCTGTCTGCCCCCCATACAACGCGGACTTTGATGGAGACGAGATGAACCTCCACGTTCCTCAAGGAGAGGAGGCTCGTACAGAGGCTCGCCTTCTCATGGAGGTTCAGGACCAGATCCTTTCCCCTCGATATGGTGGGCCGATCATAGGTGCAACTACAGATCTCCTAAGCGCGGCCTATCTTCTCACTAACAACTCGACGTATCTGACTAGAGACGAAGTGTCGAAGATTCTCGTGGCTGCAGGATACGATGGACCTCTACCTCCGCCAGATGTCCGGAGACCAAGTCCGATGTGGTCAGGCAAGAAGATATTCAGCCTATTCATCCCGGAGAAAATGAATTTTGCATTCAAGTCAAATATCTGCAGAAGATGTGCAGAATGCAAGGAAGAAAAATGTCCCTATGACGCGTATATTGTGATCAAGGATGGGGTGCTTGAACGCGGGGTAATTGACAGAAACGCCATAGGAGCGAGGTCCGAGAGCCTCTTCCACCGCATTGTGAAAGACTACGGGCCGAGTGCAGGTAGAGACTTCCTCAACTCAATATCGAAGCTCTTAGACCGGTTCCTGACACTCAGAGGCTTCTCATATACGCTAGACGAGTTGGATGTATCGCCAGCGGTAAGAGACAGGATTGACAAAGCGATCAAGAATGCTCAGGAAAGAGTGAATGGATTAGTCGAAAGCTACCGGAAAGGCATGCTGGAGAGGTTGCCGGGGCAGTCACTTGAGGAGTCTCTTGAGATATACATAATGAATGAACTATCCAAGGCGAGAGAGGAAGCCGGCGCATTAGTGGACAGATACTTTGGAATGGAGAACAGCGGAATAGTCATGGTCAGAATCGGAGCGAAGGGATCCATGCTCAACATAGGTCAAATGGCCGCCTGCATCGGCCAGCAATCCATAAGAGGCAAGAGAATACTACGAGGGTACAAAGATAGAGCATTATCGTCCTTCGAGCCCAACGATGTCGGAGCGGAAGCAAGAGGATTCGTATACTCATCTTTCAGGGACGGGCTCACTCCTGTGGAGTACTTCTTCCATGCCATGGGAGGAAGAGAAGGGCTCGTAGACACCGCCGTCAGAACTCAGCAGAGCGGATACATGCAGCGCCGTCTGATAAACGCACTAGAACACATTAGAGTTGAGTACGACGGAACTGTAAGAGATTCTCGCGGGAACATTATCCAGTTCAGATATGGAGAAGACGGCGTTGATACAGCAAAAAGCGACCATGGTAAAGCTGTGAACATAGAGCGGCTGGTTGACAGAGTAAGGCTAGGCATAGGAAGGGGAGCCAAAGCATCCAGAAGCTACGTCCTAAGAAGACTTCAGGCAAAAACCTCACAGTTACCTCGCCTCCTAAGTGCAGAGTTGAAGCGAAACCTGCTTGAGACACGACTAACGAAGAAGGCAGTCGACGAGGTAATTGACCAAGCGATCGAGAACTACAGAAAGTCGTTGATAGAGCCTGGCGAGGCTGCAGGGATAGTGTCGGCCCAGTCGATAGGTGAGCCGGGCACGCAGATGACCCTCAGAACATTCCACTTCGCAGGGGTGAGAGAGCAGAACGTTACTCTTGGGCTTCCCCGCCTGATAGAGATTGTTGATGCAAGGAAGATCCCTTCAACTCCGATGTTAACAGTGTATCTGGACAAGAGATGCAGGCAAAACCGCAAGAAGGCCGAAGATGTCGCCAGATCAATCACACATACGACATTAAGCGACGTTACCGCACACATAGAATCTGACATAACCAAGATGAGCATTGAAGTGGCACTCGACTCAGAGAAGATGCGCCAAAGAGAGATCGTAATGCATGACATAAGAGAGGCCGTCAAGCTTCCATCCTGCAATGTCAAGATCGAACGGACAAGAATCGAAATCAAACCCAAGGACATGGATATTTCCCAATTCCGACGATTAGCAACCAAGCTACCATCGCTACATGTCAAAGGTCTCCCCGCTGTCAAAAGAGCGCTAGTGATGGAACAGAAAGGAGAATGGGTCATTAGGACTGAAGGCTCCAGCCTTGAGCAAGTCTTGACCTCTCCCAGCGTCGATCCAACAAGAACGATCTCAAACAACATCCATGAAGTCGCGATGACTCTCGGAATTGAAGCTGCCCGAGAAGTGATCGCTAAGGAGGCCCTGAGCGTCTTGGAGGAGCAAGGCTTGGATGTCGATGTGAGACACGTGATGCTCGTAGCAGACGCAATGACTGCATCCGGAGAGGTTCTGCAGGTAGGAAGGCATGGAGTGAGCGGAGAGAAGGCGAGCACGCTAGCTAAAGCCGCATTCGAGATCACGATCCCAACGATCGTTGACGCAGCCATGAGAGGAACCGCTGATACCTTGAAAGGTGTGGCGGAGAACGTCATTGTCGGGCAGCAGATACCCATGGGGACAGGCCTCATAGATATGTACATGTCCATGCCGGAAAGAGAGAGGGCAAGGAGATAATGGACGTAGCCAAACAGCTGAAAATGGCAGCGAAGACCGGAAAAGTGTCATTTGGATGCATGGAGGCCTTGAAGGCTGCCAAGAGCGGAAGGGGAAAGCTAATCGTTCTAGCATCGAACTGCCCTGAGTCAGCAAGATCTGCGATTCTTCACAGTGCCAAGCTTTCAGAGCTTCCAGTGTATGTCTACGCAGGCTCCAGTGCCGACTTAAGGACCGTCTGTGAAAGACCTTTTCTTGTCGCGGCAGTAACCATCCGCGAACCAGGAGATTCTGAGATATTGAAGGTTGTTGAAACCAGAAATGTCGACAGCTAGAATCAAACTTACAGGCGACGAGATGCAGTGCATCGCCCTGTTCGAGAGCATCACAGGCGCAACGGCTAAGGACTGTCTAATAGACGAGAAGGGCGAGAGGATCATATTCCTAGCAAAACAAGGAGAAATGGGCCTTGCCATCGGAAAAGCCGGAAAGAACATACAAACGCTACGGAAGATGACTGGACGTCAAGTTGAAGTTGTGGAGCAAGCTGACACCCCCGAGCAATTGATCAAAAATGCGCTCGCTCCAGCGAAGGTAAAGGACATCAGGATTACAGAGAAGCCTGAAAGGAAAATCGTCGTGGTGGAAGTCGAACCAAGAGACAAAGCTCTCGCGATCGGCAAGAATGGCCGAACAATCGACAAGACCAGAATGCTTGCCAAACGATACTTCCAAATCGACCATGTAGTGGTAACGTAGTCTTCTCAGTGCGGGTCTCGCGCTACTCTTTCGCTTGTCTTGCGAACGCCTCAGCAGCCTTCAAGAACTCGTCAATTTCAGTTTCGGTGTGAGCTGTTGAGATCACACAGTGCACAAGTTCAGGTGTCAGGCAGAAGATCCCCCTGTCCAATAGAAAGTACATCAGTCTCTTTGACAACTCCTTGTCTCCAAGGCCGACACCTGCGACATCCTTGACAGGGGCTCTCGTAAAGTGGCACCCAAAGATTGACCCAATGCCTGTTGTCTGGAATTCCAGTCCTGCTCCTTCCATTATCTCTGTGAGGCCTTCCCGCATTTTCGCCCCCATCCTATCTATCCTTGGGTAAATTGAACCATCTTCCAAGATCTTCAATGTCGCCAGCCCGGCGGCCATGGAGACCGGGTTTCCGGTGTGGGTCCCACCGTGGAACGAATACTCCGAGCCCTTGTACTTCATATGATCCATCCTTTCCATGACATCAGCTCTGCCTGTGATCACGCCGATGGGGAGCCCTCCTCCAGCAATCTTCCCTAGAATAGTGAGATCAGGTTGTATGCCGTAGACTTGCTGGGCTCCGCCTGGCCCCAGCCTAAACCCTGTGACGACTTCATCAAAGATCAGCAAGGCATCCTCCTCGCGGCATAGCTCAGCCAGTCCCTTCAGGAACTCCTTCTCAGCCGGAATCATGCCCCCAGCGCCCATGACAGGCTCTACCAGAACGCATGCCAATTGCTTTCCCTTCATACGGGCCCTCACTCCATCCAAATCATTGAAAGGGAGAACAACTGTATCCGCGAGCGACCCCGGCGTTAGGCCTCCTGAAGGTAACTCATCAAAGGGAGGCTTCATGGCCACATGGAGCGGATCATAGCCACCATGCCAATTTCCTTCAAATTTTCCAATTCTGGTTCTGCCCGAGTAGGTTCTGGCCAGTCTCACGGCATACATATTTGCCTCTGTACCTGAACCAGCGAACCTGATCAGCTGAGCGGAAGGAACCATCTTCACTATTTGCTCAGCAAGTTTGGCTTCAAGTTCGTGAGTGACTCCATAATGGAAATCTTTCTCAACCTGCTCCTTGACTGCCTGCACAACCTTCGGGTGACGATGACCTAAGATCAGAGCAAAATGAGCGCACCAATAATCTGTGTACGTGTTGCCGTCAATATCGAACAGTCTGCTCCCTTCTGCATTTGTGACACAGAACGGGTACGGTTCTATGAAACGTATCCTATATGAGACCCCGGCTGGAAAGAGTGTTCTTGCCTTCTCGTATGCTTGTCTTGAGCGGGGGGTCTTTCGCAAGTATTCGTCACTCATTCAGAGTTCGACCTTCAGTATTGAGTTGCCTCAGAATGCCCGTCTATCAGGTTAAGCCTTTCGCATAATAAGTAGATGCCTCTATTCGATTCGCTCGAACTCTTCTTTCGGCGCTCCGCAGATCGGGCATGTCCAACCAAGAGGCAGGTCCTCGAACCTCGTCCCGGGAACTACTCGTTGTTCTGGCGATCCATTCGTCTCGTCATAGACCCAACCGCAGACTCGACATCTCCACTTCAAGGCGACCCCTCTTTCACTCTCTCAGCCGCAGCTTTGCCAAACTTAAGGCATTTCTCCAAGTCTTCTTCATGTGGGATGTATTGCACTTCGAAGCTTGGCCCTAGAGACTCTAATCCCGTAGCTCTTAATTTGTTTTCAACCGTCCTTACCTCTCCTCCACGCCATGCTTTGTTCAGGAGGACCCTTTATGAACAAGGTGCAGCAGGGCACCCACGAAAGACGGAAACTCATATCATGGGGTTTAGACTTGAACTCGGTTTGACTGCGATGTCGGCGATAAGAGAGAAGATTGAGAAGGCTCTTGAGGAGCTGAGGCCTAACCTTCAGGCCGATGGAGGGAACATAGAGCTCGTTGACGTACAGGAAGATGTAGTCAAGGTGAAGTTGACAGGAGCGTGCGCAGGATGCCCCATGTCACAGATGACGCTGCAGTGGGGAGTCGAGCAGTTCCTGAAGAAGAAGGTGCCTGAGATTCGGAAAGTCGAGTCTGTCCAATAGAACACCTCTTCGCAAGGGCAATAGCGACTGTTGGCCGGAACCCCTACCACAATTACGCTATAGAAAGGCCGGCGTTCATCATTGAAACTGTCCTACAACCTGGAAACATGCCATCATGAACGGTGGATCTGCTAGGATTGAGATTGCCAAGTCCCACTTGGCTCTGCGGCGCAGTCACTTCTTAGTCTTGAGCTTTCTTCGATACGTTTGTCTTAAGACTCGACTCTACTCAAGTATTATTGGGCACGGAATCCGCACATGGCTGTTGAGTCACTCATTTCGCAGATTCGCCACCTTATCGCAAGTCGGGTAGCCGAGCAGGTGGAGATCAGAACAAAACAATTCAAAATCCTTCATTCAAAGGGAAATGACGACTGGTTCTCGGAACTTTGCTTCTGCATCCTTACAGCCAATTCCAGTGCAAGACTGGGGATGAGTATTCAGGAGGCAATTAGTCCAGAGGCGTTCCTTAGACTCACTGAAGAAGAGTTGGCGAGGCGCCTAAAGCACATGGGGCACAGATTCAGCGAGCGAAGAGCCCATTTCATTGTTTCGGCACGCGAGTTCAGTCACATCAAAGATATCGTTGTTGGCATCGGAAACGAAAAGCAAGCTCGCGACTGGCTTGTTAAGAATGTGCTGGGGCTCGGCTATAAGGAGGCCAGTCACTTTCTGAGAAACGTCGGATATGATGACCTCGCCATTCTTGACAGGCATGTCCTCAGGACACTATGTGAGAATAGAATAATCGAGGAGATTCCGAAGGGACTTGGAAGAAGCAAGTACTTGGAAATTGAATCCAAACTACGGAATTTCAGCGTACAGCTAGGCATGCCTCTTTCAAAACTCGATCTCTACATCTGGTACATGAAAACCGGTGCCGTGCTAAAATAGAGAGAGCCCCTCGGCACGACTACTTTCACGCCCAGAACCTTGAATGGTCGCCGGTTGTTGGATGCGTGTGCTAGAGGGCCACAACGCAAAAGGCTAATCTCACCGCATATTCTCTCTACCTAGATCCAGGAGCTAGGCCCTTGCCAGCCAACCTAACCGCTCACGCAAAAGGACTCTGGAACAAGGCCATTCAAGCCAGGACAGTCGAAGAGAAGATCGGATACTTCAGGAATTCCTATCAGCGGTTCCAAAGCACAAAGGCAACGAGAGGCTCCGAGCACAAGTCAAGCGCAAGATTGCCATTCTGAAGCTTGAGCGAACTGAGCAAGCGCAGAGACGAGCAGGTAAGGGAAGTGTCGGATGGTTCATACAGAAGGAAGGAGCCGCTCAAGTCGTTCTGATCGGTCAAACAAAAGCCGGGAGAAGCAGCTTGCTCTCGGCGTTGACTAACGCAAATCCTACGGTTGCAGAGCACAAGTTCACAACAGCCCGCCCGGTTCCTGGCATAATGAGGTTTGAAGATCTGCAAATCCAACTCGTAGAGGCTCCTGCATTGGTGGAGGGCGCCGCCGATGGAGTGGCCTGGGGTCTTCAGACTCTGGGCCTTGCTAGGAACGCGGACGGCATCATAATAGTGCTCGACCTTTCTGAGAACCCTCAAAGCCAACTTGAGATGGTACTTACGGAACTGGAGAGCGCTAGGATTTCTCCGAGAAAGGTCAGTTCGCATATTTGGGTGACTCGACTCAAAGGAGGTAGCGGAATTCAGGTAATGGTTTCCGGCCGCCTAATCGATTGCGACATTGAAGACGTAGACAAGCTGCTGAGGGAATACGGGCTGATCAACGCGACAATCCGGATCAGCGGAGATGCACGACTGAATGACATTGAAGACGCTTTGTTGGAAAGCGCGGCGGTTTACAAACCAACTGTGATAGTTGCCAACAAGTCAGATGTGCCTCAGGCAAGACTAAATCTTGAAGGGCTTCATAGAGTTATAACGGATTTGCCGCTGATACCGGTCTCATGCACGACCGGTGAGAACCTTCATCGGATAGGCGATGCAGTGTTCAAGGCTCTTGGAATCGTCCGCGTCTACACGAAGGAACCGAATGAGCAAACACATTCCACTGAACCCTTCGTTCTCCATGCAGGATCCACGGTTGCTGAGCTTGCCAAGAGAATACATACAGAACTGCATGAGAACTTTCGATTCGCAAGGATCTGGGGGTCTACAGCCAAATATCCGGGAGAAAAGGTCGGGCGGGGGCATGTCCTTGGGGACCGAGATGTCATCGAGATTCATACTAAGTAGCAGGCAACCTACAGATCGAGCTTCTGCAGATATCTTGTTGGAATGAAACGCGAAAGATACACGTCTCCAGCGTGGAAGAATCGAATTCCTTCATTGTAAGCCGTCAAGGCAAGAACTCTGTACACAACTGGATCGCTGTCTCGACGCTTTCCAACTCTCAACGCATCATCGACGCTTTGAGATAAGTGAACGAAAGCTCTTCGTGCAGGTAGTAGCCCCAAATGCTCGATGCTGCCAGAGAACCTTCTTGCCGTTCCGTGGAAGAGATATTCAGGAGGAATCACTGGCTCGTGAACTATCATCTGAAGCGCAGTGTGACCATATAACGCTCTTATTCGGCCATCTTTGATCTCAAACCTCTTTCGAGGAGATGACGCAGTCAAGTTTAGCAGGTCTTCTTTTCTTACCAATCTCCATCTAGATTGCGCGTTCATGGCTGCAAGAAGTGCATCCAAGGAAACGAAGCCACTCTGGTCTAAGACTAGACCAAGCTCTTGAGGAGCATGCCTTAAGATGTATGACAGAAAACGACTAAGAGACTCAAATCTATTCGAAACCATTTGCATCCAGGCAGGCCATGACTCAATTTGTCTCGAAAAACTTTTGGATACACGAGGTGTAGTTCATGATAGGATTCAGAATTGATATTTGAACAGATCCGTGCACCCAACTCTGACAATTTCACGTACCTCATTGGCGACGAAAGCAGCCGCGAGGCTTTGGTCGTTGATCCGGCGGCACCAATCGCTCCAGTGATATCTGTCATCGCTAGGCACAGGGTGAAAGTGAGATACATAGTAAACACTCATGGGCATCGGGACCACACGTCAGGGAATGCCGAACTTACCAACGTTACAGGAGGGAAAATCGCTGCCCACGTCAACTCAAGACAACACAGAGACATTTCTCTAAGAGACGGTGATACCCTCAGACTTGGAGAGATCGTGGCCACCATTTTGCACACCCCTGGTCATTCGCCGGACGGCATTTGCCTACTAGTTGACAAGAAACTCCTGACCGGAGACACGCTCTTCGTTGGCGAGTGCGGAAGAACGGATCTCTCTGGGGGAGACTCCATACAACTTTACAGAAGCTTATTCGAAAAGA
>Ga0129297_10001811_pt1 | contig 10921 bp, 9 predicted proteins | sample I18A1metaG_FD_94708 | JGI IMG/M metagenome (GOLD analysis project Ga0129297, IMG submission 94708) | Lake sediment bacterial and archeal communities from Gulf of Boni, Indonesia to study Microbial Dark Matter (Phase II) - ​I18A1 metaG | ecosystem: Environmental > Aquatic > Freshwater > Lake >... | reverse complement strand
CTAGTATTCTTGTCCGTCCAGTCGAGATCTCTCGGTCACTACATGTCGAGAACCTTACATCGAGCTTTCTGCAGATTTCGCTGCACATTCTAGCGAAACGCTTCTGCCAGTCTTTGCTTGATTGGACAACGACGACAAGTATCTGGTAGGTTCTATTCTTGGCGAGATACTTTCGAATGGTTTCCGTCATTGCCTTGAGCGTGTCAGCGTCGGGTTCTCGTGGACTTTCGGTCTGCGAGAAGGGGAATGTGTGTTCTAGTTCCCAAGGCACTATTCCGTAGGGTGGATAGTACAGGCAGATATGGACCTGAGAGCTCAGACCTGTCAGGTTGGAAAGCAATCCGGCGCTAGCGCCCTCACAGTACCGCGAGACCGGTACTAGGAGGGCGATCCTTCCCGATCTTGGAGCCACATAGTCCTGAGTCAGCCGTTCAAGATACAGTCCGTATTCTGGTCTTTGAAGACTTGTTGAGTCAAAGAAGAAGATCCCCCTGTGCTTCGTCGAGGGGGCGCTACGGGTCATATGGGCTTGGTGCTCTCTCGTTCTCAGTAGACCTTCTTGCAGGCTGGGATGACTCCTGCACCTCACTTCTGCGAGTTCCCATAATCTTCCCTCCACGATCGCTTCCTTGATGTTCTCGATCTCTTGCAAGCATGCGGACAGATTATGTTCGGCGAGGAACCGAGTCCTCTCGACGATTGGACGCGATCTAACCTCTTCAGGGGTCGTCGCTGCACATGCGGTACATCTGCATGGAAAATATCTCATTTGCCGAAGTTGTAGGGTTCCACTTTGGGTCAAGTATCGTCCTCTTCGTGCGTAAAGGATGTATGCAGCCGAGTCAAACAGGTCGCATCCAACTGCGACTGCAAGCGCGAGCATGAAGGGGTGACCCGCACCAAAGAGGTGAAAAGGTGCGCTCGATGGCAAATTCGTTTTTGCAGCAAAGATCATGTCGACTAGGTCGGCGAAGAGGTACTGCTCCATCACTTCTGTTGGGCTTCCGAGCGCGTATATGTCAAATTTTCTCTTCGACATTTCGTGGGCACTGTGAGCGACCACGTCGGGAAAAAGCCCTCCCTGTATTGGTCCTACCCAAGCTATGTCCCGCCTTGTGATCACCTTCTGGGCCTCGTCGGCTCTCCTGATGGTCTCGGTAACCGTCTCGATTGCATGAGCTTTCGAAGCCCTCGATCCTGTAGGCACGTCCAAGATGACGCCGATGTCTGTTTGAATTGACTGTTGGTATTCGACGATCTCTGAAGGTTTCACCTCGACTTCTCCGTATTGGAGAATCTGGTAGGCGCCAGAATCAGTTGCAACTATCCCTGGGAAATTCAGAAAATCATGGATGTCGATGACGCCGGCTTTTCCCGCTCGTCGGCTTATCAGATATGCATTCGTAATCAGCGCCTTGCATCCAAATTCTTCGAACATGATCTTTGGAGGGATCTCTTGGGCGAGCGGGTTGACTACAGGTAAGAGCGCAGGAGTCACGAGCTTTCCATTCTTAGTCTCAAATGTCCCTATTCTGCCTAAGACATCTCGCTCGGTAATCTCGAAAGACAATGTGCATCCTTCAACACGATCTGCCCCTGTCTTCTGCAGGCGCAGATGTTAGATATCAGGTGATGCGTCAGGATCGCGTCACCGGTCAGACACTAGGGCGCTTTCGCTTGTTCCTTCATAAACTCCTCGTATACTTTCTGAACTCTTTCTGCCGCTGGTCCGGACCCTTCCATAATGCCCTTCTCGCTGAGTCTGATCTTGTCCATGACGACGATGACGCCGGCTCCCTCCATTAGCCTGACCATCCTCGGAAAGACTCTTTCCAACCTGTCGGCAAGCGCTTGTAAGTCAAAGGGTTTCTCCATGCTATAGATCTGGACGATCGAGCGACCCGCAAGGAACAGCTTGTGGACGGCTTTTCCCGACTCGTCTGTGCAATTAGAGATACAGACGCTCAGCGAATCAGTATCCACTCCAGAGAGAATGCCCGTAAACTTCTTTCCGCTAGTAGTTTCGACAATGACCGTCTTTTGAAGGAGGAGCGCAAGCTCCTCAGAGAACTTTCTGTCGGCCGTTGAGGACAAACTTATCACCTGACATACTGATGTATCGGCGTTAAAAGCGTGTACTGCTTCGTTTTCGACGTTCGGTAGCCGTCAATTGCTCAGACATGCTTTCCCTTTTCGAGTGAAGAATCGATCGCGCCTCTTCAATGTCGCTAGTGGTCGAGAGGACCTCGATTTTTGATAGGGTCATTCTGGTTCCGCAATAGGGACACTGCCTGGTCTTTATGCCCTCGCGCGCAACCAGAAATTGTTGACATCTTGAGCAGGCTATGACAAGGTAGTTCTTCTTCAAGTCCGGACCTCCCGGAGATAGTGTCCTAGAATTCCTCGACGGTTCAGGGCCGATAGCCAGTTCACCTTAGGTTGCTTCTGGATTTTCCTCTCCCTCAAGGCTCGAATGGTCAGCTGCACTACTTGGGCAGGGCGCTTGTTCGTCGTGTCAATCTCTGAGGTTCTTTCCCAGCCGTAGTTTTTCACTGAATTCCAGAGACAAATGTCGAGAATCTCTGCCAATACGTTCTCGCTGATTTTACGTTTCGACCAATGCTTCTGCCTCAGACGTCTCTCCAAGACGGCCGGATTGCAGCGCAGGACGATCGCTCTTGCAAGTCTAGGCGATGGACCGATTTTGAAGCAGACGTGACTGTCGAGGACCAATCCGCGTGCTGCTCCCCTGGCGAGCGAATTCAGTGAGCTTCTAAGTCGCGGTAGAGACACTATTCGTGTTCCCCTGTTCTCGTCGTACGTGTAGTTGAGGCCTTCACGGGTCAGCAGAGTTGTGGGATCGAGGTAATCCGCGTTCAACAGTCTCGCCAGTGGGCGACTGATAGTTGTCTTTCCGGTGCCTGGTGTGCCAGTGACAAGAAGTGCTGTTCTTCTCTTGAGCTCCAGCAACCGGTTCACGTTTGAGCTAGCTTGGTGCTCCGGGCGGGATTTTCATGATCCCTCATGTTTGATCATTTTGAACCCGCGTCGCTGGCTTTCTCCGACCGGAATCACGAGAGGCCAGCATACTCTCGGTGCTGTACGCGTGACCGGGCTATACTACCGGAGCACTGTTCGACTACGAGGCTCGGCAGCCTTTCTTAAAGGCTTGCATGACGCGTTAATGGGATTACTCGCTTACTTCAGGTGCTTTCCTTGCCCCTAGTCTCTGTTTCGTTCGAACCAGTTCGCTCGCAGGCGACGTAGGTGTCGTGGCGCAGCTCTAGTACTCGGGGATCCCCTCTCCGCCTGGACCGCCTTTTGGAGGCGGAGTTGGAGGAGGCTTCGCGGCAGCTATGACGTCATCGATCCTCAAGATCATCGAGGCTGCCTCAGTAGCGGACTTGATGGCCTGCTCCTTGACCTTGAGGGGTTCTAGGACTCCGCTCTTGAGCATGTCCTTCGTTCCGCCTTTGAAGACGTCGACTCCAGCCCAAAGCCCGTCCTTCTTTTCATGAGCAGACCGCAATTCAACCATGACATCGATTGGGTCGAGGCCCGCATTTTCGGCCAAAGTTCTCGGAATCACTTCAATTGAGTCAGCGAACGCTTCAATCGCCAACTGCTCTCTTCCCCCCACTTTGCTGGCGTAATCCTTGAGCCTCTTGGTCACCTCTGCCTCGACAGATCCGCCGCCAGCAACGACTTTGTTCTTGGTTACAACATCCGCGACCACGGAAAGCGAATCGTTCAGCGCACGCTCCGCCTCGTCAACGAGCCTTTCCAATCCGGCGCGAATCAGTATCGCGGCCGACTTCGGGTCCTTGCATCCCTCGATGAAGACCATCTTATCATCACCTAGTTTGCGCTCTTCAGCGAGGCCCGCTGTTCCGAGGTCGTTCTCTCTGAGATCGTCAAGGTTGGTGACGACTTTTCCACTCGTTGCTCTTGCAAGCTTGTCCATGTCCGATTTCTTGATTCTTCTGACAGCGAGGATTCCCTCTTTTGCGAGGAAGTGCTGCGTGGTGTCATCAATTCCTTTCTGACAGAGGACGACGTTAGCCTTCGCGCCCTTTATCTTGTCCACCATGTCCTTCATCATCTTGGTCTCCTCGTCAAGGAATGCCTTCATCTGGGCGGGATCATTGATTCTGATCTCGGCGCTGATTTCCGTCTTCTCAATTTCCAGGGCGCAGTCCAGTAGCGCAATTCTCGCATTCTTAACCGACTTTGGCATTCCCGGATGAACGACCTCCTTGTCCACTATGATACCCTTGATGAGTTGAGTGTCGAGCAGGCTCTTTCCCTCCTTCTTGGTCAGCTGTACGTTGTCGATGTCGGCTATCCACTCCGCCCCTCTCTTCTCAGAGATCAGTCTGACAGCTTCGATCGAGATGTCTGCGAAGTGTTCTCTTGCTGCTCCAAGCCCCTTGCTATGCATAGCGGTCATCGCAACTTTCTTGAGCGCGGCCTTGTCATCCGGCTCAACTGGGATAGCTACCTCGTTGAGGATCTGCATTGTCTTCTCTGCGGCTTTCTTGTAGCCTGAAACTATCACTGTGGGATGAACCTCGTCATCGAGGAGGTTCTCAGCTCGCTTCAGAAGTTCTCCCGCGATGACGACTGCGGTGGTCGTGCCGTCGCCGACCTCATCATCCTGAGTCTTTGCAACTTCCACCATCATCTTGGCGGCCGGATTCTGGACATCAATTTCGTCCAAGACGGTTGCTCCGTCATTTGTGACTGTCACGTCACCGAGGCTATCCACAAGCATCTTGTCCATTCCCCTGGGACCAAGAGTGCTCTTCACAACCTCTCCTACTATACGAGCAGCAGTCATGTTTGATCTTTGAGCGTCTCTACCCCTGCTCCGCGAGGAGCCCTCCTTTAGGACGAGCACAGGTTGCCCGCTAAGATACGCCAAATCATCCATCCCCAATTAGACGGACAGATAGGCGCAGAACACGTGAATAAAAATCTTACCCGATCTCGCCGTACATCGGCTCTCTAAGGAGTTTCGGCAGGTTTTTAGCTACACCTTTCGAACTATCCGCTCCGACGGAATTACAGCTGATACTGATGCCAATATCGTTGAACGTTCGCGGTGACAGTTTCAAAGACTGTACGCTGATAACAGGCTTCCACGGGATAGGCTCGACCGGATACATTGCCGTCTCGTATCTGATTCACTCCCTCAAGGCGAAGCGAATAGGCTTCGTTGATGTTGGGCACCCTCCTCCGTTTGTCTCAACCTCAGAAGAAGGTTTGGTGACACCGTTCGAGGTATTTCGAAAGGGCAAACTCGTGTTCGTCAAGCTCGAGTTTGCTCCTCACCGGGCGGAGGAGGCCGAGTTTGCCAAGGAGCTAGCTCGATGGACGATCAAGGGCAAGTTCAAAGATGCGGTTCTTGTCGGCGGGCTCGATTCTAACCTGAAATCCGGCGACAAGGATGTGAGAGTAGTGCCAACCCGAGCATACTTGAATAGAAAGAACGGCTTCAAGTATCCCACCCTGGAACCGGGCCTATTCGTCTACGGTCAACTCGCCGTCATGCTGAGCGAGTTTGAGATGCACGAGTTTCCCGCGATAGCGATCCTCCCATACGCTTCTGCAACGGCTGCGGACCCGTCAGCAGCAGCGGTCGCGGTAAGGACAATCTGCAAGGCCTACGGAGTAAAAGTTGATGTCTCTGATCTGGAGGATGGAGCGAAGGAGATCGAAGAGGAATTCGAGAAGAGAATGAAGCAGACCTCCAAGTCGTTGAAAAGCATGTATGGATAATTCGAAAGTCTATGGCTCGATCCTTCCTCTTCAAGACACTTGCAAAGGCGGCGAGACCGCTTCCGCAGATGGACCGATGAACCAGCATGAAACTTCGCTTCCTCGGCGCATGCAGGGAAGTTGGGCGTTCCGGCGTCGAAGTCACGCTGGGAGAGAAAGCAATCCTACTTGACTACGGCGTCATGGTCGACCATGAAATAGGCTTCCCCGTGCACGTTTCGCCGAAGGGCTTGCACGGCATCGTGGTGACACATGCCCACCTTGACCACAGCGGACTTGTTCCAATGTTCTACGTGAGAGGGCGGCTTCCAGTCTACGGAGTCGAACCGACTTTCGCGTTGAGTGACATACTCATACGCGACATGATAAAGCTGAGCGGGTATTATCTCCCGTACGAGTTTGTTGACCTTGAGACGATGATGGAGCATTCCGTGAACCTCTCATATCGCCGTTCCTTCGAGGTCGGGAACGGGGTGGTCACGCTACTCAACGCGGGCCACATACCTGGAAGTAGCCAGGTCCTCGTGGAGGCGCAGGGCAAACGGATCGTCTATACAAGCGACTTCAACCTCAACCCGACGAGACTCGCAGGTTCAGCTGACTGCGACTACGGTCAACTCGACGCGATCATCATAGAGAGCACCTACGCGAAAGAGGATCATCCTCGCCGCGACGAGAGCGAGAAACAGTTGGTCGCTGCCTGCACGGAAATAGTTGAGGATGGTGGAACTGTTCTCATTCCCGCGTTTGGAGTTGGAAGGTCTCAGGAAGTAATGTGCATGCTTCAGGCTCACAATTTTCGGCATACCGTCTATGTCGATGGAATGGCTCTCACAGCGATCAAGGCGCTGGAGGATCACGAGTCTGCGCTCGTCGATCCCCAGCTCTTCAGATCCGCGGTCAAGAAGGCAGAGTGGATAAGGAACTGGCATGACAGGCGGAAGGCCGTCAGGGCCCCCGGCGTAATCGTTTCGCCTGCTGGCATGCTCAAAGGGGGAGCAGCTGTCTTCTATATGGAATCCGTCGCGCAAGGAAGCAAGAACGGAATTATCCTAGTCAGCTACCAAGTCGAGGGCTCTCCAGGCCGAGTCCTCCTTGATGAAGGCAGATACATGTTCCGCGGCAGACTCCAAAAAGTCGCTGCAAAAGTATTGAAGTTCGATTTCTCGTCCCACGGTGGAAGAAGTGAACTGCTTCGATGCCTGGAAAGTGTTGACAGGAAGGCGAAGGTCTTCGCAGTTCACGGAGACGAGGACAGCTGCGAGGTTCTAGCCGATTGGGCGAAGAAGCAGTTAGGGTTCGAGGGGTTCGTTCCGAAAGCGGGTGAGTCCTACGAGCTATAGGCTACAAAGCGTCGCTCTAGTTCCGGTTGGTCATGTTCACGAAGCATCATTTAATACGCTCAAACGACGGTTGCCCGAGAAGTTCCAAGGGGCTTCGTGCGAAGTTGTAGAGATCGCAATTGACTTGAAGGAGTTTCTCAATCCGCGTTCCGGCCAGTATTATGCCACAAGGATCCTGGACGCTTTGGACGCGCATGGCCGTTATGCTAGCCAAGACAGATTGCTGGGCGTCACAGATTTGGACCTGTATGTGCCGAACATGAACTTCGTATTCGGAGAGGCGCGGCTGCCAGGAAGGGTCGCGGTTATCTCAACATATAGACTGAGAGCGACTACCGAGCATGGTGGGGAGAAGTTGTTCTCTAGCCGAGTAGTCAAGGAGGCGGTGCACGAGCTAGGGCACACGATGGGCCTCGGTCATTGCGAGAGCTCCTCTTGCGTAATGTACTTCTCGAACAGTCTGAATGACACCGATCGCAAAGGCGAGGATTACTGCGAAAGCTGTTCAAAAGAGCTGGGGACACGGACACGTAGATGAGTGCACATTTCAAGGCAAGCCCAACGCAGGTTGTGCCCATTTTTGTTGCGCTTCTCGTAGCGGGAGTCCTCACCTACGGACTGCAAGCCTCGAAGGCCGAGGTGATAGCCATCACGGTTTTCCCGGAGACGCCTAGCGGCGCGACCTTAAACGCATCGATCTTTGTTGTCATGATGGCGGCGGCTGCCACCTTGATCTATCTACTTCTAAAGTATAGGAGAAAGCGAGTGGTGAAGTATCTCCTCGAAGCGGCAATATTCTTCGTCGCTTTCTTTCTCCTCAACTGGTACGGCGAATTGTACGCGACCCAACTAGCACCGATAGTCGACGTCTACAGCTACGGGTGGCTCGTGGCGACTTCGATTGCGAGCGGTCTCATACTGGCGGGGCTTTACAAAGGCTCCGAGCGGATCAGACTTGTATCGGTGACGATAGTCGGATCCTTAACAGGAACTTTTCTCGGGGCCTCCGTTCCGACTTTGACGGCGGTCATTCTACTTGCGGCACTGGCGGTCTATGATCTGGTCTCCGTTTATCGCGGGCCAATCGGCAAGATCGCAGAGATGGCCGACTTGGAGGAATTCAAAGGAGCCGTGTTCACCGTTGGGGACCTTACGATCGGCATGGGTGATCTTGTGTTCTACTCGATGCTCGTTAGCAACGCGATGATCAATTTCGGATTGCTAGTCTATGTCGGAGCCTTCGCTGGCGTCGCCGTTGGAAGTTTTCTTGGGTTCAGGATGCTGGAGCGCAGGGAAGTATTCCCCGGCCTGCCCATCGCAATAGGCTTGGGACTTACAGCTATGCTAATTCTCGGTTTGCTTCAAACTTCGTTTCAGGTCTGAGGAGTTGATCGGCCCTCATAAGGCACACTCGTAAACGAACATTGTCTCTCCCGGAAGCCGTCGTCTCCGCATCTCGCGAACTTTGAACCCGCGCGCAACGAGTTTCTCTTGTATTGCCCTCAAGTCGAGCTCTGTCGAAAGCGCTAGAAGAGCTCTTCCTCCCCTCGCGAGGTGGTTAGGCAGAGATTCTATGAACCTATCCATCACGTTCTCGCTTCGCCAAGCGTACTCAGCCCAACTTCTTGGCTTCCCTTTGTAGTAGGGCGGATTGAAGATCACTAGATCAAACGTTTCGCCCTCGACAGGAGAAAAGAGGTCGCCTTCGAGCACTCTCACTTTATCTTCCACACAGTTGATGATCACGTTCGCCCTTGCACAGCGAACTGCAAGCGGGCTTATGTCAACCGCGGTCACCTGTGCTCCCCTGATAGCTGAGAATACAGCACAGATTCCCGTGCCCGTACCTACGTCAAGAACAGATGAATCTGCCTTTAGCTCAAACTCCTCCAGAGCATCGAGAAGAAGTGAGGTACTGAGAAAAAGTAGTGGATGAAAGACTCCTGGGAACACGATAACTGGAATACCTCGAACTCTTTCAAGGATCAGCCTGCCGTACCTTCGCCCGCAGAACCGGACGAACAAAATCCATGCGATCCTTCGAGGAATCCACCATCTGAAACCGCGCCTTGCCAGCAGGCCAGACCCTGTAACCTCGTTCGGCAGCCAAAGATTCGTGGCCGGACGAGACTGTCGCCTCACCAACGGATAGCGGATGGAAGGTCTAAGAGACAAGCGACTCACGTACGTGGGGGCCGCTCTATCTTCTCAGGCTCTCAACTTCGCCAATGAGTATCGGCGATGCGGTGACTCCTTCGTGACGGTATTGTATGTACCCGTTCTTGTCGATGATGAAAATCGTGGGTGTCGCCCGCACACCGTAGGTGTGGTAAATTTGAGGTTGAGCGGTATCTCGGATCGCGATCCAACCCATGACACTCTCATCTCGGTGGTTTCTCAGAACGCTCTCAGTGTCGCCAGCTGGATCCAAGCTGACCATCACCATGACAACATCGCTACCGAATCTGGACCGGAGTTCTCTCAGGTAAGGTTCCTGAGTAATGCACGCTGGGCAGGTTGTTCGCATGAATTCGATGACGACGATCTTTCCCCGCTGGTCTGAAAGCCTGAAAGTGCTTCCATCAACGTCTGTCAAAGTGAAGTCCGCCGCAAGCGGGTGTGTAGAAGTTGTAGTCTGGCTGGGTGGCGCTGAAGGAGTGAGAAATGCTAACCAGATCAAGGCGACAACAAATATGCCGATTGCCAGGAAACCGAAGATCTCGACTCGGCTGCGCCTTCGTTTTGCCTTTCTTCGTGACACTCCACTTTACCTCGAAGAGGGCCTCACACGTCAGAAACAGGCTCCTGTACACGGCCGCCCAGAATATAAAACCAGTCAGACAGCCTGTTCTTCATCTATCTCATTCGTTCATGGCTGCACTTAAGAGACAGCTTGCATATCGGTTGACTAGCGATGAAGTGGACTGACCTGCTTTGAGGGGATAGCCCGGTGAAATGTGCATCTCCACTGAGCAAATTCACGTCAAAGCCTGTTCGGGTACATCTGTAACAGTGCGGGATACAGAGACATCTTGCACAGTTCAAGCGTGATAGACCTCTGCTGGCGTTAAGAAGTTTAGGCTTCGATGCGGTTTGACCTTGTTATAGTGTTCGAGGAACCTCGACATGTCGTTGAATCTCGGATAGTAAGCTTCGAATGTTTGGAAGAATCGTTCGATCTTGCCTTGTGTAGTGGGTTTTCCAATGGAACCCTGAATGTGCTCTATTCCGTGTGTCTGGCAGAAGTTTGTGAACCTGCCTGGGCCGTCGTTGCTCCAATACTGTGTGCCATGGTCGGAGAGGATCTGTCGTGGGGTTCTGCCGTTGGACAGGGCTTCTTGGAGTATCTCTAGGACGTTGTCGGTTGTGGCTTCTGCGCGTAGCGACGCTGCTGGCACGTATCTGGAGCAGTCGTCTATGTAGGCGATGAGGTAGCGGTCACTGTAGTTCGTGATGTCTGTCTGCCATAGGCTGTCTGGGTGGGCTCGTTGGAACCGAGTGTATGTCCGCTGCTTTCTGGGGGCGTAGGTCTTGATGGGTAACATGTGATGACGGAGTATTTTGTAGACTGATCCGCTGCTCACGTCTACGCCTCGTCGTCTCAGGTGGGCTGAGATGGCTTCACCACACCATCCATACTGCTGCCTGAGCTGGATTACGTTCTCTACCACGCTGGCGCCGAGGCGGTGGATCGTGTGGGGTCGCCTGGACTTGTCGAGGAGGCCCTCCCCTCCATTCCGCTGGAACCTCTCAAGCCAATAGTATAGTGTCCTTCTCGATACTTTCGCGATCAATCG
>Ga0129297_10001809_pt1 | contig 10924 bp, 11 predicted proteins | sample I18A1metaG_FD_94708 | JGI IMG/M metagenome (GOLD analysis project Ga0129297, IMG submission 94708) | Lake sediment bacterial and archeal communities from Gulf of Boni, Indonesia to study Microbial Dark Matter (Phase II) - ​I18A1 metaG | ecosystem: Environmental > Aquatic > Freshwater > Lake >... | reverse complement strand
GGCCCGGCTTCAGCTTCACTGGGCATGGGAGGCGTAGGTTTCATCTCTGGGACAGCGGCTGCTCGACGCCTTCTCCAGAGCAGCAAACCGGCAATTATGATGACTGCCGCGACCGCTGCTAATACCATGTAGAGCTGAGTGTAGCTAGTTTCCCACTCAGCCATCACATGTTTCGGCCCATCCATTACGATGCTGCCTTGGGGTGATGTTCCTCTGTAATCCCCCGTCCACTGCACGAAGACTTGTTGTATCAGCAAGCCTACCGGCGAGGTAACCGAAAATTGCGCTGTAGAACCCGCGTCATAGTACCCAGATCCCTGCGGGCTACCAAGCCCTCCCTCAGAGTCGACAACGAGCTGGTACTGAGTCTGATACTTTGCCACCGCCTCGTGAGGCTTATCCATCGTTAATGTGATTGCGTTGCCGGGTTGGAGTACGCCATCAACCTCCCAGCCCTTGAAGACATACTGAGTTCCAGCTGACCCCGTTAGTGTCTGAGGTGCCTGACTTGTCTGCGCACTGGTTCCAGCTTTGAACCATCCACCACCAGTTACCTGCGCGACACCCTCCGGATCAGTTCCAACAGTTAAGAGATATTGAGTCTCGTACTCGAAGGTACGGCTACCCGCAGAGCCAACAGTCCAGGTGTTTTGAGCACAATAGTACCTTACTCCCGGGTCTCCAGAAACGTACTGGTCTACGGAAATCGTGTGGCTTGTATCAACTTTGAAGCTAAGCTTCCTAATCTCCGAACCCGCCATCGCTCCCTGGGGCTGACCATCCACCTGCACATTGGCACTCAGCTGCGGAGGAATTCCAGACAACGATATCGAGGCGTCGTAGGTGTCGGGGGCCACATCAAAATACACCACAGCGCTGTCAAATTCGCTGCACACATTGGCCTCGAATGTCACAGTCCACCGGCCGACCGTGTCAGCATTAAACGTCCTCTGAGTCGCGCCTGCAAGGACCATGTCAAAGATACGCGGAGTGCCCGATGGGGGGCTTATGGTAAGTCGCCCATACGCGGGTTTGTTCACAGAGAATAGAACGGTGACTCTGTCACCCAACCTGTAGGAAGGTTTGTCGCTAGACACAGTCGCACGGAGTGGCGGGCCCACAGGAGTCACTGTCAAGGAGAAGATCCCCGTGGACCCCGTATCAGGAGGGCTTGTCGGGCTCGAGCTAGCCGACACACTCAACGAATATGTACCAGGGCAAAGGTCAGAAGCGTCAATAGTCAGGGTTACAGTAACCCCGCCAGCAGGGACAGCCACGGGATTGCTGCTGAAGCCGAACGCCACACCACTGGGGAACCCGGACAGAGAAAGTGAGTAGAGGTCTGGGTTGGGCGGGTTTGGATACACGGGTGCAGAGAGACCTATGCTGAAAGTGGCCATTGAGTATTCGGAAACAATCTGTGATGCTGGAGCAACCGCCACTGTGATTGGAGAAGCATGTACCTTGGGCTGCAAACCAAACGCAAGCGCCACAATAATTGCGAGGAGAACTAGCCGTCTGAGTTTCGATACCAAATTCAACACTCTATTGTGCTGATACATATGCGAGGGTGTGTTTCTATATAAGACTACGTTGACGTACGGCGCCCTACGCGAGGAACACTTAAACTGACGATCAAGTAAAAACCTGACCTGCGACGATGAGGGAATCAGAGTTAACCTGAAACAGCGATGTTGATAAGGCATTTACCCCGAGTCGCGCTCTCTAGCGAAGTCAGCAAGGGTTAATATCGAATTGAAAACACAGCTCGGCCCAGGAGACCAACCATGCCCTTCTACCTGTGTGAAAATTGCGCCCGAGACAAAGTCAAGTTAGATCTGACGTTTGCCGGAATCAATCAGCTCTGGCTGAGAACATCACCCAACCCCGAGGGTTTTGGTCCGCCATGCGAATTTTGCAGTGCCCCGGAGACCATTTACCAAGTTCAGCTCATCGGGACGATGTTCGATACAGAAAATCAGCACATAGAAAAAATGAAAGCCGGCCTTAAGTCCCAGTAGAATATGCGCTACTCATCATCCGTTGCGAAAACCAAGCAACTTCTACGGCCTGAACTTTTATGGTAGGTCGATGACTTTCTCCCAGGCAGTTCAGCCTTGGAAGTTGTAGGCCTTCACAGGAAAGGAGAGGTCCAACTCTCGGAGATCCTAGAGGATTTCTCCAAGCTACCAACCTATCATCAAGCAGGGGCTGTCTCATGCTTTGTTGGCATAGTTCGTGAAGACCCGGTCCGCGGAGCAGACGCTCGGGTTACTCACCTTGAGTACGAAGCGTACAGCGAGTTTGCGCTGAAGAAGATGCAGGAAATCAGAGACGACCTCATGAAGAAGTCTGGCGTACTGGAGGTCTCGATTCACCATGTCATAGACAGGCTGGGCGTGGGCGAGCCGAGTCTGTTTGTGGCGGTTCTGGGAAAGCACCGACAGGACACGTTTCCGACCCTCACTGAAGCTGTCGAAAGAGTCAAGAAAGAAGTGCCCATCTGGAAAAAGGAGTTCACGACGAAAGATGCTTACTGGGTTTCCACTGACCAGACAAATCCGTAGATATTAACCACCTTAAGTTGTGAAATCTTATATTCAGTTCCCGGGAACTCATGCCCAAAGTCTGAGAATCAACCTTGACCATCAGCGACCGGGCTAGGCGCGCGCTGCAGGAATTCGGCCTGACTGATTACGAAATCCGCTCTTACACGTCGCTGCTTGAAATCGGACCGGCCACAGCGAGCAAGCTGAGTGAAGCGTCGGACGTGCCTTACTCGAAGATCTATGAAGTTCTCGGTTCACTCGAGAAGAAAGGCTGGATCGAAATGGAGCATGGGCGCCCAAGCAGGTACTACCCCAAGCCTCCATCAGTGGCCATGGAGATCACAAAGTCCCAACTTGAGATTGCACTGAAGACAAACGAAGCGCAAGTTCTAGAGGAGCTCCAACCCCTCTACGAGAAGAAAGGCGTCAGAGAACGCCCAGACATCTGGATCGTGAGAGGCAACTTCAATGTTCTAGCCAGAATAAGAGAAACCATCGAGCGGGTTCAGAAGGAAATTCTAGCTGCAGTCCCAGCGATGCCAGACCCTGTGGCTGAGATGCTCATACCACTAGTGAAGACAATTGCAGAGAGAGGCGTGAAAGTCCAGATCATGACGATGAAAGGCACAATGAGCGAACCTATGACGAGATTGGCGAAGTTCTGCGAGGTCCGTGCTAGGGAGCAAATGTTCGGGGGCGGAATAATCGCGGATGGGCGTGAGGTCATACTGCTGCTAGGCCAGGAGGGCGATGAGGCTATAGGTTTGGCAATTTGGTCGGACCACATTGGGTTAGCGAAATTCGCCAAGAACTACTTCGAATATCTATGGGCCGATTCAAGACCGACCAACGCAAACGGCAAGAAACGGAATTCATTAGCGTAGCCGAATTGCTGCTGCAGAAAGCATAGTTCAGTGGACCCATCTGAAACCAGATCATATCCTCATCCCTACACCGCGTTTCATGGGAGCGCGCTTCAACATGGCCCAAGCCATGAGTTGCAATGATTGTTCACGTGCTAGAGCGTCGTTTCAGACCCTACGCTTCAGTTCTCGTGTGTGAGTATGCTGGTGCGCACATATGACGGAGCAACTCGAAAATCCATTAATCTGTGCCCTTTCTAGATCATAGTAACTGGTTCGAACACATTGTCCGCCAAAACGTTGACTGTGCCCATCCTCGGTTCCCTGATACCCGACGGTCTAAGCCCAGGTACCAGTTTACTCGTGGAGTTCGACCCAGAAGGACAATGGTTCGCTGTTTCCAGAACCATGGCTGCGTTGCGGGTAAAGAATGGTCTGCGGGTTCTGTATGGTGCTACCGCTCGTTCGCGGAAAGATGTCATCGCTTCGCTGACAAAGCTGGGTGTTGATGTCGACGCTGCAGAGGAAGCCGGTCTGCTCAGGATTGATGACCACTACACCTCAACCTTGAGCCAAGACAAAGATAATCCCGGCTTCGTCGCCATTGACGATAAGTACATGCGTATCGGATCTCCGAAAATCGCGGATTGGAGCATCGAACAGCTAAGAATGATCAGGGGTCAAGTACAGCGGCTAAGTAAATGGGGAAGTGACCAGTCGGATGTGCTTGCAATTACTGATTCGTTTTCACCGTTTCTCAGGTTCAATGAAGAGAAAGCGTTTCTGGAATGGATGGAAACTCGCGATCTACAACTGAATCGAAACCTAGGGAGAATAATCATCATAGGCATGTCTCGAGGAGTTCACAGTGAGCCTTTCTACAGAAGCTTGGAGGGGATGTTTGATGGGCTCGTTGAGGTCCGAGCACTAGAACATGATGACGCGATTAGGAACATGTTGCGCATCAGAAATCTCAAGGGTCAGCCACAAGATTCCCGCTGGCACGAAATCAGTGTCAATTCCAAAGGAGAAGCAAGCTTGGTAGCATAGAGAAGGTTGGTTCAAGAAGCCAACGCCTCACAAGAGAAATTTGTAAACTGCATAAAACAATTCTAGTGGTGCGCACACAAGAAAATGACCCTCCCCTCATGCTGCTTAGCCTTGCTATCACGCGAAAGCCTTTGTCGCCTACTCCGAGGCAGTAGCGCAAGCGAATCCTGATGAATCAAAGAAAAGCTGCGAGCAGGCTGCGGAAATATCCAGGAAGCTAGGCGCAAAACGAGACCTAGGGAAGGCGCCAGCCAAACTGTCTGGCTAGATATGAGATTCAGCCAAAGGCCTGATGAAACCCATCAAGACTTACTTCGAGCATTTTGAGGCCGATTCGGTTGCGCTCACTTTCGCGGCTTGGACTAAGACAGCCGAGCGTATGCTTCATGCAGTTCGGCCATGAATCTTCGGTGCCATCCAGGGAAGTCTTCGGGCGACCTGGGATAGTTCATGTAAAGTTGAATCAGCGCCCTGCTCTTCTCGGCTGTATACCGTAGCCCTCTCGCAAGCCCAAGCCGTGGGAGGGCCCAGAGAATTCTGTGGGGGCTAGCAAGGTTGACCCGCCTGAATTCCGGATGTTCTCTTCTTGCGATGCTGTCCACATCATCTTCTCCAAGGAAGTGCTTCATCCCGTAGTTCAGATCATCGTTGCTGATTGTTTGGAGAAATCTCCTGAGAATCTCGAAGCTCGCCATGCGGTGACCGTAGGCTTCCACGTACTCCGTGTTAAACCGCCAGAGACTGCGCTCCGAGGTGTCATCTGCCTCTAGGGCTTCAGCGGCAATACGGCCCGCGATCACGGTAGCATATATTGCGGGGCCGATTCCGCCAGCGTCGATTGGTCGCGGCATCCAGGCAGAGTCTCCCACAATCATGTAGCCGTTGGCCACCAAGCAGTCATTCTGTCTTCGAACGGGGACCTGCCAGGTTCCTTTCTCGTTTCCCTTGTCCTCCTGTCCTGCGGCCAATTTTCCGTTCTTTATCACGGGATTCATTCGAACGTATTCATCGATCATAGATTGGAGGGTATCTTTTCTTCCAAGCTTTCTGTTCCTAGATTCAAGGAGACGTTTCTGAACCCCTAGCCCAATATTCACCTTGTTCCGGCCCTTAGGAAAGACCCACGCGTATCCGCCGGGCGCTATCTCCTGGTCGAGATGGATGATGCAGAAATCTGGATCGAAGAAGGTCGTGTCCTCTTTGCCGACTTCGAAGGTGAGGATATAGCGGCCTGTGGATTCCATGTCGTTTTCTTTGTCGATTTCTTTCTCGATGTAGGTCCTTACGGGTAGATTCGTTCTGAGCCGTGAAGCTGACCCGGTTGCGTCTATGACGAGCTTCGCCGTCCTCTTGAATTTGGAGTTGTCTTTGGCTGACCTGCATTCGATGCCCCGTATGTGCCCATCTTCAGCTATGAGCGATTCAGCCGACGTGTCGAATAGGAATTCGACGCCGAGCCTTTCCGCGTCATGTAACTGTCGTTGTGGCAGGAGCTTCCGGTTTAGAACATAGCCCTCGCCGTCGAAGATGGCCTTAGATTCGTGGTCGGGAGAATAGGCAACTACACCATGAACAGGGTACTCAAGCTCCGGCTTGCCATATCGAACGCCAACCTGCGATGTAAGAAAGTCGAGGCTGTTTTTGCTAACCGCGTCACCACACACCCAGCCGCTAGCAGTCTTCTTGCCAGCCTCTTCCCTAGGGTTTCTGTCAACGCACAGTATGCGCAGGTTTTGGTTGGAGTGTTTGGCCGCCGATGCCGCGGCGATCATCCCCGCAACGCCAGCCCCAGCCACAATCACGTCATAGTCATAGTCCATGAGAGGGATGACACCGTAGCCCGAGGCTGCGGTCTAACACAATCGTTCCACAGAAAAATGTTCGGGTACTCGAAGGACTTCGAAGTAGGGAATGGAAAGCCACTGAATTGCAGACTCTACTCCCCGACAAGAAAACACCGGGAAGAAACAGACAAGAGGAAAGCAGGAGAGCCGTCTATGGCTTACTTGCTTTGTATCATGCCGTTTTCGATCGTCAGAAGGTCTGAGTTGGGTGTGTTTAGTGCTCCCAGGGGGCATCCGCATCCGGCCGCATGGCCCTTACCCTTTCTGAGCGTCCCTTTGTACAAGCCCTGTTCCAGTGTGCTCTTGTGTTCTCGCTCCCACTGTTCAATCGGAATGCCGTACTTTGGTTGGATTGCGTCTCTGTACCATTCGGGTATCACGTTGAACGCGCAGAACGGGATGATTCTGAGGTCAGGGCTGAGGTAGTGGATGTCGCATCTTCGGAGTCGTTCCTCGTCGTGGTTGTACTTGTCCATGAAGTGCATCATACCTAGGAACATTGCCCTGTGGTGGAATGCGCCGAGTGAGCTGTAGTCGTTCTTGACCAATGCGTTGAACAGTAGTTTGCTCAGTGCTAGTCCCTTGGGCTGCTTGCTCCTGTCGATGAACGTACCAATCTTGGCAAGAACCTTAGCCACAACCAGGTACTTGTTCCTACCAGCCCTGAGTTCGTCGGCCTTCTCTTCCAAGTATTCGAGGAGGCCCTCGATGTCCACAAAGGAAGCTAAGGGCACGAGTTTGTCAGCTTCCTTGAATACGTAGGAGCCAGCTCCGCAGGCGAAGTGTATTGACAGCTCATACCGCGGGCGCTTCGTCAAAGCCTCCACGAAGTGTGTGATTGGGACACAGCTTGGTACGGGGAACCACGAATCCCTCGATACTTCGCCATTTGTTTGTTCTTCGATGCGTTCGATGCAGTCGGGGATCGTTATTCGGTACTTCTCCCTCTCTGACTTGGTCAGCCGGCCTGTCAGCGAGACCGGTTGGAAGTTCACGGCGTGAATAGTGTCCATGTTTCTTTGTCCGAATCGAATGATGCCACCGAGCTCATGGTCGTTGATGCTCTTGATGACTGTGGGTACAAGTACGACGCCCAGTCCTGCTTTTCTGCAATTTTCGATGGCGATGGGCGCTTCCCAGTGGTTCTTCGGGTTGGTCCGTGGTGTGACGCCGTCGAAACTCATGTAGACAGTGTTTACGCCAGCTTGGCGCACTCGCCTAGCAAGCTCCGGGTCTAGCGCCATGTTGATCGCGTTACTATTCAGCTGGATATGTTCGACTCCTTCTTCTTTGCATATCCTGACGATGTCCGCAAGGTCGTCTCGAAGTGTTGGTTCTCCGCCGGTGATCTGTATGGCATTCCCCGGGACGGGCCTCTCTGCTCTCAGGACCTGGACCATTTGGCGTATCTGATCGAGTGTCGGTTCGTAGACGTATGCCCCCTCAACGCCCTTCTTCGCGTAGAAGAAGCAGTACCAGCAGGTCAGGTCACAACGGTTCGTGATGACTAGGTTAGTTAGTCCTGAGTGACTGAGGTGACTCGTGCAGAGTCCGCAATTTGTCGGGCAGGCACACTTTTCAAGCGGGACGTTCGGGTTTTCGATACCCTTGCCGTTGTGGGTGAACTTGGCGAACTTGTAGTACATGTCGGCGGAGCCGAAATACAGCTCCTCGATCTCGCCGTGCTCTGGGCAATTCTTGCTTATCCAAATCTTGCCCTCTCGCTCGAAAACTGTGGCAGGTAGAATTCGGTTGCAATCTGGACAGATGCTTCGTGTTTCACGGATTAGCTTAGTCTCAGCCCTTTCAATTTGAATGGTTTCCAGTTTAACCACCGAATCGGGTGAATTAACGGCCGGTTCGTTTTTGGCCATATTAATGCTTTCCAAACCAAAACGAAGGTGAAACGTGGGACCTCCTTGCTCGACCTAATAAACTGCCCTTGTGTCAAGGCAAACCAACCCCAGATTAATCACAGTCTGCCATCTCAGCCAGGGAGATGTCTGAAATGACAACGCCGGGGAAGACGCCGGGTGAATCCTCCACGACAGTCGTGCGAATCATGATGCCTATGGATGCGAATGTAGCCGGGAATGTCTTCGGGGGAACAATCCTCAGGATGATCGACGAAGTGGGCTCTATTGTTGCATTCAAACATGCCCGCGCCAATGTTGTCACTGCCTCAATTGACAGAATGGACTTCTACTCCCCAGTCTACATTGGCGACCTTCTTCGACTCATCGCGTCGATAAACTACGTTCACAGAACGTCGATGGAAGTTGGTGTTCGAGTAGAAGCAGAAAACCCAGTTACCGGTGAAGTTCGGCACACTGGGACATGCTTTCTCACTTATGTAGCGCTCGACAAGGACGCAAAACCCACATCCGTGCCCAGATTGATTCCGCAGACTGAAGAGGAAAAGAGGCGATGGGCTGAGGCTGAGCGAAGGCGTCGCCTCAGACTCAAAGAAATTGGACGTGGTGAAAGCTAGCTTCCGAAAACTCGTTCGCTTGTAACAAAAGGCCGGGAAAACTTCAAGAACGTTGAGTTATGCTACGTAGCCGTACGAGCGTGGCATGATGATTGGTGTGGTAATCACTTTCGATGATGCGGAGAACAAGGCTTGGTTAACCGTTTCCGAATCAGACCTGGAACAGTTCATTGGGCATGAGGCCAGTTTTCAATTCTCAAAAACCAAAGATTTCAAAGGAAAAGTAGTCGGTGTAGAAACAGATTTTCTCGTCGTACAATTCGACGAAACACCCCTAGGCCTAGGACAAGGCAGTCAGGTTTCCATAGCAGAATAGAACGTTAACGAGGTGACATGAGAAAGTCGATCATGACGCGTCGGGCCCAATGCCGAAAGCATGCAGGCGTCAACAGACGGTCTCCATGCAACGGAGCTTGACCAGCTACTTATAATGAGGACCGAGAGAAAGTAGGTACGCAGCCTCCTAAGGAGACTGTGACCGCAGACGAGGTTTCACCCTGTGATAGAGAATATCGAGAAAGAATGGCGCGAGCGAGTTGTAAAGAACAATCTCGACCTTATCGTTCTCCGCCTCCTGCAGTCGAAACCTCAATGGGGATATGAAGTGAACAATGCGATCCGCGACAAATTTCACGTCTACCTTAGCGCTGGCACACTTTACCCATTGCTCCACTCCCTCGAAGAGGAAGGTTATCTCGAAGGTGAATGGCAGTCGGAGAGCGGCCGCGGCAGAAGGATATACAAAATCACTGAAGGCGGAATCAATTTCCTGGAAGCAGGCGAGAAGGCGACTGTGGAGCTTGCCCGGCTGATCAAGAGCCAGGCGCAGGAACTCAAGTGATCTCTGCTCAACATCAGAAAGCAATATGTAGCAGAGTGATTTCCGAAGCTGCGATTCCATCATGCAGAAGGCTAGTTCCATCTCTAGAGCTGTCAAATTCCTAAAGGGCAACCCTACTGCTCGGGTCATTCTGATGCTGGCTATTCTATTCGGGGTAACCTACGGCGGCGTTGAAGTATTGCGTATTGGCCTCCGCACGGAATCGCCGTTGATGGTGGTTTCGTCGCAGAGTATGGTCCCAACTTTGAACGTGGGGGACATAATTCTCGTCCGAGGGGTTGACCCCCGCGACATCACTGTGGGAACCATAATAATCTTCCACAGCCCCAGCAATTACGATATGGCAATAGTGCATCGCGTCTATGCCATAGAGAACCAAGGTGGAACACCCTTCTTCGTAACGAAGGGAGACAACAACCCAGCCCCTGATGCCTGGAAGGTCCCACCTCAGAACCTGATGGGCGTGTACGTCGCCAGGATACCGTACGTGGGAGTTCTCAGCCTCGAACTGCGCGGACCCATAGGGGTGACCTTGATAATCTTGCTCGTCGCGCTAATTATCGCAATAGAGTACAATGAGTCCAAGCCATCAAAGCGGAAATTGCAGTAGGTTCGCTTAGTCGCCTGTGGTTACGAGTTCGCCCACAATTGCAGTGTGAGTTCGTAGTACACCTTCAATTGTCTGGACCTGTGTCCTGACAATCCCAGTCAGGCTGTTAATGTCCCGTGCCTCCACGTATGCAATTATGTCGAACATGCCGGTGACTGGGTGAGCTGACTTCACGCCGTCAATTGCCGCGATTTGCTCTGTTATCTTTCTGGATTTCCCGGGGGCGATCTTGATCAGAACGTAGGCGCCGATCTTCCTCTTCTCGACCAATGTTAACCGGCTGGCTTTAGCTGCGCATCATACTTAATCCTAGTTCCACTGTGCCGAACTTGCGTGACGAGGTTCTAGACAGTGGTCTGCTGGCTTGGGTGTCTTCTTTTCAAGATGATCCACGCGGCGACAAAGCCCAGGACTAGCCCTGCAGCGACTCCGAGGATCACGTATTGCATGGATTCGACGGCGAGACCGGGACCAGCGGTAATGGCTGATTTGGCCATTTCCTCTGCCTTCAGGACTGAGGCCAACGCACCAACGTAGTCCATCTGGGAGTATTTCGCGTCGACCTCTTTCAGCTGGTTCCTTACGTTGTCGGCCGAGGATCCAGAGATCTGCTGTAGCATTGAGAGGACTTCCAAGTAGATTTCGTCTACATGCCCCCGTCGCAACGCATCCTTAT
>Ga0129297_10001808_pt1 | contig 10928 bp, 10 predicted proteins | sample I18A1metaG_FD_94708 | JGI IMG/M metagenome (GOLD analysis project Ga0129297, IMG submission 94708) | Lake sediment bacterial and archeal communities from Gulf of Boni, Indonesia to study Microbial Dark Matter (Phase II) - ​I18A1 metaG | ecosystem: Environmental > Aquatic > Freshwater > Lake >... | reverse complement strand
TGCGTCAATCTTCTTTAGAACTAACGGTATTACTTTTATAAAATCTTCTGGACGTTTTGTTTGCTCAAGTCTCCCAAGGAAAAGCACATACTCTAAGCGACTATTAAGATTCTCAAATCTTCTGAAGTCGATGCCTAAACGAACCTGTATTATATTCTTCGGTTTAAACTCTCTCAGTACGTGTAAAGCTTGCTCCGTTGGTGCGATCACGGTTTTTGCGGAGTTAACTGTGAAGGCAAACGCCGTGTTATTTAAAGCCTTCCGCAGCAAATGTATTGCTGAGAATTCTTCTAATGCTTCTCCAATATTGTGTATGGTGAGGATCGTCGGAATCCTTGCCTTTTTAGCTGCTAAAGTAGCTATAAAGCTAGTGGCGTATTCATGGCCGTGAACATGAATGATGTCATACTCTTTACTTAGTGCTGAAAAGAAGGAAGGAGAAGGGATCGGATTCTCAAGATGGGGGAAAAGATAAGGCATCTTAGGAACCTCGAAGCTTAAAACCCTGTGAACTTCTATTTTCTCCTTCTCCTCCAAAGTCTTTTTAGGAATTCTAATGACACCTTTAGTTAAAATATTTCCCGATGTGAAAACTGCAACTTCATGACCCTTTTCAACTAATGCCTTAGACAATTCGTAGACGTAGAGTAGAGCTCCCCCAACCGATCCCTCGTCTGGAAAATTGAAATATGGAGAAACATGAATTATCCTCATCGAATCTCCTCATTTGAGAGAAAGAGACAAACGCTGATTTATTTTATATTCTACTCTTTGAGCCATACTCGCCCAAAGAATTGCATTTTTAATCATTTCCAATGTTTGTATCGCTGTTTTATCCCAATTGAATTGTTTTGAAAACTCAGCAGCTTTTTTGGATAATTTTTCTCTCAACACAGAGTCCTCTAATGTGGTTACGATTAAATCTGAAAGGGTTTTTTCATCATTGTATGGTGAGAGGAGACCCGTCTGTCCATCTACAACGGCATCCTTCAGTCCAGCCACACCATATGCAATAGTCGGAGTTCCGCAGGCGGCTGCCTCTATAACGGTGATCCCCCATCCTTCTCTCACAGATGCAGTTACATAAACCCACGCTTGCTGGAGTAATCTAATCTTCTCATCCTCACTCACCTCCCCATGGAAAGCGACAATGGACTCTAGATTTAATTTTCTAACAGTATTTTTCAGTTTTTCCACAACATTTCCATCGCCTCTTCCAGCTATGGAGAGCCTCACGTTCGGAACCTTCTCCGCAACGAGCTTTATAGATTTCAGTACATGGTCTACATTCTTGTATCTCTTGACCCTGCCTAGGTAAAGTACGTGTGGATAATGGCTTTTAGAGCCCCAGTCAGGCTTATAGAGTTCGTGGTCTACGCCATTATACACAACCCCTATCATCTCTTGTCTTATGCCAAGACTTACAAGGTCCTCCTTTGTGCTCTCTGAAACCGTTAGGAAGGGCACATTCTGATAGATCCTGGGAATTGCTTGTTCGGCTAGGTATGTAATCCTAGAGTATGGGAATGAAAGTTCCTGACGAAGTATCTCGCGGTGTACGTGGTGGACAACCGCGATGATTGGCTTCTTAACGTATATGGGTGTGAACCATGGTACAGCATGAGCAATATCGTCAACGACCACATCGTACTGATGCTTAAATTTGCGTAGATACTTCCATACAGCGTGAAAGTGGACTGAGGCTCTTCCTCCAATCCTATAGATCTCAACATCACCTAACAATTCATGATCTGGTGCCCCCTTAAACCTCTCAGACAATAGCGTAACCTCGTTTCCCCACGATGTAAGCCGTTTTGCTATCTCCCAGAAGTGAACCTCGGAGCCTCCAGCTTGGGGATGCTTTTGGTCACGGTGGTTAAGCCATAGAATCCTGAGGGACTCCACTGCGCAGTTTCACCTTCTCTCAGCTAAATCGGAAGCCTTGAGTTCTCCGTTGATCTTCCACCCCAAGATTGACAGGAACATCTTGAATGGGTCGGATACGATGTTGACCTTCGAGTTTCCCTTATACGTGTAGGTTATGGGGATAACTCCTACCCTGAACCCTTTTCTCAACGCTTTGATCAGGATCTCTGTGTCTATCTCGAACCCGTTTGATGTTATTGGCTGGATCGCCTCTATCACCTCGCGTCTGAAGGCTTTGAATCCGCTCTGGAAGTCTTTTATGCCATTGAAGTCAACTTTGAAGAGTGCCCTGACTATTATGCCATACATTCGGCTTAGGAGGGCCCTAATCATCCTAACTTCTCCGTTCTTCACGTTTTTCCAGGTGCTTCTAGCCCCGACTATTATGTCGTTTCCGTCGATGCTTGTGAGGAGGTCGGGTATCCTCTCCGGAGGATACTCCACATCCGAGTCTATCATGACTATGAGTCCGCCTTGAGCTGCTTCAAGGCCATTTCGTACACCGAAGCCCTTCCCCATTTTCCTAGGAAAGTGTAACGCTTTAACGAAGGGATACTCGTCCGCCAGCTTATCGATTATCTCAGGCGTTCTGTCGGTGCTTCCGTCTTCTTCCAGGATTATCTCAAAGGTCTGCCCGTACTTCTTTAATGACCCAAGGACCCTGTGGAAACAAGTTTCTATTCGTTCTTCTTCGTTGTAGGCGGGCATAATCACTGAAACCTCGATTTTCTCGCTCATTTCTTCCTGAACCCCCTGGAGTATAGGACATAGATGGTTGCCCCAACGGCAGGTATGAAGACTAACGGTGTAGGCCAAGGTAATTCAGGTATTACTTCATGGATAACAGCATAATTGCCATCGTCTGGCGCCCTATCTCTCTGGTTACTTAGGGGTTGAATTGTTTCTACAACAATTCCGATACTATTCTCGACATAACCGGGATAACCTATGTCATCGAGTTTAGCCGTCAAAAATATTTTTTTGTCGTCGTGATCGATTTGAATCTTTATTGGAGATTTCTGAGTCCAAGCGTTACCATCCCACTCGTATAGGTAAGTATCGTCCTTAGCCTCTAAGCAGTAGTCAGCTCCAATATAGGTTCCACTCGTTGCCCCATCCTCCTTAGTGTCTAAGAAGACTCGATAGATCGTGGCTGGATTAGGAGTAGGGGCGGATCGACATTTTATCATAAACTGGAAATGGGTACCGTTATTTGTAAGATAGACTTGAAGAATATCTATGCTAGCTGGAGAATCCTTAGAAGGATCTGCGCCTACTGATATAGGCTCTAGAAAAGCAGAAGTTCTCATTATTAGAAGAGAGGCTGAAAAGAGCAAAAAAGTACACAAGAGAAGACATCGTGCGAGAGAACTAATCTTAATCATTATGGCCCCCCTCTTGCAGTGTTAGACCTATTTGGTTACGTCTTCGGTTTCTTTTTCTTGAGCGCCCTCTTCTACGGTGTCTGAAATTTCTTGATCATCTTCCTCGAATTGCTCCAAAGCGTCGGTGGCATCAGATGGATTTTCCTTTTCCGTCTCATCATGCCCGAAGAGTAGGGATGATGCTCTTCGCCACTCCTTTAGGATGTCTTCAATCTCAATCTTAGATGTAGACTTACCATCCGCCTCTTTAACCTCCTTTGCGGGTTCTTCCTCTGCGCTTTTCAGTCTCTTTTTGACCTCTATGCGTAGCTTTGACGCAAGCATCTTCTCGAAGACCTCGTTTATTGGCGCACCCTCCAACTCAGGCTCCTTTTGCTGAACTGTGCCGGGGGCTTCTTCCGCTACTCTTTCGGCTTTTTTAGGCGTTACAGGCTTAAGCCTCTCGTCTAGATAATGCCTCTTAATCAAGGAGTTTATGACCTCTTGGACTTGAACTAGATCCATGAAGAGCCTTAATCCAATCTCGCTAACATCGCACCCGGAGATTGCCAGTTTGTATATCTCAACTTCCCTTGGAGTGAGGTCTTTCAGCCTAGTTTCATCGATCTCTCGGGCTTTAAACGACTCTAAACTTCTTATTCGATCCTGAAGACTCTTGAAAAGGCGACTCTTTTCATCTATGATTTCCTCAACTCTCTCCTCAAAGGACGGAACGATTCGCGCAGACTCGCCAACCCCTCGCGCTTCTTCTCTTTCCGGTAAGGGAGGCTTTTCGGTTATTGATGCCGGAACAGTCGAAGGCGCCGCGGTAATAGATATGCCCTCTGAAATTTTTCGGTTGATCTTAGCTCCACGTGCGAGTTTCACAGATTTTTCGGCGGAGACCGCTTCAACAACCGCGTTTTCCTCCAAGATTATGTTTTTCGCGGAGTCGACGATGCCGTTCACTTTCGCGTTTCGTCTTATGGTAACTTTTCTCTCCGAGATTATGTGCCCTTCAACAACAGATTCTTCGCCTACTTCGACTTCTCCAAACGCTTTTATGCTCCCGTGGATGTGGCATTTGCTTCCAATCTTCAGGTTACCATGTACGACTATGTTCTCCTTTATCTCGAGACCATCAGGTATGCTGACATCGCCCACAATGCGGATCATCTCGCCTGCTATTTTTACACGGGCTTCCGCTCTCGTCCGCTCCAACATCGGAATCGGCTTAGAAGCTTCAGACCTATCTTCATACAGGGTCTGTTCAGGTATTTCTCTTGGACCCTTATCTTTTCGTCTGAAAATTTCAATAAACGCCGGTATAATTGGGATGGCTAAAACTACCAGAGGAATTAGGACAAGGATGTTCACGTCTTTACCTCCCTCCATTATAGATGTGAATATTCTTGCCGTTAAATATGTTACTTCTTCCGTTGTAACCGTTACCGTTGTGTAATGTGTGGTTCCAAAGATGATTCCCATCTCGGGTAAGGATTAGGTCTACAAAGGCTTTCGTACAACAGAACACCATGAGAAAGAATGGCAAGGTCAAAACTGGGAGTATCCATAAGAGGCGCTTCCTGTTATCTAAGTAGGCTGCTGCTCCGATCTCAAAGAATGGAGCAAAGTTTCCAACGGTGCTATACGTGAAGGTGGAAAGAATTAGAATATACGATGGGATTATAGGTTTATCAATCGTTAAGTAGGCGCCGATCCCCGCCATCCAGCCCACCAAGATTATGATCGGTGTAAAGTATATGCTCAATAATAGGGTTAACTCGACTTTCTCAACAATGCTTAGGTGTTTCGTTTTCAGTACGTTTTTCAGATGTTTAATTGCGCATTGCATGTGTCCCTTAGCCCAGCGGTATCTTTGGTTCCAGTAGGCTCTCCATGTAGTAACAGCCTCCTCATAGCATTCGGCATCATTAATGTAGCGAACTTGATACCCATTAAGGATACACCGGATCGTGAGGTCTGTATCCTCAGCAAGCATCTTTAAGTTCCACCCTCCAACCTTCTCTAAAACTTCCCTCCTGAAACCTCCGACTGTTCCTCCGTACTGCGGAATTAAAACAAGGCTGTCCCTCGCCGCTTGATCAACTCGATATCCACCTATCCTTTCCAGCGTTACAATCTTTGAGACAAGCGAGTCTTCCTCATTTATGACGGTTACTCTCCCCTGAACAGCGCCAACCTCTGGGTCTACGAACGGAGCTACCAGTTTTTCTATTATGTCGAGTTGTGGATAATAATCAGCGTCAAAGGTTAGAATGATCTCTCCGTTTGAAAACTTGATCCCGTCGTTTAAAGCTGCGGGTTTTCCTCTTCCACCATTTTTACGATGGATAACCTTAATGTAGCCGTATCTCTTAGCAAATTCTATGGCGCTGCATGAATCGATCGATATACGCGTCATGGTTCACCTTCTCTACAAATTCCTCAAGAAAGCCCATTGCGTGTCTATCTTGGTACTTGATCAACCATGGGGCTCCACCTCGATAGGTGAGGGAATCGCGGAATTCCTTGCAGACGGAATAATTCATTTAGAGACGTATTTCGATAAAGATGAGGGGAACGAACCATACAAAGATTCCTCACGAGTACGACATCACGGATGACGGGTTCGTGATTTTGGAGAAAAAGACGCAAATGGATATGGACAATGCGTGGAAACTTAAAAAGCTAAAAAATCCAGAAAGGGAACCTTACCTTCCATTTGAAAAGGGTGACGGGAAAACTGGTTTTTAAATCAGAACTGCCCTTGTCTTTATGTTGGGGAGGCTTGAGATGCCGAAGATAGAAGGAGAGATGAAGACTGAGCTTCTCTGCACGCGTATAACTCAGGCCATTAAGGAATCTGTAATCCGAGAATCGCAGATGGAAGGCTTAACAACATCCGAGTGGATACGTAACCTAATCGTGAAAGAGTTAAAGGAGAGGGGAGCTCTCCCACGGGTTTATAGACTGCCACAACTGGAAAGAGAGGGAACGCGAGGCTAAGCACATCCAGACACTTTTTTGACACAATTTCGATAGGTTTAAGTTTAGGATGAAAATTACTAAATTTCAAGTGATAGAAGATGAGGTTGTTCGGCAAGAAGAAACCTGAAGTTCAAGAATCGTCCTATGAGATTTTCGGTGGCGCTACGATCAAGAAGATGGAAGACGGTTACGAGATCGCTTGGAAGGGCTCTCACCCTATGTCTGTTAAGTTTTCATCTTTACCTGAGATTGACAGTGACATCGAGACAGAGCAAAAGGGAGACACTATTAGAATTACTTCTCAGCAATGCAGGTTGAAAATAATCATTAAAAACGGCGATATGAAGGCGTTCATATCTAGATTTTAGGTTCTTGTCCTTAATCACAAATCAACTTAGTTCGTTTCGTTCAATACTTATATGCGGGGAGCTTTTCCATAAGCTGTAATGTATGCCTTACTCGTTGACAAGTTTAATGATGATCCTTAGAGAGATGAAAATTTTAGGGCGGAGCATGATATTTTGTTTCCACTTCATGACGAGAACAGATCGAGTACTCGTCCATTTGTGAATTATTTGTTAATTACACTTAACATAGTAGTTTTCTTCTATTTTTTCATGCAGGGAATAGAAGTACTAGATAATGCGATCTATAATCTCGGCGTAATTCCTGAGTACATCATTCTCGGGAAAACGTTATGGACTCTCCTAACGAGTATGTTCATGCATGCCGATCTCGCGCATATTCTTGGAAACATGATCTACCTTTGGGTCTTCGGAGACTGTATTGAAGATGCGCTTGGCCACTTTGAATATCTCATCTTCTACTTATTTGGAGGCTTAGCCGCCAGCTTCACCAACATTGCCTCAATAATCTTTACGTTGCCTTCATTACAACCTTACTGGAGGATCATCAGCCTTAATACTCCAGCCGTTGGAGCCTCGGGAGCCATATCTGCAATTTTGGGCGCGTATCTAATTCTATACCCGAAAGCGCGGATAAGAACGATAGTATTCTATATCTTCGTCCAGATCATAAGCGTGCCAGCCTACTACTACCTCGGATTCTGGTTTCTCTACCAACTGATGATGGGCATGATCTCGCTGACAGGATTCTCCTCAGGCGTGGCATTCTGGGCCCACATAGGTGGTTTTGTAGTCGGTTTCCTCGTTGTAAAGGCTTTCGGAGCAAAAATTAAGCGAAGGCAACCTAGTGCTCCGAGGGAGAAAACCGTTACGCCATTCTACGTTAGCCCTTACATTAGAACACCGTTTGTGGACATTCTAGAGGAAGAAGACAGGATAAGAATTATAGCCGAACTCCCCGGAGTCGAAGAGAGAGACATAAACCTCACAACCTCAAGGTTGGATGTGGACATATCAGCCGAACATGGAGACGTAAGATACTATAGGCGTATAGTATTGCCTGTCCCAGTTATCCCTAAAGTAGAAGAGTTTAACTTCAAAAACGGCGTACTCACATTCACCCTTTACAGATTAATATAAGAAGAAGGCAAATAACCTTATAATTACGCCGGGGACGAACATCGTTGCCAAGGCGCCCTTAGATGCCTCAACAAGGGGTGGCAGAGTGGAAATGCGCTGGACACCCAGCCGATTAAAAATGGCCAGAATCGAGATCCAGTGGCTCTTTGAGCCGCAAGGGTTCAAATCCCTTCCCCGGCGCCAACAACGTCTTTGGAGAGGGACGTGAAAACACAATTTCAAGAACGCAGTCATTGGGAAAAGATTTCAAAATTGGTGCGGCCGCCGGGATTTGGACCCGGGTTGTCGGCTTCCTTCTATCTACTTCATTGGCATTGGGAGGCCGATGTCCTAACCAGGTTCTCCAATTAGCGTTTCCACGCTAACTTCTAGACTACGGCCGCAGCGGGCTAATATTTTCTTTCTAATATAGGCTTAAATCTCTTGTGTGATTAAGAATTACCAGGTTTTCTTTAAATTTCGAGCGGTGATTAATAATAACCTGATATGATTAATTACATAGAATTCTGGAGTGATATTCATGAGCCTCACAGTAGCTGAAGGGGTTGTAAAAGCCCTAGAGAAACTAGATACGAAGCTCGTATTCGGTATACCGGGCTCACAAACGTGCCCATTTTATGATGCGCTCTATTCCTCCTCGATAAGACATGTGCTTGTGAGGCATGAGCAGGCGGCGGCTTACATGGCTGACGCTTACGCCAAGTTTACGGGCAAGCCTGGAATCTGTGATGGAACAGGGGGACCAGGCGCTACAAACCTTTTAACGGGCATAGCTACCTCGTGGACTGACAGCAGTCCCGTATTAGCTTTTACGGGTCAACAGCCTCTCAACCATCTCGGTAAGGGCGCATTCCAGGAACTTGACCACACAGCCATCTTTAATCCGATAACAAAGTGGTCTATACGACTCTTAAAACCTGAGAGAACGCTGGAAACCATGAAGGAAGCCTACAAGACTGCCACTTGGGGAAGACCTGGGCCTGTACATATAGACCTAGCGCTCGACGTTCAAACTCAACCCCTAAGCCATAAAGACCTAAAACTCATCGAGGAATGGCCGTTCACGTTATCTCCGCCTAAGCCTTCCGGAGAGTATGATGCGATCAAAGAAGCTGCAAAACTGCTGGTTGAATCCTTCAGACCGCTCATAATAGCAGGCGGTGGCGTAAACTACTCCGGAAGGGCTTGGAAGGAACTCCGAGCCCTAGCTGAGTATTTAGAAGCTCCCGTAGCTACAACCTTTAACGGCAGGGGCTCTTTTCCAGAAGACCATCCGTTGTCGGCTGGCAGAATGGGGATACACGCCTCGACCTATAATGATAGGTTTCTGGCCGAGGCTGATGTGATCCTAGCTGTGGGCTGCCGCTTCGCCGCCTTGAGCACTAGGCAGTGGAGTAACATAAACCCGGATGCCGCTTTAATCCACGTAGATATAGACCCGAAGGTTACTGGAAAGAATTACCCAACCAAGGTCGGCATCATTGGGGACGCTGGAAGAGTTTTGGAGGCACTACTAGAAGAGGCTGAAACCCTTCAGTCGGAAAACGAAAGGCGGAGAGATTGGCTTAAGTTCCTAGAGGAGGCTAAAGAAAGTTGGAGGAGATCATCCTGGTTGCTTACAACCCTCGCTGAAACGACGCCTTTAAAGCCACAAAGGGTTTGCTCAGAGATTCGGAGATTCTTCGGCCGAGATACCGTCTTCACCTTGGATGCTGGAAACAACAAGCTTTGGGCCTCAACCTTCTTGGATATTTACGAGCCGTGCACATGGATTCAATCTGGATGTTTCGGACCCATGGGGTATGCCTTGCCAGCTGCCATAGCCTGCAACCTTGCGAGGCCCGAGAAGCTAATAGTAGCCATATGTGGCGACGGTGGCTTCCATATGAGCCTACATGAACTCTCAACTGCAGTTCAGGAGAACGCCCCTGTCCTCGTATGCGTCTTCAATGATGAAGCCTTAGGAACTATAAAGCATCATCAGCTAAGCCGTTATGGAGGAAGGCTCATATCCGTTGACTTGGTAAATCCCAATTTCGCAGCGGTTGCGGAGGCATTTGGATGCCGCGGCTTGGATGCCGAAAACCCAAGCCAACTTAGGTCCTCTCTTGAAGATGGGTTAAGAGCTGTTAAAAGCGGTCAACCAGCCGTCATCGATGTCCATATTGATGGAAGAGAACCGCTTCCTCCCTAGGATGAGGCTTAACACTCAAATCTTAATAGTTTATTGCCTATAATTTCTTGTGAGGTTTAGAAGGCTGAGCAAAATGCGTTTGAATAGTTTCCTAGATAAGGTTTACAGTTTCCAGCTGCCTCGAAAGATTCTTTTCGGAGTAGGAATCTCTGAAAAAGTCGGTTTAGAGGCTAAAGCTCTAGGCGGACGAGAGGCGTTACTCGTCACGGACCAGAACCTTAGGAGAATTGGTATACCCGAAAGAATAGAGGAAGCCTTAGTTAGAGAGGGTCTAAATGTGGATGTCTTCACCGATGTGGAGGCTGAGCCACGTTTAGAAGTGGCTGAAGCGATAGCCGAAGCTGTGAGAAGAAGGAAGTACGACATAGTCGTAGGGGTTGGAGGCGGAAGCGTTTTAGATATGGCCAAAGTGGCAGCCATAGCCGCCACGAATTTTAGGCCTATGAGACACTATGTTGGCGTGGACTTGGTGGAGAAAGCTGGACTTCCGAAAGTCCTTTTGCCTACCACCGCTGGCACAGGTTCAGAGGTTACTAACATTTCGGTTGTGACTTTAACGGAGGACGAGATGAAGACGGCTATAGTTAGTTCCCATCTGTTTGGAGACGTAGCCATAGTAGATCCGAGCCTCACGTATACTTTGCCTCCATGTCTGACTGCTTCTACGGGTTTAGACGCCTTAAGCCACGCTTTGGAGGCAGTTATGTCCATTAACGCCAATCCTATCACCGACTCTTTGGCGCTCCAAGCTATCAGGCTCATTTTCACATATCTGTCTGAGGCCTATAGAAGCGGGAACGCTGAAAGTCGATATGGCATGAGCCTCAGCTCCCTAATATCCGGTATAGCCCTCGCGAACGCTGGCGTATGTTTAGGTCACGCCGTGGCTTATACTTTCGCCGTATCTTATGGGGTTCCCCACGGTGTCTCCTGCGGTTTGGTCTTACC
>Ga0129297_10001807_pt1 | contig 10929 bp, 6 predicted proteins | sample I18A1metaG_FD_94708 | JGI IMG/M metagenome (GOLD analysis project Ga0129297, IMG submission 94708) | Lake sediment bacterial and archeal communities from Gulf of Boni, Indonesia to study Microbial Dark Matter (Phase II) - ​I18A1 metaG | ecosystem: Environmental > Aquatic > Freshwater > Lake >... | reverse complement strand
ATCGCGCCTGTTCAGGGAACCGCATTACCAGGCCGTCTCGATCGCGCTTCGCTGGTTCGCCGCGACCTCGATTGCGTTCGGCGTGGGGCACCTCCTCGCCGGCATGGGGCTCGTCCAGATGCTGCTCCTGCCCGTAATCTGGACCGTGACCGTGCCCTCGGGCTACATCTACACCTACTTCATCACCGAGAAAGGCGTCAGCCCGTACCTTGAGCGCCCGGAGATCGCTGGAATTTCAGACTACCGGCGGTCCCATTTTTCGGTCATCAGGAAGATCGCCTTCAGCCTTACGGTGCTCCTGTGGTATCCCTCGGCGATATTTTCTCTCCTTCTCTATGAGCTGCAGAACGGCATCATCACTGTAAACCAGGTCGAGATCAATATAGCGCTCATTCTGTCGATGATGATAGTCATGCTCGTGTCCATAAGCTGGCTCCTCACGAGCTCGCTTAAAGCCACCATTAAGTATTCGGAAACCGGCCTCCGCGACATGGCGAAGGGGAACCTCGCCGTGATCATTCCCGAGATAACCGCAGACGAGATCGGCGGCATCGCCAGGAGCATTACGCGTCTTGCCGGCGCGCTCAGGAAAATGGTGAGCGTATCGGCAGCAGCTGTGAACCAGATGGACGGGGACTCGCGGACGCTCCTGGGCTACATGGAGGAGATGTCCCAGGGCGGGATGAGCGTGGCGGCGTCCATGGAGCAGATGACCTCTGCGATCGAGGAGCTCGGCGCATCGAGCGACGCAATCGCGGTGAACACGCTCAGGCACAGGGAATTCATGACCAGGGTGAACGGATTCGTGGACGGGCTCATAGGCACCGTGGAGGATTTCGCCGCGCGGGCAGGGGCCGCGTCCGAGCTTTCGGCGGAAGCGGACCGGCGCGTGGAGAAGGGCAACGGTATCCTAACGGAGACGCAGCGCCATGTCGCGGACATTAGCGAAAGCACGAAGGCGATAAGCGCGAGCGTGGACGTGATAAGGGACATAGCGGACAAGGTGAACCTTCTTTCGCTCAACGCGTCGATAGAGGCGGCGCGCGCGGGCGAGCACGGGCGAGGATTCAGCGTCGTCGCGGAGGAGATCTCCAAGCTCGCCGATACCACCCAGACAAACGCCGACAGGATCGTGAAGACCATCGGGGAAATCGTCAAGAAGGTCCAGATGGAGAACGGCGCCATGGAGATGCTCGCACAGTCCTTCTCGGAAATAAAGCGCTTCATCGACGAGACAGCCGCTTTTATGAGCATGATATCGGGCGACGTCGTGAGGCAGAGGGAGAAGAGCGGGGAGCTGAGGTCGCTTTTTGACGAGCTCATGGCCATGTCGGCCGAGAACATGAACGCCATCCAGGAACAGTCCAAGGCACACCAGGAGATGGTGCGTAACGCCGGAAGCGTAAGCGAAACCATGACCCTGTTCGCCGAAAAAACCGAGAGCGTGCGGGACATGTCGCGGGGCCTCGCGAGGCGCGCGGAAAACCTGCTGAGCGGGATCAAGATGTTCCGGTGGGAGTGATGGGCATCCCTGCTGCACTGGTGTTGAGGCGAGCGCCGGGCATAGCGCTGGACGCGCTATTTTTGCTGCTCCTGCCGTTGGTAATCCTGGTGACGCCCTTGCGCGCCGGCGAGCATTCCGGCCTCGAGACGCTTGTCATGGACAAGTCGTTCGTTTCATGCCTGGCCGGACCGTACATGAGCTACATGGAAGACGCCGGGGGCGTACTCACCGTGTTCGATGCGGCGGGAAGGGCCGCGTCACGGGAATTCGCTCCCGCGGGCGCGGGGATTCTGAATTTTGGCGCCAGTTCCTCGGTGTACTGGCTCGCGCTTACGATTGAGAACGTCCAGGACGGATCCGTGTCCTTTTACCTGGAGATCGCCTACCCTCTGCTCGATGAAGTGGTACTGTTCCAGCCTGACCGGGAGACATTTCGTACGCGGGTTTCCGGGGACCACCTCGCTTTCGGGGCGCGCGACTACCCGCATGAGAATAATGTATTCCACATAACGCAAGGAACGGGAGCGGCGACCTATTTTTTCAGGATCCGCTCGACAACCTCGCTGAGCCTCCCGGTCTCCGTGTATTCGGAGAAGGCATATTCATACCACGCGAGCGCCGAGGGCACCTGGAAGGGCGTGTTCCTGGGCATCCTGCTGGTCATGATCATGTACAACATGTTCATTCTCTTTTCGGTGAAGGAGAAGCTGTATCTGTATTACCTGCTGTACATCGGGTCCTATACCTACCTCTACCTGGTCCTGTCGGGGATGGGATTGCGTTACCTGTGGAATGACGCGATCTGGCTGAACGAATCAGGCTTCCCGGTTTTCATTACCAATGTGTTCATCCTTATGTTCACCAGGCAGTTTCTTCGAACCTGGCGGAACATCCCGGCGGTGGACCGATTCATCGTGGGCATAATGCTGGCGGGCGGCGTGGGAGCCGTCGGCGTATTGATTTTTCCGGCGGTGATGTCAGCGAAGTCGATTTATTTCACGTTTCTCTGCTCCGGCGTGGAGCTTGCCGCTGGACTGGCCTCCCTGCTCAGGCGCGTCAAGGCGTCGGGGCTCTACCTTGTTTCATGGGGGCTGCTGGCGGTCGGGTCCGCGGAAAGGGGAATGCTTGCGCTGGGAAGCTTTCCGTACAACATGCTCACCGTCACGTTCCTCGACGCCGCGACGTCGCTTCACTTCGTCGTTTTCTCGTTCGCGCTTGCGGAGAGGATCAACAGCATGAAGAAGAACCTCGAGGTCGTGGTGGAGGACCGCGTTCGAGCCGAGGTTGAAGTCACGCGGAAAAAGGAGGAACTCGAGGCGACGAACGAGGAGCTGCAGGCTACTATCGAGGAACTCGAGGCGACGAATGAGGAATATGAGCGGCAGTGCGATGAACTTGGCCAGACGCAGGTGGAACTGGGAAAATCGGAGGAAAAATTTTCGAAGGCGTTCAGGAACAGTCCCGCGATCATAGGGATAAGCAGGATGAGCGATGGGCGCTACATCGAGATCAACGAATCGTTTGAAAAAATACTGGGTTATCCAAGGGACGATGTCATTGGGAAAACCTCTCTCGAGCTGGGAATATTCGTCGACCAGGCGGATCGTTCCAGGTTAAGGGATGCCGTTGCGGCGCGCGGTGCCATTCGTGACGAGGAAGCGCTGTTCCGGACGAAAGACGGCCAGGTGCGGACCGGAGTGTTCTCGGTGGACAGGATCCAGATACTCGGCGAGGACTGCCTCATTGTTTCAGTAAATGACATCACGGAGAGGAAAAGGGCGGAGGACGCTCTCGCCGCGGAACACGAGAGGCTCGAGATCACCCTGGCGAGCATAGGGGAAGGCGTGATCGCGACCTCGATCAACGGGACCATCATGGTCTGCAACGGGATAGCCGCGGAGCTTACGGGATGGCCCGCCCGGGACGCCATGGGCAGGGGCCTGGGAGAGGTTTTCACCGCGTACTACGATGAAACGAGAAAAAGCCCCGTAACCATCCTGGACGAAGCCGCGTGTGAAAACGGGACGGCGAATTCGGGAAGCATCCTGGTGCTGGTCGCGCGGGACGGCAGCGAACGAAAAATCATCGAGAGTGCGGCGCCCATACGCGACAGGGGCGGGGTCACGATCGGGATGGTGCTTGTATTCAGGGACGTCACCGCACGGGTACGCATGGAAAAGGAATTGATGATGATCGAAAAGCTCAAATCGGTGAACGTGCTTGCCGGGGGGATCGCGCATGATTTCAACAACCTGCTTGCGGCGATCCTGGGAAATGTCAACCTGGCGAAGATGCATACGGCCCCGGGCCACGAGAACTACCTGCTCCTAGACGAGGCGGAAAAGGCGTGCCTTCGGGCCACGGGGCTCACGCAGCAGCTCCTCGCCTTTTCGAAGGGAGGCGCGCCCGTGAAGAAGGCGGCAAGCATGCGGTCCCTCGTCGAGGAAACGGCGCTCTTCGTGGTACGGGGCACAAACGCGCTGTGCGAGTTCCGGTTTGCGGACGACCTTTGGCCGGCCTACATAGACGGCATGCAGGTTAGCCAGGTCATACAGAACCTCGTGATCAACGCGCTGCAGGCCATGCAGGGATCGGGGACGATATTCATATCCGTGGAAAACAGAACGATCGGGGAGGAGGATGCTCTCCCGCTTAAGCATGGACGGTACGTGCTGGTGGAAGTGAGGGACACGGGGACGGGGATTGATTCAAGGAACATCGCGCGAATTTTCGATCCGTTCTTCACGACCAAGGCGGACGGGAACGGCCTTGGCCTTGCGAACTGCTACTCGATCGTCAGGAACCATGAAGGGCATGTCACGGTCAAATCAGCGCTTAACACTGGAACCAGCTTTTTCGTGTACCTTCCCGCATCGCGGGACAGCATAGTCCATGAAAAAAAGCCGGACCGGGATCTCTCCCGCTTCACCGGTCGCGTCCTCATACTCGAGGATGATCCCGCGGTGCAGAAAATCGTGAGCAGAATGTTCGAGTTCATGGGGATGGAGCCCACGGTGAGTGAAAGCGGTGACAGGGCGATCGAGGAATACGGGAAATCGATTCGCGATGGAAATCAATTCCGCCTGGTCGTGCTCGACCTCACCGTGCCGGGAGGGAAGGGCGGACTGGAGGTCATCCGGGAAATGAAAGCCATTAACCCGGGGCTGGTTGCCGTCGTTTCGAGCGGGTACAGCACCGATCCGGTCATGTCCAACTACAGGGAGCACGGATTTCACGGGGTGCTCAGGAAGCCGTACACGATAACGAATATCCGGGAGCTCCTTGACTCGCTTCCCGGCACGTGACGCCGGTTCGCCGGAAAAAGTTACGCGTGCGCCAGCACGTCCCCGCGGCGCAGGGGATGCCGGGTCACGGAAGGCGTATCCGCGTAATGCAGGATTATTAAAAATTATTAGAAGGCTTGAATGAAGTACGGAATGGAATCTGAATCACGCGCGCCGCACGCGCTGCGCAGGGCGCCCGTGGTGACGCTCCTCGCGGTCCTGTGCACCATGCTGTGGGGAAGCGCGTTCCCGCTGCTGAAGATAAGCTTCGTCGAATTGAGCATAGACTCTCCGGGAGAGATTTACGATTTCATCGCGTACCGCTTCATCATCGCCGGCCTGCTCATGGCGCTTTTAATAAAAATGAAAGGGGAGGGGCTCGGGCTTTCCGACGGACGCAGCTGGGGTTTCGTGACGCTCATCGCACTCGTGCAGGTGTGCCTCCAGTTCGTGTTTTTTTACATAGGACTCATGAACACGACCGGCGTGAAGGCGTCGATCATCAACGGATCGGGCACCTTTTTCATGCTCATCCTGTCGCAGGTCTTCGTCGCGGCGGAAAACGTGTCGGTGAAAAAATGGATGGGGGCGATGGCGGGATTCGCGGGCCTCGTCGCGGTGAATTTCAACGCGTCGCTCTCGGAATTTTCATTTTCGCTCATGGGAGACGGGATGATTCTGCTCACGGCGCTCACCGGGGCGTTCGGCTCGCTCCTGGTGAAAAGGGCGTCCGTGTTCGTGTCCCCGCTCCACATCAACATGTACCAGTTCATCATCGGGTCGGCCCTGCTGCTCGCGGTGTCGCACGCGACGGGCTCCGCGCACCTGGCGCCGTCCGCGTTCCAGTCATGGAACCTCGGGGTGCTGCTCTACCTCGGGGCGTCGACGGCCATGGCCTTCGCGCTCTGGTACACGCTCATCCAGATGAACAACCTGTCGCGCGTCGCCGTGTTTTTCTTCCTCGTGCCGGTATGGGGGGCGCTCTTCTCGACCCTGCTCGTCCCCGGTGAAACGCTCGGAGTGATGACGGTCCTGGGGGGAGGACTGGTGTCGGGAGGGATCTATCTCACGATGCGGGACTGAGCCCTCTGCGGCCGAACGGCGAAAGATACGTACGATTCGATGGGCGGGCGCCGGGGCCCATTCCGTAAAATCCACTTGATACTGCTTTTCCCTTTCCTATGTTTCAATTTTTCTTTCATCCGGCGCAGATATGATTGTCGCATGCCGATGCCCTTTCTTCCGCGATATCTCATCAACACCAATCCGCTTCGGCCGTATCGGTTTCTGCAGGGCCAGTTCCCTTTCGATTCCTTCCTTGTCCAGCCGATATACCATGTGCTTCGAGATACCGAACAGGATCGCCACATCAATTCCGGTCATTCTTCTGCAGAACGCGTATATCCAATTTTGATAGCGCACGGTAACGCGTTCGTACCGTTCCAGCCATTCAATTCCTTCGGTCCCCTTGAAACCGCACGAACAATCAATACGTCGTTTAACTATTTCCAGGAAACATCGTTTCCCGGAGATCGACAAGTCTTCCACTCGTTGCCTTCGCCGATCTTTTGGCGCGTCCAGGTAATGCTGCCCGCAGCGCGGGCAATACGGGTAACCTGTCCTTTCTATCTTGAGGATGATCTCCTCCTCGCGTATCAAAATGTCCTTTGCAACGCAATCCGATAATCCTAATACTTGCGTCAGTAGTTCTAATCCCATCCTGGCTCCCAGGTTATTTTCTGTGGTGGAAAACAATTCCTGTGGCCGGGGTGGGATTTCTGCTCAATTTTATTTTTTTCTGTTCACATTTCCCAACATTCAGGAAAGACCCATAAAGACCTACGATTTCAGGCGCCCCGACAAGTTCGCGCGGGACCGGGTCCGCACGCTCCAGGTGATGCACGAGACATTCGCACGGCTCACCTCGACCCCGCTCTCCGCGCAGCTGCACTCGCTCTCGTCCCTGCACGTCGCCTCCGGCAACCAGGCGGAGCAGGCGAGGGAAAAAGCCTTCGAGGAAGTGAAGAGCAGATTCCAGGCGTGCTCAAAATGCGGGCAGTATGGATGCGCGTCATGCATGAAGGACGGAGTCTGCCAGGTTTGCCGGCAATCCTGACGCTGCCCGGCGCGTATCCGGAAAAGGCGTGCCGCACACCATGGCGCGCTTTGGCAAGGTCCGGGGGCCGACCATCGCAAGCCCCCGGATGAATGCACACGGTTCAGGCATGCACGGGAGCCGGTGCGCGGACCCGGCCTCCCGGCCATGGCGCGCGCATGCGAAAGCCGAATGCCCCGACCCCGCACCAGCGTGATCGACGCTTCCTCCTCACCCCGTTTTCCCGGTCGCCCTGTCCTTGAACTCCTCGCGCAGCTTGTATTTGAGCACCTTGCCGGAAACGTTGCGCGGAAGCGCGGGCACGCTTTCCATGAGACGGGGAATCTTGTAGTCGGCGATGCGTTTTTTCAGGAAATCCTTCAGCTCGTCCAGCGTCATGGTTTCATTGGGCTTCACGACGACCACGGCCATCACTGTTTCGCCCCAGCTGGGATGCGGAACGCCTATGATGACGGCCTCCTGGACCTTGGGGTGCTCGTAAATCGCGTCCTCGACCTCCTTGCTGTAGACGTTTTCCCCGCCCGTGATGATCATGTCCTTTTTACGGTCCACCAGCGTGATGTAGCCTTCCTCGTCCATCGTCGCGAGGTCGCCCGAATGGACGTATCCGTCCTTAATAGCTTCGCGCGTCGCCTCGGGGTTCTTGTAATATCCCTTCATGATGGTTTCCCCCTTAACGGCAAGCTCTCCCACCACGCCGGGCTGCGTGATCGTCTTGCCGTTGACGTCCACGAGGCGCGACTCCATGTTCACCACGTACTTGCCCCCGGCGCCGGCCTTGCGCACCTGGTCCGCGGGAAGAAGCGCGATCCCGCCGGGACCGGCCTCGGTGAAGCCGCACAGGCAGAAGAAGTTCGTCGACTTGAACTTGGCCATCATCGCCTTGACCGCCTCGGCGGCCATGGGGGCGGCGCCGTAGCCGTAGTAGCGCACGCTGGAAAGGTCGTACTTGTCGAAGTCGGGCACCATCATCATGAAGGTGTACATCACCGGCGCGCCGAAGAACTGGGTGATGCGCTCCTTCTGGAGAAGCGACAGCACCAGGTCGGGCACGAAGTCGCGCACGATCACGTGCGTCGCCCCCACGTAGGTGCCTGGATTGAGATAGAGGTTGAGCTCCGCTGAATGAAACAGGGGCGCTGAGTGGAGTATGCGGTCGAAGGGATGCATTTGGACAAGCACGGCGACCGATGTCATAAGAATCATCTGGTTATGATGCGTTAGCACCGCGCCCTTGGGCTTGCCCGTCGTGCCGGAGGTGTAAATGATTTCGCTTTCGTCGAACTCGTCCACGACGACGCCGGGCTCGTCGGTCTTTCCCGATGCCATGACGTCCCTGAGCGGCGTAAAGTCCGGAAACGATCCCGGGCCCGCCGAGTAGAACCCCCGGACCTTCGTGAGCCGGGGCTTCATCTCCCTCACCGCTGGCTCGAAAATATCGTCAAAAATAACCGCCGACGCATCGCTGTTGTCGAAGATGTACTCCGCCTCGGGCGGGGCTATGCGGAAATTGACCGGGACCGCAACCGCGCCCGTTTTCGCGATCCCGTAAAACGCGAACACGAAGTTGTCGGTGTTGAACATCCACATCGCGACCTTGTCGCCCTTCTTGACCCCCTGTGCGATGAGGGCGTGTGCGACGGTGTTTACTCTCTCGTTTACTTCCTTCCAGGTGTAGCGGTTTCCCTCGAATATGACGCCTTCCTTCCCGGGAACCGTGCGCGCGTTCCTGGCGACCAGACCGCCCAGATCCATAACTGACCTCCTGAATTAGTGGTGTGTGTCGGGATGATTTCATCGCAGGGAGAAGCGGACAGGATGCCTCCGGGGAGATGGGTGAATGAAAAGGTGGGCAGGAGGATGAAATCTCTTTATGTTAGAATATGTCATAACTGTTGTATGTCAAACATTTTTTCGCACCAGCCTGCATTTCAGTGCGGATGCCGGTTTTTCACGGGAAGAAGCGGAACGCCTCGGGTTACGTCCCATAGGCACAACGATTCTATATTCGATCATCTGATGCTTGACATGCATCATCATTTGTGCAATATATACTGTATAAAAACCAAGCGGGGGTGGGGTACAATGGCCTATTACAAAAAGATAAAGGGCAGGAATTACGACGGGGATCTCCTGAAGATCGCGGACTCGGCGGTCAAGGGGAAGGGCGACGGAAGGATATCGCTTACGGACGCCAGGAAAATACTTAAAACGGTGAAGGACGGCGAAGACTACACGGATGTGGAAAAATCCACCATGCAGTACATCCGCGACAATTACAAGTTCACCGCCGAGGCAAATGACTGGTTCCGCACGGAGATAAGGAAATGGGCCGCAAGGAAAGGGGGCACGGGCAAGAAAAAGCCGGCGGGCGCGAAGGCGCACACGGGAAAGGCGGCGGGTAAATCGTCCCCTGCCGTAGAGGAAGCCTTGCACGTCCACGCCCTGCGGCCAACCGCGGTAAAACCGGAGACCAGGGAGGAGTCCGGCTGGGGCAGGAAGCTTTTCCTCGCGTTTGCCGCCATCGCGATTTTCGTCCTGGCGATCTTTATCATCCGACCTCTCAAGGATTTCTTTTTTAATCCAAAGGCGAAGGTCGTAAAGCCTGATGAGACCAAAAAGGCCGGGCAGATGAAGGAGCAGGAGGCGGTGAAAGAGCCAATGGCGGTCAAGGCGCCCGAACAGGCCGCGCCCCGCGAGGAAAAGAAGGTCCCTGAACCGGCGAAGGAGCCTGCCGTCCCGGAAAAGAACGTGTACGTAGTGCGCGAAAAAGACAACCTCATCAAGATCGCCGAGGACCTCACCGGGGATTACCGCAACTGGGAAAAGATATACGAGGCCAACCGGGACATCATTCAGGGCCCGGCGATGATCTTCGTAGGGCAAAAGCTGAAGCTCCCCGAGGGGATGAACAGGAAATAGCCTGCACGTAGAGGATGATACGGAGCGCCATGGCCCGTACACGAGGAAACGAGTACGGGCCTTGTCGTATGGATAACCGGATAGATTCCGCCTGCCCGCTTGCGCTGCGTACGGCGTGCAGGAAGCCCGGCGTCCCCTGAGGGACGCGTGTGCTCCCCGGGAACCCGGGAAGTCGGTGCGCCAAAATAATCCTCCTTCCGCCAATTAGAGTTGAAAAAATTCCGCTCTCCCTCACACAATGAATCCTGAGCAAATACGGGAAGGGATGAGTGCGCCATGCCAGCGTCGATGAAGAATGACTGCACCAGCATAACCGAAATCTTCAAGAAAACCGCCATCTTCTCGGCGCTGCCGGACGCCGACCTCGCGATCCTCGCCAACCACAGCGGATGCTACGGGTACCGCAAGGGCGAGCTGGTCTTTGAAAAGGGGAGCAGCAGCAGGAACCTGTTCATCATAGAAAGCGGCGAGGTCGCCATCGTGAGCAGGCTGGATTCTTCCTCCCGCGACGGCGACCAGGGCGGCGGCCGTGAGATCGCACGGTTCATAGCGGGCGAAATATTCGGCGAGTTCGAGTTCTTCGAGGGCGACACGCGCACCGCCTTCGCCGTGGCGGGCGAGGACAGCACCCTGCTCACCTTCCCGGGCGAGGGAGTGGACCTGGAGCACCTTTTTGACGAGTACGCCCACATCTTCGCGAAGGTCTACCACAGGCTCATTTCCGTAAACGCAGGGCGGCAGCGCCTCACGCACAGGCTCATAAGCGAGAAGACCGGCTGGATCGAGGAGCTCAAGAAGCAGATGTTCTTCGACAAGCTCACCGGGGTCTACAACCGCACCTACCTCGAGGACGAGCTCGCGCGCAATTTCGCGCACCTGGGACAGGTCTGGAGCCTCCTCGTCATCAAGCCGGACAATTTCAAGCTCATCAACGATACCTTCGGGCACGAGGCGGGAGACAGCGCGCTCCAGGCCATTTCCTCGAAGCTTCAGTCTCTCCTGCGCGGACATGACTTCGCCGTGCGCTACCGCGGCAACGAGTTCATCGTGGTGTTCCCCGCCACGTCCATCGACGAGGCGTCCACGCTCGCCGCGTCCTATCT
>Ga0129297_10001806_pt1 | contig 10939 bp, 9 predicted proteins | sample I18A1metaG_FD_94708 | JGI IMG/M metagenome (GOLD analysis project Ga0129297, IMG submission 94708) | Lake sediment bacterial and archeal communities from Gulf of Boni, Indonesia to study Microbial Dark Matter (Phase II) - ​I18A1 metaG | ecosystem: Environmental > Aquatic > Freshwater > Lake >... | reverse complement strand
GCCTCTGCGCCAACGAGAACTTTATCGACATCCCTCATAAAATGGGCAATCGCCGAGTCAATTATCAGCGTTGTTTGAATGTCTTCTGCGGCCAGTTCTCGGGCTACGTCGCGGCCTTCCAGTTCCGGCCGCGTTTCAGTTACGATCACGCTAAGCCGCTTTCCCTGCCTATGAGCCTTCTTCAGAATTGCGAGAACAGAGCTGCTGTAACTATGGGTCATGATGACGTCTCCATCTTTGAGACGCCTAGCACCTATCTCAGCAATCTTCTCGACCGAGTCGTCCAAAGCACGCTCAAAGGCCTGTGAGACTTTCGAAAGAACCTGCTTGAGTTCCTCCACGCCAGCTCCCCGGTCTGCCGCAGCCTGAACCTCGGACGCGACCTGGCGGAGCCCATTGGCCAGTGGTATGGATGCCGCACGAATGGTCGCAATGTGCATGCTGTTCTCCCGGAGCTCTTCCAAGAACTGGCTTGGTGAGGATGTCTTGGCTCTTTGGAGCGCGGAGCGAAGTGCGCTCAGCGCTGCATGAGTGACAATGGTTCCCCCTCTCATTTGGCGGATGCGAACATCCTCCACGACCTGGCGGACTTCCTCATGAATCATCTCAGGTGCATTCCGAATAACAGTTCTTCGTACGCGGATTAAAGTTGAGGTTGCCTTCACCCTTCTATAGAAAGTTCCAGCGATAATCAAAAGAGCCTAGTGCTCTTTGTATGAACCTAGGAAGGGAAACACGCGTGCTGAAGCGAATCACTATCGTCTTGGCGCATTGGTGTCCTCACTGCGTCCCGCTGTCGCTGGAGAAAAGCCGTCAAATGGCGAACGCCCTTAGAGTCGAGCTACCAGTTTTGGACATTGATCAACCTGAGCAGGAAAAAATTTCAGATGAACTCGTCAAGAACAGCGGCGATTTTGCAGTAGACTATCTGATACCTCAAGTCTTTCTGGAGTATGAGAGCGGACAGACTGCCCACGTTTTCACGGGCTTCTCCGAAGGAGTACACATAACAGCAGCTAGATGGGAGGATTTCCTGACGAGCGACTTTTACCGTTCTCTGGGCGGATAGTCGTGCCTCCAGCCGAGGGCAATTCCATCAAGCTCAGACTCGCTGTCCTGTCTTGCATTTAGGACACAGCTTGTCCTGGGCATCTTTGTCGTGCATGAAGATGCTTAGGCACCCGTTTTGCGAGCTGGTTCCGACGCACAGCGAGACAGCTACCTGTTTCTGTTGCTCAGTCTTGGGATAGCGTGTCCAGTAGACTTCCATGATCGACGCACTCTTTCCGAGTCTTTCCTCGAGTACCTTTCGTGCTCTTGGTCCGAGTTCCCATCCGTGACGTGTTGCTACTCGTATATCCACTGGGCTGACAGTGTCGTTCCCGACTTGGTTGACCAGAAATTGCCTGAACCATCCTACGTTCGGTCTCGGAGCGAAATAGACCACTTGAGATACGAAGGCGTCTGGGCAGACATAGGCCCCAACAAGGGATTCCTGATCTCGCGAGATTACCCGCATTGACGTGGGATTCTGACAGTGACGATAACACTTCCCAGTGAAAGTCAGGTAGTTCTCAACGAACTCGAGGAACCAGCCCATGTACCTCACCCATGTCGGCCTTGGCTCGTTCTCCATGGGAAGTTTAAAACGTTCCACCTCGAACGTTGAGCGGACTTGGCTTGCGAGGTCGGAAAATCATTGGCCTATCCCTGATCATCTCAGGGATTCTGGCGATCATCGCTTCAGTCGCATTGTTCTCAGCAGGCTCTTCTAGTCTCGTGAGCCCTGTCGTGCTTGTAGTTCTCGGCCTTATCCTGCTCGCCCTAGGGCTGATACTTCTGATCACTTATGTCTTCGAAACGTGGCTAAGCCGTGGGCAGACTGCGTTGGTGGATGGACTCCAAGCCGGATGACTGCCGAGCTGAATCAGATGATGTCGGAAACGAAACTTCTGGAAGTAGCGGTTCATGCCGCCGGAGATGCCGGCAAGATCCTGCGGAGGCTCTTCGGCAACCCTAGGCTGGCGATTCGCAAGAAGAATGACTATGCTGGCAGCCTCGTCACCAGAGCCGACGAAGAGTCCGAAAAAGCAATTCTGGCCCGGATAAGACGGAACAAGGTCGCCTGCACCGTTGTCTCTGAAGAAGCGGGAATGGTCAGACTGGGCTCGAGAGAGGTTGTGTGGGCCGTGGATCCGCTAGACGGGACTCTGAACTATGTGAAACGTATTCCACATTTCGCGGTTTCCATCGGCATATTACGAGAAAGGAAAACTATTGCCGGAGTCATCTACAATCCGATGCTAGACGAGATGTTCACCGCGATCCGCGGGCACGGCGCCCACCTGGACGGTAAACGAATACGGGTGTCCAGGGCTCAACATCTCCGAGATTCCTCACTTATCTTCGAGTGGTGGGTGCCCGAACCCTCGATACCGAGTCCTCTGCAATTTGAGGAAAGACTGTGCTGCTTCACACGAAGGATCAGGTCGCCGGGGAGCGTTGCACTCAACCTTTGTTCTGTTGCGGCAGGCAGGTTCGACGGACTTGTGACTGTTTTTCGCAAAGCTCCAGTGTTCGAAACTGCCAGCGGCTCCTTAATTACCCAGGAAGCAGGAGGCATCGTGACAAACTCTCTAGGAGAAAGCTGGGAGAACTTCTCTCGGTCATTACTGGCCGGCGGATCAGTAATACACACCCGGCTGCTCTCGCTCGTCGCGTCTGCAAGAGCCAAGAGAAAGACTCAACGAAACTAACTACAGGCCTTCTCGACCCAGCTGCTGAATCAGTTCTCTCTGCTGAGGCGTCAACCTGCCAGGTGTCCTCACCTGAACGAACACCAGCTCGTCGCCTCGTTCATGGTTCCGTAGGGCAGGCATGCCCTTCTTTCTGAGCCTGAAGAGTGCCCCGCTCTGTGTCCCAGGTGGTATCATGATCTTGGCGGGGCCATCGAGAGTTGGCACTTCCACTTCGCCGCCAAGGGCGACTCGTGAGAAGGACACTTCGACGCGGCAGGTGAGGTCGTTCCCTTCTCTCTTGAAAATCTCGTGCGGCCTGACATGGACGACAACATAGAGATCCCCTCTGCGGCCCTCACCGTTCGGCGTGTCACCTTCTCCTCGGAGTACGAGTTGCGAGCCGGTGTCAACGCCCGGAGGCATCTTCAGGTCGATGCGCCTGCGCCGTTCGACTATTCCACTTCCATGGCAGGCTGGGCAAGGCTTCTCGATAATCACTCCTCGCCCACGGCATTTGCCGCAGGGTTCGATGCGGGCGAAGCGCATGAAGCCTGAAACCTGCACATGCTGAATTTGGCCCGTCCCTCCGCACTCGGGGCATTTCTTAGGTGACGTCCCCGGCTTGGCGCCAGACCCGTTGCACTCGGCACAGCGTTCGCGCCTTGGAACCTCGATTTCAGTAGTCAGGCCGTTGTAGGCTTGCTCGAGCGAGATCTCGAGATCATACCGAATATCCTGGCCTCTCGGGGCCCCCCGGGCGCGTCGACCTCCGAAGAACGTGTCGAAGATTGATTCGAATCCACCGAAGCCGAAGCCTAAGTCACGTAGTATCTGGTCGAAGTCGACTCCGCGAAATATGTCCTCGGCCGAGTACCGGGCGTCTATGCCTGCGTGCCCGAAGCTATCGTACTGAGTCCGCTTCTCGTCGTCCGACAGAATGGCGTAGGCTTCTGAAATTTCCTTGAACTTTTCTTCGGCGTCGGGTGACTTGTTGCGGTCAGGGTGGTACTTCAGAGCAAGCTTTCGGTACGCGTTCTTGATTTCATCCTTGTCAGCGTTCCTTGGGACGCCTAGCACGTCATAGTAGTCGCGTTTTTCCAAGAACGATCTGCCGCAGTGTCGAGCCTACTTCTTATCGTCAACGACCTTGTAGTCCACATCAACAGCTTGATCCTTCGAACTGGCCTTGTCACCCTGCGAAGTTGATGCCGACGGTCCACCAGCGGCTGCCTGTTGCTGGGAGACTTTCTGATACGCTGCTGCGCCGATTTCCTGCATGACCTTCTGAAGTGCCTCAAGCTTTTGCTTGATAAGACTCACATCCTGGCCAGCCAAGGCCTCCCTTAGCTCAGAAACACACTTCGTCAGACGGTCACTCTGGTCCGAAGAGATCTTGCCGGCAAGATCCGTTTTCAGCCTTTCAGCGGTATAGATCATATTGTCGGCATTGTTGCGTAGCTCAGCTTCTTCCTTGCGTTTCTGGTCCTGTGCCGCGAACTGATCCGCCTCTTTGACCATGCGATCAATTTCATCCTTGGAGAGTTTCTTCGAGGCAGTGATAGTGATCTTCTGCTCCTTGCTCGTAGCCAAGTCCTTTGCTGCAGCATTGAGAATCCCGTTCGCGTCTATATCGAAAGTAACTTCAATCTGGGGCACTCCGCGCGGGGCTGGCGGGATCCCGGTCAAGTTGAACATGCCTAATGAAACATTGTCGGCGGCCATAGGTCTCTCACCCTGAAGTACGTGGACAGTTACAGTTGTCTGGAAATCGGCGGCAGTAGAGAAGATCTGGCTTCGCCTCGTTGGGATGGTGGTATTCCTTTCGATTATCCTTGTAGATACGCCGCCCAATGTTTCAACTCCGAGAGATAGAGGGGTGACATCTAGGAGCAGCAGGTCGCGCACCTCACCTGCTATCACCCCCGCCTGTATGGCTGCACCCATAGCAACGCACTCCATGGGGTCAACGCCTCTCTCAGGCTCTTTGCCCATGTAATCTTCAACGAATTTCAGGACGATTGGCATCCGGGTGGGTCCCCCGACAAGAATGATTCTGTCGATATCCTTCGGCATGAGCTTCGCGTCTGCAAGCGCCCGATCCATGGGGCCCCTACAACGGTCAATGGTGGGCCGGACGAGTTCCTCTAGTTTGGCACGGGTCATCGTCATAGTAAGGTGCTTGGGTCCGGAAGCGTCGGCTGTGATGAAAGGCAGGTTGATGTCTGTGGTGAGAACTGTGGAGAGTTCGATCTTCGCCTTCTCGGCTGCTTCACGAATTCTCTGCGCGGCCATCTTGTCGTTTCGCAGGTCAATCCCGTTGGCCAATTTGAATTCCTGAGCTATGTGGTCGACCAAGGCGTTGTCCATATCGGTTCCGCCAAGCTGGGTGTCTCCGCTTGTCGACAGAACCTCAAACACAGGCGGTTCCTTCGGGTCAGGCCTTCCAACCTCCATTATCGTGACATCGAGTGTCCCACCACCCAAGTCGAAGACCATTATCTTCAGTTCCTTCTCAGCGCGATCAAGGCCATACGCAAGCGACGCGGCAGTGGGCTCATTGATGATTCTGACAACTTCTAGGCCCGCTATGGTCCCTGCGTCCTTGGTTGCTTGTCGCTGGTTATCGTTGAAGTAGGCAGGAACACTGATGATCGCTTTCTCTACTTTGTCGCCCAGGAATGCTTCGGAATCACGTTTGATTTTCTGAAGCAGAAAAGCGGAAATTTGCTGCGGGGTATACTCTTTCCCGAAGATGTTGACCTTGTAGTCAGTGCCCATCTTACGCTTGATGGCAAACACAGTCCCCTCAGGGTTTGAGACAGCCTGGCGCCTAGCCGGCTCTCCAACTAAGAGCTGGCCTTCTTTGGTGAACGCAACGACTGACGGGAAGGCTTTGCCGCCGAGAGTTGTGCCCTCAGCACTCGGGATTATGGTGGGGCGACCAGCTATTACAGCCGCGGCCGCGGAGTTGCTTGTCCCCAGGTCGATTCCTATTATCTTTGGCAATGGCCAACCTATCCAGCTGTTACCAGAGGTAATCATTGAGATGGAAAGATTGGTTCAAAAACATTATGGGGGTGGTTTTGTTGAGGACAATTACGGAGTGAACCAAGAACTCCCAAGGCCATTAGAAACCTTGCAGTCTAGTCTTCTCTGCCTTTCTCGTCTAGTGCGGTTTTCCTCCTGCTGACGACGACCAAGCTGGGCCGAATGACCTTGCCATTAAGCTGGTAACCTTTGCGTACCTCCTCCACGACTATATTTTCTCGCGTCTCGTCCGTTTCTAAGAAACCGACGGCTTCGTGATTATTCGGATCAAATGTCTCACCAACCGCAGGAATCTCCTTCAAGCCTTCAGTGCCCAAAGCATCTATGAACTGTTTGAGAAGCACGTTCAGCCCTACGGCAATCTCCTCACGAGGCAACTCGTTGGCTGATCGAGCTGCCTTTTCGGCCTGCCCCAATGAGTCCAGAATCGGAAGGAGCTTCAGGATCAGATTCTCGGAAGCTTGCTTAGTAATCGATTCGATCTGGCGCTTCGTCATTTTCTGTAGGTTCTCCATGTCCGCCTGGAGCCGCCTGAGCCGGTCGAGGTACTCTGCCGCTTTTCTCTCCGTTTCTTCACGCTCCTTAACCAGCTCCTCCATCTGTCCCCTGAGTTGGTCAAAGAAATCCGGCGCAGCAGCTTCTTGCTTTGTCTTCGTTTCTTTCTTGCCCTCAGTTGACATATCGGACACGACAAGAGACCAATTGGCGTTGATGAGGACATCTGGAAGCATGTTATTTTTCTTGCGGCAGACGCTTTCTAGGGTTCTTGACTAGAATTGGAGACTAGTATTCGTCCCAGTGACTTTGGTTAGATTCTGTATGTGGGCTGTTCTGGCCCGAGGACCGTTTTATCTTTCAGTTTGTCAAATGCGTACTGTGGCACATATGTGCCAACCGAAAAAGTGGTCTCCTGGGTTCGCTTGAAGTATTGATGTGCTAACAGGGTTTCCGTCTTGTAGATGCCGTGCACGCCTTCGAACTGATTCACGGCGGTTTCAAGTATATGCTCGACCCGTTTGCTGTGCAAAATTGCGAGCAAGTCCCATTCTCCCGGAATTATGTGGCACTCAACAACATGATCAAGATTCTTGAGTTGAGAGAGAACACTTTGCAAGGATCCAGAGGCCCGCAGCAATGAGATCGCCAATGAATCGTTCTCACTAACTGTGTATTCTTTCGTGAAACCCTCGAACGGTATGTGAGTGCTCGTGGCCCTGATCCCTGGCATTGATCTGATCTGGGAAACAGACCTGTACAGGTCGGATCGGTCATAGTGACCCACGCGTACGACCAAATCATATCTGCCAATGAGCAGCGCACCCTCCTCGACTTGTGGGAGTTCTTTCAAAGCCTTCACAACATCGGCGATTTGCCCGCGCTCAATGACGGCCAAGATGTAGGAATATGTCTTCAAGAGCGAGGCCATAACAGCATCACCTGATCGCGAACCCTACTGCGCCGCTCCCCTCAATCGAGCAAAGGGAGCCAAGTCAACCCCTCTACTTAAATCAGTATAATGAAATCGCCAACCATACGATGGCGAGAAGACGAATGAAATGGGTGACTCGTGAAGGAGCAAAGGTTGACAGAATTGCTTGCCCATGGCTCATCAGCAAATTCATCGATACCAAGCCCGAATTTGTCTTCGTTCCCAGGGATAAGGTCCAAGAAGTTGCTGAGTCACAAAATGCAATCCCGTTTGATACGCCCGGCGTAGCGTTAACGCACTACGTGGAAAATGGCAGAGAGCATGTAAGCTTCGACGCTCTCATCAAGAAATACAATCTGACCGATCCGGCTCTGCTCGAACTGGCGAAAATAGTCAGGGGAGCCGACGCGGACATTCCTGACCCGCCCCCTGAATCGGCAGGGCTCGAGGCGATCGCATTAGGCTTTCGCGAACTTGCAAAAAACGACCACGAGAACATGAAGATGCAGTTTCCAACTTACGATGCACTTTACAGATATTGCGAACTCAAGCTGATTCGCTCGGCGCGATAAGCTAGCCCGGGACAGAATCTGCATTGAACCTTGGGACTATAATAAACAGAGACGGTCGACTCATTTTACTTGAGAAGTCAATTCGCACTATACCCTACGGTTTTCTCGGAGTTGTATTCGCTGTTTACATGAGCGAACTTGGGTTTGGTGCGTTCCTGATCGGTGCAGTCCTTACGCTAACCGTATTCACAAGTGCCTTGTACACATTCGTCATAAGCGTCGTGGCCGACCGATTTGGAAGAAGACGAACGCTTGTAATTTTCGCACTCATGGACTTCATAGCAGGTACGATTCTGTTCCTGTCGACCGAATGGTGGACCCCTGTCCTCGCAGGGATAATCGGAAATATGACAGTCGGTGCGGGTGAAGTTGGACCGTTCCTTTCACTCGAGCAGGCTATTCTCCCGAAGACCTCTGATTCGAGACATAGAACCTTGACGTTCAGCATCTACAACCTGATTGGCTATGCATCGGCGTCTTCTGGAGCCTTGCTGGCCGCCGTTCCACAGTACCTAGGGTCAGGACTCAGCGCGTATCGACCTCTCTTCTTGGCATACTTGGCCTCAGGATTGGCTGGAGCGGCTCTGTACTCATGCTTGTCCGAAAACATTGAAGTGAGGAACACTCAGTCAATCCCGAATCGTCGGATTCTATCAGCACGTTCCAAGCCGATTGTCTCAAAGCTGGCAGCCCTTTTCGCCGTAGATTCCTTCGGCGGCGGATTCATCGGTCAGAGCATCATGGCGTACTATTTCTACGAACGCTTTGGGTTACAGCTGGCATCACTTGGCGTCATATTCTTTCTCACGCAGGTCGTGACTGCGATTTCGTTTCTGTTGGCTGAAAGGATAGCGGCACGAATTGGCCTGCTGAACACCATGGTGTTTACACACATCCCATCAAACTTGTTTCTAACCGCGATACCCTTTGCACCCACAGCGGTCGGCGCGGTCGCGCTGCTTCTCTGCCGACATTCGGTCTCCCAGATGGACGTGCCTACGCGGCAGTCATACGTGATGGCCGTTATCGATGAATCCGACAGAACGGCCGCGGCCGGATTCACAAACCTATCTCGCAGCGTGTCACAGTCCTTCAGCCCGTCCTTGGCAGGTTATGCCATCGCCAATCTTTGGGTTGGGACGCCCTTCGTCGCTGCCGGGACCTTGAAGCTAGCATACGATTCCATTCTATACTTGGCCTTTCGCAAGACCAAGCCTCCCGAAGAGAAATACTCCTAGCGCGACGGACATTCCCCAGACCAACTTTCGAGATGCTCATATCTCTGTGTGCGCATATTCACTGATTTTCAGTATCTTCAGGAGGAGATAGAGCGTGGGCCGTGCTCATAGGGTGAGAAAGCCAAGATTACTGGTCGGGCCTGATCTGACCATTCGGCCCGAAGTTCATGTTCCCCAACCTGAGTTCGGCTTGCTGGAAAATCTCACGCCCTTCAGCGAAGGGTTCTTCCACCACCCACCGACCCTCAACCCTGAGGCGGCAAAGGCCGCCTACGAGCAGTCCGGGCTGAAACTTGCTTACTCGTCTCAGGCATTGAAAGCTGTTCGCGAGCACAGGACTGCAGAGTTCGAATACGACCAATGGGGATTTGTTTGGGTTAGGCCCACGAAGGCAGACTCCCTGAGGGACATCCTAGAAGACCGCACACTGAAGACCTACCTGACCTGGAGCCCCTACTACGACGCGTACAGGCTTCGCCAAGCCGGATCCTTGCTGTTCGCAAAGAAGGAATTTCAAAAGCAAGGAATTCGCGTAATTCTGAAAGGCGTCCCGGAGAGCGAAATACGAGGTCCCCGGCTTCGGGCACCTAGCTCAGTAAACGTACGACTCTATCCGTTCCAAAAGCAAGCCGTGCAATTCATTCTGGAGAACGACGGACGGGCTTGCCTGTTCGATGAGATGGGATTGGGCAAGACGATCACTGCAGCATCAGCAGTCCTTGAGCTAATTAGACGAAAGAAAGCCTCTAGGGTGCTGATAGTTGCCCCTAATGCTGTCCTGGAACAATGGCGCGCCGAGCTTGTGGAGAAATTCAATCTTTCTCCGACTGTTCTTACGTCGAAGAAGACTTTGAAGGAACGCGTTGCCATATACGATGACCCTCTGCTGGTAATGAATTATGAACTGCTGCGCACAGATGCAGAGGTCATAATCCAGAAGAATTTTGACACCCTAATTCTTGACGAAGTCACTCGGGTGAAGAACTGGGACACTCAGACCAGTGAAGCCGTCAAGAAGCTCATAGTGAGAAACATTGTCGCACTCACAGGAACACCGCTTGAGAATCATCTCGGCGAGCTGTACAACATTGTCAACATAGTGAAGCCTGGATTTTTCGGTCGGTACAGCGAGGATTTCCTATCCATGTACACCCTTAGGACTCATGGTTGGTCTAATTCTCGTCCCATCCTGAACCCAGATAACCTCCCTGAGCTTAGACGTGAGCTAAGACGGATATCCATTCGACGCACAAAATCGCAGGTACTCAGGCAACTCCCGACCCTGACAATGCAGTATGTCTACACTGAGCCGGCTAGAAACCAGAAGATCATCTATGACATGCTCCAAGAAAGCCTTGGCGAGACAATACTCGAGGAATACGCATTTACTGCCAGCAGAAGTGAAGGCCCGAATCCCTTCACAGCAAACCGGCTTAGGCTCTATACGCTGCTCCGCGAAGCCTGCGCAGACATCAGCATGATCGCCGGATACCTGCGAAGAAAAGAACGTGAAAACACACCCGAGGCCATTGCGCTTAGAGAATCGCAGATCTTCAAGAAGCTCATGCGGGCGATTGGCAAAGTCGAACCCGAAAACGCCAAACTCTCGGAGCTGAACGAGCTTGTGAGAGAGCTTACAGAGCAAGGGCATAAGCTAGTCGTGTTCTCACAATTCGTGCCAATTGTTAACCTAATTCAGGAAGACCTGTCAAACAGCGGCGTTCAAACGCTAGTCTACCATGGTCAGCTCTCAACCGATGAGCGAACATTACACCTGCGGCATTTCGCAGAATACCCCGACTACAGAGTCTTGGCGAGCACTGACGCAGGCCAGTTCGGATTGAACCTTCAGGTTGCTGATGTTGTCATCAACTATGACTTGCCTTGGAACCCTGCAAGGTTACAGCAACGGAT
>Ga0129297_10001803_pt1 | contig 10947 bp, 7 predicted proteins | sample I18A1metaG_FD_94708 | JGI IMG/M metagenome (GOLD analysis project Ga0129297, IMG submission 94708) | Lake sediment bacterial and archeal communities from Gulf of Boni, Indonesia to study Microbial Dark Matter (Phase II) - ​I18A1 metaG | ecosystem: Environmental > Aquatic > Freshwater > Lake >... | reverse complement strand
TCTAAATAAGTTTGGCACGGCAGCAAAGACATGTTCTCCTTTTTTGCCGTCCCAAACTGTTTCGTGTTCTTGAACTTGTTAACGATCGACTTAAAACCCACCCCGCACTGCGGGGCGTTCGGTGAATGACAGCCCCGTAAAAACTCAGACCGCGCCAGCTAAGCCTTCCAGATGGCGATGTCGCCCACGTTGATGTCTTTCTTTGTTACGTCTACCGGGCCGAACTTTTGGGACAGGTATCCGGGCTTTTCGATCAACAGCGTGTAGATACCGTCTTTGAGACCCTTCAGCCAGAAGTCGCCGTAGCTATCGCTCCGTACCTGTAACTTCTCGCCGGTCTCATTGTTCGTCGCCGTGACGGCGGCCCCTTCGGCGCACTTATCAGACTCTTGATCGAACAGCGCGCCTGCAATGAACTTCTTGGGCAGGCCGATGTAGTACACCCGCGGCTTCACGTGAGCCAGCGCCGGCTTAAGCGGCTCCGCCTTGGCGATGAGGTCTTTCAGATCCTCTTCTTCACCGAAGGTGAAGGCGCCGGTGGGGCAGGCATCGACGCAGCGGGGTTCTTTCCAGCCCTTGTCGAGCAGGTGCGCGCAGAACGTGCACTTCTGAGCGATATTGAGCGCGTCGTTGAAGTAGATGACGTTCTCGTACGGGCAGGCCGCGATGCACATCTTGTTGCCACGACACTTTTCGGTGTCGATGATGACAGCTCCATCCTCCCGCTTGTAGATGGCGTTGACATTACATGCCGCGATGCAGGGGGCTTCGTCGCAGTGCTGGCAGATGCTATGCTCGTAGGTAACCTTCACCTTCGGGACTTGGCCGCGGACGTTATCGTAAACCTTGTTCCAGAACTGGGCGGTGTCGGGCTGAGGCTTTGCGATGGGTGACCAGTCATTGGCCACATGCTCGTCCTTGCATGCCACCTGGCAGTTGTAGCAGCCGTTGCATATGTCGTAATTGATGATCAGGACCTTACCCATTTCATTCACCTCCCTTAATGCACGCCTCTAAGCCGGGCCCCGCACACGGGTGGAAGGGGCGCTCAAAGGCTTCTGGATGCTTGCGCTTGAGTGCTTCCATGTCGGTCTTCTCAACCTCTGCCAAAAAGCCGCTGACCGCATGGCCAACCGCATTCTTCGAGGTGGTGTTACGCGGCACGATCGTGTTGATGGCACCACCACGATCGATCTCGCCGGGCACGATCGGGTCCCACTTCGCGCCGTGATCGATATATATCACACCGGGCATGACACGCTCAGTGATGTATGCGGCTCCCAGCACTGTGCCACGGTCGTTGTAGATCGAAACGATGTCCCTTTGCTTGATGTCGCGCTTCTCGGCTTCCGTGGGATGCAGCCAGACCGGGTGGTACAGATATCCGTCGGGGCCCTTGATCTTGCAGGTCTCGATCTCGCGCAGCCAGGTGATGTCGTCGTGCTGCGAGTGTACACTCCACCGCGGATGGTTGGAACAGACGAGCATCGGATACTTCTTGGAACGCTCGGTGCCGATGGTCTCCTCGTGGCTGATGCCCTTGGGGACCCACTTGGGCACTGCGGGCCGTTCCAGATCGGTCGGGAAGTGCTTAGCCAGACCGGTGGACTCAAACTCGAGCTTGCCGGTCGGCGTCGTGAGCGGATACTTCTCCGGGTCCTTATAGAAGTTGTAAAAGCCGGCGGGCACATCCTCCCAATTGTCGGCTGTTGGGACCACGTAGTAGCCCTTCTCGTTGAGCTCCTCCCAACTGATGAGGTCGGCGCACCGAGAGGTCTCCCAGCCGTACTTGATGAGGTCCGGAATGGACTTGCCGCCGGTATATTCCTTGAGCAGGCCGAGGCGCTCGGCGATCATGCAGGCGATCTCGTAGTCGGTCTTCGACTCGGCCAGTGGCTCGATGCACTTGTGCTCCGGGAACAAAAGGTTGTACTGGCCGCTGAAGATGTCGCCGGCGATGTCGTCCTCTTCGAGTTTGGTGTTGACCGGCAGGATGATGTCGGCTAATAGGCAGTCGTTCTCCAGCCACGGGTGCTGGGCGAACATGAACTCGATGTCGGGATGGCGCATGGCCCGGACGTAGTCGTTGCCCGAGTTCCAGCAGGTGATCCACGATGGCGAGTCTGTCCAGACCATGTGGATCTTGGAGCAGCCGTCGGCAGGGTACTTGTAGTGCACGAACTGGTTGGTGCGATCGGCCGTCTCCGACTCACAACCCCACCAGTCGCACTCTCCCTCGAGGATGGCCTTAGGCACATACGTCTTCGGGATGAATGAGGGGTGGTTGGTGTCTTGCGGATGGCCGCCGGTGTAGGCGGCACGCAGGTAGGGCACACGTAGCGGCTTGGGCTGAGCGTACTGGTCCGGCTTGTCAAAAAGACCCCACTCGATCATTTTGGCCTGATTGACACCGGGCTTACCCAGGCCCTGCATGGCCAGGCAGATGTTCTGCAGACGGGCAGGCTCGGTGGCATAGGGGCCGCGGATACCGGGGCCGCCATTGCCGATGACTACAGTCGTGCGCTTGCTCGCCCATTCCTCGGCCAGTGCCTTGATCACACGGGTCAGCACGCCGGTAATGGGCGCGGCCCACTCGGGCGTCTTGGCCACACCGTCCTCTTCACCCATGACGTAGGCCTTGTACTTCTCGACGCCAACGGCGTGTGTCCTAAGGTATTCTTTGTCATAAGTGCCGTTCTTGAACCAGTGGTAGGTGATGGCGAGATACATCGCCGCGTCGGTGTTCGGCAGGATTGGGATCCACCTGTCGGCGTGTACAGCGGCGGCATAGTTAAGATCCGGGCACACGTAGATCTGCTTGATGCCGAGCTCGGTCCACCAGTAGCTCAGGCGGCTCGGAAGCTGCCCCTGCCAACCCCACGGGGTCGTTTCCTGATCGCAACCCCAGAAAAGGAGCAGCTCGGTGTTCTTAGAGATGTCGTAGAGCAGGTTGCTTTGTATCCCCTGGCCGACCGGTTCGCAGCCCCAGAAGTGCTTGCTTCCCCACCACCAGCCTTCCCAGCTGTCTGGCTGGCGGATCTGTAACGTGAACCCGCCCCACAGGCGCAGCAGTTTACGACCGGCACCGTGGCAGGCCTGCACCACCTTGTTCTCGCCGTGCTGGTCGCACTGGTACAGCAGTGCGCTGGGGCCGTATTTCTTCTTGATGCGGTTCATCTCTCCAACGATGATGTCAAGAGCCTGATCCCAGGAGATGCGCTTATACTTGCTGACGCCGCGGTTCTGCGGGTTGCGCTCGCCGTTTGGGTCGAAGTCGACACGCATCATGGGGTAGCGGATACGCGCCGGCGAATAGACGCGTTTCTTGTAGGCGATAGAGTACGGCGGAATCAGGGTCTTCATGTTGGGCTCGAAGGTCTTGCCCCGCACTTCCATCTTCCAGGGGTTCATATCCTTCTTAGGATCATACTTCCAGTCGTAGTGCATCGGTCGGATACGGATGATCTTCCCATCCTTGACGTCCACCATCGAGGCGTTGGAACCGTTCTCAGGGACACCGCAGAAGCTGATATCTCTTATCAGCGTCTTTTCTCCCCCATCTCGCTTCCCAGGTTTCTTCTTTTTCTCTGCCATTATTCTCCTCCGCTGCTTTTAAATTTCAGAAACATTACAACCGATGAATGCTACACTTGGATTGCCCGGCTCCACGTCAGCATCTTCGTCTATTCTATAGCATATTCATTTTATTTCTTACAAGCACAAAAACGAAAGGAACAGGTCTTTGCACTGACAGAATATAAGAAAGACGGTGTTCTCTGTCAAGCGAAAAAGAGTGAATGTTATAGACACCAGATTCTAATAGAATATTGCTCTTTCTAAGATTTTCATTCTCGCCCTATTCTCTCTATCTTATTCCTCCGCTCAATGACAAGACCCAAAAAAAGTTGCTAAAATAAGGGCTTGTGTTTTAAAAATAAGAGTCTAAATTTCGATCCAATTGCTGATAAAGGACCGCTCACTCAAATGACGATGATCGAGGTGCCAAGATGTCGATGCTGAAAACTTTTTGTTCCATCTGTAATCCTCATAGCCATTGCGGCATCAATGCCCAGGTTGAAAATGGGGAATTGGTTGCCGTGGAAGGGATGCCGGAGCATCCTGCCAATCAGGGGACGTTATGTGTCAAAGGGGCGGCGAGTCGCCAGTACGTTTATGCAAAGAATCGATTAAAATACCCCATGATCCAAAGGGGAAGACGGGGGAGCAAAAACTGGGAGCGGATCTCCTGGGAGGAGGCCTTCTCTGTGATTGCTTCCCGGGTGACTGAAATCCGGAATCAATACGGTTCGGAGTCCGTGATCTTCTATTCAGGATATCCAAAATGGTATCGGCCCTTTCTCCAGCGTCTTGCCATTGCTTTTGGTTCGCCCAACTTCTGCACCGAATCGAGTACTTGTAACTCCTCACCTACGGTGGCTGCGAAACTCACTTACGGTTACTTCGGCGCTCCCGATCTCCAGAGGACGCGCTGCCTTCTCACGTGGTCTTCAAACCCATTTTATACAAACCCTACCCTGGCCAGGCATCTCCTTGACCTTAAAGAGAAAGGGATGAAAATCATAGCAGTAGACCCCAGAGTTTCAGCTTTTGCAGAAAAGGCGGACATTCACCTTCAGTTGCGTCCAGGAACGGACGGGGCATTAGCACTGGGGATGATCAAAGTTTTGATCGAGGAAGGTCTCTACGATCGATCTTTCGTGGAGCAGTGGACTGTGGGTTTTGATGAATTGTCTAATTATGTGGAGGAGCTCTCATTGGAATGGGCTGAGGCGATGACCGGCGTTCCAATGGCAAAGATAGAGGAAGCAGCAAAGCTTTACGGGATCATCAAACCCGCATCATTAATGCCCAGTGCCTCTCCGACCACGCACCATATCAACGGCTTTCAGAACCACCGGGCCATCGTGCTCCTGCCAGGATTAACCGGTAATTTCGACATCCCTGGGGGGAACTATGTGGAGCCCCACACCTACATTCACAACTGGAGCGGTGCGCCCACTGACGAAGGGAAGATCCGTCTTCTCGATCGATTGAAAGATCTTCCTCCCCGGATTGGTGAGGATCGTTTTCCGATTTGGTGTCGCTATTATGACCCTGAAGGCCAGTCCATGATGATCCCTTTTCAGATCCGCTCTGGCAAACCTTATCCCCTCAAGGCTTTCATCGGCTTTGGTGCAAATTATCGGATGTGGCCGGGTTCCGATTCCTTCAAGGAGTCACTTTTGAGCCTTCATCTTCTTGTGAACACCGATATTTTCTTCACTGACACCTGCCAATTGATGGATCTGGTTCTCCCTGCAGCCACCTCCTTCGAACGGTCAGAATTGAAGCATTGGAATTCAAAATATCTCATGCTAACTTCTCCTGTCATCAACCCCGTAGGGGAGTCTCGTTCCGATTTCGATATCCTCTGCGGCATAGCAAAACATTTAGGCATGGGAGAACTTTTCTGGAATGGAGACTTGGATGCAGCAGTCGACGAACTCATGGCTCCTTCTGGTTATACGGCAGCAGAACTGAGGAAATATCCGGGAGGTCTCTTTGTTAAAAACCCGCTCAAGCCTGGCTATAAAAAATATGAGAAGACAGGCTTCCCTACCCCTTCAGGAAAAATGGAGATTACTTCATCCGTATTAAAGGATGCCGGTTTTGATGCGCTTCCAATTTTTAAAGCCCCTCAGTACTCTGATCCTGCTCTAAATTCTTCGTCTTATCCTTTGATTCTCAATACCGGGTCTCGACTTCCAATGTTCATTCATTCAGAAATGCATAACGTCCCATGGTGCCAGGAATTGAGGAAGGACCCTCTTCTCGATATGAATCCTTCAGATGCTTCAGGCCGTGGCATCGGTCAGGATGATTGGGTCTGGCTGGAGACGCCGAGAGCTAAGATCCGGGTTAAGGCAAATCTCACTGAGAGGGTCCTGCCAGGGGTCGTTCATATGTTCCATGGCTATCAGGAAGCAGATGTCAATCTTCTCATCGAACCCGACTACCTCGATCCGATCTCAGGATTTCCAGGATTCAAATCCATGGCCTGTCAGGTCGTGAAGATTAAATAAGAATTGGAGAAAGGTGATGCAAAAAGGATTCTATCTTGACCTAACCCGATGCACTTCTTGCTATGCCTGTGTGGTGGCGTGCAAGGCTCATCATTCGATCCATGAAGAGAATGTCTATTGGCGAAGGGTGATGACCCTGGAGACAGGCAGTTATCCCAACGTCCGATTGGCAAACTTCTCGATGTCCTGCATGCATTGCGGAACGCCGGCCTGCAGGGAGGTTTGTCCCACTAATGCGATTTGCAAACGGCCGGAAGATGGTCTGGTCATCGTGGATCCGAACCTCTGTATTGGATGCAAAATGTGTCTGGTGGCCTGCCCTTTTGGAGTCCCCCAATTCGGGAAGAATGGGAAGATGCAGAAGTGTAACTTCTGCCTTGAGCGATTGGAAGAAGGATTATCACCTGCCTGCATCAATGTCTGTCCTGCCCGGGCCCTTCACGCCGGGCCTCTGGAGGAACTCTCTGAATTAGCCGCTCGAAAGACGGCCAAGCACCTCATCCGGAGCACAGACCCTTCCTTTTTTATTTAACCCTTACGGATGAATCAGGCCCAAGAACGGAAGACGCTCACTCAATTCAAAGGCTCTCCGCCTAAAAGATGCGTCAACCAATCTTTTCTTTTGACCAAAAACTGTACGATCAAGGACAAGCGATCTGCTAACGAGGGGGCTTGTGAAGGCGGGCATCACTGCTTGACTTTATCTTTCAAAAGAAGATGGGACTCTTTATATAGGTCGTAGTCTTTGATTCTTTTCTGCAGATAGCTCTTTTCTGCCGCATTTTCGAAAAACCGGGCAGGAAAGGGATCTAATTCTCCTGCTTGGTTCTCTTCAAGAAGAGTTTTTTCAGCCTGTATCGTCCGGTATACCGCCGCCATCAGGGCTTGGGTATCGCCAATGGTCCCTGTTGCCGCCAGGACAAGTTCTCTGATATCGAAGCCCGAAATCAAAGCGAGTCGTGCTACAACCAGGGGGCACAATGAATTCATCTCAGCCAATATCCGGAGTTTTTCCAGACCCGATATCTTTTCAACGATTTTATTCTCCCCAAACCCTGAAGGGGTTGAGGAAAACGGTGGAGTGCCAGAGGTGAAACTCTGAAGATAATCCCATTCGCCCGGGAAAAGAGCGCGACCGAGTGCATACTCAACCGAGAAGCGGGGGTCCCGTACCGGAAGATCCATTCCGCAGAAATGAGGGACGAGTTCTAATCCCATCCCCAATGCCCTGGCTGCATCGAGACTCCCTTCCCGAAGAATCTCTCCTCCTGCTTTTCCATCGATGATCCTTTCGATTATTCTTAGAACGGCTTCTTCATTTCCCCACGGACATTCTGTCAGGCCTAACTCCCGAACCGACAGAATTCTTTTTTCATAACAATCCATGAGCCACGATACTATGGAACCGAGCGATGAGGGGTCAAGCCCCTGCATCTGGCAGATCCGGAGGATTTTCAGCGTCTTTTCCCAATCGAAGATTCCGATTCTCGGTCCGAGGCTCCAGGCACTCTCGAGATGGACTCCCCCAAAATAACTCCCATTCATCCGAGATATGCGGCCACAGTGGATCGGACAAGAAAAACACCCCTCGCATCCATAGAGATATTCTTTCAGATATTCAGCCTTCCATCTTTCTTCTAAGTCAACACGGCTGGATTCGGTATAATTCTTGATTCCAAGACCTCCACCATTCTGACCGAGAAAGAAGAAAGAGCCTGCTCCCTCGAGCCAAGCGGATTTTTGATCGCGGTGTATCCGCTCCCGCAAAACGAGACAGAGTTTAAGAAAACGATCGAATTCGCGAAGGGTGACAGGTTTATCTCCGTGGGTTGCAATGGCCTTTAGATTCTTGGATCCGAAAGTGCATCCTAATCCAATATGATCCGCTGTCCAGGAGAGTCCGTTGGTGACGTTGGCGAAGCGGACGAGCCTTTCACCCGCTGGCCCAATGGAGAGAATTTCAGTATTTCGGCCCTCTTCTTCTTGAATCCCAACCAAGGTTTCCTCTATGTTTTTCCCCCAGAGAGGCCTGCCATCTTTAAAACGAACTTTTTCCCCATCAATGGCGATGTAGATGGGCCTCTCGGACTTTCCCTGAATAATGAGTTGGTCGAAGCCGCTGAACTTCAGCTGGGGACCCCAATGGCCTGGCATACTGACCTGTGCATACCTTGGAGCATTTGAGACAGAGAAAGCAGCGATACTGGTCCAACCCGAGCAAGGGGCGAGGCTTCCCGATAGAGGCCCAACGCTCAAGGAGATCGGGTTTTCGGAAGAAGATGCCGCGGTTAACTTAGATATTTTTTCCAGGAAATAGTTTCCATTAAGCCCTCTTCCCCCTAAGTATAGTTCCAGATCATCAATAGGGATTTCCTCAGTCCAGGACCTCTGCAAGCTGAGGTCGATACACAATCTTCTTCCCCTCCAGCCTTTCATTTTATTGCAGGCCTCGTTATCATTTCAGTCTCAGAAGAGAGGCGATCTTTTGAGCAAATACCATTTTTTTCTCGATTGCGAATTTGTCATCGCAGTAAGAAAGGGCTCCCGCCGTGCAGACCTCAGTGCAAAGGGGTTTGCCATCGCAGAGGTCACAAGTGATGCTCCTTTTAGTGTCGGGGTGAATCACGGGTGCACCGTACGGGCATGCATAGATACAAGACTTACAGCCTACACACCAATTTGCATCGGTGATCACAGCTCCCGTTTTAGCGACGCGCTTGCGGGCGCCGGTGGGGCAGATCTTCATACAGGGGGGATCCTGACAATGCTGGCAGACGATGGGCATGCAAACGCAAATTTCCGGCCATTTCTTGATCTGAATTCGAGAGAACGCGGGACTGGAAACTCCCTCATGAGAGAGGCTACAGACCATTTCACATGACTGACACCCTGTGCAGAGATCGGGTAAAATAGAAATCGCATCCGTCATTCAAACCTCCCAATATTTCTGATTCTCTATAATGCGCAGACAAATCCACGAAAATAATATCACATGGGGCACGCTTATCACAAGGGTCTGACTAAAAAGTAGTTTTTCACGTCCCTTTCAATTAGAAATGTGAACAAAAAGGGAGAAATATTTGTGACCCTGCTTTTGCTCTTCAACCTTATAGGTCTGAGCTTTCTCTCCATCCTTTCTTTCCACTGGGCATGAAAAAGACAAGAGGAATAGTAAGTAAAAGCCCCAGACCAAAAGAGACGAAGGTAGTTCTAAAGCCATTGGCAGGGGTAGAACTCGAATGGAGGATAATTGTAATGACTGAAATTCCAAACGCTCCTCCAACGGATCTAAACATTCCTCGAAGCCCTGTAATGGTTGCCACTTTTTCAGGCATCAGTTCAATGCATGCGTTATTGGAGGCAGGTAAAGCAATCCCTGCACCAATTCCAGTAACCATTACCAGGACTGCGAGGATTTCAGCAACTCCTAAATGGATACCTATCGTTCGCAATAACTGAAACCCTTGATCACCAAGAAGGATTGTTGAAAGAGAGAGGATAATCAAACCCAATACCATCGGCCGTCGGTAACCCCATCGTTCAAGTAGAAAGCTGGTTATAGCTGAGGCGGCAATGACACCGAGAGAGCGAGGAGTTAGTATCATACCGCTGACCAGCGTGGATAAGTTATGCACTGAAGTGGCACAGAGCGGAATAAAGGCATAGACTCCGAGGACTCCGGCACCCATCATCATGTTATATAGGTTTGCTGCCAGAAAAGGCTTTGACCTCAATAAAGCCATATCTAAGACTGGGTTAGAATCCTTCTTCTCATGACGAAAAAATAGGTAAAAGAAAGAAAAACTGACGACCACAAAGATGACTGTAAGGAGAAGGGAGGAAACAGAGAAATTCTCAGCAGTGAGATTTAAGCCAAGCATAAGGAAGAGTATGGCTCCAAAGAAAAAAGAAGCTCCCACAAAGTCTATACGGGGCCGAGAAAGAACCTTCGAGCCTTTGAGTAAAATCATAATCAGGACTATCAGACCAATGCCGATAGGTAAATTGATATAGAAAATATATCGCCAGGAATATCGACTCACAATCCAGCCCCCTAAATTTGGACCAACAATACCTCCTATAGGAAAGATACTTGTAAATAGGCCAATGGCCCTCTCCCGATGCTCCGGAAATTGATCGCTCACAATGCCAGCGGCTGTTGGAAGAAAACTTGCCCCTCCGACGCCTTGAAGGAACCTAAATGCCACCAGACTGTAAATATTGGGTGCAAGGCCACAGGCAAGGGAACTACCCGTAAAAAGGAGGAGAGAAATCAGGTAGACCTTTTTGCGCCCAAAGTTATCGCTCAGGTTGCCCATCAAGGGCATCACGCTCGTAATGGCAACCAGATAAATGGAAATAGTCCATGCAGCCCAGAGGACATTGGTGTCGAAGTCTTTTAAAAAATTGGGGAAGGCCACGGCCACCGCTGTACTACTATCAATGGTGTACATCAGGAGGCCCAACCCAACAGAGGCAAAAATCAGGTAACGACGCATTTTATGAACAGCTCTCAATCGTTAGATCCTGAACTTGCTTCAGGACCTGATTCGGGATGACAAAACGCTAGAGCCAAACCCCGCTGTCATGCTGATTACCTCTCAACTCCCGTCGCCGTTGTTTTAATATCGGATCAATTCGTAAGAATTTCATCGCTCCTCCTCACTCCCTCTATAATAACCCCACCCGGCCTCCCCTTACACTAAGGGGAGGTGTGGAGGGGTTAAGAGGGAGAGGTTACCTACACGAAAACCAGAAGGGCCTAAATTCTTTTATCTTCCATTCTGAGAATTTCCTTCTCGCATTTGCATGGCCGCGCCCCCTCACCCCATCCCTCTCCCCCTAAATGTACTCGTTACAATCC
>Ga0129297_10001801_pt1 | contig 10951 bp, 8 predicted proteins | sample I18A1metaG_FD_94708 | JGI IMG/M metagenome (GOLD analysis project Ga0129297, IMG submission 94708) | Lake sediment bacterial and archeal communities from Gulf of Boni, Indonesia to study Microbial Dark Matter (Phase II) - ​I18A1 metaG | ecosystem: Environmental > Aquatic > Freshwater > Lake >... | reverse complement strand
TAGGAAGCGCGAGAAAAGTCTTTTTATCTAAAAGCCTAATCCTGTAAATGATAAGTTTGAAACTGGGAGCGTCAACCCTAGCTTTTACAGCTGAACCGATCCCAGCAGCGGTTCAAAAAATCGCCAATCTCGGATTCGCACACATAGAGGTATTGTGGAGACACGACGACCCTCATGTTGATCACTACAAGGCACAGTTGGTGGAGTTGAAGAAAACTCATGGTTTCGAGTTGTCAGTCCACTGCTCAGCTGAGCTAGATTTGGCTAACCTGAATTCAAAGCAAACAGCTGACTCCGTTCGAAAAACAGAGGCTTGTCTTGCATTCGCAGCTGCAGTTGGCGCAGGAACTGTAACCATCCACCTAGGCAAGCTATCGCCGCACGGGTGGGAAGTTGACACAGAGTCCATCGCGAGGAAAATATGCGTAGAGTCTGTTGAAGCATGCGCCCAAAAAGCGAAGAAATTCAACCTTATCATAGCAGTTGAAAACATGCCGAGAGTTCCAAACATTCTTGGCCAAACTCTCCGACACCTCATGAGAATTTTGGACGAAGTGAAATCAGATAATTTGGGCATAACCCTCGACATCGGCCACGCGTTTACAGTAGACCATGACTTAAAATTTATTGAAACAATGGGAGACCGTATCGTCCACGTTCATCTTCACGACAATGATGGAGCAGAAGATCAACATCTCGCACTTGGGAAGGGAGCTCTGGACTTCCGCTCAGCTGTTCAGAGGCTGGCTAGAATTGACTATGAAGGTCCTTTAGTTTTGGAAATGCGAAACATAGAAGATGTGATTACTAGTAGAAACTTGGTCAGGGAGTTGCTGGAACCCTAGGCCAATTACCTTTTTCCCAAGCGTATAAGCTGGTAGTTTGCCTCTCAAAGCTTGAAGTTGAGCTCCGCCTACGAAGCCGTATCGCGCAGTCCCATTAAGAATCCGTAGGCCAGTAGGTATGCAACTTTGTCTTTGACCGACCTTGGGAATATCCTCAGTTCGCCAATGTGTTGTTCTCGCAGGACTTTCACAATAGATTCCTCAGTCCTATTTTCTCTCTGCAGTTCTTGGACAAAGTCCCTCCACTTCACGGAGACCTCCAATGCTCTCCTCAGGGTTTCCTTTGCTTCTTCTCCTAGAATGGCTCCGAAATGGGTAAAACATAGGATACGTATGTCGTAGGTTAGCATCTTTTCGATTGAGGAAACGTATTCATGGTATCTGAAGCTTGGTGGGAAGGAGGCTGGAGTGACTATTTTCGAAGGATACTCAAAGGACCCTGCAGAGTCTCCGCAGAACATGAGTCTGCTATTCCTCTCATAGAATGAAAGGTGGTCAGAGGTATGACCTGGCGAAGAAATAATTTCAAGCTCAAGACCACGGCCTAGATCAATCACGTCGCCGTTCTTAACAACACTATATTTTCTATCATCTTCTAATGGCAACATTGGGTCCGCATAGGACTCGAATGCCTCTATTGCTCCCGCATTGATTTTGGAGGGATCTACTAGGTACTTGACAAGGTATTCATGTCCTGCGATCGAAGCTTTTGGAAAAAGCCTAAGCAGCGGCACTGCGCCTCCGGCGTGATCAAAATGTCTGTGACTTGGCATGACGTAATGAATACGCGAGGGCGCTATCCCTAACTCCGCCAAGGTGGAGACGACTCTCTTTGAAGTGCTGGCAGTTCCCGAGTCAAGAAGAACGCCCTTGTCTCCCTCTATGGCAACAATGGAGATGGCGTTACGCAAACCGAATCCCCCAGTATCGATCAGATAGATGTTTTCGAATAGGCGAGAAGTATTCACAACCATTCCACCTGTCACAGAAGCCACCTAATTTGCCCGCTATCAACTACTGCAGCAGCTGTTGAAAATTTGGATTGATTGATAGACATGATCACAAAGAGAAATTCTTTTCGATTGTGATATGAGTTTCCCGAGTCCAAGAAATTCAACTAGGTAGGTTCATGTCCCTGCGGGCCGCCAAAATTTGAGCCAATATTATCTGCAGGAGAGACTCCTTCAACATTCGTTTCCTGATCTGTTCGTGGCTGTGAATTCTCCATTATCCAAAGACGGAGATAGTGTTGAAGATAAATCGTCTGGTGCTAGAGAAGCTCTACGAACTCTTCTACGGTCAAGCCAGCTTGTCTAATTATGGCTCTTAGAGTACCTTTAGCCAGTTCTCTATGTTTTGGCACTGTGAGCCTTCGATGCGGAGGCTCTTTTTGTCTTAGAATCATGTGACTGCCAGTCTGATGATCCACCTCGTATCCAACCTTTACCAGAGCTTTAACAATTTCTATGCCTGAAACTACTGGCAGCTTAGGCACTGACTTCAACCATCTCTTCTTCTATGGGAGGAGGAATCGGTTCATTATGTTTCTTTAAGCTTGTTAAGTAGCCAAGAATAGCGTCCCTAATATTAGCCAAAGCTTCTTCCCTAGTTTTACCCTGAGATATACAGCCAGGTAAAGAAGGACATTGCACTACATAACTTCCATTTTCGTCTTGTTCGATGATTATTCTAAACTTCATACTTAGCCACTGTCCACGTTTTCAGATCTTCTTTTTTCTTTCTAATTACCCACGTACTATTTTTGCAGTTCATCGATATGAATTAGATTTTGATACATAAAATGTTTTGTTTAATTCGCAAAGAATCCGCATTATTCAACATATCGCCCTCGATTGCACTGTTATAGGCTAATCCACTCAGCAGGATAGGATTCCTGTATAGTCACATCAATCCCTTGCAAACGAGTGTCTCAGTTAAACCATCTCGACTTTGGTTACCTAGTTCAAGGAATCGATCCGAAAAGGATAATCAGACAATCCGAGACAGTTATCTTCTTGATCTCTTCGACTATAAGCCTCAATGAACGTGGTGTCCAACGCATGAACCTTATCATCCAATACACCCATCTGGTCAAGCTGCTTCATAAGGCACTCAATGATGTGTCATAGTCCTCGTACTTGTCCTTCGTAATCTCGGCTCCGACATCTACTACAACTTCACCAGGTTTTTCGACCTAACTTAAATATCACGATAGTTATAAAATCCACAGAGAAGCGCTAACGCTTATATCGATTCTGGAACTTTAACTGTCTGAAGAATTTGGGTCAGTTGTGTCTAAAATGTCCGAGTCTACGCTTGAAGTGCCAAAAGCATCTGAAGAACCGATTAAAGTCAGTGACTTGGAGCCGAAATTCGTCCTCGAAATATCAGAGGTTCAAGGTGGGCAACTTATCAAACGATGTTTACAATGCAACACTTGCACTGCCACTTGTCCAATCAGAAGATACAGCCGGGAGTACAAGCCTGCTAGGATAATAAGAATGGCTGTTCTGGGGCTTCGAAAAGAGGTACTGTCCAGCGACCTGATTTGGCTCTGCGCCAGCTGCCATTCCTGCGATGAGAGATGCCCAAGGGATGTTAAGCCCGCTGAAATAATCATGGCGATAAGGGAAATAGCCGTGAGGGAGGGATACATCTCCGACGCATTCCTAAACCAAGCACTTAACATCTTGAGTTTCGGAAGGGTTCATGAGATAACTGACTTCGAAAACAAGACAAGATTCAAAATGGGTTTGCCGCCCGTGCCCAAAGCGAACGTAAGAGAAATTCGCAAGGTAGTGTCCCCCAGACTCCGTAAATTGGTTAAGAAGTGAAGGTGAAATGGTGAAGCTCAAATATTCATTTTTCCCAGGCTGCGTTACTCCACTACGCCTTAACAACTACGAATTGGCAACGCGGAACCTCGCTAAAACCCTTGGAATAGAACTTTTGGAAATGGAGGGTGCCGGCTGCTGCGGCGCTACAGTAATCAAATCCCTTGACTACACCTCATGGCTGACCATAGCTGCAAGAAACATCTGCATAGCAGAGGAGAAAGGCGCTAACATCCTGACCCTATGCCCAACTTGTTCCGGAACCTTAGGCACAGTCAACGAGACATTAAGGCAGAATGCTAAATTGAGGAACACTGTCAACAAAGCCTTAAGGAAGGCGGGGAAAAAATTCAAGGGCACCCTCGAGATCAAGCATATGGTAAGGGCGCTGGTTGAAGATGTCGGCCTAGAGAATGTCAAGTCTGGAGTTAAAATGCCTTTCAAGGGGCTGCGGGTTGTTGCGCACTACGGCTGCCACTTGGTCAAGCCCTCCGAATACGTCAAGTTTGATGACCCGGAAATCCCGAAAAGCCTAGACGAATTAATTAATCTGACAGGCGCGGAAAGCGTTTCCTACATTGGGAAGGAAAAATGCTGCGGCGCCCCATTGATGGCTGTTGACGAAGACCTCTCCCGCTTCATTGGCCGGGAAAAACTGCTGAACATGAAGAAGGCGAAGGCCGACGCGATTGTTACAGTCTGCCCATTCTGCCACATAATGCTCAACTCCAATCAACAACTGATTGAGGAGACCTTTGGAGAAAAATACGAAATTCCTGTTCTACATTACCCTCAACTGCTAGGGTTATCCATGGGTCTTACACCTGAGCAGGTTGGCCTTCAAGAAAATGGTAGAAACGCCAACTCAATTTTGAAGCACCTTCCCACAACAAAAAATTTCCAGCCGGAGAAGCTGGTGTCCAAAAAATGAAAGAGAATATTGGAATCTTCGTATGCAATTGCGGTGGAGAAATAGCGAAAACCATCGACATGGCAAGGGTCTGCAAGTTCGCGGAAAAACTTCCCAATGTCCCCCTTGTGAAAGAGCACCCCGCACTATGCCTGAGGGAGGCCGAAGACTTTGTCTCGAAACTTACGAAAGACTTTGGACTGGACAGACTTGTCATTGCTGCGTGCACCCCTCAACTTCATCTCCAAACATTCAGGAAATACGCTGAAAATGCTGGGCTGAACCCGTACCTCGTTGAAGTAGTGAATATCAGGGAGCAGTGCGCCCTGCCTCACCTCAAAGATAGTGGGGCTACTGAAAAAGCGCTGAGGCTCTTAAGGGGAGCCGTCGAGAAAATTAGGCTGCAAGAGGAAGTTGAGGCTAAAGACTTTGAAGTAGTTCCTTCTGCCGTCGTAATAGGGGGTGGAGTTGCAGGTCTTCAGGCGTGCTCTGACATCGCTCAACACGGCTTCGATGTTTATCTAGTCGAGCGCGCGTTATTCGTGGGGGGAAATGCAACTAAGATAGGAAGAGCGTTCCCCACCGATGATTGCGCTTTCTGCATCCCTTCCATTCATCCTCTTCCTGGAAACAGAAAATGTTTCTATCGGTGTGGAGTGGGCCTACACCCAAAAATCCACCTGCTCACAAATTCAACCCTAAAAGACGTGAAGGTTTCCTCAGCGAATTTCAACGTGAAAATAGTTAGGAACCCCAGATTTGTTTCCCAGGAAAAGTGTATAGGGTGCGGGGTCTGTAGCCAAGCATGCCCGGTAGAAATTCCCGGAGAGCCCAGCCGCGGAATCGGCAGCAGAAAAGCCATTTTCCTGCCCTCCCACATTGCCCTACCTCAGACCTACGCCGTAGATATGGAACATTGCAACAAATGCGGAAGATGCGTCGCCGTCTGCCCGACCAAAGCTATTGACTTGGAAGAAAAGGAAACAGAACTTGATCTAGATGCAGGCGCAATCATAGTCGCAACCGGATGTGAGGAGTTCGATCCATCCCGAAAGAAAGAATATGGTTATGGACTGTACGAGGATGTCATAACCCAACTGGAGCTGGCTAGACTTCTAGATCCGGCAGGCCCAAACAAAGGGGTTTTGAGAAGGCCTTCGGATGGCAAAAAGCCGAAAACATTAGTCATGATTCAATGCGTTGGGTCTAGGGACGAGAAAGCGAATCGGTATTGCTCAAAAGTCTGCTGCATGATCGCCCTGAAACACGCTCATTTCATCAAACTCGAACAAGATCCAGAAGCCGAAATCTACGTTTGTTTCATGGACATGAGAACCGGGGGAAAGGGCTACGAGGACTATTACACAGGCCTAATGGAGATGGGTGCCAAACTAGTTCGGGGGAGACCTTCCAAAATCCAAAGGGATCATGAAAGTGGGAAACTAATAGTTGAAGTCGAGGATATGGCGCTTGGAAGACTTCTCGAGATAGATGCTGATCTAGTGGTTCTTTCTACAGGCCTAGTCCCATCTAAAGAAAGCGCTAAGATTGCTGAGCTTCTCGGATTGGATATTGGACCCGATGGTTTCATAATGGAATACAATCCAAAGTTAAACGCGGTCGAAACGAAAATAGAAGGGGTATACGTCTGCGGCGCCGCTCAAGGACCCAAGGATATACCTGAATCAATCACCCAGGCCAGTGCTGCTGCAATGAAGGCTGTGACAAGGATTTCAAAGGCTAAGATTAGGAAAGACCTGGCAACAGCTGCTGTCGACCGTGAGGTCTGCGACGGGTGTGAAATCTGCGTTGAAGTATGCCCGTACTCCGCGATTGAAATGACAGAAACCATGGGCCCTACGAAACTGGCGAAAATCGACGAGTACAATTGTCGAGGCTGTGGAAACTGCACTAGTTATTGCCCAACTGGCGCCATCCAACTCAGACTTCTAAGCGACAAACAGATCTTCGCTCAAATTAGCGGCGTCCTATCAAATGAAGGAGTTGCCCCATCTTCGCATGCGAGCTCCAAAGTCATTGCTTTCTGCTGCGACGAGTGTTCATACGCGGCTGCCGATATGGCAGGAGCCGAAAGTTTGCAGTATCCCTCAAACATACTTCCAATAACAGTTCCATGCCTAGGAAGGATCTCCATCCTCCACATCTTAAAAGCGTTGAAGGAAGGCGCTGGCGGCGTGCTATTGATAGGATGCTTGCCGAAAGGATGCCACTACTTAGTGGGAGAAGAAAATGCGCGGTTTCAGGCGGACTTGACCAAAGATTTGCTGTCTGAAATAGGCTTAGATAAGTTCGTGGAAATCCGCTCAGCATGTGCTGCAACGCCCAACAAATTCATTGATGCCATGATGATTGCATCCAAAGAATTGAAAACCCCTACTTTCACCAAGACTTAACATGGGTAAACCGGAGGCCACTCTAAATAACTATATATACCTATCTAGTTAACTAGAGTAACACTTAGACGGTAATATGGACTTTCATAGGCCCTCTTCCAAAGAGTTTCTAGCATTACTCCTCGCAGTTCTTCTCTTGCAGATTGGTGTCGGAGTGGTTTCTGTTGCTGCATCTTCAGCAGAGTGGCCTATGTTTCGGTTCAATCTGGAGCATACCGGCACAACATCAGAGGCTGTAGCGCCACCACTTAGCCTCAAGTGGAGTTACACCACAAGCGGCGCTGTACTTTCTTCTCCAGCTGTGTCCGGGGGAATTGTGTTCATAGGCTCATATGACAAAAACGTTTACGCATTGAACGCCACAACAGGCACATTAAAATGGAGCTACACAACAGGCGGCGCTGTTATATCTTCTCCCGCTATTTCCGGCGGAATTGTGTATGTGGGCTCATACGACAAAAATGTTTATGGAATAGATGCATTAACGGGCAAATTAAAATGGAACTACACAACAGGCAGCAATGTCTACTCCTCCCCAGCTGTCTCCGGCGGAATTGTTTACATAGGCTCAGATGACGATCAGGTTTATGCGTTAGACGCTTTGACAGGCTCATTGAAATGGAATTACGCCACAGGCGGAGACATCAGGTCTTCTCCTGCTATTTCTGGCGGAGTTGTTTACATAGGATCATACGACAGTAAGATTTATGCACTAGACGCTTTGACGGGCACATTGAAATGGAACTACGGGACAGGCAGCGCTGTCAGATCTTCTCCAGCTATATCCAGAGGAATTGTGTTCATAGGCTCGGATGACAAAAACGTTTATGCATTGAACGCTACAACAGGAGCATTAAAATGGAGCTACACAACAGGCGGCGAAGTCAAGTCTTCTCCGGCTGTTTCCAGCGGAATAATGTATGTAGGCTCATATGACAGAAATGTTTACGCCTTGGACGCTGCGACAGGCGCGTTGAAATGGAACTACACAACAGGCAGCAATGTCTACTCCTCCCCAGCTGTCTCTGGCGGAATTGTGATTGTGGGTTCATATGACAAAAATCTCTATGCTTTCAACGCATCAACGGGCACACTAAAATGGAGCTACACACTAGGCTCCTGTATCTCCTATTCATCACCTGCTGTATCCAGAGGAATCGTGTGTATTGGCTCCGATGACTACAAGGTTTATGCATTTGCACGACAGCCTGTACCTGAGTATGTGTGGGCAGTAACGGAAGCTCTGGATCGATCCGAGGCTGCATCTCAAAGAACAGCCGAGCTTGACTGATCATAAGACGAAGATTTTGGGAGCGTACGTCTACGCGTTCAGAACAGCCTACTGCCGACTTCATAAAAACAGAAACGGAGTAATCAATAAAATACTTCTGAGTGTCAGCCTTTTCACTCGCGTGTCAACCGCCCATCCGCTTCTTGACTTTCTCAACCTCTTTCTTCCTTGCCTCAATTTCCTTATTCAACCATTCAACGGCGCTTTCCCCAGACAGCAGCTTCTTCAACTCATTATTCAAGTCAGAGGGCTCAATGACTGCTATCCAGCCCTCCCCATAGGGACTTGTGTTCATCAGTCTAGGATTTCTTTCAAGATTTGCGTTAACAGTCTTGACGGTTCCACTGATGGGAGAATACAGTTTCCCCACCCATTTACCTGACTCCATGCTCGCAAACACGGACATATGCTTAACCTTATCCCCAGTCTCGGGCAGTCGAACAAGAACAATTTTGCCAGCCAGCTTCTGCCCATAGTCGTCAAACCCTACTCTGACCGTCCCATCCTTCTCAATCTTGGCCCAAGTATGCTCCTTAGTGTAATAGCAGTCTTCAGGCAAATCAAAAATATCGATCTTTACCAAACACTGATCCCCTGTGCACCAAGCAACGGTAGCCGTTGTATAGAAAATTCGCAAGATAAAGCTTTTCCAAAGAACCTTGCCCATCACGAGGAAACATTACATTTTAGATTTCATGACCCTGCTGTTGGCTTTGGGTCTACGTCCTACCTTCTATTTTTCGATACTCGTTTCCTAGGTGCACGTAGGATTCGTTTCCTTTCCTAATTCTCTCAATTTGCTCCAGATTTAGCTCTTTCAAAACTTTTGCTGGAACCCCCACCGCCAGAGATCTTGGCGGAATCTCCACATTTTCAGTGACAACGGACCCCGCAGCTATGATCGTCCAATCGCCTACCTTCGCCCCGTTTAAGACCACTGCCCTTATCCCTATGACTGCATCACTCCCAATTGTACAGCCATGTAGAACGGCGCCATGTCCAATTACGACCCTATCTCCAACTATCAGTGGGCTATTCCAGTCTTCATGCAGGACGCAGCAGTCTTGAATACTCGCTCTTACGCCTATGACCACTTTGTTCCAGTCTCCCCTAATGACGGCGTTAGGCCAGATGTTTGATTCTTCACCAATCGTAACGTCTCCCGCTATTGTAGCCCTAGAAGAAACATAGCATGAGGGATGAATCTTAGGGATCTTTCCCCGAAACTCCAAAATTGGCAAGATACACATCCTCCGCTAGCATCCACATCTGCTCAGGACACCTATCTTAAGCTATGCCTGAAATCCACCATTATGAACGAAGTCAAACTTCTGAAATTGAGCGTGGGAACGTTTATGAAACCAAACGACAATTAACCATGAGAGCTTTATGCAGCAGAACGGCGGAAGCTAAGGCCGGGCATTCATGTTGATTTTGAGCTGAGAGAGGAGCAGGGAGGCTTGACTGAAAGAGATGCCCTAAAAATTGGAATTTTCCTCTGTGAATGCGGAGGAAACATAAGCGACGGAGTTGATGTGAAGGCCCTAGCTGAAGCGATCAAGAGTTGGAGAGGAGTTGCCGTTGTAAGGCGGGAGACATATCTTTGCTCCAAGCCAGCTCAAGACACCATAATCAGCGAAGTCAAGAAGCATGGGCTCAACAGAGTCATTGTAGCCGCCTGCACTCCTAGAATGCATTTAGCCACTTTCCAAAATGCTGTACAGCTAGCCGGCCTCAACCTGTACCTACTTGAATTCGTTAACATAAGGGAGCAATGCTCTTGGGTTCATGGGGCCCAGAAATCTAGAGAAGCTACTGAAAAAGCGTTGAGTTTGATTAGAGGAGGATATGAAAGAGCCTTCGAGCTAGAGCCTCTAGAACAGATATCGGAGAAATGCTCAAAAGACGTTCTCGTTATCGGCGGCGGAATATCTGGGATAGTTGCTTCAATAGAGCTTGGGAACATGGGCCACAAAGTGTACTTAGCGGAGAGAGATCCCAGCATTGGAGGTCATATGGCAAAGCTAACAAAGGTGTTCCCAACCCTTGACTGCGCCCAGTGCATACTCACCCCTAGAATGGCGGAGGCTGGCAGACACAGGAATGTTCAGCTTCTCACCTACTCTGAGGTGCGCTCTGTTTCAGGTCGGCCTGGCAACTACAGGGCTACCATCTTCACTAAACCCCGCGGAGTCGACTTGGAGAAGTGTAGGGGATGTGGGGGTTGCGTTAAGGTATGTCCAGTTACATGCCCAGACGAATTCAATGAGTTCAGATCTGTTAGGAAGGCAGCCTACATTCAGCTCGCTCAGGCTGTACCCTACTCCTATGTGATCGACTTCAAGGCTTGCACTAGGTGTGGCAAATGCGTGGAAGTGTGCCCTAGCAAGGCAATAAATCTAGGTGACCGAGGAAGGACCGTTGAGCTTGAAGTAGGCAGCATCATCATTGCGACGGGATACGAAAATTTTGATGCAGGCCAAATAAAGGAGTATGGTTATGGTTCGTTTCAAGATGTCGTGACAATGATGGAACTTGAGAGGCTCACGTCTCTTTTTGGACCAACCGGCGGTGTTGTCAAAAGATACAGCGATGGTGGAGAAGTGAGATCAATTGCTATTATCCTCTGCGCTGGTTCAAGGGACAAGAATAGGTTC
>Ga0129297_10001798_pt1 | contig 10960 bp, 8 predicted proteins | sample I18A1metaG_FD_94708 | JGI IMG/M metagenome (GOLD analysis project Ga0129297, IMG submission 94708) | Lake sediment bacterial and archeal communities from Gulf of Boni, Indonesia to study Microbial Dark Matter (Phase II) - ​I18A1 metaG | ecosystem: Environmental > Aquatic > Freshwater > Lake >... | reverse complement strand
GGTCATCAATGCGCCAGCCAGCGACCCACAAAATCTGCTCCGGGGAACAAACAAGCGGGACTCGCTCCCGCCAGAAATGCGGAATCTTGGCATCTACCATGAAATCTTGGAGTTTTTTGAGCTCTTTCATTCCTAAAGGCTGGAACCTGTCTCCGGGCTGGCGCCTCCGCACCAAAAGCTTTTTGCCGACTTTACTTAAGTCAAAGTAAGCCACGTAGCTGTTATTTCTGACCGGTGTCGTCTCTCTAACGATATTCGTTACCACCCGCCAGCCAGAAAAAATTGTTTCCCCTGGGATATTAAGTATGTAGTCCTGTTCGAGGACGGGCAGTGGACATACTGGTGTCCCTTGCAATTTTAGGATTAAGTTAACATAATCGGTAGCCGAAACCACTCCGTGAGGTAAGTTTAAGGTCTTGCCGACAGGCTTCTTCATTAAGTTCAATGTGGCTTCAATATGCTCCGCCTCTATGTCTTTGAGCCCACCCAATAGCTGAGATATGGCTGACCTGACCAATTGTCTTTGCAATGCCTGAGGTAGAGCTGTTATCCGGTCTTTATCTAAATAGAAGCCATCTCCTTCCTGCCTGGCTATGCCAGCCCATAATTGCCAAGCCTGTCCCTCAACAAAAGAAAGCTCGTCAGCAGCAATTTCGGATAGTCGACATAAAGCTTCATCAAAATTAGGGTTATACTTCCTGAGTAAAGGCAGTAGCTCAAGGCGGATGCGGTTGCGTAAAGGAGATAGGGACTGGTTAGAAGAGTCAGTCCGGGGCATGAGCTGGTGCTTGTGGCAGTAGTTTGCAGTTTCCCGCCGGGTAACCGTTAATAGCGGACGGACTACCTCTAACCCTTCTCCTGTCTCTGTAGTCATTTCTAACCGAGGCTGAAGACCTCGCAATCCCATGAGCCCTGTCCCACGAATTAAGTGCATCAAAATGGTCTCAATATGGTCATCTCGGGTATGCCCTACAGCTACTCGTTTTGCCCCAACTTCTTTTGCTACTCGTGCTAAGAAACTATAGCGCACTTCTCGGGCTGCCTCTTCCAGACTACAACGCTTTTTGGCTTGATAACCTTTAACCTTGTAACTTTCTACTGTTGCGGGCAGGTTCAGTCGTTGGGCTAAGCCAGAAACATACTCAGCATCAGCCTTAGATTCAGCACCACGGAGCTGATGATTGAGATGAGCTACGTGAAGCCTGACACCCAGTTTCTTTTGTTCTCGGCTGAGGATGTGGAGTAAGCAGACAGAATCGGCACCACCTGAGACCGCAACCACCACTACCCCTGCAGGAGCTAACTCGTGCTCTTTGACGAAGGAGATAACTTTCTGTTCTAAGGTTGCCTTCTGAGTTAAGTTTTTCTTAACCATTGGTTTGCTTCGCTTTGGCTCGCAATGACGGTGCAGTTCGCTTTACCGTTGGGACAAATGACAGGTGTCATTTAGCACTACCAGACGGGCTCTCTTATCCTCGAAATCCAGAACACTTACGCTTCCAGCGTTAATTCTTAACCGTCTTAGATGGGACATGGGTAAGTCCAAAGCTCTGCAAATAATTGTCAAAATGACGAAATAATGGCTTACCACTACCGCTGCCCCGTCACGGTGCCTGTTGATAATATCTTCTATGACTGCCCAAGCCCTGTCAGCCAGGTCAAACAAGCTTTCACCACCGGGCAATTTTGCTGCTCCATTCCCTTGTTGCCAGTCCAGCAAAAACTGGTCAAAAGCGCTATCAAAACTGGCTAAAGGCATGCCTTCGAGCTCACCGACTTTTATTTCTCGCAAATCAGGCAGAACGGTTACCCCCACGTGATGGTATTGGCTAATGACCTTAGCTGTATCTAAGGCTCGTTTCAATGGGCTGGAATAAATAGCACCAATATTCTCTCCTTTTAATGACTGGGCTAAACTCTTAACTTGCTCTCTCCCAGTTTCATTCAATTCGGTATCACTACCACCGCCCTGGATGATGCGCTGCTGGTTCCAGTCAGTGACGCCATGTCTCACTAAAATAATCCTCATCACTGGTTACCTCACTGAGTTTTTGGTTGAGTAATGACGAGCCAGAGCCACCCTTTTAGTATATGGTGGATGGTCATAAAATAAAAGCTCCACCCACCGGCTGGGCTGTGCCTCGTCAAGGTTCTGGTCAGTAAGCTTAGTCATAGTAGTGATGAAGGCTTGAGGATTACCGGTTAACTCTAAAGCCTTTTCGTCGGCTGCTGACTCTAGGTGGCGACTTAGGATGTTGGCGATAGGCGTCAATATAAGCCCAGCTATGGCTAAAACTAATAGTAGGAAAGGCAAAGTAGCTACATCGTCCATGCCGCGGAAAGTAAAGTACCCCAAACTGGCTTTAAGGGCTAAGTGAGTCCCAAGAAATATCAGGACAAAAGTAACTCCCTGGGTCACCACCAGTTTAGGAATATCTCTATGGATATGATGAGACAGTTCATGAGCCAGTACTACTTCAACCTCTGCTGGTGAATATTGGTTCAAAAGGGTGTCACTGAGGATAATTCGTTTAGTGTTACCCAGCCCAGCCAACATAGCATTAGCCGTAGTGCTCTTGGTGCTTAAGTCCATGGTGAGCACATCGTGAACTTTAGTTTGAGCCCGCTCCGCCAGATTTATCAGTTTTTGTTTGAGTTCATTATCCTCTAATGTTCTGAGCTTAAAGAAGAGCGGCAATAATAAATTGGGAGTCAGCCACGTCAGAAGTAAGCTCAAAACGAAAGCAACGCCAGACGCCGTGAGCCACCACCAGTCAGGCAGACGTCCTAATAACCAGTAAACGAGTATTACTAGCCCGGTACCCAATGACAAGCTCAATATCGAGGTTTTGGCCATGTCTTTCAGCCAGTCCTTTAATGTCTGGACTGACAGACCATAGTGTCGAGGCAGAGCCAGCCCCTGATAATAGCTTAAGGGTGAGGTCAGTATGCCATAGCCAAAAGTCAGAATTAAGAAATAGACAGCGGCTGCCCAGGGTTGAGACACAGCTAAATACTGGCTGAGCTTGATGGATATACCACCAAAAACCAGCACCAAGAGCAAAGCCCCTGCCAGACCTACCTCAATAAAAAATAGGTGGCGCGTAGTTTTGGCATATTCTCTGGCTTTTTCCTGACGAGTTGGGTCAGGTTGAGTTACTGGTGGATCTCTCAATTCCTAAAATCAACTTGGTGCGGTGGATGACTCTGGGGTGTTGCTGAAACCCTAAAGCAGCCGTTACCTGTTCTGGTCTTCCGGAACCCTGACTGTCACAGCGTAGCCTCATCCCCAAGACACACCGGGAATCCTGATAGCTGATGAGCCACAAATCATCTATCAGAGTCCGCAAATCATAATAGCGAGTTTCAGTATCTCGTTGATGGTGCCAGGGAAATTCCTTGGTTGAGAGTAGAGAGCTTACGGCTTGCTCCAGTTCTTGCCTAGTCTTTTCAGATTCTATTCCCACGCTGTACTCGGCAAGACGAACTTGAGACTGGAGGGAGGGGACATTTAATCCTATTATCCAGACATCGTTGATACTGATGCCGATAGGAAGCTGTCGCTTCACCAAAGCTGAAAAGGAACTTGGTGCCAGCCACCGTGTCAGCCAGACATCCATAAATTCGGCTTCACTGGTGACTCCTGTAGGCAAGGGCGCGGCTAAACAAAGGCGTGGATGAGGAGTGAAGCCTTCAGAGTAAGCTAACGGGACCCCTGCCCGACGTAATGCTCTTTCCCATAACCGTATCAGGTCCAGATGGGATAAAAACTTAACCTCCTCTCCTCTGCTGAACCTGAGGCGTAATCGTTGCATCTCTCTCCCGAGTTATCAATATTTTCTCTATTTTCATTCCTCTCATCTCAGTTATGATTAGCTTCAAATTCTTGTACTTAAACTGCTCTCCCTGCTTGGGGATATGACCTAAGTGGAAAAGGACGAAGCCCGCCACTGTCTCGTAATCACCCGTCGGTAGTTCTAGACCCAGCTCTTCGTTAGCTTCCTCAACTCTAAGTCCACCGTCAACTTCAAAGGTATTGGCATCGATGGTTGTGAACTCTTTCCCGATTCCAGCTAACTCGTCACCAATGCTCCCCACGATTTCCTCCGCCAGTTGATCTATAGTAATTATCCCAGCTATCCCACCGAATTCGTCAACAATCAATGCCAGATAGTAGTGGTTATCTCTCATCTCCCCTAAAAGTTCCCCCAGCCGTTTAGTCTCGGGCACGAAATAAGCTGGGCGCACCAGACTGTCAATAACCTCTTCCCTGCTGAGGGAATTGCTGGCTTCAGCCATAAGAACATCTTTGATAGACAGGACCCCAACTACATTATCAGTGCTTTCTTTATAGACTGGGAAGCGAGAGTGCGGCTGGTTGCGGTAAATATTCAAAAAATCACTCAGTTTCGTCCCAATCTCCACCCAGGTAATCTCTGTGCGTGGTGTCATTACTTCTCGCACCGGGCGGTCACCAAACTCAAAGACCTTGTGCACCATTTCTGCCTCTTCCTCTTCTACCACCCCCTCCGTTTCACCAACGCTAATAGCGGTTAGGATTTCAGCTTGCGTTAGCAGCGGCTTTTCCTTGGATATTCCCTTGCCTAATTTGGTGAATGCCAATCCAATCCAGCTCAATATATAAGTGAAGGGGTAGAGTAGAGTAGAGATGAATTGTATCGGTCGGGCGAAGGTGAGCGCTATACTCTCGCCATAGCGAGCCCCGATACTTTTGGGGACAACTTCGGCAAAGACCAAAGTTATTACAGTGATGATAATAGTGCCCAGAGCCGCCCCCAGATTTTCGCCCCAGAGAGACACGGCTATAATCGTACCCAGGGCAGCTACTGCTGTCTCGAAGAAGTTTATCCCCAGAAGGACAGTAGACAGGAATCTTTCCGGGTGTTCTACAAGCTTGGCAACTCTCCAGGCATTGGGATGATTAGTGTGGACTAAGTGCTTTAGCCTGAGCTTCTGCAAGCTGATGAAAGCGGTCTCAGCACCGCAAAAGAAGGCAGCCAGTAACAGGGAGATAAGGAATAATATTAGATATGTACTATTAACTTCTTCCATAAATCGCCCGACCAGAAAAGGTCAGGCTCTCTACCACCACGATACATAATATCATCGGCTATCTTGACTGTCAAAGCGAGGCGAGATGTACTGGTTACACGCAACGTTAAAAGGTTCATGTCCATATATGTGGGCAATACGTGTCTTGCTATTCTTCCTTGTTACGCTCTCCCAACCTGTTTCACCCATCTTTTGGCACAGCATTTCACGCACCATGCTTGCATTAGCCTACCCCGATTTTGTATTGGGGTAAACCATTTATTGCAAAATGTCAATTATCCTTTGAGAATAGGTGAGTCAATCTGGTAGAATTACAGAAGTCAGAGAGTTTAGCTAAACTTTGACAGTTAGAACAAGGGGTCAATGGAGAAAAGAAAAAGCAACCGGGTTCAGCGAGCTACTGAGGCTGTTAGCCTGGACAGGCTCTGGCAAGATATTGTAGATAGTATAGAGGATGACATTATAATTATCGACAATAAGTATCGGGTGAAGCTTGCCAATTCAGCCGTATACTCCAAGCTGTCCAAGGGTATCAAATCAGCTGTTGGCAAGCACTGCTACAAGTTCCTCGAAGGTAAAAATAAACCCTGTCAGCCCCCCTTGTGGGAATGTCCATTGGTGAGGGTATTGCAGAGTGGCAACTCAGCAACGGTTGTTTATCCTTATCGCACCCCTGGCACAGGCAGTATCACTGATAGATATATCAGGATTACTATGCAACCTCTTAAAGACAATAATGGCAATATTTATGCTGTGGTCGAATTAAGGAAAGATGTCACTGCGGAAAGAGAACTAGAGAAGGCTATTTTGAGACGGCACTATCATCTCGATGCCTTGAGTCATGTCTCTTCTGCTGTGAGTGGCTTGTGGGACTTGAATACCATACTAAATGCCGTACTAGATGCTGTACTTCGAATCTTCGATGGAAGCATAGGTGGGATTCTCCTTCTCGATGAACAAAGTCAAGAGCTGTATTATAAAGCATACCGTGGCCTATCTGCCCAGTACGTTCGTGAGATGCGTCTTGCTATAGGTGAGGGAATAGCCGGGAAAGTAGCACAAACTGGAGAGCCAATTTTGTTAGAGGATATTTCTAAAGCCCCGGGTGCAGCTCGTTCTGATTTGGTAAAAACGGAGAGCCTTAGAGGATTCGTCAGCGTGCCTTTAAAAGCGAAAGAAAAGGTTGTTGGCGTGATGAATATTGCCAGCACTCTACCCGGCAAATTTGCCAAAGACGATATGTACCTCTTGAACTCAATTGGCTATCAACTTGGTACCGCAATTGAGCAAGCAAAACTATACGAACGCTTGAATGAAGCCAGGAGCAGATACCAGATGTTGCTGAGACAAGCCCTCACTATTCAAGAAGAGGAGCGAAAAAGGATTGCCAGGGAACTACACGATGAAACAGGCCAACAGCTCACTGCCTTAGCATTGAACTTGCAGGCAATCAGTGAAATGATGGGAATGAGTGGCGTCGAAAACGCTGAAATAGATGTGTTGATGAAGAAAACTCATTCTATCACAGTCCGTGCCAGCACTGAGCTAACCAGACTCATAAGAGAACTCCGCCCTACTTTGTTGGATACATTGGGATTGCCTACTGCCCTTCGTCGCCTGGCTGAAGCTAACTTTACTCCCAAAGGCATTGATGTTTCCACGGAGTTCAAAGGGATAGAGGAGCGTTTGCCAGCAGAAGTTGAGCTGGCACTTTTCCGCATTACCCAGGAGGCCATAAGCAATATTGTCAGGCATTCGGAGGCGAAAAAAGCCACTATTAGCTTAGAATGTAATGCTAACGAGTGTGTCCTACGTGTTGAAGACGATGGCAAGGGATTTGAGGTTAGCGAGATCAAGGGTATTGATGCTACAGGTCGTGGAGCTGGTTTGTTTGGTATGAAAGAAAGAGTAACCCTAGTCGGTGGCAGATGTCATATTGATTCTTATCCAGAAAAAGGGACTAGAGTTATAGCCCATGTGCCAGTAGCTAGGAGTACTGCCGATGCAGAAGATACGGGTGTTAGTGGTAGATGATCACACAATTGTACGGGATGGCATCCGTGCCTTGCTAACCCTAGTTGCCGATGTGGAAGTAATTGGTGAAGCTGCAAATGGCAGGGAAGCGCTGGAAAAAGTAAGACAGCTTACCCCCGATGTAGTGCTTATGGATATAGCTATGCCTGTTATGGATGGGCTGGAGGCGACACGCAGAATACGTAAAGAATTCCCTGAAACGAAGGTATTGGTACTAACACAATATGATGAGGAAGATTATGTTCTTTCCATTATCGAGGCGGGTGCTCAGGGCTTTATTACCAAGACAGCAGCCTCCTCAGAGCTTGCTTCAGGTATTCGGGCTGTTTTCCATGGCAAATCCTTCCTTTCGCCCGTTGCAGCCAAGGCCCTTGTTGAGGATTACCAGCGGGCAGCTCCCGTACGGAATAGACATGATCCCTATCAACAACTAACAGAGAGAGAAAGAGACGTACTTAAGCTGGTTGCTGAGGGATATACTACCCAGGAGATAGCGAACATACTGGTGCTCAGTCCCAAAACTGTGGAGGGATACAGGACCCAGTTAATGGCCAAGTTAAGTATCCATAGCAAAACTGAACTTGTCAAGTATGCCATACGCAAGGGCATTGTAACCATCTAATAACATAAGCAAGCCTACTTCCCTTCTTTTTCCTACCTCAGTCAATTCAACCAAGGTTTTCCCCACGTTAAATTAGGGTTTAATCCAACAAAATTCAAGGGTTAAGAATGCCTTTTATTAAGGCAAATACCCGTTCTTACTTTAGTATAGAGTAAGCTACTATTTACTTAAAGAACTAAGGAGGAGTTTAATGTTTTCATCTCCTCCCAATATCTTAAAAACATACCCTGGGGGTACTGCCAAAAAACCTTCATTTGACCGTACTCTCGTACCACCCTGTCAAGCTGTTTGCCATTTGCATATGGAGATTAGGGAGTACGTGGATTTGATTGCCCAGGGGCGAGTGATAGAGGCACTGCAAGTCATAAGGGAAGGTAATCCATTTCCCTCCATTTGTGCCTATGTATGTACTCACCCTTGCGAAGATGCTTGTCGGCGTGTCCAGGTTGACAAGCCCATTGCCATTAGGGCGCTAAAGAGATTTGCAGTAGAATTTGGCGGAGATAGGATGATTCGTCCTGAGGCTGAAACCACACATGTTGAAAAGGTAGCTATCGTGGGCTCTGGTCCGGCAGGATTGGCTGCAGCTTATTATCTGAGGAAGCTAGGCTATCCTGTAAGCATTTTCGAGGCCCACTCTGAACTAGGAGGTATGCTTAGAGTGGGCATCCCTGAATATCGTCTCCCTCGGGAAGTGCTTGACCTTGAAGTGCGAAGGATGATTCAAATAGGGGTTGAAATCAGAACGAATAGCCCGGTGATATCGTTAGACTTGCTCTTTAACATGGGTTATAAGGCCATCTTTGTAACTATAGGTGCTCATCAAGGTCTTAGACTCGGGATAGACGGGGAAGAAAGTCCAGGAGTAGTAGATGGGGCGACCTTCCTTCGGGAGGTGAACCTGGGGCTCAAGCCTTTCATTGGCAGAGAAGTTGCCACAGTAGGAGGCGGCAATGTAGCTATTGATGCTGCCCGCACTGCAGTTAGGTTAGGCGCCGCTGAGGTAAAGATTCTCTATCGCCGCAGTCGAGAAGAGATGCCCGCTGACCCAGCCGAAGTAAAACAGGCAATAGAGGAGGGGGTGGAAATCCTGTTTCTGGTGGCACCGACTAGGATAGAGAGACACAATGGGCAACTAAGAGTTACCTGCATTCGTATGCAGCTTGGTGAACCAGACGCCAGTGGCAGGCGCCAACCAATACCTATTCAAGGTAGCGAATTCAATATTGAAATTGATACCTTAATCACTGCCATTGGACAAGCCCCACAGGTTCCCGAGGATTTTCGCCTTCCGATTGGTAGGGGCAGTACTATCCGAGTCGACCCAGTAACCCTTACCACCAATCGGGAAGGTATCTTTGCTGGAGGCGATGCTGTCACCGGACCAGCAACTGTGGTTCAGGCGTTGGCAACTGGGAGACAAGCAGCATTTCGCATTGACGACTATCTCCAACACAGATATCCACTAGTCAGCAAAGACAAGAGGGAAACTTTGGCAGGTGACCTTCTTCCCAAAACGATAGAAATGATAAAAAAGCTTACTCGCTCCGAGCCACCAGTTCTTGCTCCACAAACAAGGGCAAAGGAGTTTGCGTCGGTGGAACTTGTGTATGATTGGGAAAGTGCTGTTAACGAAGCAAGGCGGTGCTTGCGTTGTGGCATGGGTGCTGAGGTCTTATTTCAAGATAAATGCGCCACCTGTCTTACTTGTTTACGAATTTGTCCATATCAAGTACCCTGCTTAGATGACAGTGGCACGGTGCAGATACCTGCTGAGCAGTGCTTGGCTTGTGGCATATGTGTGGCTGAATGCCCCGCTAAGGCTATAGCTTTGCGCAAGCCACAGGATCGGCGACAAATAGATGAAGAATTAGAGCATGTCCTCAAATCTGCCGCAGAGTCCAAATCAAAACCGTTGATTATCGGTTTTTGCTGCCAGTACGGGCTTTATGGCACTGGCGCCTTAGCAAGCTTGTGGCGGGAAACCAAAGCCGGCATCTGGATAGTGCCTGCTCTATGTATTGCCAAGATAGAAAGTGAGCATATATTACGTTCCTTTGAAATGGGTGCTGAAGGTGTTTTTATCGCTGGCTGTGGGCAGAAGCAGTGTGCTCGGGAGAACACCGCTTTTTGGACTTCACAGCGAATCGGGAAGGTTAGAAGACTACTGACGCAGATTGGTCTTGAACCGCAAAGAGTACAGGCTTTTAACCTGTACGCCCAAGATGAGAATCTCGCTAAGGTTCTGGATAGGTTCACACAGCAGATAGGTGAGCTCTTCTTGGCTTCGACAATTAAAAAGGAGGTGAAAATTTGATAGTTGCAGAGCAGAAGCCCTTGCAAGAGGTGAGACATTTGATTACTCCTTACCACAGAATATTGATCCTTGGCTGTGGCACCTGTATGACCGTTTGTGGTGCTGGTAGCGAGAGGGAGGTATCCCTGATACATAGCATACTAAAGGCAGCGCAAGCCAGAAGTGGAGACGCGACTCATGTTTTCTCGGAATACACTGTGAAGCGACAGTGTGACCCGGAGTTCCTAGATGTGCTTGTGGACAAGGTCAAAGAGGTAGATGCCATTCTTTCTCTGGGTTGTGGTGTAGGGGTGCAGACGATGGCTGAACGCTTTCCAGATACACCTGTCCTGCCTTGTGTCAATACCTTCTTCATGGGTGCGGCTAAGGAGTGGGGTGTCTGGGATGAACGATGTGCTGCCTGTGGGGACTGCCGCTTAGCTGATACGGCGGGTGTGTGTCCTATCACCAGGTGTAACAAGGGCATCCTCAATGGTCCATGTGCAGGTGCCAAAAATGGCAAATGCGAAGCAAATAAAGACATGGACTGCGCTTGGTCCCTGATTTATCAGCGTCTGGAGCGCCTTGACCAATTAGAGAAAATGCGGCGATATTATCCGCCTCGGAACTTCCGTACACTTCCTCGGCCACGTAGGCTGGTGTCCAAGATTGAGATCGATCTAGGAGGAGGTAATGGCTAAGTCACTGTTTGAAGAAAAACTCGGCTCTGGCAAGTTCATAGTTACAACTGAAATTGGCCCTCCTAAGGGAACAGAAATCACGGAGATGGTTCATCATATAGAACTACTTAAAGACAAGGTTGATGCCGTTAATGTTACCGACCATCAAAGCTCTGTGATGCGTTTTCCTTCCCTAGGCGGCTGCCTCTTAATAATAGAACGTGGTGGTGAACCTATCCTTCAAATGACCACCCG
>Ga0129297_10001797_pt1 | contig 10963 bp, 10 predicted proteins | sample I18A1metaG_FD_94708 | JGI IMG/M metagenome (GOLD analysis project Ga0129297, IMG submission 94708) | Lake sediment bacterial and archeal communities from Gulf of Boni, Indonesia to study Microbial Dark Matter (Phase II) - ​I18A1 metaG | ecosystem: Environmental > Aquatic > Freshwater > Lake >... | reverse complement strand
TTCCCATTCCGGATTCCGGAATTCCTGCCACCTTAGGCTATGCTTACGGATCGAAGATTCCTCTCGAAATGGGTATGATACGAAATCACTATGTCGGCAGGACCTTCATTGAACCCGAACAGTCGATCCGCCACTTCGGGGTCAAGATCAAACTGAACCCCGTAAAGGGGCTGATGGAGGGAAAACGGATTGTTACAGTGGATGACTCCATTGTCCGAGCAACGACGAGTCGAAAGATCAACAAGATGTTTCGAAATGCCGGTGCCAAAGAGATCCATGTGAGGATCAGCTCTCCCCCGATCACCCACCCTTGCTTCTTCGGCATCGATACACCGAAAAGATCGGAGCTGATCGCATCTTCCCATACAGTAAAGGAGATTCAAAAATATATTAATGCCAACTCTTTAAATTACTTGAGTTTAGAGGGATTGAAGAAATGTGTGGGAGACGAGGCTGAAAATTTTTGTTACGCCTGCTTCACCGGCGATTACCCGGTCTCATTTTCAATGGAAGCACTAACTGACTAGCTCGTCTATGAGGTTTCAGGTTTGATCGCTTCTACCCTGTCAGAAAGCCCCGTCATTTCTAACAGGGTTTAGTTCCTCTTCTGTTTTGGTTTTTGAACTGCGTTTCGTGAGCCTTTTCAACTCTGCCACACCCGCTATCAGTTTTTCCCATTCAGATTTGATCTCCTCTCTTTCCTTTTCGAGTTTCAAAATCCGGCGATAGACTGAAAGCACACGTAAAGCAACTTTGGCCTTCTCATCGTCAGCCTGCCTTCCGTCACAATAATCTCTGAGATACTTCTCCGCTACCCGAACCAATGGTTTAAAAAGGACCGAATCTCTTTTTATAATTTTTCCGTTGCCTTTCTCCTCCATCTTAGACCTTATCTTTTCACTCCGCACCCCATAAAGCCCTGCTCTTCCCCGGCCTCGCTCCGCGAAGCGGGGCGGGCAAAACATGGATGCGGGGGTATAAAAATATTTACCCCAAACCTTTGATAAGGTAGGGTCTCCCTCAAAGAATTTTATAAGACCAGGTCGATAAAAGTCAATTCGTACAGGGATGGAAATTTATTAATAGAGTCAAGTTAGGGTGGGGCGGTTTGTAAAGACTGTCCTTCTTCTTCAATATATTTTTGAACCATCTCGTAGACCTCGTCCTCAATCAATCCCGCATTATGAAGCCATGTCATAGCATCGGATATCTTAAAAAGAACATGGGGTTCAATCCGAGAGGCTTTAAGTCTTTCCTTTCCTCCCTGTTCCCGATCCAGGAGCACAACCAGTTCATTGACCACTCCTCCCTGATCCCTGACCACCTCTGCCGATTCGATCACACTCTCCCCGGTAGTGATCAGATCGTCAATGATGAGGACCCGGTCATTACGTTCCAGAATTCCCTCAATCTTCTTCCTCACCCCATGTTCCTTTCGTGCCTGGCGGTAGTAGATGAGAGGAATGCCCAATTTCTGACTCACGACCGTGGCAAAGGGAACCCCTGCTGTGGGCACTCCCAATATCCTGTCAATCTTTTCTTTGCCGATCTCATTGAGGATGATTCTTGTCAAAGAATTGGCAATCCAGTCCATGGTGATCGGGCTGGAGATGGTCTGCCTTAAGTCGATGTAGTAAGGACTCTTCTTTCCAGAGGCTAAAATATAGTCTCCAAACTTGATTGCATTGTTCTTGATCAGAAGGATCCCCACCTGTTTCATCAGGAAGAGCTTCTCTTCTTCCCAAACCCTTCGCTCAATCTCTTCAAGTCTTAAGATCATGTCTTACTTTTATAAAAAATCATTTTTAATGTCAAGAAAAATTGTGGAGATTTCCGAAAAGGTCTTGAAATCTCTGATAAAATCTGTTTAATCAAAGAGCTCAAATAATCTTTTCAGATCTTTTAGGGCGTTTTTCCCAAAACCGCACAAAGGATGGCCATGCGGATGCAAATTCCGTAGTGGATCTGTTTGTAGTAAACTGCTCGAAGATCACGGTCAACCTCTTGTGAGATCTCGTCCTGTCTTGGAAGGGGGTGCATGATGATGGAATTCCTCTTCATGCTCTTTAAAACCTTCTTGTCAATGATGAAGTTCTTTTTGGACCTTTCATAGTCATCCACGCGATCTCCAAAACTCCCGACCGGAGTCTGTGTCACATAGAAGACATCGACCTTCTTCGCCAGATCTTCCAAGGCAGGTTCTAACCCATAACTCTCATAGAGGGTGATTCGATGCCTCTTCAAATATTGGATGATATCCTCTCTCATGTTTAACGTAGGAGGAGCGACGAGATAGATTTTGATCCCTGAGTATTTCGCCAAGAAATAGCACAGGGATCTAATGCTTCGACTATTGGAAAGATCTCCCATGAAAGCGATTACGACTCCGTCCACGCCTCCCAGTTCCCTCTCGATCGTGTAAAGATCGAGAAGAGCTTGGGTAGGGTGTTGGGCTGCCCCGTCTCCACCATTGATAATAGGAACAGAGGAGACTTTTGCCGCTCGCTTGGCTGATCCGCTTTCATAATGCCTTAAAACGATGACATCGGAATAATATCCCATCGTCCGGATCGTCTCCTCCAAGGATCCCCCTTTCAGCTCAGAGGAGAAAGATTCTGCCTTATCTGTACTAAGCACTTCGCCTCCGAGGCGCATCATCGCTGATTCAAAAGAAAACTGCGTCCGAAAACTTGGCACATAGAATAGGCTGGCAAGAATTTTCTCTTTGAGGAGTGTACTCCCTCCCTTCTCCAAAATTTTCTTCATCAAATCTGAAAGGGTAAAAAGCTCTTTAAGCATCTTTTTATCGAACTGTTGGGCTTCCAAAACATGCTTTAATTGCATAACGGACTCCTATTCCCTTCCTCCTTAGAAAAGGAAAGGGAGAGGTGGGTTTAAGTTCTTACGTATTTGTCAGGCAAGATGTGGGTTCCTTCTCTTCCATCTAAAGCGTCGTCAGCACAATCGAGACAAGTGACGATCGCTCTTCCTCCTCCATATTCAATAAAACGGATACAGGCTTCAATTTTTGGGCCCATGCTCCCGGAGGGAAAATGGCCCTCGGCTAAATATTTCTTCGCCTGTTCCAATCTGAGGGTTTTAAGTCCCCGTTGCTTCTTTTCTCCGAAATAGAGATAGACCTTATCCACGTCGGTCAGGATCATAAAAATGTCAGCCCCTACGGACTCGGCCAATTTCTCACCCGCCAGGTCCTTATCGATGACTGCCTCTACTCCACTCACATGCCCCTCATGATCTAAAATGACAGGAATCCCTCCTCCTCCTGAAGCAATCACGATGACACCCGATTCAAACAGTTCTTTGATCATTTTAGCTTCGAGGATCCTCAGAGGATCGGGCGATGGAACAACTCGACGGTAACGTCCATCTTTCATATCAACTTTTTTAAAGGAATGACCCCACTCCTTTCCGTATTTCTCTTTTTGGGATTTGGTATAAAAAGGCCCCACAGGCTTTGTCGGGCTACGAAATCCTGGATCCTCTCGATCAACCATTACCTGGGTGATCAGTGTAACGACTGTTCGATCGAGCCGTGCGTCCTTCAGTTCATTGAGCAATGCTTGTTGGATCATATAACCCATCTGGCCTTGGGTCATTGCCCCACAGATATCGATGGGCTGGGGTGGAACTAATTCTCTTCCCTCTTCCTGTTGGACGAGAAGGTTTCCAACCTGCGGTCCATTGCCATGGGTGATGACAATCTGATACCCCTTTTTTATAATCTTCACAATATGGGAACAGCTCTTTCTCACATTTTCAAACTGCTCTTCTGCAGAACCCTTTTGGTCCCATTGTTTAATCGCATTTCCACCAAGGGCAATCACTATCTTTCTCATCAATCTACCGCCTTCCCCATGACCATACTAAGTAAAGCCATTCGCACAAAAACTCCATTTCTTACCTGTCTAAAATAGGCTGCACCAGGATACGCATCTACATTTGGGTTGATTTCATCCACCCTTGGAAGCGGGTGCAGGATAGTCATTTTCTTTTGGAGCCCTTTGAGCAAATCTTCATTAATAATGTAGCTTCCTTTAACCCGTTCATATTCTGAGAGATCCTCAAACCTCTCCTTTTGGATTCGGGTCATATATATCAGATCGCTTGCCAGCGCTGCTTCCTTCATGTCTCCTGTTTCCATAACCTCGATGCCTCTCTCCTTCAATTGAGAAGTGATCTCCTCTGGCATCCTCAGGCTTTCAGGCGAAACGAAATGGAGTTTTGCTCTAAAAAGGGATAAGAGCTCAACCAAGGCATGGACAGTTCTTCCATTTTTTAAATCGCCCACAAGAGAAACCCTCAGGTTTTTAAGAGAACCCAACTCTTTTTGGATGGTATAGATATCGAGGAGGGCCTGTGTGGGATGTTGTCCTGCTCCGTCCCCTGCATTGATCACCGGGGCTTCTGCTGCATCTGCGGCTTCCTTTGCCGATCCGATTCGTGGATGACGAATCACAATCACATCCGCATATTGGTCAACTGTGCGGGCTGTATCTGCTACAGTCTCACCCTTTGCAGCAGACGAACTCTCTGCAGAGGCCATGCTGATTACTCTGCCTCCCAGCCGCTGCATGGCGGTCTCAAATGAGAGCCGGGTGCGTGTACTGGGTTCAAAGAACAGGGTGGCCAGAATCTTTCCCTTTAGCAAATTCAAGGAATCCTTCTTCTTAAGGGCTTTCTCAAAGTAGCCTGCCGTCTTGATAATGGCATCGATCTCTTTTTTCGAAAATTGATTCCCGTGAAGAATATCCTTGCCTTTGAGACTGACCATCTTAACTCCTTTCTTGTGAGTAAATTCGAACCGGTCGATAATTCCAAATGTCAAAATCCAAATGTCAAATGAATGTCAAATTCCAAAATCCAAAGTATTTGTCATTTGAACTTTGGATTTGATTTGAAATTTGAGCTTTGACATTTCGAATTTCAGAGTCTCACCTTAGTGATCTTCGTCGGAAGAAATTTCCCTTCTCCAGGTCGACCTTTCATCTCTCCGTCCTCAATCAAGATCTTTCCTCTCTGCATGGAGAGAGTGGGGATTCCCAGACATCTTCTCCCCTCATAGAGCGTATAGGGAGCTCTTGAATGTTGTGTCTTATGTTGAATGGTATGAATTTGATTCGGATCAAAGAGAATAAGGTCGGCATCCGATCCTTTTTGCAAAACCCCCTTTTTAGGATAAAGGCCAAAGATTTTAGCAGGATTCTCAGAAAAAAGTTGGACCAATCTGCATAGTCCGATCCTTCCTTTTTTGACCCCTTCATCGTAACTAATGGTGAGCATGGTCTCAGCCTGAGGAGATCCATAAGGCGCTTCAAAAAAGGGATCCTCTTTCTTCTTCACTTTTGGGGCATGATCGCTTGCCACCACATCAATAATTCCTTCTTGAACGGCCTCCCAGAGAGCCAGCCGGTCTTTCTCGGTTCGTAGGGGTGGACCAATTTTGGCTAAGGGTCCTAACTTCTGAAGGGTTGAATCGGTCAGGGTTAGGTATTGAGGACAGGTTTCAGCATAGACAGCCTGTCCTTCTTCCTTTGCTTGTTTGATCGGGCTCACTCCTTTGGCTGTACTCAAATGAACAATATAAATGGGACAATGCGTAACTGCGGCAATCGACAAAGCCCTGAAGATGGCCTCCGCCTCCAGATCGTCTGGCCTCGTCTTTAAAAAAACCTTTTTTTGGTCCTCTCCTCTCCTTAAGGATCGGTCCTCCAGATAATCAGTAACTAAACCATTCTCTGCATGGACCATGGCCAACCCACCACACTCAGAAATGAGATCCATCACTGCTGTGAGGTGGTAGTCATCTGTCATCCATTTCAGCTTAGCATAGGTCATAAACATTTTGAATGTAGAAACCCCAAGATCGAAGGCCTTTGGAATCTCTTTAATTTGAGAAGATGGATCGAAGAGCGTTCCATGAATTCCAAAGTCAAGATACGATTTCTGAAGACCTTCGTCTTGATATTTTTTAATCGTATCAATCAGTTCCATTCCGGGCTTAGCATATGCAAAATGAATGAGTGTCGTCGTTCCTCCATGGGCAGCGGTGAACGAGAGGCCTCCCATATCATCTTCATAGACGGGATGGACGTGGACATCGATCACCCCTGGTATGACATACTTTCCAGAGGCTTCGATCACCCGACCTGCTTCTTTCTGTGAAAGTTGAGGCTTGATTGAGGCGATCTTCTCGCCTTTGATGCCAACATCAGCCTTTCGGATCTTTGAACTGTTAACGACAAAACCTCCTCGGATCAAAAGGTCATAGGTATTTGGCATCTTCTTCTCCTACAAATTTGCAAAGCGCAAAGGGCAGAGCGCATAGCAATAAAGACATGATGAAATACGCTACGCGCTATGCGCCATGCCTCTACATAATGAGTGCCATGAGCGCTTTTTGTGTATGGAGCCGATTCTCTGCCTGATCGAAAATAACGCTATTCCTTGAATCGGCCACCTCATCTGTCACCTCTTCTCCTCGATGAGCTGGCAGACAGTGCATGAAGATATAATCCTCCTTGGCCTCTTTGACCAGTTGGCCATTCACCTGATAGGGTTTTAATACCTTGACCCGTTCTTCATGCTCTTTCTCTTGACCCATACTGGCCCAAACATCCGTATAAACAATGTCAGCTCCTCTAACTGCCTCTTTTGCATCGTTGGTTAGCCTTATTTCACAACCGTTTCTTTTCGCCTCCTCCTTAGCCTTCAAAACCACTTCCGGATTAGGTTCATAACCTTTTGGACAAGCAAGGGTTATACCCATCCCAACTTTTGAGCAGCCGAAGATGAGCGAATGGGCCACGTTATTACCATCCCCGACATAAGCAAGTTTCAATCCTGAAAGTCTCCCTTTTTTCTCATAGACGGTGAAGAGATCTGCCAGGCCCTGGCAGGGATGGGAGAAATCAGAAAGCCCATTAATGACGGGTACCCTCGAATAGGAAACCAGATCGAGGATCGTCCGATGGCTGAAAACCCTTGCCATGATCCCATCGACATAGCGAGATAGAACCTGAGCCGTATCCGCAATGGTCTCCCCTCGCCCCAACTGGAGATCGCTCGCGCTCAAATAGAGTGCATAACCTCCAAGTTGCCACATGCCAACCTCAAATGAAACCCGTGTCCGAGTGGATGGTTTCTCAAAGATCATGGCCAGTATCTTTCCTTTTAAAAGGGGATGCTCCTCCCCTTGAAGGACTTGAACTTTCAGAAACTCTGAAGTCTTAATAATCTCTTCGATCTCCTCCCTTGACAGATCATAAAGGCTTGCCAACGATTTACCTTTCATGTTTATGGCCATCTTGATCCCCTCCTGCTCTTTCATTCAAGGATAAATCCATAAGCAACAGGGCGATGGAGCATTTTATTATATTTCGCCCGGAGGGCCAGAGTTAAGCAGGCATTCACCGCTTTCCCGTTGAGAAGGACAGCGCATGCACCACGGTCTCCTTTGCCACAACCTCCCTTCACCTCCGTGTGGCCCAACTTTTCTCTGAGCATATTAAGGAGTGTCACCTCTGGAGTCACTTCAGTCCTCTTCCATTCTCCGTTACGGCAGTCTGATTGGGTCCAACAAACAATTGATCAGTGGCAGTTTGCCCACGCCTTCCTCCATCCCTTTCGGTCTCCACTATCGCATCTAAGACTAAAAGGGGCACCCCAGTATCAGCGGCCGGGGAAGTATTAGTCAAGTTACTCCGGTCGCTGCTCTGTTGCTCACCAATGGATTTCCGAGCTGTTCGGCAACCTGAGAAAGAATGATGTTATTATTTTATAAGGCCTGCAGCCTTTGCCGCCCTAAAAATTTTATTATATTCACTGGGAACGAGTTTCTTAACTTCTTCCGAGCTGAGATAACCAGGAGTGGTTCCTGATTTTTCAAGGAGCAACACAATCGAAGGATGAGTGGCTGCCTCTCGATAGGCATCGCTCAAAATTTTAACGACAGGGGCCGGCGTTCCTACAGGGACAAAAGGACCTGTCCAGCTATAGATAGCGACCTCTGGAAGCCCTTTTTCTTTGAACAAAGGGATGTCTTTGAATACGGCATGGCGATCAAGACCGCTGGATGCGATCGTTTTGACCTCTTCTGATTTGAGATGAGGTGTGATGGAGGTGATCCCTGTCATTACAGCATCAACATGACCTCCCAAAAGTGCAGCAATGTTAGGACCGTCTCCTTTAAAAGGAATCATATTCAACTCAATCTTTGCCTCTGTTTCAAAAAGTTTCGCAACCAAATGCTGGGATCCCCCGATTCCGGGAATTCCAAGGGTAATCTTCCCGGGGTCTTTCTTTGCCGCTTTGATAAATTCCTCGAGACTACTCAGTGGAGAATCCTTTTTAACAGAAAGGACAAGGGCCCCATAGGTTACTCGAGCGATGGGAATAAAATCCTCTGTTTTATACGGACAATTAGGTGTAACGATAGGAAGTTCAATGGCTACCGTTAATCCACCGTAAAGGACCGTATAACCATCCGGCTTTTGTTCTTTAACAAAGCCTGCGCCGATCACACCACCGCCGCCTGGTTTGTTGATATGAACAATCGGAACTTTCAGAATTTCCTGGAGTTGGCCATCTACGATTCGAGCGGCAATATCATGGGTACCACCCGGTGCGAATGGAATGACCACCTGAATAGGCTTTATGGGATACTTTATGTCTTGCCCAAAACTAAGACTTCCAAAAAGAAGCATCGAAACAACAAGAAATAACATTGAGAAGACCGAATTCATTTTCCTCTTCATAGGAATGGACCTCCTTTCTATTTCTCTTATTTCTTCGATATTTTGATATCTTCCTGCCATAAAGCACCTTTAATACTAATGGCTTCAACAGGACAGACCTCAAGGCATTGATGGCATACCAGGCATTGATCGATGTCGAGGATGAAAGCTTCATTTTTTTCTACATCGAAATCGATCGCCAAGGTTGGACATACCTCCGCACACTTTTCACAACCAATGCATTTCTCTTGATTTATTTCATATTTAAAATCCAGCATCATAAACTCCTCTCACTCCCTCATTCTGGTTTTTCCCATATCAAATCTACTGGCCGAGTAAATAAACGCATACCTCCTTCTGAAGCTTGAAGTATGACATTCTTAAGCCAGTTCACATTATCTTCCTTTGGATAATCCAACCGTTGATGCAAACCCCTGCTTTCCGTCCGGAATCTGGCTGACTCAGCAATCATTTTAGAAACAACCACCATATTGATGGCTTCATAAGCTTCGCGCAGGCTTCTTAAGTCCTTTGCAAACAGCTTTGGAAGTCGTTCTTTTTCTATTCGATCCAGTTGTTGGAGGCCCCTTTGTAACTCATCATCTGTTCGTAGGGTCCCTACATAGGTCCACATGGTTTCCTTGATGTCCTTTTTTATACTCCGTGGATCTCCCATATTGTTTGGTTCACCACTGAGAAGCTTTCTTGCCTCCTGTTGTTTCTTATTAATCCATTTTACGTCTTCATCCCTTAATTGAACCGAGGATGTCTCGCGAGCATACCATGCCGCATACCTTCCTGAACATGCCCCGGACACAATGCAAAAGGGCAGGGATACCCCTGGGCCAGCCTCTCCTGCTGCATAAAGCCCCTCTAAACTGGTCTTAAAATATTCATCCGTGTAAATTCCACCTGCCATTTTTTCGGCTGCAGGAGCAATATGGAGCGGCTTCTTTTTCCAATCGAAGTTTCGCATTTCGTTTAAAGCAGCGATCCCATCATTTTCATAATACCATCTGTCTTTAGGAACATCTCTCAAATCTAAAAGGACGGCTCCATTTTCCCCCCGGCCTTCTCGTATCTCCATAGAGCAGGCTCTCCAGAAATAGTGGTCTAATTCGGTTAGGGGTTTCCCGTATCTTTTATCCATCACATCGTTGTCATTCAATGTGGCCTCAGGACCAAGCCAGCCATTCTCCTTTGCATACCTTTCGAAAAAGGGCTCCCCTAAACCGTTCCTCAGCTTCCCGGAAACCCTTCCGTAGGAAAATGGGATCCACCATTGAGGACATTTCGGCTCCGCAATCGTCCAGTTGCAGAAGGCAACCAGTTCCATTTCCCACATTTCTGCCCCTGCACGATAAGCCATGGCATAACCATCACCAGTGATCCGGGTGGGCGAATAAGTTCTTTTATAAACCTGGGCGCACCCTCCCGATGCCATGATCGTTGCCTTAGCCAAAATAACAACGAATCTTTTTCGACCCATTTCAAACCCGATGACCCCTATAATCCTATCGCCTTGCCGAATCAAATCTGTGATTACCGTTTTTTCCATCGTCTTCCCCCCGATCTTTTTAAAATAATCAATCATCGGAAGGATGATAGGTACACCCATGGAAACCGGTCGGCCTATAAAATGCTGTGAATAGGGATCTTCAACCCCAAAATCTCTTAATTCTTCCTGCCTTAGTTTGTAATCACAGGCAATTGTCATTAGAATTCTTTGATTATCGATATAGGGATAACCCCAACCAATGGAAACTCCTTCTTCTAACATCTTCTTGAAGACTTCTTCGATCGTCCCATTAAAATAACTCGCAAATTTCTTTTTCCCTGCCCCATGGTAGGGGAGATGTTTTGGGAGAATCTCCAATCCTAATCCTCCTGCATAGATTGAACTCGATGCCCTTCCCAATAAACTTTTATCAACTAATAGAACTCTTAATCCTGATCGTTTTGCCTCGATGGCAGCTCTGACACCTGCCATACCACTCCCGATTACCAGGACATCTGTTTCAATGGGTTTCTTCGCATCATTGATTTTCATTCCTCATCCCCCCTTAAATAGTCAATTCCATCTTTTTTCCATTAAGTGTGGTCATCAACAAAGGTAGGTTTTGCAAAACGAACCTTAAATAACCTTGTGATCAAAGGAGAAATAAATAGAAAAAAGGCAGTTCCTAAAAAAAGCGTCGCAATAGGTCTCC
>Ga0129297_10001795_pt1 | contig 10964 bp, 12 predicted proteins | sample I18A1metaG_FD_94708 | JGI IMG/M metagenome (GOLD analysis project Ga0129297, IMG submission 94708) | Lake sediment bacterial and archeal communities from Gulf of Boni, Indonesia to study Microbial Dark Matter (Phase II) - ​I18A1 metaG | ecosystem: Environmental > Aquatic > Freshwater > Lake >... | reverse complement strand
TCTCTGGCCAGCCTGTCGTTCGAAGCAACACTCCAATCCCAATAAACGGCCAGCCTCAAGGCTTCGAATTCCTAGGTGCGTCTGACATCTTTCGCGACGCGAGAATCAGCGACCTCGTTGCATCCGAAGTGACTGATAACAGAGTCTTCTACAGGGTCGACATTAACCCAATTCCTCCACAGCTAGATTTTGACCAGTGGTCACTGAAGATTTCAGGCAAAGTGAACAGTCCCACCACACTGAACAGGAGCAGCCTATTGGCTCTCCCGACAAGGGACGAGTATGCCACGCTGGAATGCGTAAGCAACACCATCAACCCACCAAGCGCACTCATCAGCAATGCGAAATGGACCGGTGTTCCGGTCTCCAAGCTACTCGATCAAGTAGGTGTTGCAAGGGATGCGAAGTACGTTGTGTTCCATTGTGCTGATGGATATTCGGTAGGGGTTCCGCTGGATCGGGCGATGCAGCCAGGAGCGCTGCTAACTTACAAGATGAATGATGAGTTCCTCCCAAATGGGCATGGATTTCCTCTACGAGCAATCGTGCCAGGAATCTATGGAATGATGAATGCAAAATGGATCACAGAGATTGAGGTGGTTGACTACGTTTACCTTGGCTACTGGCAGCAGAGAGGTTGGTCTAACGACGCCAGAATCAAGACGATCTCGATTGTATACTATCCTTTGTCGGAAGCTCAAGTTAAGGCACCCTTGCCGATCGCTGGAGTTGCATTCGCTGGGGACAGAGGCATAAGCAAAGTAGAGGTCAGCGTAGATGGCGGCAACACATGGCAGGAGGCCTTCCTCAAGAAGCCCAAGTCGCCTTATTCATGGGTCCTGTGGGCTTACGAGTGGAACCCGCCGAACAAGGGCACATACACCATAACTGCTCGAGCCTACGATGGACAGGGGCAGGTGCAGGATCAGACCGCCAGGCCTCCCTTCCCAGATGGTGCGAGTGGCTACCATGCAGTTCAGGTCACAGTAGTCTAGATGGCACAGGAAATCCACAGTGGTCAGCATCTGCCCTGAACCATACCAGGACAAACCTTCTGATGCTCATCTAATTCCCTAGCATCATTAACTAGAGTCCCGCAGTTTGGGCAGATCATAGGTTCTCGCAGCATTTCTATTCGTGTCGTTGTTCTTGAGGTTTTCATGGCATTCAATGGCAATCGACTTACCTTTGCAACGATATTGTGCAGGGAACGCTCCGCATCCGAAGATTTTTGAGCCTAAAGCGACGCAAAGCAACATATCTCGTCTGAAACCCGTTTGCCAAGAAACAGCTGGGGTACCGAGATCACAGTGACTGAGAAGGTTCATCAACAGAGATTTTTCTGCGAGAACTGCAGCCGCGAGGTTTTTCTCCAAGCCAAGTACTGCGACAACTGCGGCGGAAAGATTGAGTGGCCGGAGAAAATCCAGAAAGTCCTCGCGTCTTGGGAAAAGAAAGGCAAGTAGTGAGCCCCTCCGTTTCCTTCAACCATCCTACGTTTTTCTCAACGCCAATGTTGTGACGATGGACCCCGGGCAACCATCTGCGCAGGCAGTTGCGATCCATCGAGATCAAATTGCCGCCGTCGGCAACAATGCCGAGATATCCAAACTTGCTGGACCCGAGACTTCGGTAACTAACTTGAAGAAGGCTACAGTCCTTCCCGGCTTCATAGACTGCCACGTCCACTTAATCGATTATGGATTTGCAGTCTCAGGCTTAAGTCTCGACCTGCACGGTGTTCGAAGCATCGAGGAAATGAAGAAACGAGTTAGCGAAAAAAGCATGATGGCGCCGAGCCGGGTGGAAGGACATGGTTGGGACCAAGAGATATTCGTCGAAAGGAGATACCCATCTAGGGCCGACCTAGATGAAGTGGCCCCGGAAAAGCCGGTGATTCTCAGAAGAGTCTGCGGGCACATATGCGTGGCCAATTCAATCGCACTCAAGCTGGCAGGAATCGACAGGAACACCCCGGATCCAGCAGGGGGCTCAATTGACCGAGACTCCAATAGAGAGCCGACAGGGATTCTTCGCGAAACCGCGGTCAATCTGGTTGAAGAAGGCATTACGCGCCCCGGCGTCGGGCAGCCTGAAGGGCCTGAAGAATACGAAAAGGCGACGACGGCTGCTTGTGAGAAAGCCGTTGAGGCTGGACTGACTGGAGTTCACTGTGTTCTTAGTTCTGAGCGTGAATTGCGCACTTTACTCAAATTGAAAGCGGAAGGACGCTTACCAATCAGATTCTACCTATTGCTCCCAGTTCACTTGCAGAGCACTGCATCGCAGCTCGGCCTCCGAACCGGTTTCGGGGACGACTGGATTCGAATCGGCGGGGTTAAGATTTTCACTGACGGTTCCTTAGGCGCCAGAACAGCTGCTCTCGAAGCCCCCTACAGCGACGACCCTCTGAACCGAGGCATTCCCACTTATACGCAAGAGCAATTGGACGGCATGGTGGCGGAGGCACACCGATCCGACCTTCAGCTTGCAATTCATGCCATTGGAGACAGGGCCATAAGAATGGCTCTGGAGGCCGTTAAGAAAGCCAGGGACTGGATGGTGAAGAAGGAGTTGAGGCACAGAATCGAACATGCCTCCGTCCTCACCGCCGAACTCATACAGGAGATGAAGGATCTAGGCGTCATAGCCTCCGTACAGCCTCACTTCGTGGCATCAGACACTTGGGTCGAACGGAGGCTGGGCACGGCACGGGCACGATCCACTTACCCGTTCCAGAACTTGCTTCGCGAAGGAGTTACTGTTGTTGCGGGGTCCGACTGCCCCGTCGACCCGATCGCCCCTCTAACTGGAATCGCTGCTGCCGTGGACAGGGCTGAACAGGCGCTATCCATTGAAGATGCCCTGGCCCTCTACACGAGAAGCGCTGCATATGCGTCGTTCGATGAATCAAGAAGGGGGACCATCAGTCCGGGCAAGTTGGCCGACCTTGTGGTTCTGAAGGAGGACCCGAGAAAAGCTGCGCCATCCGAGATACCGAATATCCAGGTTTTGTTGACGATGGTAGGTGGAAGAGTCGTCTATCGATCTGGGAGTTGAGACTTCACAGCTGTAACAAAGGTTTATCCAACTCACTGGTAACTACAGTTCCTTGAGGCCGCTCGCCTCGGCCGATGACTGAAATTTGGAGAGACTATAGTGTTGGAAGCATATGTTATCGAAACACCGGTCGGCCTTTTCGTTCTGGATGATCAAACGAACGTCATCGAGAAGATTCTCTTCTCCCCGGACCCTCAGAAAGCTGCAGCTGAACTCAAACAACTTCAGTCGGGACAACTCACACCATCAATGATAGATGCCCTCAAGAAGGCAGCGGCCAAGTACAGCCCACTGGTCTTCGAACATGAGGGGCTTGCGAGAACCGTCGAAAACCAGGGACAGCTGCCAGTCCTAATCAGGCCAACTTCCATTGGCGATCAATTTCGGAACCGCCTGAGCTCCGATTGGGATGGGCGTGACAGCTGGATCAGAATGCAGTCGCTGGAATCGCCTCATCTGATTACGCCTGACGCTTACAACGATTTCGTCCGCCAGATCACGCTACAAATAGCTAGAGCCGAAGTGGCACGAGCCGCCGCTAGGCGCGACCTCAACGCAGTGCAAGCGGTGCGCGCGATGGATGATTTGGACAAGACATTAAACTTGATCGCTGGCAGAGTCCGAGAATGGTACGGCCTTCACTTCCCCGAGATGGACCGCATCATTGAGAAACACGAGACGTACGCTCGCCTGATCTCGAAGCTGGGAAAACGCGAGAGTTACACGCCCGAGAACGTCATTGCTGAGGGCTTGCCCAAAGACCGGGTAGATCAGCTCGCCCAGGCAGCACGCAAATCCATGGGCGCAGCTGTCGAAGAACATGACCTTGCCGTGCTTCAGTCTTTCTGCGAGCTCATGCTGGAGTTATACAAGTTCAGAGAGAAGACCCAGACATACGTGGAAGACGTCATGAAGCAAGTAGCGCCGAACATGACAGCTATCGTCGGCCCCGCGCTTTCTGCTCGGCTTATTTCGATTGCGGGCAGCCTCGAAAATCTGGCCAAGATGCCGGCCAGCACTCTTCAAGTGCTCGGAGCAGAGAAGGCACTCTTTAGGGCGCTCAAGACTGGAGCTCGGCCTCCAAAGCATGGCGTACTCTTCCAGTATACCGCCGTGCACCAGTCACCCCGATGGCAAAGAGGAAAAATCGCCCGAACTCTTGCGGGCAAGCTCAGCATCGCCGCTCGGATCGATGCGTTCGGCGGAAACTTCATGGGTGACAAGCTGAAGGCAGATTTCGACAAGAAAGCGGAAGAAATCAAGCAGAGGTACGCATCACCTCCAGGACCCTCGAAGAAGAAGGAAGTTGGCCGTAAGCGTTAGAAAGGATGACCGGTTCGAAGGGGTATTCCGGGTAAGCCTAGAAGACGGAAGCACGCGTCTCGCAACCAGAAATTTGGCGCCTGGAATCAGCGTCTACGGTGAAATCCTCGTAAAGGCAGACGGCTCAGAATATCGGACTTGGGATGCTCACCGAAGCAAGCTTGCAGCTGCCATACTCAGAAATCTGAAGACTTTGCCCATCAGAGAAGGGAGCCACGTGCTCTACTTGGGTTCGGCTTCGGGCACAACTGCAAGTCATGTGAGCGACATCGTTGCAAACAGTGGTCGAGTATACTGTGTTGACTTTGCCCAGAGAAGCATGCGTGAGCTGATCGACGCTTTGTGCACCAACCGTCGAAACGTATATCCAATTCTGTCCGATGCCAGACAACCCGAGAAGTACAAGGCCCTAGTTGCGCCGGTGGACGTCATCTACTCTGATGTGGCCCAGCCCGAACAGGCCAAGTTACTCGCGGACAACGCTGACTTGTTCCTCAAGCCGAAAGGTTCCATTATGATTGCTATCAAATCTCGGAGCGTCGATGTCACCAAAGAGCCCACAGATGTTTTCGAGCAGGAGATCGGAGTCCTGCGCAGGCGCGGCTTCAAAATCGCGCAGAGAATCAGGCTTGAACCCTACGAGCGAGACCACGCCATAGTGCTCGGCACGAAGGAGTAAACCCATGTTCAAATCAAACAGCGCCCTGGGTCGGGCTTACGATGCAGTCCTTTGGCATGAGATACGAAAGCTCAACACCCACCTTCCGAAGAGAAGGATGACGCTCGCTCAACTCCTGAAAAAGGCAGACCCTGCTCTTGAGGCCGTGGACGGGTCGTCAATTCTGCTGAAATCAGCTGAGCTCCACGAACTCGCGAAGCTGGTTCCGAGAGAGTATCAGGACAGAATCAGGTTGCCGATAATCATCCTTCGACGAATGGACTTAGGCAAGTCCATCTACACTGTTTCTGGAGAAGCGATCGAGGAATTCACCGTAAAGAAACTGCTCGGAATAACGAGCCTAGAATACCATGAGATGTACCGGGAACGCGGCGCAGTATATCTGTACCGACCTCAGGTTACCGAATTGCTCAGGGCATTCCACAGCCTCGTTGTCATAGGTTTCGGGGTTCCAAAGGAGCTTGCCGATTACGGGGCTGAGCGGGAACCACGACACATCTAAGTCTCCTTTCTTACTGCAGCCTTCTGTATCCTTCCGCCAATTCGCGTTCAATTTGCCTTATCGTTTTCCAAGATTTGCGGACAATTGGCGGATATTCGGTGTGTGTGCGGCGCCAACTTCTCAGGAAATCCAACGTCTTGGGATCGGTGATGTACCCCGAACCGAAATCCCCATATTCACTCCGAAGCCCGTCCACAGCATCATCCCTGCGTACCTTCGCAATTATGCTAGCCGCAGAGACCACGGGATAGCGTCGGTCGGCATGGTGCTCTGAGATTACCCTTATTCCCTTCAGCTCAGGAGGAAGAAACGACATAATTGTTTCTTTGTATCGGCCTTCTCTGACATCCGACGCATCTACATAGGCTTCTCTTGGCCTAAGGTCATTGATGACCTGGGCCATCATCTTTGCTTCGAGGAAGTTCAGCTTCCTGAGTTTCCCTGCATGAAGTACCACGTGGTCGATTTCAGCTGGCTGCACCTCTACGATGCTTACCTTGTCTGCCAGCAACCTGATTTTGTCAGCGAGCACGTTGCGCACGTCCGGCGTCAGGAGCTTCGAATCTTTGACACCCGTGGCCGCAAGTTCCCTAATGTGGTTCTCATCGAATAGAACGCCCGCCACAACCATCGGTCCTATGATTGGCCCGCGACCTGCGTCGTCGACACCTGCGATACCTTCTGGCAATTGCCGAATTCGCCACGTTCACCAGTACAGACTGCTCAGGGGTTAATAGCTGCGATTCCCTCCAATTCACGCATGAACCCTCTTCGCTTTCTATTCACAGGGGAACCTGGCTGCGGGAAGACTACCTTAGTCAGGAGAATTTGCGAAGCGCTGTCACTGCAGGCCAAGAAAACTGGTGGGATGATCTCAGGCGAAATTCGCAAGAAGGGTCAGAGGATTGGGTTCAAGCTCGAGGACATACTTTCGGGTGAAACCGGTATACTTGCTCATGTTGACCAGGCGGACGGGCCGCGCGTAGGTAAATATCGTGTGAACCTGCAGGATATCGAGCGGGTTGGGGTTGCCGCGATTAGGCGGGCTATATTGGAAGCAGACGTTGTGGTGGTTGACGAGATAGGGCCAATGGAGTTGAACTCGAAGCCCTTCATATTGGCCGTGGAATTGGCGCTGGCGTCGCCCAAGCACTTCATCGGGACCATCCACAAGCGAGCTTCCCACTACTTGGTTTCGGCCATAAAAACGAATCCAGCATACCAGGTCATTGAAGTGACTCCGGCCAACCGAGACAGGCTCCTTGCGGAAATAAGTGAGAAATTCAAGCATGAAATATGAGAACGGGTTGACAAATCAAACGAATCAAGCCGCATTGCAACTCACCGAAGGCAAAGCGAGGCTAATACTTCCTCGAAATCAACGCCCCACAGTCGGCGCTGTCTTCTACAATCCTAGAATGAGCCTAAACCGCGACCTGGCGATTCTATTCGCGTCCTCCTTCTTCCCTAAAGAAGAGCACTTGGGCGTCTGCGACCCGATGACCGGATGCGGCGTCCGTGCTGTCAGGTACGTCTTAGAAGCGCCAACCGTTGGCGATGTCATCGCTGCAGACACCAACAGTCAGGCAGTCGAAACCGCGAAAGGTATCGTGCGATTAAACGGCCTAGAAGATAGAATTACGCTCATCGAATCCGATGCGAACCAACTGCTGATAGCTCATTCCCGAGAGAGATTCGGCCTGATCGACCTAGACCCATTTGGTACACCCGCGCCATTTGCTGAATCCGCGGCCAGAGCAACGGCAGATGGTGGCGTGATTGCTATGACGGCTACCGATATGGGCCCCCTGACTGGAGCAAAACCAGACGCGTGTTGGCGCAAATATGGGTCTCGTTCTATCCGAACAGAATTCGAGAAGGAATTCGCAACACGGGTGCTTGCGGGCACGCTGGCATCGGCTGCAATGAGGCTCGAGCTTGGCATTGAAATCGTCTTCTGTCACGCCACCGACCACTACACGAGAATCTACGCGGAGATCCACAAGGGAAGGCCGTACGCTAATGCAACTGCAAGAGCGATCGGTTTCGTAGAATATTGCCCCAATTGCCTCACACGAGAAACGCGCAAATCCCTTGAACTTGTTCAAGCTACGTGCCGGGCATGCGGCTCGAAGATTATTGTGGGAGGCCCACTGTGGATAGGTCAGCTCTGGGACGAAAGAGCCGTTCGATTGATGCTGGGCCGAGTACCCCTACTTCTGTCATCACGCCTGTCGGAGGTACAAGCACTTCTCGAACACGTGCACGAAGAGATGCGCCGCCCAATGCTCTATTTTCGCACTGATGTCTTAGCAGGCAAATTGCAGATCAAACCTCCAAAGCTGTCCCAAGTTCTGGACAGCCTGAGCAGTAAGGGCTACGAAGCCAGCCGAACCCATTTCCACCCGAACGGCTTTCGAACCGAAGCAAGCACAAAAGAAATCGCATCCATACTGCGGGCCCTAGCCAAGAAAGCCTAGGCCCAGCAAATAGAGTTCTGCGCTCTCCGGTCGGCTGGCAGGCGGCTTCACGATCTTCAGTTCGCGGAAGCATGACTTCATCTCATTTTGAAACTCTTTGAGTTCCGAACCTTGGAAGACCTTAACCAACATGTTGCCCCGAGGCCGCAGAACCTGTCGCGCTATGCCGAGTGCACACCGCGTCAGGTGGATCTGCCGTGCGTGGTCAACCTCCCACGCACCCGACACATTAGGCGCTAGGTCTGAGACTACAACGTCGAATGCAGACTGGTTTACCGCACGAATCTCGTGCACGATATTGGGTTGTGTTACATCATGGGTAACTGTTACGACATTATCAAAAGGTAAGGGGGTTATCTTTTCCTTGTCAACCCCTACCACAAGTCCTTGCGGGCCAGCGATTTGACGGATGGCTTGAAGCCAGCCTCCGGGCGCCGCACCCAAATCCAGCGCCCGGTCTCCGCTTCGTATAAACCGGTAGCGTTCGGCTATCTGGAGGAGTTTGAAGGTCGACCGGCTTCGGAAGCCTTTCTCCTTCGCCAGTCTGTGATACTGGTCTTTCTTCCTTTTCCTCAGCCACTCACTTGGCACTTTTGGCTACCGCGCTGGCAGCAAGCGCCTGCATCCATTTTGTCAGGTGTTCGCATTTGTTTGGATTCATAATCCAAGCCTGAGGGCAGTTGCCCACAAGGTCACAGAAGGCACACGGAATGTCAATTATTGAGTCTATGGTCGAGTAGCGGCGTTTCGCGAAAACTCTGTAGGTCCAACGTCCATCGTGAAGCTCTTTCTTTCTTGCAATGAGACCCTTCTTCTCAAGCCTCAGAACAGCCCTCGAACCTTCGCGGCTGTCGGCGGTCAGCTTCTTCCAGAGTTCCGACTGCAGTATGCCCATGTCGCCGAGTTCCATAACTATCCTCAATACGTCCTGTTCTGTTGGACCCTTCCGAGGCAACCGACAACCTTCTGAAATTGAACAGTAATCGAGAATTGTGCCAGAACTAAGGCATCAATCCATTTAAACGTTTGAAAATTGCTCGAAATAGAACTTCCAGTTTGCTTGCTGAAAATAGAAGTTCTGCAGAATTCCAACTTCTACGTTACCCGCGAGCCGTTGGGAAGCTCACGGTCAATCGTCAGCAAGGCCAGCTTATCACCGTGTTCCGCGGCTAACAGCATGCCTTGAGAAACCTCCCCAGCGAACTTAGTCGGCTTCAGGTTGTACAAGAATACGACTGTCTTTCCCACAAGTTCGCTGGGTTCGTAGTAACCCACAAGGCTTGAAATGGTTTGGCGTACTCCTAGACTGCCTAGGTCGACCAGAATTCTGTAGAGTTTCTCAGTTCTCGGGACACGCTCCGCTTGAGTAATTGTCCCAACCCTTGCATCCAGTCTCTTGAATTCCTCGAAGCTGACTTCCGGAGACGACTTCGTCCCACTCAATCCGTGCACTTCCTAGATTTGATCAAGCGCCCGGGAGAGATCTTCTATTAAGTCTTGAACATCCTCGATTCCAATGGACAATCGAATCAGCGAATCTGTCACACCAATACTCTCGCGGATTTCCTTCGGAAGAGAAGCATGAGTCATTGAGCTTGGGTGTTCAATCAGCGACTCAACGCTACCCAGGCTTTCAGCGACAGTGAAGACCTCAACGTGTTTCAGGAGATTCTTGTACGAATCTCTGTTACCCTTCAAGTAGAAACTGACCATGCCACCGAATCCCGCCATCTGCTTCCGGGCTAACTCATGCTGCGGATGTGACTTCAGCCCTGGGTACAGAACTTTCGCCGCCTTCTCGTGCTCATTCAGAAACTCAGCAATCCTCTGGGCATTAGTGCAATGACGGTCCATTCTCACAGCCAGAGTCTTGATGCCCCTCAGAACCAGCCAGCAATCCCAAGGCCCAGGGATGGCGCCTGCCGCATTCTGTGCATATCGCAGTTTCTCATAGACCTCTTCATCTGAGAGGGCAACGCCACCTCCCACCAGATCGCTGTGCCCTCCCAAGTACTTGGTCGTGCTGTGAACCGCTATATCCGCGCCGAACTTGAGCGGCTGCTGAAGATAGGGGCTCATGAATGTGTTGTCGACAGCCACGACAGAGCTGTGCTCATGTGCAATCTTGGCAACACTCTCAAGGTCAACTAGTTTCAGCAGTGGGTTAGTTGGCGTCTCAACCCAAACCATCTTGGTTTCGGACCTTAACGCCTTCTCAAACTCCTCGGCTTTCGAACCTTCAACATAGGTGAACTCGACTCCAAAATTGCGAAAGATCCGATCAAACAGGCGCCTCGTGCCGCCATACAAGTCTTCCACGGAAATCACATGGTCGCCTCTGCGGAGAAGGCCCAATATGACAGTCGTTATGGCCCCCATGCCCGAAGCGAAGGCCAGACCATACCTGGCCCCCTCAAGAGAAGCCAGACTGTTCTCAAGAGCTGTGCGGGTGGGATTACCCGACCTACTGTACACGTAGGGGCCCTCAACGCCAGGCTCCAGTTGACGGTAGGTTGAGACTTGATACACCGGTACGACCACAGTCCCAGTGGGACGTTCTAGCTCCTCACCGGCATGAACCGCTTTGGTTGAGAACCGCAATCCAAAACCGCCCTCGGTGGCCGCGAATTCCTTCCTGCGTCCTTAAAGTTTCCATTATGCGTCGGACCAACTGTTCAAAATCAATTGTACATCGATCCTCAACAAAACCAATGACTTGCTGGCGTACTAGACACGAATCTGTAATCCAAACTGCTCAACTCATAGAAGATTTATTACCAATCCACCTTCGACAATACGGCGGTGTAATTGTTTGGCTAAGAAACGAAAGGCCAAGAAAGGCGCGAAGAAGAAAGCAAAGCGCGTGGCCAAGAAGAGAGCAAGACCGAAGAAGAAGGCCGCGCCGAAACCCGCTCCTGCT
>Ga0129297_10001792_pt1 | contig 10967 bp, 8 predicted proteins | sample I18A1metaG_FD_94708 | JGI IMG/M metagenome (GOLD analysis project Ga0129297, IMG submission 94708) | Lake sediment bacterial and archeal communities from Gulf of Boni, Indonesia to study Microbial Dark Matter (Phase II) - ​I18A1 metaG | ecosystem: Environmental > Aquatic > Freshwater > Lake >... | reverse complement strand
GTGCTGGTCGCCTGAGGGGAAGGCGCCCCTAGTACGAGAGGAACGGGGTATCGCAGCCTCTAGTTTACCGGTTGTCCGACAGGGCACTGCCGGGCAGCCACGCTGTCGAGGATAAGGGCTGAAGGCATCTAAGCCTGAAGCCTCTCCCGAAAAAAGGCGGCCATTCTAACCCAAGACACCAGGCAACAGGCGTCAGGGTTGGACGAGGGCTCCCAAAGAAGATGGGTTTGATGGAGCAGGCGTGTAAGCACGAAGACTTCGGTCGACGCGTTTAGCGCGCTGCTACCAATCGCTCAAGGTGTTGAGCTGAAAACGGGACCCACATTTCGGGCGTAATTCGAGGCCACGCACGGTGGGAAACACACCTCACGCAAGCCATTCTGCAGACGAATTGATGCGCTGGAAGGAAAAATCGATATTCAGAATCGATTCTGTATCAGGCCTGGGGTGCGAGGCCAAATGAGGACTCTTGCCCGTCGAGACATGCTCGATCTTCTCACTGGCGCCAGTATACTAGGATGTGGCGGCGGAGGAGACGAGCAGTTCGGACGAAACCTCATCCACAAAATCATCGACTCAGGAAAGCAGTTTACCTTGGTCGATCCGATGGAAATTCCTGACGGCGCACACCTCTGCATCATTGGCGAGGTGGGAGGCGGAGTGGGGGAGGAAATCAAGCAAAAGCTCGAGCCCTACCTAAAGGCGGCCGAGAAGCGAGATTCCTTGGCTCTCCGAACGCACATTATTCAGAGAGCCGTGAGAGAACTAGAATCACTCATGGGAGTTGAGTTCTTCACATATGTTCCGAGCGAGATAGGGCCGGGAAACACTGTCCTGCCAATGTACTTGGCAGCCCTCGAAGGGAAACCTGCGGTAGACGGAGACGCATGTGGAAGAGCCAAACCGGAAACCGCCCTGTCAACAACCCACATCGCGGGCATTCCTGTCACGCCTCTGACAATCACGAACATAATCGGAGAGCTCATGATTCTCAAGAACGCCGTGGACGACTATCGCGCCGAAGACATAGCACGATACATGGCAGTTGTATCCGGAGGCGATGTCAGCGTTGCCAGGGCCCCGAACACGGCTGCCCGCTACAAGCAAGCAATAGTCCGAGGTTCCATATCACGCAGCATTAGACTTGGCTCGACAATCAGGACGAGCGGCGAGAAAGGCCTCAACGCCGTTGAAGCCATCCTGAAGACGGAACCGGATTGCATCAGACTGTTCACGGGTAGGGTCGCGTCATGGAAAAGGAAGGAGGAAGGCGGGTTCATGTGGGGCGACCTGACCATTGAGGGCGCGGGGAGTTTTCAGGGGCAACGCATGGACATCTGGTACAAGAACGAGTACCTGATCACATGGAGAGACGGCAAACCCTGTGCAACATGTCCTGATTCTATATGCGTACTTGACGCCTCAAGCGGCGAGGGGCTATCCACCTGGGTTGCCGACGTAGCTGCATACAAGGGAAGAAGAGTTGAGGTTCTCGGGTTCAAGTCCGACAGGCTATGGCGAACGGAGAAAGGAGCGGAGCTATTCGGACCCAGACATTTCGGATATGACTTTGACTATGTCCCGCTGGAAAAAATAGTCGGTTAGGGTCTTGCCACCCTCACAGAACTTATGGTGACCGTGGAAAACCGGTTGGATGGCCTTTGCGATTGGCGTGTTTTGGGCTCTTTTTGGGATTCTGCAGAGTTTTCGAAGGAAACGGCCAGAAAATTTTTCGCGCGGTCTAATAATCGCTAGCGATTACTGCGCTGCATGAATATTCTCGCTCGCCTCGACATTGAAATGTATTCGGCCGGTCAGCCGCAGATATACCGAAACGCAAAGCTTGCCCGAGCGGCTCAGGGGTACTACGAACCGCACAGAGGCCGATTTTGCCTGAGATTAGAGAGGAACCTCTGAAGCCCGGTCTTTCAGAGCAAGCCAGCTTCTATAGCCTTGGAGTCTTGAGGTAGAGTTGGAGCAATTCTCCTTGAAGTATGAGTGAGAGGAGCGCAACGCCGAACGTCATAGCCACTATGGCTTCTCTAAACGGGAAGCCGTCTGGGAGTGAGAGCGCGAGAGCGACGGAGATCACTCCCCTCAGGCCAGCGGCTGCGAGAATCTTTGTCCAGGAGCTTGGGGTCTTTTCCCCGACAGCACCTGCCACTGTGACGATCGGATAGACGCTAATCACCCTCGCCAGGAGGATTGTGACGAACGCTGCCACAATGAACGGAGCAAAAGGAAGGAGCAGTGAGGAGTCTGCCTTCAATCCTAAGAGCAGAAAGGCGAATGAAGTCACCATGAATGTCACGACTTCCCAGAACTTTGTCAGAGTCGTTCGCGTCTCCTCGGACATGGCGATTCGCATAGTGCGATTCCCCATGTATAGGCCTGCGATTGCGACTGCGACTAATCCTGAGACGCCTAGACTTCCAGCAAAGATGTAGGAGCCGAACATCACGGCTATCGTGAAATAGGTCTCAGCCAACGGCTCGGTGACCAACCGGTACAGGAGCTCAGCTATCCCTGAAACAATCAAACCGACAAGGACTCCACCTCCAAGAGTGTAAGCGAACAAGGTTGCGCTCTGCAGGGGGCTGAAAGTGAGAGAGATCGCGATAGGATACAGGATCACCGCCGTTGCGTCATTGAAGTAGGCCTCTGTCTCTAGAATGGTGGTTAGTCGATCTGGGGCTTTGGTGCGTTTTAGGACGTTGACTACTGAGACCGGGTCAGTGGGTGACACGATGACACCGAAGGTTAACGCCACTGCGAGAGGCAACCCCAGAGCGAGATTCAGAACCAAGCCACTCACGAGAGCTGAAATCATGACGCCAAAGATGGCGAGCGATAGCACTGTCTTCCTGATAGTCATGAAAACCTCATAGCGTGTCCGCATAGCAGCCTCGAATATCAAAGGAGGAACAACCAGACCAAGTATTAGGCTCCTATCAAGCGGGATGCTCGCAAGTCCGCCTCCAATTCTAAGCAACGACAGTAGAAAACCGATAGCAATCATAACGATGGTGTACGAGAGCCGCAGCTTCGAACTGAGAATCGCTCCCACGAAGGATAGTACAATAATGAGCAGAACGACCGTCAGCGGAGGCATGCCAGAGAAGTCGACCAAGATCGTCATCACTCAATGCTGCATCTGTCACCCTGCCAACACGCAGCTCAGCCACAGAAAAGACAAACCTGCAACACGCGTACACGAATTGCAGCTCAGTTCCGGCGACTCCCCCTCCAGATGATCAGGTCCGTGGGTTAGAAGCAGCACCGACATCGATACTTCAACTCACGTCATTTCTGGTTACCTACAACTTGAGTCTTTGCCCATATCCCGACATTCCTCGGTGCAGCAACGTACCCGGACAACGATTCCCGGGCAGACTCTTGAACTAAGGCAACCAGACAACTAAGTCCTCGACTACATGCAATAGAACCGAGCATCGGAATTAGTTGCCGATGAGAACAGGGACGAACGCTGATCTAGAAAATGTTCTACGGCTTCTCATTTGTAGGCAGGCTAGGAAGTAGTTCCGTTTGCCCTCGAGGAAGACAGTCCAACCCCACATTATGAGGACAGCTGCAGCCAGCAAATTTGGCTATTTCGGACAAGTTTTCCTGGACAGCGTTTCCTGATGAAAACATCTCCTGACCACTCGATTTCCCCATCTTTAGAATATTGGCAGCGTGAACCACATCTGCGCATACCAGATCTTGACAGTTGGGGGATGTCGAATTGACCGACACTACACTAGTTCTAGTGTGCTGCTTGGGTTCCAAGAAGCTATCGTGAAAGAATCTGAGACAACACGGTTACGGTGCAACGGAACTGATGGACGAGTCTCACAGCAGCGGTATCAATTTACTGGTGATAATTCCTTCCCAGGCGAATCTCTTGATCACGTTGTGGAAATTGCTCTCCACTTTGTCTTCAAGAAATGACCTGTAGATTCTGAATGCTATGCTTTTCGGGTCCTCGTTCAAGTCGAACATAGTGCATTCGATGTCATCCCTTACCAGCTCCTGGAATGGGGGGATTCTGGAGCAGAAGATGGGCTTCCGTGAGGCTCCGGCTTCAATTACTGGGAGTCCAAATCCTTCCTCTCTGCTCGGTATGAAGACAAGGTCTGCGACATTGTAGACGTCTGCGACTCCCCATTTTCTTGTCTCGCCGTTCTCGAACTCCCTTGTCTGATTGATTAGCTCGTGGCAGAAGATGACGTTTTCTTGGAGGCCTCGCTTCTCGATGATATCTTGCAGATACTCCATATACGCGGTTCCCATTTTGGTGGCTTGGTGGTCTGGAGATCCTGTAATAAGTAGCCTAATGCTTCGCGAAGGTCCCACGAGATGTTTCAGTTCATCCACAACTTGCAGAGCGAGTTCAATGTTTTTTCGAGGCGTCACCCGTACGGGGGTCACGATTATGAAGTTCTCGAATAGAAGGCCGAGCTTCTTCATCAGTTTCTTTGTGGTTTCGTCGATCTTGATGTATTCCTCGATGGATACTCCATTCGGAATCACCTTGGCGTTGCTGATCCTGTAGGGCTCAGGAAGTTTCTCAAGCTGTTTGGCTCTGAAGTATGTTGGGACTACGAAGACGGTTCTTGGGTTCTTGTGGTGCAGTAGGGTGAGGGGAAATTTGCCTACCTTGTCTTGCCATTCGTCTCTCAATATCGCACTATCGTGAAGCCAGTAGATCATCTTGATGTTCGAGGATTCCGCGATCTCATTGATTGCGGCCGTAGCTGCAAAGTTGAATGGCATCGAAGGTATGTTGTGAACCATGCATCTACTCACGTCCGATAGAGCTCCGAACACTTCTGTTCTGATTTCTTCCTTCAGTTGGATGAATTCAGCAGTCTCTTTCCCAGCACGAAGGATCTGCTGTTGAACTTTTGCTACGCGCGGGTTCAATGGCGATATTTGCGGAATTTCGTGTTCGATGACGTTTTCGTAGGCTGTTCCGCCACCGTGTCCGAATATTGTATGCACTTCGTATCCGGCTTGGCTGAGAAAACGAGTATGATATTCCATAACGATCTCAACTCCCCCGACTAACCCTCGGGGGCCAGAGTAGTGGATTAATCCAACGCGTTTTGCCATTTTGTGGTCATTCGGATTTTTTCTATTCGACTTTCAGAAAAGATGGTGCTAGGGCGATTCTTTTTTCTCCTCAGAACGCGTATACCAGCTCCAGAAGTCTTCAGCTTTCTTGGCCGTAGTCTGCGCGGAAGCTACCCACCTGTCGATGCCTTTGGCTACGCGGTCTTTAAGCCCCCAGCCGAAAGCTATTCCCAATCCTATGGCGATGCCGATCGCGGTCCCCCAAGCAATAGCCCTTGCGAACTCATTCAGGATTGTCACATCGATCTTCATTGTCGTGAGGGCGATAACAGTAACGGTAAGGTAAAGAAACAGCTTGACCCCGATGGAAAGGATAGAGGCAAACTCGATCTCGGCTTCACGTCCGATTGCCCTGATGGCGTCGCCTATGAAATCAACAACCACAAAGCCTAGAAGCAAAATGAATATCCCTGCGACGAAGTTCGGAAGATATTCCACCAGCGTGCTCATGAAGCTGCTCAGCGCGGCTATCTTCAGCACATCGACGGCTGCAAAGACAGCAACCAGATACACGAACCACCGAATAAGCAGCTCAAGGAACCTTGCAGAAGTCGTGCCAGAGCGTTCTAAAGCCCTGCCAACTACAGTCTTGCTCAAAGCGTTCGCAAAGCCCATTTTGTACAGAAGTCTCGAAATTCCCTTTCCAAGTACTCTCCCGAGAGCCCATCCAGCCACCAGAATAATGATCGCAGCACCCGCTCTTGGTGAATATTGCATTATAGTGGACCAAAGCTCGGTCAGGAACTGTTCGATAGAAAACTCTCATTCCCTCACCCGCAGGTCTGCTCCTCACGAAAATTAACCTTTACGGAAGAAGAGGTCATGCGTGCATTTGACATCAGACACTTACAAGATTCTGTTTGGAGAGAAGTTCGACGGTAGATGCTATTCCTCTCCTTCTTATGAAGGAGATCAGCTTTGCTCCTTGCTCATCCTTTCCTATTCTGTCCCAACTAGGGAGTCGTTGAACTGGCTTCTGCAATGATGTTGAACTCGATACCGCATTTCTCAACTCTTCAGCATATGCAAGAACCTTGTTCCTATCACCTTCCAAGTCTTTGTAGAAGTCCCTCTTGACTTCGTGTTGCATTCTGACTCTCACCTCTGCTTTCTCGTACATGCTATGAGATGACGCTATCTCTTTCATCGCCTCTGAGAGATACTCATCTACCAGCTCCTGGTTGAAGTTCACGTGCTCTGCTAGCTCGGCAGTAACGAGCTGTATGATCTGTCTGACCATTTGATGAATCGCTTTGTCGCTTTGGGGGAAATGTTGGAACAAACCAAGATCCACTTGTGCAATTCTATCGACCAGGCCTTTTTTCCACATCTGGATGAGAATGGCCATTTCCGCTTCGTACCCTGAAGGGAACTCGATCGATTCGAACAGTGTTTTGCTGCCAGCGAATTCGCCTGAGAGCGGATACTGCAGTCGTTCCAGTCCCTTGAGCGCACCTTTTTTCGACAAAGCCCGTATGAGAGGTATTGCGAGAAGTCTAGTAGCTCGGCCTCCGAGCTTGTAGAAACCTTTCTCTGGAGAGTCTAGGTTCACTGCTAAGCGCGTGTAGTATGCCTTTGAGTACAGCGTGGAGCGCTCCGCCCGCGTCCATGATTCCAGTATGGGTTTGAGTAAGGCCGCAACCTGCCATCCCTCAAAGTCTCTAATGTCGCTATCTACGAAGCACATCACGTCTCCGCTGGAAAGAGCTGTGGCCAACCAAAGTGCACCGCCTTTTCCCGTCGTGAGACCTTGGGGAAGGAGCTTTGACATCTTCAGTACTCTGTCTATTTCACGGTCCAATTGATGGACAACACGAACTCCGAAATCGTAGAGTCCTAGGACCGCCTTGTTTCTCATCACCCTATATTTCTGAATAAGGTCAACCTCATCGTGGAAGATGGAAACGCTGCGATTCATCGTAGATACGATTGACCTCATCAGCGAATCGTCGATTGCGCCCGAACTCTTCGTAGATCCGTCGATGATGATTATCTCGTCTGCAATGCCTCTTCTTAAGAGGTGACCTAACTCAACCAATTGATTTCGAAGAACTTCAAAACGATACCCCGTTAGTTCCGCACGGTCTTTGAGGAATGTCGGGACCACCACAGAGACGGTGAACGGCTGCCTCAGTCCATACTCAGTGGTAGAAGCCAGTGACCGTTTGAGTTTCCCAACCTCCTCGACCAACATCTCCCGTTTCTTGGCGGCCCGTCTCTCAAAGAAACTGAGGATTCCCTTTCTCACAGGGCCGACGACTCTTGACATCTTGCTCTACCTCTCAGTCATGCTTATCCGCGGAGGACATTTGTACGACTGTCCTCACACCAGACTTTCTCAGCTCGCGGGGAAATAAACACCCGCCTTCGTAATCAGCGTTGTCTCGAAAGAGGATTTCGCTTTGCGCGGTCTTGTATTTCTTGCTGCAAGAGAGGTTTGATATTCTCGAAGCTTGATGCGACAATGTTCGCGATGGTCGTTATCGATTTGGATCTTGGGCGATAAGCGATTCCGATATCAGCCTCCTTGATCATACAGAAATCAGAATCGCCGTCACCAACAGCAACAGCAATCCCTCCGACACTTTCCCTGAGCTGCTTCATGAACCATAGTTTGCACACCGCATATTCTCTGCACCCTTCTATCTCTAGGCACCGTTGTTGAGTCAGCAGTACACCAGTCAGGATACCGTCTCGTATCTCAACCTCGTTACCATAAACCGCGTCTATCGTGATCCTCTTAGCGAGTCTTTCCGCGAGAAACTCATAGGAGTCGGTAGCGACGGCAACGAAGAAATCACTCCTCCTAAGGAAGTTGACGAAGTCCACAGCGCCCGGGTTCAGCGGTATTGAATCGAAAAGCGCCTCAAGCTTGCGTCTAGCAACCCCCGCAAAGAACTTCGCAATCATTTCGCCGATCCTGTATGCCGGAAGAGATGACGATAGTTTATCCAGTTCTCTCAGTCTTTCCTTGACGCCAAGTTTTTCGCAGAATACGTCGACAGATCTCTCGGAAAGCAGAGTCCCATCCATGTCCAAAATAGCCAAGCCGATAGTCATCGGTGTCTTTCATGCACCCCCAATGCTTCCTGATAGCTGGTCAGCGTTCTTCGTGCAGTTGCCTCCCAAGAGAACATCTGTTCAGCTCTCTTTCTAGCGGTCTTTCCCATCTCCTCCCTTAGCTCATGGTTGGTCAGAAGTCTGGCGGTGGCTTCTGCTAGGGCGGTTGAGTTCCGAGATGGCACCAAGAATCCAGTTACTCCATTCTCGACAACCTCAGGGAGAGCACATGTTTTGAAAGCCACCACAGGCTTTCCCGCAGCTTGAGCTTCCGCAGGGGTCAACCCAAAGCCCTCCCACAGGCTAGGATAACAAAAAACGTCGCAGGCCGCGTAGAAGCTTGGGAGTAGATCGTCAGTCACGTAGCCTGTGAAGATCACGGCCTTCCTGATGCCGGGTATTCTAACGATTTCCTGCAACCTGGCTGTTTCGAACCTGGCCGATCCAACGAACATGAACTTGGCATCAGGGACGTCTTTCAGTATCTGCGGAATCGCCTGCAAGAGAAACTGAGCTCCCTTATACGGAGCTAGTCTCCCGACAAATGTGACGAGAGGGTGCCCTCCTATCGAGTAAGCCTCCCTAATCTTTTTGCCGTCGACTTCAGGGTGGAATCGCTCAAGGTCAACACCATTGTAGATCACACGGATGAGTTCCGGTCTCAAATGGTAGCGTTTCACAAGCTCTCTCCTCAAGAATCTACTGACGGCGATTATCCGGTCCAAGCCAAGTCTGAGTGAGAAGAAGGTTCCAATATGATGGTCGACCATTTTCAATTTCTGAAACGGATTAGTCCAGGGTCTTATTGGAGCGAATCCATGATAGGTGAAAACATGAGGTAACTTCTTGAACTGATGCAGCCAATTGCCAGCGATGATTTCAGGATGATACTGTGTATGAACTAGGTCAAAACCCTTGATTGCCGAAAGACAGGCTGAAGCGAAACCCAGATGCCGAACAAATGGTACATAGCTCAATGAAAACTTCAGCTCAAATCCTGATGGCGTGGGGTCTTCGATCGAACGGCTGAAGATGGAAACCTCGTTGCCGAGCCTTCTCAGCTGTTCCGATAGCTTTGTGATGTGAACAGTTTGGCCCGAAGCCCGGTGTAAAACGGACCTTAGGATCGCTATCTTCAAGGACGCTTATTCCGCATCAATATATCGCCAAGAGGTCGTTCTTAGTATTCTCAAAGTATTCTGCCTCCTCTTCTACTTTAGCCTCCGCCTCCCTGTTGGTCATCATAGCTGTCTCCCTAACGAACGTGGCTACTCTTCCTGTCCATACAGCCCTTAGGCCTTCAAGAAGCCGATTCCTCTGGCTCTCATTTGACCTCCTGAACGCCGCTGACGTCTCGTACACGGTTTTTGCCCAAACATCTAGTGGGACTATCAGATTCTCTGTTTTAGCTGAGGCGTGATCATCAAGCTCGCGTCTAAGATCAGGTGATATTGCTTCCCTGAAACAACCCGAGTTCGGGTAAGCACTCCTGAACTCTTCGACCAGTCCGTGAAGACTGACGTTAACTGGTCGGGGTTCGATTTTCTCAACATGGTTCGTGCGCAAGAGAACCGGAACACTGCCCTTGATTTCTCTCCAGAACTCAGCATACGCATCCATACACGCAAGCGCTGAACCAGCTACCTCTCTGAACATGGAACCAAGTTGAGAGGAAGGGTCCTTTGCTCCGTGGATCTTTGCTCCAAGATCCGCCTCTTCAACGACAAAGCCCTTCGCGATTGCGGATGCTGTTATGAAAATGTCGATCCCAAACCTGGGGATGTACGGAGTTTGCCATAGTGGACTTTGAAGCAACTTGCTTGCAAGCTCTTGCGAGAGGCCGAAATCTCCGCCGATCGGCTGTCTGATCCTCTTGCCATACAATGCACGTGTCAGAGGGTAGCAGAGCTGGTTTGTAATGGTCCCGTCATACTTGTGTCGAATATACCTCGGAGTGACAAGTCCAACCTCATGCAATACCGGGTCGATGAGCAATCTTATCCAAGATGGCGTGATGCTTTCCACGTCAGAATCGATCATAGCAAGCCCACTTACGCCCAGATGAAAGGCGGCTTCAAAGAGGGCTTTGACCGCGCTTCCCTTGCCCGGGACGCCTTGGTACAGGCAGGTCATCAGTTTCACACCTTCAGGCAGTCGAATTCTCATTGCGGTCTCCAGGGTTGCATCTGTAGATCCTCCATCAGAAACCAGAATGATGCTCTTGCGGTTGCCGAAATATTCGGCAAGACCATTCGCAGATTGCGATATGACGCGGCCAATCGTTTTCGCGCAGTTGTATGAAGGGATTCCTATCAGGATGTCTGCTTGCCCGATAACCGACAGTGACCTTTCAGTTTCTCCATCTAGGGCTCGCATGATGTTCAATCCTTGTAGAGATCCCGGCGCAGAAAGGTTCTATGATCGCAAGAAGCGCGCTGAACTATCCTATCATTTGAAAAGTCTCCTTGGAATCTTGTGAACGCGGCCCGATTCTTGATTCTCATATTGAATCGCGAAAGGTCGGTCAGCAGACGGCAGCTAGCCACGTCTAGTCGGGGCTCACCGCGAATTGCGGCGGAAGCACGATCGAAGAGACCCAAGGAAGATCAGTAGACGTCGTTCAGCTGCTCTTTCCTGTTTATGTCTTCGAGGACTTTTGCGTACCTGACCAGGGCGTCTATTGCGTTGACGGCTCTCTCGGGTGTTGTGTACGAGGGAATTCGATTTTCCTCTAGCATCTTCACTAGTATCTGGGTGAAGTCGCCTCCAAT
>Ga0129297_10001790_pt1 | contig 10969 bp, 9 predicted proteins | sample I18A1metaG_FD_94708 | JGI IMG/M metagenome (GOLD analysis project Ga0129297, IMG submission 94708) | Lake sediment bacterial and archeal communities from Gulf of Boni, Indonesia to study Microbial Dark Matter (Phase II) - ​I18A1 metaG | ecosystem: Environmental > Aquatic > Freshwater > Lake >... | reverse complement strand
TCACGCTCGCAGAAAAGACTATGCAAGCAGCGAATAGAATTAGGGAATCATCATTCTATTTCCAACGAGAGTTTCCCACCATTGGCCTAGTTGACTTGACGCAAAAGAAATTAGAGACATATGACTTCTCGGGGAAGAGTTGGCTGCAGAGAGACTTTTCGTTGCACGGTTTATCGACCAAGCCCGGCAAGTGAAAAGGATACTAGTCCTTGCGGCTTAGTCCTACCCAAACTCAGTAACCAGAATTCCAAAACATCGCGTTCACTAGATTCATAGCGGTAGATACACAAATGGAAGATGCAGGGTTCTGGGCTCAGTGCTATCATAGTAAGACCTCAACCCGCTCAATGTCTTGAAGCACTTTCAGAGTCCTCGTTAGAGCCAAATCAAGCGAGGCGTTTGCGAAGGCAAGAACGATCTCACCAGTCTTCGCGCCCAGAGTAATTGAGGAGCGAAACCCTAAAAATTTGCGGACTTGATGGCATTTGTATCAAGAACTAGGCTGTCATTGCTCTGACGGCTGAGTCAGCAATTTTGATCGAACTTAGTTCCCCTCTATAGTCGGTGTAGAGCTCTATTTCCTTCATGCCGTATTTTCCCTGAAGTTGCAGTTGAAGATTGAGAACTTCATCTACCTCCGGGACTATGCATGGATCACCGGCAATTGAAGAAATCACTGTAACAAGAGCCAGTTGATTTCTCTTTGTGATAGGCCAACCCTTTGCGGTGAGCTTTAGGTAACTTTCGGCAAGACGTTTCTCGAGCAGCCGCTCCCTATCATCCCCTTGAATAGTCTCTCGTTTTCCATATAGACGCGCAACTTTTCTAGAAAATTCTTCATTAAGATACTTGGATAACGCTCCCCGGTACACTAGCGAGTCAAGAGACGGAACTTCTTTAAAGACTTCGAGACAACCAACAGGCGAGTAGTGAGGTTTGTAGTCAACAACTCTTCTTGCCAAACGAAGATCGACGAGGGGCTCAATCTTCGAGAGGGTTTTGATGTAATAAGTTCGTAGCCCAAGGGCTTCTGAGCCAGATAACTTCTTTTGCTTTCTCGGAATTGGCTTAGTTGGAGGTTTCTCCATCAGTTTCTTGATCCTCCGCCCCTCCATTCGCTTATCATAGCTCTGAGATTTCATGAGGGCTGCTGCGACATCCAGCCAGGCCAAACGATAAATAACTCGCGCGTCGTTCAAATTGGGGTCATCCAAATGCAAATGCTCGTCTTGTGGAAAAACAATCAGTTCTTTCACATCAGCCATGCGCTGCAAGAAAGGTATTAAGAATAGACCATCCGAATCAAGAAACACGTAGAGATATGCGATTCTTTGAGCCTCATCCAGATCAAGAGGATTCGGAAGAGTCTTTTCTCGAAGAAAAACATCTCTGAGCGAGTTTGTTGTTAAGGCAGCGATCACATGGCTTTTCCACATCCACGTGTTGTCTTTGTGAATGAGTTTTAGATCTATTGCCCATTCTACGATGTCTTTGAATTGAGATTCCTTCTTGATGATTTTTTGAGGACCCTTCACGGCGCCTATCCATTGCTCTTGTTTTTGTTTGATACTTTTCAGAAATTTCCTATTTAGATCAGCGAATCTTGTGGGTGAAACCGGGCTGGTAAGATGAACGATACCGGTGAGAAAACCAATCCTTTGCTGATATGGCTGTGATTCAAAAATGCTCAAACTTCGAATCCGCCGTGAACTGTCACCCGTTCCCTAAACTGCACTATGAAGTCTCGTGGTGATGCGTCATTGCTTACGATTGCATATCCTATTGGTAGAGTTCGAAGCACATCCTGAAGGTCGAGATCTCTGGTGCTGTATCTTATGCTCTGTGGTGGCGAGGTTTTTTCGTTCGAAACTATCTTGTCTATGTCAGACCTGACGGTAAGTTTGTGCGCGATCAATGTGTCAACTTGAGCCATCAAGCGTTGGTCTATCGCCGAGGGCTGCTGAGTCGTAATGGCAACAGAGATTCCGAAGTTCCTTCCAACGCGAACAAGTTCAACCAATGAAGGCGTCGAGATAGCATACTCTTCGGCGGGAACAATGTTCTGAGCTTCGTCAATCATAACCCACACCGAACCAATCGATTCGGCGAGTTTTGCGGGAAGATCGCCTACAATTTCCCTTTTTCGAGTTAGGGAGTATTCTCTCCGAAATTCCAAAACCTTCCTGAATAGTACTGACGCGACTACACATCGGAGATCGGTTGGAAGATCCGCCAGAAGCAAGATTGATGTAATTCCAGGCCTTACCATCAAACTGATTTCCGTTCCCTCCGAAGCGAACATATCATAAGCACGGATTGACCTCAGTTTCGAAGCCAAGGCTCTTCGGACGTTCACGTGAAAACCGAAGCGCTTTGAAGTCAACTCATCATCCTTCAGTATACACTGGATTAAGTCATCAACAGAGTAGACTTTCTTTGGAGAAGTTTTCTTCCCGCCTTCTTGCCAACCGTCTAGCGTCACCTTTTCGTATGCCAAATTCAGAAGTTGACCCATCGGATCTCTAAACAAGTCTATTCTGAGAAGAAAGGACCAGTCAGAAGGACTTATCTCAGCTACTGATATGTAGAATTCCTTGGCTACAGATGGAGTACTCCTTGTTCTGAAACCGGCCGGAATGTAAACTTCAACATTAGACAGTTTCTCCGGTTTCAGATCCCACTTCTCCAAGCCATCTAGTTGATTTCTTATACTCTCATGAAGCATCTTGGTTGAGGGCTCGTATATCATCGTCCAGAAAATATTGAGAGTGTCAAGTAGCAAAACGGCATGCTTTTGCTGCAGCGAAGATATCTGTCCACTATTGGAGGATATGGACTCTGCAAGGGCGCCCAAAGTATAGGACTTTCCACTCCCTCTTTTTCCGAGTATGGCTACGACCCTGGCGCCGCTGATATCGAAGTAGACAGCCCTGTCATAGTCTTTTTGCTCTGCAACTCTTCCCATGTATAGCAGATCATTGCCTTTCCTTTCCCCACCGAAACAAAAGTCTTCTTCGCCCGAAGGCAAGTAAGGCCTAACTTCGAAATTGATGCCTATTAGCCGGCTTATTCGCACAAGATTTTGCCTCTACTCTAAAGTTTCTCCTTCGGCTGGAGGACGCGCTGTCACAATGTACTTCATGAAAGACTTTTCAACAATCTCCTTGTCGATATACTCTTTCTTTATGGCTTCAGGTTCACTTGCAATGAAATCCAAACAGTCGCAAATTCTTCTTGGCTTCTGATATTCCGCATAGTCCGGTTTGCTAAAATAGTCAACCAGAAGCTCTACTGCAGAACTTGTAAAGGGAAAGGTTTCCTCTTCAATATCTTTGTCTTTCTTCTTTAATTGAGCGACCAAGTTCGTAATAGACTCGTCTGTATTATTCCATTTGATTTTTCCTTGAGAAGAATCCCAAGTTGCGCCGTCTCTAGCATATCTTATGACACCTTTTATAAGAGACCTGATCTCAGGCTTATCCATCTTTGTCAGCCCTAAGTAGCGACCGACCCTCTCCCTGACCTCTCCTATAATCAGCATGTGAGGCAAATCTTCTTCCGCTCCAATCCCAATGCAAAAGATTATCCCTATCGGAAAGTCTTTTAGGAATAGAGCTCTGAAAGCTTGGATGAAAGTTCTTTCTGGAAAACCGTCCACTTCGATTTGTTTCAACCTGTGCGCCTCGTCAATGCAGAAAACAAAGAATTTGTTGTTGAACTCCAAGTGCAGAGTGCCGACGTACCAGAGAATATTTAGCGCCTCGTCGATGGTTACTTGTTTGCTGCTTTCTGGCAGACCTATTTCGCTTGGTGACGATACTGGATATCCAACTATCCATGACCAAGCCTTCCTTTCTAAAACAGACTCAGTAGCAGAAGCAAGGAACCTCTCGAACACCGTGAGCACATTAGTTGTCTCCTGCTCTGGCGAAGGAAGGCTTTGAAAATTTCCATATTTGTTTCTGGCTTGAGCCAGAAGTTTCCTCAATTGTCCCGGCGGAATCTTGTCCATCAGAATCCTGTAAAATACCAAGAGTTCGGTATTGGCAGGAAGTTCGTTCAAGGTGATGTAGAGACACTGCGCCTGTTCGGCCAATACTGTGTTGATGAAATGCCAGAGTGTCTGTGTCTTTCCGCTGCCCCAGTCACCGTAAACTACGGCTTTCGGTGGAACATCAGCCGTAAAAGCTTTTCCGACGAGTTCCGTCAGGAGCTTTTCGATTTCTCCTCGCCCAAAATAGCAAACCCAGTCAGCTTTTGGCGTTAGCGTGAAGTTCTTCTTCTTGAGATGGTACACTTCTTTCATCTTAGCGAATGCCATTCGCTCTCACCATAGATCCTCAGTTTTTAAATCGTAGCTGGACTGTATTAAGTTTTGTATCAAGTGCAAGTATGTGTCAGACACACCGGAAATCAGAATTCCAACCTCTATGTTGGCCAGCCTCGCGTTTCTAGTTAAGTTAGCCGACCCAACGATTGCAAAGCTATCGCGAATGCTCTCCGGCTTTGCTTCGCATGCGTAAAGCTTGGCGTGAACCATCTTGTTTATATTGATAGTAGCGCCAGCTGCCTTAAGGAGATCTAAAGCTTCTTTACCCTTGAGCGTCTCCGGCCTTCTTGAAACCACATAAGTCGCAATCCCGAATTGGCGAATAATCTTCGATAGTCCCACTACAGATGGATCAGAGATCCATGGTGATACTATTACCACACGGGAGATTCGATCCGCTATTGACCTAGCGAGACGATAGAAGGTTCCTGGAATATTCCTCCTCACTATGCTTAGAGGTCTAGCCGCTCTGAAACCCAGATTTAGTTCAGAAAGTAGATAGAGACATTTCTTGCCGTACTTCGTAAGATACAATTCTTCGGCGCTTGTCTCAAGTACGGTTTCAAGCCTTTTCAAAAGCAGCAATCTCTGTCTCGCAAACTCTTCGACAGTTTCCTGTAACTCTTCTCGCAAGTAACGAAAAATCGTTTCTTCACTTGCATTAGTCATGCCAAGAAAACCTAGTATCTCAAACATATATTCCATGCCTAGAATCTCGCTTCTCAGAAGCTTTTTGTCATCCACGTCGAACGTGACAAGAGATCTACGTGAAAGCATAGGTAAGACTATGATTGACGAGATATAAGAAAAGATTGATGCACGAACACGGGAAATCCATTTGAACTCTTCATTTGACTTCGATCCTGTGGCGATGAACCGGAGTCATTTCAACGAGAGGTTTTCAGTCTGGATCATAGGTCGAAGAAAAGCCAGCGCCATAAGTTCATTATTCACCGATGATGAAACGAGAGAGCCTTCTTGAGTTCAGGACCATTGATCAGCAGCTGCTGTGAGGGATTTCTGAATTCTTGACGAAATCAATTCTCAAGAACTATCAGCGGCAGATTTCTGGACATTGAATCGGTAATGCTAAACCAAAGGGTGCAGATAACATAACGTGTGTGTGCGCGTGTTATGGTGATTCAGTGTTGATGGACCCAAATTTGTTGGACAGAGCACGTGGTTGTGTGGTAGGTGCTGTTGTGGGTGATGCCCTCGGAATGCCATTGGAGGGTTGTGCAGCCCGTGCCGCAGATAGATTAGTCAGAGATATGGCAGATGGGAGGCTCGCTGCGGGGACGTTTACGGATGATACAGAAATGGCTCTCGCTATGGCCGAGAGCTTGCTATACTGCAAATGTTTGGACCCTGACGATGTTGCTAGACGGTTTGTTTCTTGGTATCAGAATTCACCGAACGATGTCGGATTTCACACGGCCACGGTTCTCAGTCACATAGCTTCTGGTGAATCCTGGAAGAATGCAAGTGAGACGACATACCAAACCGACCCTAATAATTCAGCCGGCAACGGATCAATAATGCGTTGCTGGCCAATCGCATTATTCGACTGGAAGAACTTGGATCAACTAGTATTTGATAGTATCTTGCAGAGCAAAATCACTCACTCTCATCCAGAGTGTGTGGCAGCAAGCGCATTGATCAACTCAACAATCTACTATCTCCTTCAAGGTCTCCCGATCAAAAAAGCATTGGCGAATGTGATGGATGTGGCTGGTGTGCCACAAGAGTTACGAGAATTGATCGAATACGCACCATGTCAGAGACGTGAGCTGTTGAAGAATAGTGGCTGGGTCAGAGATACATTACAGAGTGTTGCATGGGCAATATTGACGACCAATTCATTCGAAGATGCGCTGGTTCAGACTATCAACTTGGGCAACGATGCAGACACTGCCGGAGGTGTGGCGGGAGCCTTGGCAGGAGCTCTCTACGGCATAAACTCGATCCCAGCTAGATGGAGCTACACGGTCCATGGAGAATGGCCAATTGGAAGCGGTGTTCAATTGAGAGTTCTCGAACTGCGCACTCTAGCTGATCGCCTTATTGATATCCCAGGTTCGCTATGAGAAACAATTCCACAATCCATCTTCGTCTAGATAGCATCTGCGATAGTATATTAGACTGCCAATGCATTCTGTCTCTCCAAAAAAATAATAGTAAACAAACTTTCATAGCAATAAATAGAAGGTTGTTTAAAGGAAACTCTGAAAGACACAAGTTGTATTCATGTATCAATATAGATGGTTAGGAAAAATGGTGTAACAAGGAATGAATTGATTCTAAGAGTTCGGCGGCGGCTCTAACGGATGTGACATCCCCTAACAGTGGTTAGTTCATCCTAGATATCCCTTTTAGCTTCGCTCTCTCTTCTTCTTCCTTCTTCCAAGGATTTGAATTTTTCCTGCAACGATGTTGACCAGAAAGCCTCTTTCCTTTCAACCTCTTCACTTTCCGAAGCTATCTCGGTTAGAACCCGTTGAACTATCTGGCTATCAATCACTGGTTTTCTCTGTTGAATAGCCTCCCCGAGACAGGAGGTTAAGATTTTCAGAATGACTCTTGGTAACAAAAGTATAGAACTCTGCTCAACTGTCAGTTGAAAAATAGCCTGCACCGCTTCCTTAGTGAAGGGATAGTAATCATTGGTCACAGTCTCATTGGTCCTTTTCTTAGCTCTTGAAACAAGGGACCCGAGATCTGTTTTGCGAATTCCTTCTGCCGATAGCAACTCTTTTATGAACCGCTCCGTACTCTCCATGCTATTGAATTCCATCAAGTGTATGTAGTTCTGGGGATAGCCAACTCTACCTCCCACGGGCTGATCAGGCTGAAAAATGAGAGGCCCCTCACCAATTGTTCCCTTGTGCGAAAAAGCCATTAGGACAGATATGCCGCTGGTCTCCTCTAACAAAGGTCTGAGAAAATTTGAAAACTCTGGCTGCCTTTTTGCCCTGACCTCAACGATACCTTCCATTTCGTCTAGCATCAGAAGTATCTCTTTGTGCGTAATCTTCCGAAGAAGACCAAACAACGCCGTTGCGACCTGTGCAGCCGCATAAGGATCGAAGGTGTCAGAGACCACTCCAAGCTGAGACTTCTCCTTGCCGCTTAGCTTCTGTCCCGAAAACCATTTTCTCACGAGATACTCGTCTACCTTTTCCTCTAGGAACTTGTTTATGATGACCGAGAGGTCACGATAACCGACTAGGGTATCAATGATCTTCACCCTGTCAGATAGATCTTCTGCTTTTCGAAGATCTTTTTCCAGAGCCTCACCTGTTTTTCTGAGAAGATCGAAGACTCTGTCAATAGAAATCGAGTTAATGATGCTCGTAAACAGATCCGCGGGTGTGGACTTCTCCGATAGCTTGGGCTGTCTAACAAAGATCGGCTCCATGTCTAGTTTCTTTTCCTTCAAAAAGTAGACCACGTAGTTGAGGGCATGCGTCTTTCCTGAACCGTAGTCTCCGAAGATTATCGTGCTGAACGTGGTTTGAGTATTGATTGCACGAAGCAGTCTGCTCTCGAGTCTTTCTTTCACATCAGGCCTTCCGACGAAAATGCCAGGGTCTTCAGTGGGCTTGAGACTGAAGTTGGGTCTCAGCAAACCGTAGTCAGCGGAAAGGCTCTCTTCGCTCAAATATTCACGCAGCTAAATAGTCTATTCTTTGACTCGAATATAACTTCTTAGAGGTATGGCTCTGGATACAGCGATCGAACCTCTGCGCTCAAGGTCGGAAAGGTTCGTTTCATATGACTCATGACTCAACACCATTCTATTTCGTAAGCCATCGCAGGCCAGTGCCAGGAAGACATCCGGATATGAAAGAAGGACAGTTCCACATCGCCTGTAGAATCTTGCCACCTTTACGAAGGATCGCTTAAATTCTGAAAAAGATATGTCGTTGAATCCCTTTGCGAATATCTGCACCAACCTGCTCCTCATTTCAAAGGGATCACTTAGACACTGCACCAAAGCCCTTTCATGAGTTAGAAAACCCATAACATCCTTTCCTTGCGTGCTAAGGGAGTATCTAGATCCTGCCTCTGTCCCCACTCGATAGATGAGACCTAAGTCTAGGAGAAACTCCAGCCGCGGGAGAATTTGCTCTTCTCTATGGGTTTCAGCGGCCGATCCTTGTGCGTGCGACTTTCGTCTAAATCTTGCTTCGTTTAGCAAACAATCTCTGCGGGTCTGGTAATCATCTCCCATATGACGTTTTATTGCGTACCAATCTGCAACCTTGCTAAAGTACGAATTCTTCAGCAATTGCTTGTCGATCTTGTCGTCTATCATCAACAAAAGAGGAAAAGTACCATCGAAATCCGTCTCGAAGAGGGATGAAGCGAACAGCAGTTGTTCCTGAACCTCGATTTTCGCCAATAACCCTTTGGTTGCAAGATATCTTTCGAGTCCCGAAGCGGTAGTGAATAACAGGACTCCATTAAGATCACAATAAAGGCTTGCAAGAACGAAGCCAAAGTTCGACCAAGTATTGACCTCTCTCTTAAGAAACCCTAGTTCCTGAGCAAGGACAAGATGATTCAAAGCAATTTTGTCTTCTGAAGAAGCAACCTCTTTTTTTCCGATTCCTTGCCCGGAGACTGTTCTTCCTGTTTGCGGTTCTATCTTCCACTCGCAAGAATTCTTGTACTTAAGGACTGTCTGCTTATACCTGAATAATAGCTCATCATTGTTAATGAACCTAGATGGACGTGTCAGCCACACGAACGCCTTGACGAACATCAACCTCTTGAGGTCTGAGCTGAGATGCAAGTTTCCCTTAATCAATCTGTTCACGTTTTCTGAATCTGATCCAGCCGTGCACCCCACGGTCATACCTAAAGCCGGCGCGCCAAAGCTTATAGTTTATCTCCTTAAACCTTTGCCGATTCAGCCATCTAAGCGGCTTCACGGTGTCTGTCTTGGAGTGGTACATAACGTCACCTCTGAAAACAAGCCAGCGAATTGGCTCAAGTTCTCGGGGAAGATTCAATTGAAATTCATCAGTAACGGGCCGTCGCGATATGACTCTTCTAACGGTGCTGAACGTTATTCTATTTTCCCGATACCCTTCTCCGATTACATCTATTAGCGTCCTATATAGTTTGTAATAGTTGAATGTCTCAGTTGTCCTCGACAGTTCGTCTACGAGAAATTCAAGCGCCTTTGGGTCATGGTCCAGAGGTATTAGGCCATCGTTCGACAGTGTCGATACAACCCGTTTGCCAATGTTCGCGTCAATTGATTTTGCGTAGATTCTCCTATCTCTATTGAAAAGCCTGAGTACACCCAATTCACTCAGCCCTTCTGAGAGTTCTAAGGTACCAGCTATTATGAAGCAGCCGGAAGGAAGTCGCAGGACTTGTATTAGAGATTCATCAAGTTCTATCAAATCTGTGTTGTTCAATGGTAGATCTTTGAAATAGAAAGTCGGTAGGCCGCGATGCCTTTGAAATGCTCCTAGGGTTTCTGCAAGGAATCGAAAAGCCTGTTCACCCAGCGATAGATCAAATTTGAGTCCAAAACAGCTCAAATCTTCAGCGGAACAGCTTTTGCACTTGAAGAAATCTAGGGCTGTCGGCTCATTTCTAACCAATGCCGACAGAATGACTCCCCACCGATGCGATCGTCCTACGTTTGAGAGCAAATCGTGTGGAAATCCGCTATTCAGAAAGATTAGCCGCACCATATTTTGTACTAGCGTTGACCTTCTATCACTCTTCGTGAAGCCAATCTTATACTTATGAGTGCTTCTCGGATGAATGCTCGAGAGAAGCTTGTCCTCAAAAAAAATCATGTCTTCCGAGTGCTTCCCGAGAAGCAGGTACCCCCCAGAGGAGCACTGCTCAAACGCATCCATTTCTATAAAAGTCTCAAACGACCTATCCTGAAAAGCGAGCCGGAAACGCTCCGGATCTAATTTGGGTAAGAGCCCTCACCCGAAACATATGCATACATAATGAAGCCTGTTGAGCCTTTTAGCTCTTTCATTGGAGCCAGAAAGGCTTCGTCATATTCTGCGCTATCTACGCCCACATGAAGTATAGTGACTTTCCATTCTCAATCAACTTTGGATTCTTATTCTCATTACCTGCAAGTAACTTGTAAGAGAAACGAGGCAACTCACTTCAAGGATGGCTCAGCCAACATCACGCCTTAGAATGTCGCCTGCTGATCCGGTCTTTTACTTCCAGCCCCAGTAGTCTTCTTCAGCTTCGTAAACCTCTTCGCAGTCTGAGCATACGCCGAGCGTCTTAATCACTCCGTCGGCTACTGCGCACTGTTCACAGTATGACTTTCCACACTCACCGCACCTATACAGCTCCTCATCACTCACCTCAGCGCCGCAGCTATCACATATGCCCAACTGGACCCACCATCTTTAGAGATTGAATTTCACCCAGTTGTACTCGTCCAAAAGTTTGGGAATTGTTGTTGCTCTACTCTTACACTCGGACACAAGACTCGGAAAAACGGAGTTCATCGGTATATTTCGCGCTAACGAATATTCATGCATGAGAGCATCGGCGAACGATTTCATATGCCGCATGAACTTTGCATAACCAACCTCATCGTCAGAGTAGCCATATCCATGCCTAATGTTTCTATCGGAC
>Ga0129297_10001785_pt1 | contig 10986 bp, 8 predicted proteins | sample I18A1metaG_FD_94708 | JGI IMG/M metagenome (GOLD analysis project Ga0129297, IMG submission 94708) | Lake sediment bacterial and archeal communities from Gulf of Boni, Indonesia to study Microbial Dark Matter (Phase II) - ​I18A1 metaG | ecosystem: Environmental > Aquatic > Freshwater > Lake >... | reverse complement strand
CTTCTGGACCTCGATTACAACGAGGACTCCCAGGCCACTATCGACATGAACGTCGTGGAGACCGACAGAGGCCAGCTGGTCGAAATTCAAGCCGCAGCAGAAAAGGAGCCTTTTTCGAGGAAAGAGCTGCTGGACCTCCTGCGGCTGGCTGATTCCGGGATTAAACAGCTCATCCAGATCCAGAAGGCGGCCCTCAAGAAAAAGAGCCTCCTTTTCATGGCATATGGGTAAAGGGAGAGAGAGATGAAGAGAATTCTTGTCACCGGAGGCGCAGGGTTTCTGGGAAGCCACCTCTGCGAGCACCTTCTCAAGCAGGGCGCGGATGTGGTTTGCACTGACAATTTCTTTTCCGGCAGCAAGGATAACATCCGCCACCTTTTCTATCATCCGTATTTCGAATTGATCCGCCACGACGTCATCCATCCGCTCTTCGTTGAGGTGGACCAGATTTATCATCTGGCCTGCCCAGCCTCTCCGATTCACTACCAGCACAACGCCATCAAAACCGTCAAGACCAATGTCATGGGCACGATCAACATGCTCGGCCTGGCCAAGAGGACAAAGGCCCGGATCCTGCTGGCCTCTTCGTCAGAAGTCTACGGGGACGCCAAAGTCCATCCTCAGAAGGAGGAGTATTGGGGCAACGTCAACCCGATCGGAGTCCGCAGCTGTTATGATGAGGGAAAAAGAGTGGCCGAGACGCTGATGATGGACTATTCGAGGCAGAATAACGTTGATATCAAGATTGCCCGGATCTTTAACACCTACGGACCCCGCATGGCTGTCGACGACGGCCGCGTTATCAGCAATTTCATCGTTCAGGCCCTCCAAGGAAGGGACCTCACGGTCTACGGAGACGGAAAGCAGACCCGCTCCTTCTGTTATGTGAGCGACCTCATCGCCGCTCTCGTGAAGTTGATGAACACGGAAAACTTTAAAGGGCCGGTCAACCTGGGAAATGCTGAGGAGTTCACTGTGCTCGAACTGGCCCAAATGATCATCAGGCTGGCGGGCGGGCCTTCAAAAATTGTCTTCAAGCCTTTGCCTTCGGATGACCCGGCCCGCCGCTGTCCCGATATTTCCCTGGCCCGCGAAAGACTCGGCTGGGAGCCGACCGTCAGCCTCGAGGAAGGGCTGATCAAGACGATCGAGTATTTCCGGGAGAAAGCATGAGACTCTCCGTTGTGATTCCGGTTTATAACGAGAAGAACACAATCGAGGAAATCCTCCGCCGGGTCCAGGCCGTGGATGCCGGGTTGGAAAAGGAAATCGTCATTGTCGATGACGGCTCCAACGACGGGACACGCGACATTCTCAAGAAACTGGCGTCCTCCGAGGTCAGGGTGTTTCTCCACGAGAAAAATATGGGCAAGGGAGCCGCTCTCCACACCGGGTTCGCCCAGGCCGAAGGCGATATCGTCCTTGTCCAGGACGCCGATCTGGAATATGACCCGAGGGAATATGCCAGACTTCTCGAACCCATCCTGGACGGCCGGGCCGACGCTGTTTACGGAAGCCGCTTTCTCGGCGGCCCCCACCGAGTGCTATTTTTTTGGCACTACGTGGGCAACAAGGTGCTGACCACGTTCTCCAACATGCTCACAAACCTCAACCTGACGGACATGGAAACCTGCTATAAAGTCTTTAAAAGAGAAACCCTCCAAAAAATCCAGCTTAAATCCCGCCGCTTCGGGTTCGAGCCTGAGATCACGGTCAAGCTGGCAAAATTGAAGTGCCGTGTCTTTGAAGTCCCGATTTCCTATTCGGGACGCCTCTATGAGGAAGGCAAGAAAATCGGTTGGAAGGACGGAGTGGCGGCGCTTTTCCACATCATCCGGTTTAAATTCTTTAACTGACTTCGGCCCTGTTGACTTGACTTTGACCACCCATAAATATATTATTTTTTATTCATTTAGCCAGACTATCATAAGCGCGCATCATATCCGTCTGAATGGTCCGATGCAGAGGAGGTTATCATGAGTTTAGTCTCTTCATTAATCCTGGCCGGCGTCATTATCGTCGTCATCGCACTCATGCTTGCGATCATGGCCAAACAGTACCGCAAGGTGGGTCCGAATGAGGTCTTGATCATCGCCGGAGGAAAAAAAAGAACTGTAGTCGGTCCTGACGGCACCAAAATCAAGGTTGGCTACCGCTACCGGCTCGGCGGAGGGACTTTCGTCATTCCCTTTATAGAAACCGTCTATACGCTGCCGATGGACGTAATCACGCTCAACATTAAGACTCCAGAGGTCCTGACCAGCATCGGAGTCCCGATCCTGGCCGAAGCATCCGCCCAGGTTAAGGTCGACTCCTCAGATTCCTCCATCCGCTTGGCCGCCGAGCAGTTCCTTGGTTCGGGAAAAGAAGGCATCCGCGATGTCTCGATAAATGTCCTCGAAGGGCACATGAGAGAGGTTATTGGAGCCATGACAGTAGAGGAGATTTTCCGCGGCCGGCAGGAATTCTCTGCCCGCGTCAGTGACGCCGTCCGGCCGGACCTGGCCCGGATGGGGCTGACCATGCTTTCTTTCGCCCTCAAGGACATCAGCGATACTCAAGGCTATCTCGAATCATTGAGCAAGCCGAAGGTCGCCGCCGCCAAAAGAGACGCGGCCATCGCCGAGGCCGAAACGGAGAAGGAGGCGATCATCAAGTCCTCCCAAGCACGGAAAGAGGGAGAAGTCGCCCGGCTGGCCGCCGAGGCGCTCATCGCCAAAGCCCAATGGGAAAACGAGGCCAAAAAGGCCGAATCTCAGGTCGCGGTCAACCAAAAGAAGGCGCAGTCAGACTATTCGTATGAGCTGGAGCGCTTCCGTCTGAGCCAGCAGATTAAGAAAGAAGAAGCCAAGATGAAGGCCATCGAGAAAGAGGAGTCCATCAAGATCGAGGAACTAGAGATCGCCCGCCGCGAGAAAGAACTCCAAGCCAGCGTCATCAAGCCCGCCGACGCCCGCAAGTACCAGATCAAGGCCGAGGCTGAGGCCGAGGAATACAGAATCCAGGCCGAAGCAAAAGGAAAAGCGGAGGCTCTGCGTCTCGAGGGTGAGACTGAAGCTGAGCTGATGAAAAAGAAGGGCCTGGCCGAGGCCGAAGCCATGATGAAGAAGGCCCAGGCCTGGGACAAGTACAACCAGGCGGCCGTCCTGGAGATGTATCTCAATACTCTGCCAGAGCTGGCCAAGGCCGTTAGCGAGCCTCTCTCGAAAGTGGACAAGATCGTGGTCGTAGGAGGCGGCGACAAAAGCCTGGGCACATCCAGGATCACCGCTCAAGTGGCCGAGGTCCTGGCCCAGATGCCCGAGGTGGTGAAGTCCCTGACCGGCCTGGACCTGAAAAAATACCTCCAGGACAAGCTTTCGCCCGAAGGAAAAAAAGAGAAGTAGCCTCTTTCGAAAGATAGACCCATCATGATCTCAGAAAAAGTCAACCAAATCGGCGCTTCCCCGACTCTGAAGATTACGGCCAAAGCCAGGGCCATGAAGGCCGAGGGAATCGATATCGTCGACCTGAGCGTGGGCGAGCCGGATTTTCCGACACCGGACAACGCCAAAGCCGCCGGCATTCGGGCCATAGAGCAGAACTACACCAAATACACAGAGAACGAGGGCATTCCTGCCCTGAAAAATGCCGTGATCGTACGGATGAAGGACGACTATGGACTCAGCTATGAGCTGAATGAAGTCATCGTCTCGCCCGGGGCCAAGGCTTCTCTTTTTCTGATCCTCCAGGCCCTCGTCGACGAAGGCGCGGAAGTCATCGTCCCGGCTCCCTACTGGGTGACCTATCCCATGGCCGTCATGCTGGCCAAGGGCAAGCCGGTTATCATCCCGACCAAAGAAGAAAAAGGGTTCCTGCTCGCTCCCGACGAACTCAAAGCCGCGATTAATCCGTCCACCAAAGCGATGATTTTGAACAATCCTTCAAACCCCACCGGCGCCGCCTATTCCAAGGCCCAACTCGAAGCTTTGGCCGAAGTCATCAAGGGCGAGGATATCTATGTTATTGCCGATGAAATCTACGCCAAGCTCATCTTCGACGATTTCCAGTTCACGAGCTTTGCGTCTTTGGGGGAGGACATTAAGAAAAAGACGGTCGTCGTCACCGGAGTCTCCAAGTCCTATTCCATGACGGGGTGGCGGATCGGATGCGCCCTCGGCCCGGCCGAAATCATCAACGGGATGGCCAAGGTGCAGAGCCATTCTACTTCTAATCCATGCTCTATCTCGCAGTATGCGAGTTTGGAGGCCCTGACCGGGCCGCAACATGAGGTCTCGCGGATGGCGGCTGAGTTCCAGCGGAGACGGAACTATTGCCTGATGAGGCTGCGCGCCATACCGAATATCTCCTGTTTCAAGCCCCAGGGAGCGTTCTATCTTTTCCCCAATTTTTCTTATTATTACGACAAAGAAGCCAGCGGCATCCAGATCCGCAATTCCTACGGCCTGGCCTATTATCTCCTGAAAGAAGCCAGGGTAGCCATCGTCCCGGGCGATTCCTTCGGAGCCGATTCTCATATCCGCATATCCTATGCCACTTCCATGGAGAACCTGGAAAAAGGCCTGGACAGGATCATTGAGGCCGTGTCCAAGCTCAAGACACCGAAAAAGATCAAACGGGTCGCCTTGAATAACGCCGTAACGCGGGTTAAAAAATCCGTTCCCGTGGACTCGTCCGTTAACCTCAAGATGAGGGATGCCCTGGTCGGCGAGATGGAGAGCACACTCACCCCGGAGAGCTATTTCGAATGGAACGCCAACATCAACGGAGTCATCGTCCAGCTGCGGACCAACGTCTCTCATCTTTACGATTTCTGGGTAGAGAACTGGTATCCGGCGCAGCTCGAAGCAGACCTCGAGCCCCACGGCATTATCTTTGCCGTGGACGGGATTGCCGGACGGGAAGCGCGCGTTTTCTATAACTCTGAAAGCAAAACCGGCGTTATTGTCAATGCGGATAACTACGGCCCGCTGCGCAGCCTGGCGCTCGGCCTGGTCATGGACGTCTCCGAAAGACTTTTCGGTGTCCACGGTGTCCGGGGAATGTCGGTTGATGTCGAAGGGAAAGGACTTATTTTCGTCGGCCCGCCCGGGACCAAGAAAACCGAGTTGTTCTTCCAGTTGCTTGAGGATCGACGTTTCCGCCTTCATTCGAACGACATCGCCTTTGTCCGCAACGCCGCCGGACAGGCGCTGGCTGACTGCGTCGAAAGGAAACTCTATATTCCCACAAACACCGTTGAATCCTTCCCCCGCCTGGCCGCGCTGTTTGATTCGAGCCGCTGCGAGAATGTCATCACTCACAAAGAAGATTGCAAAGATGCCGAGTGCCTCCGGCTGGATGACTGCCGTCTGGACCGGGGTTCGCCCTTTTGCTATAAAGCTTCAAAAGAGGCCCACGCGATGCTCGACCCGTACTGGCTCGGCGGGAAAGCCGCCCACACCAAACGGACCTCCCTGCGCTGGTTTTTTATCTTGCGAAACGATACTCTGTCGCCGGCCGTGGTCAAGCTCGAAAAAGGAGAGGCCCTCCGTATCCTTGAGGCCGGAGAAAGCGCCGGGATGAAAAGGACCCTCAGCCCGTCCAAACCCCAGCCGTACTATAATCCTCACCTGCTTTTTGCCACAGAGGGACACCTCGAACTCCAGCGGAACTTCTACAGCCGCCTGCTGGATGTCACGTCATGCTATCTTTTCAACAGCGGAATCGCGGACGCAGAACAAATCAAACAGATAGTCCTGGGCGAAGGGTAAGACAATCAGCCGGCCAACCTCTCTTCCAAGAGCTGCGCCATCAGATGAAGAAGCAGGAGGTGGACCTCCTGAATGCGCGGCGTGCTCCTGGAGGAGACATCAAGAAGGTAATTCGAGAAAGGACCCAGCTTCCCTCCTCCTTCCCCCGTCATGGAGACGACCAGAAGATTCCTCTTCCTGGCCATTTTCAAAGCTTCAATGATATTGGGAGATGTGCCGCTCGTCGAGAGCGCCAGGGCGATGTCTCCTTCATCCCCGAGAGCCTCAATCTGGCGGCTGAAGACAGAGTCAAACGAAGAGTCATTGCCGATGGATGTCAGCGTCGACGTGTCGGTGGTCAGGGCCAGGGCGCGGAGCGGCTTTCTTGTCCTGAGGAATCTATTGACGAGCTCGGCGGCGAAATGCTGCGCTTCAGCGGCGCTCCCGCCGTTTCCGAAGACAAGAATCTTGTGGCCGCTCTTGAGTCCTCCCTCAATGGTGGCGAGCGCTTTTTCAAAAAGTGCCGCTTTCTCTTTGAAGAAACGCTCGCAGATGCCGGTGAGCTCCTTGCTGACATCAGAATAAGTCATTCTCCGCTCCTTCATCAGATTTTATTATGGATTCGAAAGGCCTGATTCGATGACGCTTTTGACCCTGTCTATAAGGACCTGCATGGTGGTTGTATCATATCCTTGAACCGAAACCGGGGGATGAAAGATGACCCGGACGTTGCCCTTTTTAGCCAGCATGCTTTTGCGCGGCATGAGTTCGTAGGTTCCGTTGATGCTGATGGGGGCGATCGCGGCTTGACTCTCCAGGGCCAAAAAGAACCCTCCTCGCCTGAATGCTTGGATCCGTCCATCCCGGCTTCGTGTCCCCTCTGGGAAGATGAGAAAAGAATATCCTTTTTCACGCATCAAGCGCGCGGCTCTCTCTATGCTTTTCCGTCCTCCCCGGACTCCCTTGCGGTCGACCGAAACAAAATTGACAAAGCGCATACCTTGGCCAATCACCGGGATGCGAAAGACCTCTTTTTTCAGGATAACCCTGATCAATTGCGGGATGAGCAGGAAGAGCATCGGTCCATCGAGAAAACTGAGATGATTGGCCATGAAAACATAGGAGGATTTCTTTTCGATCTTCTCGACGCCCCGAACGTCAATCTTGATCCCGAGTATCATTGAACCGAGAGCCATAGCCCATTTGGCAACCCTAAGAAGGGGATTGCGGAGCCCGAAAGGAAAAAAGAGAAGAAGAAGAATGAGAAGAAAGAAGGTCAGGATGACATAAATCAGGAGAAGAAGGAGAGTTCGCATTACCAGTTGCCCAGATTATACCACAAGTGGGGGCCATTGTGACGAAAGTCGAAACACCCCGCCGGAAGACGCGAACAGGACGCATTAACCCTTGAAAGACGCCCTGTTTTTTTATTTAATATAGCCGGATGGAAGAAATCCCGAAGGGGAAAAAACGCCGTCTCCCTCTCCCTGTTTGGGGGGCCGCCCTCTTTGTTCTTGTGTTCTGCAGCCTGTTTTCCTATTATGTTTTTGAGCGCATTCCTCACGTCAACGACGAAATTGCCTATCTCTTCCAGGCGAAGTTGTTCCAGTCGGGCAGGCTTTTTGCTTCTTCTCCGTGCGCCAAAGAATCCTTCGATTTTCCTCACATTATCAACAACGGAAAATGGTACAGTATTTATCCCCCGGGATTCCCTTTTTTGCTGCTGATCGGCCTTTTGCTCCGGGCGCCCTGGCTGATTAACCCGCTCCTGGCGGCCGCGGCGATCATCCTTTTTTATTTCCTCGGGAAAACGCTCTACAACCGGTCGGTCGGTATCCTTGCCTCCATATTAGGCGCTGTTTCGCCGTGGTATCTTTTGATGTCGTCGACCATGATGTCCCATACGAGCAGTCTGTTCTTTAACGCATTCTTTCTGCTCTTTCTTTTCCACTCTATAAAGAGGCCGTCTGGCGTCGACGGCCTGGTCGCTGGGGCCGCCCTGGGGATGGCCACCCTCACCCGGCCCGCCAACGCCCTGTTATTCTGCCTGCCGTTCCTGATTTATTATGCCTCTCATCTTCTGAAAGATGGCCGAACAAGAATCAAAAACCTCGCGGCGATTCTCGGATCCGCAATCCCCTTCTTCCTTGTTCTGTTCCTCTACAATTTCCTGACCAACGGCCATCCCTTCCGGATGGGCTATCTGGCCCGATACGGCAAGAGCTACTCCGTTATTTTCGGTCGCGCCGCGACCATGAACTTCGAATACACGCCCCTTTATGCCGCGGGGCAGATAGCCGATAACATCAGAGCCTTGAACTCGGAGCTATTCGGTTGGCCGGTCTCCTCGTTTTTGGCCATCCTCCCTCTCTTCTGGCTGTCCCGGCTCAGGCCGGAGGACCGCAAGAAAGACCTGCTTCTCGGGAGCGCGATCGTCTGGATGTTTATAAGCCTCTATTTCTTTTGGGGCGCCTTCGTCTTCATCGGCGCCCGCATGTTTTTCGACGTATTGCCGCTCATGCTGTTGCTGAGCGCCCGCGGGATCTTCGAGTTCCCTGGCCTCGCCTGTCAGATTTCAAAAAAGTTCCATCCCGGAGCGGTGAGAGCTGCAACGGCCGCCGTCCTAACCGCTTTTGTTATTTATGCTTTTGCCTATCATTTTCCCCGCTATCTTAGTCCCGGCCACAGGCAATGGTATTTCGACCGGTATGATCACAAGTTTGCCGGCACAACAGCACGAATTGACCGGGCTATCCAGGAACAGAATTTGGGCCGGGCGCTTGTCGTTATGAAATTCCTCGGCCGGTCACCCGGACCATTTCCCGAGGGCGGATGGGGATCTGGTTTTCTCTATAATGACCCGGATCTTCGGAGAAATATCATTTATGCCAGAAATCTGGGGGTGGAGGACAAAAAGCTGTTTTCCTGTTTCCCCGGGCGGAGTTTCTATCTTTACCTCGGGACACTGGAAAAAGGGATGCTCGTGCCGATGGCAGAGAGCGAAGGCGCGATCGTCTATGGAAAGCCTTTGATATCGAGTCCGGAGACAAAAAAAGAAATCAAGCTGGTCGAGAAGCCCCAACTTCTTTTCAAGCTTTATTCCAAAGAATTCACGACGTTTTTGGACAGGCTCTACGAAGAACGCAGCTTTGCGGATGTGGACACCGATCTCCTGCGGGAGCTGGGCATGCTTCATCAGAAAAATGAACGGTTCGAGGAGGCCGCATTTTGTTTTGAAGCCGCTCTTCAAATCGAAAACAACCCGGAGATGAGACGGGCGCTTCTTGACCGGATCGTCCCCTGCTATTTAAAAACCGGACAGGGAGAAGAGGCCAGGTCAATCCAGAAATTCATGGAAAGAATACATTCTAATGAAAGAGAGCTATACTCTATTTTCCCAGAAAGGGGATTCTGACTGCCGGCCGTATTCGAAGAAGGAGAAAAAGGAGTGGGGAAGAAAAGCAAAGGGGTCCTTGTTATCGCAGTCGCGTGTTGCCTGCTGGCCGCGCTTCCTTTTCTCGTCGTCAAGTTCCCTCCCCTGACCGACCTTCCCCAACATGTCGCCCAGGTCCGGCTCTTTGCCGACGCGGTCAGCAACCCCGCTTCGCCGTATCGCATTCAGTGGATAACGCCTTATAGTCTGGTTTATGCCGTGCTCGGTGCCGCCTGGCTGGTCTTCGGCCCGATGAATGCAGGCCGCACAGGGATGCTCGTGATTGCCATGCTCTGGATCATCATGATTTATCTGCTCGTGTCCCAGAGGAAAAGGCCTCTCCTAGCTGCTTGTCTCGCCTCCATCTTCTTTTTCGGCCATATTTTGTACTGGGGTTTCTATCAATTCGCGTTTGGGTGGCCGCTGTTTATCGGCTGGCTTTTATTAACGCAACTCGACATCCGAACCCGCTGGAAAGAATTGCTCTTATTTTTCGCCGCTTCCGTTGTTCTTTATATGGCCCACATTTTCTGGTTTCTCCTCGCCGTAGGATGGCTGGTCCTCCGCCATTTCATTTTCAAAGGCGACCTGAAGAAGCTTCTCCTCCGGCTCGCGGCGTCTGCTCCCCTGCTGTTCTTAGGGATCGCCTGGTATCCCTCACTGGCCGCCTATGGATTCCAATCCCAGACAGTCTGGCTGACAACGCCGTTCGAAAGGCTTCTCCCTTCCTGGATTATTGATGCTTCTTTAGGTGGGCTTAGAGGCTCGATGGAGCCCATCTTTTTTGCAGTGTTGGCTGGCTGGGCCGTGATCGCCTGTCTGCAGAACCGCAAATCTCTTCTGGCAAAGATGGATAAAGAACTTCTTCTGCTTGCTGCGCTTCTTCTTGTCATGGCCCTGATTTTTCCGGACAAGCAAACGAACACGATGCGTTTCTGCCAGAGATGGGTGCCTCCCGCGTTTGCATTTCTCCTGCTCAGTCTCCCCGAGCCTCGGGTTCGCAAGAGCGTCCTTAGCGTCGTAGTTATCGCTGTCGTTGCGGCTTTTTTCGCATTGACGTCATGGCATTGGGTCATTTTCGAATCCAACGAGATGTCCGGGCTCGAAGAATCGCTACAGGCCTTGCCCGAAGCTCCGCGTGTCCTGGGCTTGAGCTATATCCGGGAAAGCGGTGTCGTGAAAGGGAGACCGTTCATCCAGGTCTTCGCCTACTCGCAGGTCTTGAGGGGAGGAGAATTGAATTTTTCTTTTGCTGATTTCGGGCCCAGCCTCGTTGTCTACCGCGAGCGGCGCAAGATTCCCTGGACGTCAGCGCTGGAGTGGCTTCCCCAAATGGCCAGGAAAAGCGATTTCCAATATTTCGACTATGCTCTAATCAACGCCGACGAAAAACTGCACACGGATCTGAGCTCCGAGCCCATCCTGAAGCCTGTAACCGGGCCCGGACGGTGGCGGCTGTACAAGATTTCCCCTAATTTATCCTTTTCAGGAATCCCTGAGGCAAAAAGGTAAACAGAAATTTCTCGCGGCTCCTGTCGCTCACAAAATTCGCGTTCTCCTTAAGAAATTCTTCTACAGCCTCCATCGGTCCCTCCCCATAAGACGTCCTCAGAGGATGCCCATTGTGGGAGGTGTCGTGGACAATCAAGTAACTTCCCGGAGAGACAAATTGGGAATATAGCTTGAGTTCTTTTAAAACATGTTTTTTATGATGGTCGGAATCAAGCATAACCATGGCTCTTGAATTCTTAACTCGTTCAGCAATTCGACGAATAGTCTCTTCGGAGACGCTATCTCCCTCAATAAACGCCACCCGCTCTT
>Ga0129297_10001784_pt1 | contig 10987 bp, 9 predicted proteins | sample I18A1metaG_FD_94708 | JGI IMG/M metagenome (GOLD analysis project Ga0129297, IMG submission 94708) | Lake sediment bacterial and archeal communities from Gulf of Boni, Indonesia to study Microbial Dark Matter (Phase II) - ​I18A1 metaG | ecosystem: Environmental > Aquatic > Freshwater > Lake >... | reverse complement strand
GGCGTATCGTATCGCGCATCAAGGGCGGTCTCTCGGTCGATATCGGCGTCAATGCCTTCCTGCCAGGTTCTCAGGTCGACCTGCGCCCTGTCCGCAACCTCGACAAACTGCTGGGCGAGACTTTCCAGTTCAAGATCATCAAGCTCAACAAGCGTCGCGGCAACATCGTCCTCTCCCGCCGCGTCTTGCTGGAGGAGTTGCGGGAGAGCCAGCGCGGCGACACGCTCAAGACCCTCGCCGAGGGTCAGGTGGTCGACGGAGTGGTCAAAAACCTCACCGACTACGGCGCCTTCATCGACTTGGGCGGCATCGACGGGCTTCTGCACATTACCGATATGTCCTGGGGCCGGGTCAACCATCCCTCGGATGTTCTCTCGGTCGGCGACAAGGTCCAGGTCAAGGTGCTCAAGTTCGACCGGGAGAAGGAGCGGGTGTCGCTGGGAATGAAGCAGATCGCTCCCGACCCCTGGTTCGAGGTAGAGCAGAAGTACCCCGTTGGAGCCCGTGTCACCGGCAAGGTCGTCAGCCTGACGGACTACGGTGCCTTTATCGAACTGGAAGGGGGCGTCGAGGGCCTCATTCACGTCTCCGAGCTGAGCTGGACCAAGCGGATCAAACACCCCAACAAGCTTCTCAACGTCGGCGACGAGGTAGAATCCGTGGTTCTCGCGCTCGACATCGCCAATCGACGCATCTCCCTCGGATTGAAACAGATCGAACCGAATCCCTGGGATTTGATCGGCGAGAAATTCCCCATCGGGACCGTGATCGAGGGCCAGGTCAAGAACATCACCGATTTCGGCATCTTCGTAGGTGTCGACGAGGGGATCGACGGGCTTGTTCACATCTCCGACCTCTCCTGGATCAAACGCGTAAAGCATCCTTCCGAGCTTTACAAGAAGGGTGATCTGGTCAGGGCCGTCGTTCTCAACATCGACCGCGAGAACGAGCGTTTCTCACTCGGCATCAAGCAGCTCACGCCTGATCCGTGGTCCGAAATACCCAAGCGCTATGCACCCGGAACGATCATTCGCGGACAGGTCACTTCGGTGACCGACTTCGGGATATTCCTGGAGATCGAGGAGGGAATCGAGGGGCTGATTCATGTTTCTGAAATCAGCAAGGAGAAAATCGATTCGCCGAAGAGCTTTGCCAAGGTTGGCGACGAACTCGAGGCCGTTGTGTTGAGCGTCGATACGACGGAGCGCAAAATCGCTCTCTCCATCAAGCACCTTGCCGATCAGAAAGAAAAAGCCGAGGTCGATGCTTTCCTCGGCGCCCAGAAGAATGCCACCTCCAACCTGGGTGACCTTCTTCAGGGGGCCCTCGGTAAAAAGGGCGAAGAATAATCGCATGCTGTCAGCGGCGGCCCCCGCAGTGAGAGACTGCGGGGGCCGCACTGTTGAGCGGGGCCCTTGACATGAAAAAACGACCATTTCTGATGGCCCTGGCAGCTTTGGGTGCCGTCTTTCTTTTTTTTCTGGCCTTGGTGTATGCACTCGGTTCCTTGCTCGGGAGGCCCTCGCGTTTGCCTCTTGGCGAGAAGGTTGCCGTCGTTGAGGTCGAGGGAGTCATCGAATCCTCCAAGGAGACGATCGAGAGGCTGATTGATTTTCGGGACGACGAAACGATCAAGGCCATCGTCCTGCGAATCGATTCTCCCGGTGGCGGCGTGGGGCCGTCGCAGGAGATCTACGAGGAAGTCAAGAAGGCTGCAGAAATCAAGCCCTTGGTCGTTTCCATGGGTTCGGTCGCGGCTTCGGGAGGCTATTACATCGCTGCCCCTGCACAGCGGATCGTGGCGAATCCCGGCACCATCACTGGCAGCATCGGCGTCATCATGGAGTTCGCCAATTTTCAGGAATTGCTGGACAAGATCGGGCTCAAAAGCCAGGTCGTGAAAAGTGGTGAACACAAGGACATCGGGTCGCCGACCCGCCCGATGACCGAGGAAGACCGACGGATTCTGCAGTCCCTGATCGATGACGTGCACCAGCAGTTCATCGCTGCGGTTGCCGAGGGGCGCAAACTGTCGCCAGAAAGGGCGCGAGCACTGGCCGATGGGCGTATCTTCAGTGGCCGACAGGCGCAGCAGTATGGGTTGGTGGACGAGTTAGGCAATCTACAGGATGCCGTTGCGGTTGCTGCATCGCTTGCGGGCATCGAAGGGGAGCCCAAGGTCGTCTACCCTCCTCCCGACAAACCCGATTTTTTCCGTTATCTCGTCGAGGAATCGGCTACCCAGTTGCGTCGCGGACTGCAGCAGCATACGGCGGTAGGTCTCAAATACTTCTGGTCTGGAATAGAATAGGAGGTCAGAATCAAATGACGAAGAGTGAACTGATCGAACAATTGTCTTTTGTAGGTGCAGGCCTGAACAAGAAAGAGGCCGAGTTGGTCGTTAATACGATCTTTGACAGTATTGGAGACGCCCTTATCGGCGGCGATAGGGTCGAAATCCGCGGCTTCGGCTCCTTCACCATCCGTGAGCGCGATGCACGGGAGGCGCGCAATCCCAAGAGCGGGGATGTTGTGAAAATTTCAGCCAAGAAGACTCCCTTCTTCAAGACCGGCAAAGAATTGCGCGAGCGGGTGAACATTTGAGGCTGAATCCATCGTCAAGGCACTGAATCATTCACCAACCTCCAGGTGGATGTGGCCGGATTCAGACAGGCTTCAATGCGAAAGGCCCCGTCCGATGTGACGGGGCCTTCTGTTTGACTTGGCTGCTGCCGGTGGCAGCGGCCCGACTAGAGGGTAGCTCCGGGATGCCGAGAGCTTTCCGGCGGTCATGACCTGAATCTATTTTCGCCTCTGAAAACCGCTTCAGGCGTCCCGCTCGGGGGCGGGCTGGCTCACCACGGTTCTGACCGAGGACGATGATGACGATATGTTGGTCAGCGCCGCCAGTCGCTTGTCAAGCATCCCAGAGATTTTCAAAGAGCTATTTCTCTTATATTTAGCAGACTCCTGTTCGCTGTCAAGCGTGCCAACCGCATTCGTCGTCTAGAGGTGGATCACTATGGCAGGTGGTGACAGTCGCCACTTCCGAATTGTCCCTGCGAACGAAGAGACAGGTATGCGGCTCGATCTTTTCGTGGCCGGGCGAGTCCCCGAACTCTCCCGTACGCTCGTGCGAAAGGTCGTGGATCTCGGAGGGGTTCATCTGGCAGGCAGACGGGTCCGCCGATGCTCGCTGCCGGTTCATGCCGGGGACATGGTGGAAATCTACCTGGACGGCCTGCCTCTTGATCCATTCGTGCTCGGCGACGCCCATATCGTTTGCCGTGACAGGTTTCTGCTGGCCGTCAACAAGCCTGCAGGGGTGGAGACCCAGCCGACACCCGCTCGCTACCGCGGCACCTTGTATGCGGCGCTTCTGGACTATCTTCATGACCCTTTCCGGCCGCAGCAGCGCCCCACCCTGGGCATGGTGCAAAGGCTCGATCGCGAAACCTCGGGGGTCATGGTCTTTTCCATTCACCCACGAGCGCATAAAGGCCTTTCCGCGGCTTTTGCCGGGCGTACTGTTGGCAAGCGATATTTGGCCTTGGTTGCGGGGAGTATGCAGTTCCCTACCGGAGAGTTCGTGTCTTTTTTGGCTCGCAGCCGAAACGGCAACCGGGTTCGATCCGTCGACCGCGGCGGTCGTGAGGCGATAACCCGATATCGAGTCCTGGAAGAGTTCACGGATGCCTCCTTGGTCGAGGTGGATCTGTTGACCGGTCGATCCCACCAGATAAGGGTTCATTTCGCCGAGGCCGGCCATCCGTTGCTGGGGGATCGACTCTACGGTGGCCCGAACAACTGCCCCGATCACCTCATCGGCCGGCAGATGCTCCATGCGCAGAGCCTCTCGCTGGTGCATCCAGTAACGGGCGAACGCCTCGAACTGGTAGCCCCCGAACCTGACGATTTTGCGCAGTTGCTCACGCGGTTGCGCTCATTTTCATGATGGCGGGCATTCGTGCACGACGTATGACAACTACTTTCATGGAAGAGCATCGATGCTGACCTATCCCGTTATCGACCCGGTCATCGTACACATCGGGCCCCTTGCCATCCGCTGGTACGGCATGATGTATCTCCTCGGCTTTGTCGGCGGCTGGCTGGTCATCCGTCATCTGGCCCGGCTGCGTAGCCTCCCTCTCGTCACCGAGGAGCTCTCGGATCTTCTTTTCTACTGCGTCTTCGGCGTCATCCTCGGTGGCCGTCTCGGCTATGTCCTTTTCTACAACGCTGCCTACTATATGCATCATCCGCTCGAAGTCTTCGCCGTCTGGGAAGGGGGGATGAGTTTCCACGGCGGGCTGCTAGGCGTGGTAGTGGCGACGGTTATTTACTGCCGCCGAAAACGGATAGAGATTTTGCCGGCCGGAGACATTCTCGTGACCGCTTCCACGATCGGCCTCGGTCTGGGGAGGGTGGGGAATTTCATCAATGCCGAATTGTGGGGACGGGTGACCGACGTTCCGTGGGGGATGGTATTTCCCGGTGCCGGACTGGAGCCGCGGCACCCGAGCCAGTTGTACGAAGCGCTGCTCGAGGGGCCGGTCCTGTTCACGGTTCTCTGGGTGCTGCATCGGCGCCGCGCGGCCGGGGGCGTCCCCTTTTTCGTCTTTTTTCTGCTCTACGGTCTGTTCCGCTTCGGCGTTGAATTCTTTCGTCAGCCCGATGCGCACCTGGGATTTCTCTGGGGAGGCGCCACCATGGGACAGCTTCTCTGCCTGCCTATGATTATCTTTGGTCTGGGAGGCTTGGTCGTGCTTGCCCGGCGCCGGAGAATGGGTGCATGAACGCCATAGGAGGCATAATCTTTGACTGCGACGGTGTGCTGTTCGAAAGCCGTCAAGCCAATCTGGCCTATTACAACGAGGTCTTCCTCCGGCTCGGTCTGCCGCCGGTCGATGCTGATGATCGGGCAAGGTCACACATCTGTCATACTGCCGCCAGCCCCGATGTCTTCGCCGCCCTTCTCGGCCCCGAGCGTGTGGAGGAGGCGCTGGCGTGCGCCGCGCGTCTCGACTATCGGCAGTTCATACCCCTGATGACTCCGGAGCCGGGCATGATCGAGGTGTTGTCCGTTCTCTCTGCGCAAGTGACTCTGGCCGTGGCGACCAACCGGGGTTCGAGCGTGACCGAGATATTGCGCCATTTCCAGTTGAGCGGGTACTTCAGCGCTGTCGTCACAAGTCGCGATGTTCCTCGGCCGAAGCCTTGCCCGGACATGCTCGAGCTGGCTGCCGGCCGCATGGGGTTGGGAGCCTCAGAGTTGATCTTTGTCGGCGACTCGGAATTGGACCGGGAGGCATCCCGGCAGGCGGGAATCCGTTTTGTGGCCTATGGCGGTGGAACGCAGGGGGACGTCACGATCGCCCGTCATCACGAGCTGTTGGGGCTTCTGGGGCACGCTAAATCAGAGACTTGACCATCTCCAGGACGTGTCCGCCGTTGTGCCGTCGGTAGGTCACCTTGTCCATGAGGGAGCGGATGATGTAAATCCCTCTTCCGTGTTCGTCCAGGGACCGGAAGTCCGGAAGGGGGAGGTTGCTGATATCGAAACCTTGCCCCTCATCGTAAACCTTGATGCTCAGACACTGCTCGATGATCGAAATGCTGATGTGTATTTCCTTTTCCGGGTTCTCTTCGTTGGCGTGCAGAATGGCGTTGGCCATCGCTTCGGTCAACACCAGGTTCAGGTGATATGCGAGTTCCTCACGGTCTCCCTTGTAACGCTTCAGGGTGCGAGCGACATCTTCCCCGATCTTTCCGATCAGGCCAAGGTAGCGGGTCTGGTTGGGAACCCGGATATCGACTTCGATCTTCTCGTGCATGGACTGAGCCGGCCGCCGATCTCAATAACTGCCGAGAGCTTCCTGGATTCCTGGGAATATTTCAAAAACGCGGTGCAGCCGTGTCAGTTCGAACATCGATTTGACTTGCGGTTGCAGGCCGCACAGCTTGAGATTGCCGTTGCGGGCGCTGGCGTTCTTGAAGCCTGAAACGAGCGCGCCGAGCCCGGAAGAATCGACGAAGCGCACTTCCTGCAGATCGACCACCAGATTATTTTTCCCTTCTTCAAAAAGGTTGAGCATCTGGGTTTTCAGTTCGCCGCTGTTGTGCGCGTCCAGACGCTCTTCCTTCACCTCAATGACCACCACTGCGTCCCTTTCTTCAATTCTTACGATCATTGCAGTCTCCTTCCTGTCGATTATTTTCAGATCAGGCCAACTTTAGGATAACACACTCTCCTCCGGCTGCCGAGCCCCGACTTGTCGATACTCTGCCGATCCCCCCTCGGCCTGCAGGACGACCAGCGAAACGTCATCGTTGAATTGCTGTACGCCGGTGAAGAGTCGAACCTGGCGCAGGAGTTCATCGATGATCTGCTGCGGGGGCAGGTGATGAAGTTCCTCGAACAGTTGTCGCAACCTGTCTTCACCGAAAAAGTTTCTCTGGCTGTCTTCTGCTTCCGTAATGCCGTCGGTATAGAGCAGCAGCACATCCCCCGCCTCCAGGGTCGTCTCCCGTTTTTCGAAAACGATATTGCGTTTTACGCCGAAGATCAGGCCTTCGGCGTCGAGCCGTTCGCATCGCCCGAGACTCTGGCGCCACAGAAAAGGCAGGTTGTGGCCGGCATTGGCGTAGCTGATTCGGCAGCTGTATGCGTCGAAGTTGACGTAGAACATGGTGATGAAGAGTTCGGAGCGGGAGAGGTCGGCGTAGAAGAACTCGTTGATGGCGGCCATGATCCTGTCGACCTCGCCGATTCCCTGGGCGCGGGCCTGGATGTAGGTTCGTGTCTCGGCCATCAGCAGGGCCGCGCCGACGTTGTGCCCCGAGACGTCGGCAATGATCAGGTCGAGACCTCCCTCGCCCCGTTCGAGAAAGTCGTAGTAGTCGCCTCCGACCTCGTGGGCCGGAACGCACAGCCCGGCGAGAGAGACCCCCGGAATCTTCGGGACCCTGGAAGGGAGAAGGCCGAGTTGGATCTCCTTGGCAATCTGCAGTTCTCGCTCCTGCTCCCGCGCTTCGATCAGGCGTGCGGTCTGGCGGGCGTTGCGGAAAGCGACTCCAATCTGGCCGGCCAGGCTGGAGAAGAGCTCGACGAACTCGTCGGTGAAAATACCCTTGACCGAGCGGGAGAAGGCCGAGAGCATGCCGAAGGGTTCCCCCTCGATGGTTATGGGGGCGTGGGCGAAGGACTTGATTCCTTCGCGATGAAGCACTTGTGCCGAGGCCGGCTTTTCCATGAAGTCGGTGTCGTTGACCACCTTGACCGTGTTGGTCAGAAAGGCCTCGCCGATGTAGGTATCGGTCGTCAACGCCCTTTCCGACGCTCCGAGGTGCTCGGAACTCATCCCCCTCTGGCTGCGGACGGTCAGGGTCATGCGGTCCTCGTCAAGAACGCGGATGACGCAGAGGTCGAACTTGAACTGCTGGTGAAGAAGATCGAGGATGTCCTCGAGAATCCGGTACAGGTCGGCGCCGCTCGCCACCCGGCGGGCCGCCTCGTAGAGCACTCCGAGCTGCTCGCGGCTGGCGCTGCGGCTGAGGCTGACCGAGCCGAAGATGTCGAAGACGTCCTCCATCCGGCTGCCTCGGGCCGAGAGGTAGTTTTCGATAATGATGTGGGCGGGGGCGGCACCGACGGAACCGGCCAGTGTTCGCTCGGTGAAGCGTTTGAGGCCGGGGAGTTCGTATTCGGAGAGGCTCCCCCGGGCATCGATCTCTCGGTTGCCGAGATACTGGGCGATGGCGGCATGGGCCTGCTTTTCGCCGATGAACTTGGTCATCAGTTCGACGAACTCCATCACCGTCGGTGCGCGGCTCAGACGGGTAAGGCGCTCGGGCTCTGCGGGGTGGTCGAAGGCATGGACGAACTTGACGGCCTGTTCTTCTTCCCGGCGGTCGGGTTCGGTGAGGAAGGAGAGGGTGAGAAAGGCGCCGACATTGAAGAAGAGGGTCCAGAAGAGGGAATGGGTCCAGATGTCGAATCCCGTCAGGCCGAAGAGCTCGAGCGGCCGCAGGAAGGGGATGCCGAAAAGCCCGCTCTCCAGGAGGTCGCTCTTGAACCATCCGGAGCGTATGAACGAGGGAACGAGCAGTGTGTAGAACCAGACGGCGAAACCGAGCACCAGACCGGCCGTGGCCCCGCGGACGTTGGCTCGCTTCCAGTAGAGGCCGCCAATGAGGGCCGGGGCGAACTGGGTGGCGGCGACGAAGGAGACAAGACCGATGTTCACCAGGGCGTATGACTCGCCGATGATGCGGAAATAGAGATAACCCAGGCCGATTACGGCGAGAATGCCGAGACGCTTGATGTTGATCAGCACCCGGGAGATGTCCGCCGTACGGATGTGCAGCCGCAGGATGAGGGGCATCACAAGGTGATTGAGGATCATGGTCGAGAGGGCCACCGACTCCACCATGACCATGCCGGCAGCGGCAGAGAACCCGCCGATGAAGACGAACAATGCCAGCCAGGTGTGCCCTGTCTGCAGGGGGAGATGAAGGACGAAGTAGTCGGCGTTGGCGGTGTTGCCGTCGGTAAGCAGCAACCCGCCGAGAGCGATCGGTACGACGAAGATGTTGATCAGGCACATGTAGACGGGGAAGCGCCACATGGCATCCCGGATGTGTTCCTCGTTGGAGTTTTCGATGACCATGATATGGAACTGCCGGGGCAGGAACATGATCGCCATCATCGAGATGAACGTCAGGCTGAACCAGAGGGGGTAGGGAACGCTCGGGGTGTCGATGAGCAGGAGGTGTCCGCGGTCCGGGAAGCGTTCGCCGAAGCGGGCGAAGATGTCTGCGAAGCCGTCGAACAGGCCATAGGTGACGAATATGCCGACGGCAACGAAGGCGACGATCTTCACCAGCGATTCGAGGGCGATGGCGGCTACCAGCCCCTCGTGTCGCTCGGTGGCGTCGAGATGGCGGGCTCCGAAGAGCACGCCGAAAATCCCCAGGACAACGGCGACGATGAGGGCGGTGTCGACGTAGGCCGGGAGGGCGGGGATCAGCTGCTTGACTCCCGTGCCAAGTGTTTGCTGGGCGGCCGTCAGAAGGTCGAAGGTATGGGCGACCGCCTTGAGCTGCAGCGCGATGTACGGCATGATCCCGAACACGGCGAAGATGGTCACCACGGCACCGAGCAGGGCTGACTTGCCGTAGCGGCTGGAAATGAAGTCCGCGATGCTGACGATGTTCTGCTCCTTGCTCACGCGGACCATCTTGCGCAGCAGGAACCACCAGGAAAAGGCGATCAGGGTCGGCCCGAGGTAGACGGGGAGAAAGTCAAGGCCGCTGGTCGCTGCCCGACCGACGCTGCCGTAATAGGTCCAGGATGTGGCGTAGACGGCCAGCGAAAGCGAATAGATGTAGGAGTTGGAAATGAAGCTGCGTCCTGCTGCGCGCCGCCTGTCGGCGTAAAAGGCGACGGCAAAGAGGAGGCCGAAATAGAGCAGCGAAACGGTGGCGACGAGCGTGACCGGGATCATCCCTGCTCCTTGGGCGGGGATTCATCGCCGGTCTGCTCTTCCGACTCGCGGCGCAGGGTTCGGGAGAAGAGGAAGATCACCAGGATCGACAGCGGCCACCCCGCCAGGAAGTAGAGGAAAAGGGCAGGGATGCCGAAGAGCATGTCCGGTTTGTTGAAGATATGGATGAAGGGGTAGTTGAGCATGACTACCCCCAGCAGGAAACACAGGACCCAGGCTTCGCGGATTTCGACGTCTTTCATGCCCTCGTTCCGGTCTTCTCGAGGATCGCGCAGAGTGCGAGATGGACATTATAGTCGACGGGTGCCGCACTGTCGATGCGGATATGCTCCTCGTCATCGGCTACGGGCTCGAACCGGGCGGCCTGCGCCTCAAAGAGCTCCCGGCGGCCGTCGGAGGCGTCCGACCCGAGCACCCGGCGCCGGTCGAGACGCTCCAGAGCGAGATGGGCGGGGCAGTCGACGGCGAGCACCAGGCAGGGGTGACCATGAGCGCGAGCGGCGCCGGCAAAGTGCTGCCGCTCGGCCCGACTGGCAAAGGAGGCATCGGCGACCACGCTTTCGCCTGCGCCGAGCCGTGCCAGGCTCCGCTCGAGCAGCAGGTCGTAGGTGCGGCGGGTCATCTGCGGAGAGTACAGTCCGGTTCCGTAGGGATCCAAACGGGGAGTGCTCGGGGAGATCCCGGCCAGTTCCTTGCGCATTTCGTCCGACCGCAGCAGGCCGGCGCCCGTCGCCTCCGCCAGGGCCCGGGCGAGGGTGCTCTTGCCGACGCCCATCATGCCGCTGGTCAACAGCAGCAGAGGCGGCGAAAGGTAGCCGAGGGCGAGGCTGAAATAGCGCCTGGCCCGGGTGGCGGCTTCGTTTCGCGCTATCTCCGCGGCACCGGCGTCTTGCGACAGAAGTCCCTCTACCTTTCCCCTGACCCAGGCCCTGTAGATCTTGTAGAAGGGGAGCAGGGTCAGCAGATCGTCGTCGCGGCCCGCCATCGCCTGGTAGGCCGCCAGCGTCGCCGCGGCAAGGTCTCTGCGGCCGCGAAACTCCAGGTCCATCAACAGGAAGGCGAGGTCGGAGGCGACGTCGCCCACCCGCAGGCGTCGGCTGAATTCGATGCAGTCGTAGATCCGTACCGGTTCGGTGAGGCAGATGTGCTCCGTGTGCAGGTCGCCGTGGCCGTCGCGGACGAAACCCCGCCGTTGACGGTCCAGCAGCAACTCGCGATTGCGCAGAAGGAACTGCTCGACCCATTTTTCGGCGACGGCCTGTCCCCTCGGGGCCAGTATCCAGGAGGGAAGACCGGAGGTCTGGGAGAAGTTCTCCCGCCAGTTGTAGCTCACGACATCGAGGTCGGAGCGGCCCCCTTCGCCCAGGTCGATTTCCGAATCGCGGTGCAGATCGGCCAGCCTCCGCGCCACCCGCGTCATTTCAGGCAGCAGGCTTGCGTCATTCGCGGTCAGCAGTCGGGAGAGCATCCGATCTTCCGGG
>Ga0129297_10001782_pt1 | contig 10991 bp, 11 predicted proteins | sample I18A1metaG_FD_94708 | JGI IMG/M metagenome (GOLD analysis project Ga0129297, IMG submission 94708) | Lake sediment bacterial and archeal communities from Gulf of Boni, Indonesia to study Microbial Dark Matter (Phase II) - ​I18A1 metaG | ecosystem: Environmental > Aquatic > Freshwater > Lake >... | reverse complement strand
GCCAACGACTGGCTGCCGGAAGAGTTCCGGTGGGAGACCCTCCATCACCGGCTGCAGGTTCTCAAGGGACATGATGAGCTGCAGCGGAAGGCGATGATGGCCGAGCGGTTCGAAGCCTTCCGCAAGATGGCCGGGAGCCTGAAGCACGAGATCAACAACCCCCTGGCCATCATCTCCATGCAGATCGAGCTGCTGCAGCGGAAGTACCCCGAAGAGGTCAAGCTGGCCAAGGTCGAGGAGATGGTGGAACGGATCCGCAACCTCATGCAGGTGCTCCAGAAGATGCGCGAAGCCGCCATCGAGGACTACCCGGACGGCTCGAGCATCGTGAAGCTGAGCTAAAGGTCCTCGTCCTGCCCGGGCTTGTGGAACCAGGTCAGGCCGCGTTCCGTGACCACGCCCTGTACGGGCATGTCCGTGGGCGAATAGGGGATGCGGTCGGTCCGCTGGCACTGGAAGGCTGCGCCCAGCGTGATGATGTCCGGCGTCAGGTGCTCGAGGAGCGCGTCGTAGAAGCCGCCGCCATAGCCGATGCGGAAGCCTTCGTCATCGAAGGCGAGGCCCGGCACCACCAGCAACTTCACAGGCGGGGTGAAGTGCTGGGCGTGAACCGGTTCCATGAGTCCGAAGAGGCCAGGCTCCAGAGGTTCCGGCCCCCACACGAGCCGGGGCGGGTGGGTGGAGGCCACCCGGGGGAAGACGAACGTCCACTCGGGATGTCCCTGGACCAAGGGACGCAGGTCGATCTCCGATCCCAGCGGCCAGAAGACTCCCACGCGCCGGATGCGGCGGCTGAGGCAGAACGCGGCGAGGTGGGCGCAGACCTGCGTGGACCAGGAGGAGCGATCCTCTGCCTGCAGCCCGTTCCGGAGCTGCTTGAACCGCTTGCGGATCTCGGCCTTGGATTCCATGGAAGCCCACCTCCCGATTGCAGGCTGGAGCGCGTGGAAGGGGTCAGGGCTTCTCAATGGCAGCCACGAGCTCCCGGCAGAAATCGGGGATGTCCGCGACCACCCGTCCCCAGACCAGGTTGCCATCGCGGAACGCGGCTTCATCGACCCAGGTGGCGCCGGCGTTGATCAGATCGTCCATGATCCCCAGGCTTCCGGTGGCCTTGCGCCCCCTGACGATCCCGGCGGAGATGGCGACGAGGCCGGCATGGCAGATCAGGCCCACGATCTTGCCGTCGTCGTGGATCCGCTTCACGAAGCGCTTCACGCTGGCATCCCGGCGCATCTTGTCCGGAGCCCAGCCCCCGGGGACGACCACGGCGTCGAATGCGGCAGGGTCGGCGGAGGCGATGTCCGCTTCGGAGGCGGCGGCCAGGCCATTCTTTCCGCGGAAGTCCTTGTGTCCCTTGGGACCCAGGATCGTGACGGCGGCGCCCTCCTCGCGAAGCCGCATGACCGTCACCCAGAACTCCAGATCCTCGAAGCCTTCCTCGATCAGGAAGGCCACCTTCCGCCCCTGCAGTCGCATGTGTCCTCCGGCGTGAATCCAGTATGGCTGCCTTGGCGGGTGCTGGCGATTCCATGCAGAATGGGCGAGTCCGGAGGCGCCCATGAAGCGGCAGACCCTGCTCCAGGTCGTGATCTTCACGTTCCTCCTGCTGCTGATGTCGGGGATCGCCCTCTCACTGCACCTCCGCGTCAGCCGGAGCCTGCAGCGTCTGCAGACCGTCCGCTTGGGATCCCTGGCGCTCGAGATTCCGGAAGCCTTCGGGGCGCCGAAGAGCTACCGGGATCAGGCCTGGGAGGTGCAGGAATACCGGGGAAGTGGCCTGGGCACCCTCCGCCTGGCCACGGAGCCCGGGGACGGCACGACCTGGGAGAGCCTCTGCAGCCGCTGGTTCGGACTGCGCGACCTTCCTTCCGCCTCGAGCACCTACTCCGCCAGCGGCGCGCTCTGGTTCTTCAAGGGTGTTCCCTTGCATGGCAAGGGTGCCTATGTCCTGCGCAAGCAGGGCAAGCAGGTGCGCTTCATCGGCTTCTTCGAGCGGGAGGGGATCAGGCACTGGATCGGCTTTGACACCCGGGACCCGTTCACGCCCCACAAGGAGGTCTTCGACCGGATGCTGCTTTCCCTGCAGCTTCCGGATGGGTCTCGCCCCGGTCCCGAGCTGGCCCGTTCCCTCCAGCACATCGCCGGGGAGAGCCGCTACCGCTTCGTCCAGCCGGCCGCCATCCTGCCGCTGATCCCCGCGGTGGCCATCCTGCTGATCACGATCATCCAGGCCGTGGTTCGATGGCGGGCCGGGCGGCTTCCGGTCGAGACGGTCATCTCCGCGGCGACGCCGATTTTCGAGGAAGGCGGCGTCGAGCTTGGCCTGGTGAGGCCCTTTCAGTGGAAGTTCATGGATTGCGCCGTGAGCCTGACGAAGGATGCGCTCATCGTCCATACCTTCGGGACCCCTTTCATGGTGGTGGACCGAGGCCACTGGAAGGGGGCCATCGGTACGGGGCAAGCCTGGCTGGGGCTACCCTTCGTGACGCTCGAGCTGGAACAGCCGCCCGTGTTCCGGAAGTGGGCCTGGGCCTACCGTGGCATGAAGGCGCCGCTGAAGGTACGGATCTACACCCGGAACGCCGACCGGCTCAGGGCTCTGCTTCAAAGCTAGTGTTGTAGAGGTTGTCCCGCTCCACGGGCTCGAATCCGGCTTCGCGGATGAGCCGCTCCAGGTGGGCCTTGGTGAGGTGCTGCGGGGTCTTGGCGCCCGCCAGGTGCGCGATCTCCTCTTCGATGATCGTGCCGTCCAGGTCGTCGGCGCCGTAGCTCTGGGCGATCTGGGCCAGACCTTCGGTGATCATCACCCAGTACGCCTTGATGTGAGGGATGTTGTCGAGCAGGAGCCGGGCCACGGCCACCTCCCGCAGGTCCTGGGCGCCCGTGGTCTCATGGATCTCGTAGGTGCGGCTCAGCTCGTTGTCCTCGATCTGGTAGGCCAGGGGGATGTAGGCCAGGAACCCCCCGGTGCGGTCCTGCAGCTCCCGCAGGCGCAGCAGGTGGTCCACCCGGTGCCGCGCCTCCTCGATGTGGCCATAGAGCATGGTGCAGTTGGTGGGGACACCGCGCCGGTGGCAGATCTCCGCCACCTGGAGCCACGTGTCTGCATCCTTCTTGCCGATGCAGATCTTCTCGCGGATCTCGGCATCGAAGATCTCCGCGCCTCCCCCCGGACAGCTCTCCAGGCCCGCGGTCACGCAGCGGTCCAGGAACTCCTCCACGGAAATTCCCGAAACGCGGGCGTAGTAGTCCATCTCGATCATGGTGAAAACCTTCAGGTGGATGCGCGGGAAGGCTCCCTTGATCTTCCGGAAGAGGTCCTCGAAGTAGTCGATCTTCAGCTTCGGGTTGTGTCCCGAGGTCATGTGCAGTTCCCGTACACCTGCGTTCTCAGGCGTCGCCAGCTCGGCCAGCACGTCCTCGGCGGACAGCACATAGGCTCGCGGATCCCCGGGCTTGGCCTGGAAGGCGCAGAACTGGCAGTGGGTGTGGCAGATGTTGGTGTACGAAAGGCGTCGGCTCTGGACATAGTAGGTCTTGGCACCGTGGCGCTGGGTGCGTACATGATGAGCCATGGCCCCGATGCCGGTGAGATCCCTGGTCTCGTAGAGCAGGAGCCCATCCTCGAAGGACATCCGCTCCCCCTTCAGGACCTTGTCGGCCAGGGGTTGCAGGCGCTCGTCGCGAATGTATCTGGATAGGGGCATGGCAGGCATGAACGACTCCGGATTCCAGTCTAGTAGGATGCCGGTGGAGCCGTCGTCTTCACGCCATGGTCTTCTTGAAGCGTCCCGCCGCCAGGGACAGCATCCCAGCACCCAGCAGCGCCAGGGCCAGCATCTGGGGCCAGAGGACATGGAAGCCGAGCCCCTTGAGATACACGCCCCGGATGATGACCAGGTAGTAGCGCAGGGGGTTGAGGTACGTGAACCACTGGACGGGCTCGGGCATGTTGGCGATGGGGTAGACGAATCCCGACAGCATGAAGGCGGGCAGCATGAAGAAGAAGGCTGTCATCATGGCCTGCTGCTGGGTGCTGCTGACCGTGGAGATGAAGAGGCCGACCCCCAGCGTGCTGAGCAGGTAGAGCCCGGTGCCCAGGATGAGGAAGAGGGGGTTGCCCAGCATGGGCACCTGGAACCAGAACACGGCGATGAGGCTGATGAGCATCACGTCCACGAACCCGATGAGGGCGAAGGGGATGGTCTTGCCCAGGATGAACTCCAGCCGTCCAATGGGCGTGACCATGATCTGCTCCATGGTGCCGATCTCCCGTTCCCGCACGATGGCCATGCTGGAGAGGATGACGGAGACCACGGCCACGAGCATGGCAAGAACCCCGGGGACGAAGTAGTTGCGGCTGTCCAGGTTCGCGTTGAACCAGGCGCGCGAGGCCACGCCGACGGGCTCCGCCTCCAGCGTCACGCCAAGGGCGCGGGAGAAGCGTTCCGCCATGACGGAGCGGTTGAAGTCCGCGACGATGCGCGAGGCATAGCCCATGACCACGCTGCCCGTGTTGGAGTCCGAGCCATCCAGCAGCAACTGGGCCATGGCGCTGCGGCCCCCCTCGAGGTCCTGGCCGAAGCCGCTGTTCAGGCGCAGCACCACTTTCGTCGTGCCCGCATCCAGGGTTTCCCGGACTTCCGATTCCCTGGAGATCCAGTGGACCACGTCGAAGTAGCCGGAGCCTTCGAAGTGGGCCACGAGCTCTCGGCTCGCGGGCGAGGCGTCCAGGTCGTAGACGGCCATGGGCACGTGGCGCACATCCGTGCTCACGGCATAGCCGATGATGAGCACCTGCACGATGGGAACCACGAAGATCACGGCGCGCATCCGGGGATTCCGGAGCACCTGGATGAACTCCTTGACGAGCATGTGGTAGAGACGTTCGAACATGGTTCACACCAGGCGCTTGTGGAAGCTGCGGACGGCCAGGCCGAGCATGAGGAAGCCAAAGGCCGCCATGAGCAGGCACTCGGGCCATAGCAGGGCGAGGCCCGAGCCCTTGAGGTAGAGGCCCCTGAGGAAGGTCACGAAGTAGCGGGCCGGGATGAGGTACGTGATGAACTGGAGGGCCCGGGGCATGTTCCCGATGTCGAACATGAAGCCCGAGAGCAGGAAGGCCGGCAGGAAGGTGGCCACGAAGGCGGCCTGGCTGGCCAAAAGCTGGTTCTTGGCCCGGCAGGAGATGAGGATGCCCAGGGAGAGGGCGCCGATCAGGTAGACGGCGGAGACGCCAAAGAGCAGCAGCACGCTGCCCCGGATGGGCACGCTGAACAGGTAGCGGCCCGCCAGCACCGACAGCAGCATGTCCAGCATGCCGATGGCGAAGTAGGGAACCAGCTTTCCGAGAATCAGCTCCGGGCCCCGGAGGGGGGTCGAGATGAGCTGCTCCATGGTGCCTGTCTCCCACTCCCGGGCCACCGTGAGGGAGGTGAGCAGGGCGGAGATCAACATCATGATCACGGCGATCAGCCCCGGCACGATGAAGACCCGGGATTCCATGTCCGTGTTGAACCAGGCCCTCACCCTCAGCTCCAGAGGAATCACGGGGGCCTTTCCCGTCATCCGCCGGGCCCTCTCCACCAGCGTCTCCTGGGAGTAGGTCCGGATGATGGACTCCGCGTACGACATGGCGAGGGTGGCGGTGTTGGCATCGCTGCCATCGGCCAGGATCTGCACGGTGGTCTTGCGCTCGGAGGCGACCTTCTTCCCGAAATCCTGAGGGATCACGAGGCCCAGCAGGACTCGGCCGTGATCCAGGGCGTTCTCGACGTCCGCATGGGATCCGGAAGTCTCCGCGATGGAGAAGTAGCGGGAGCCCTCGAAGCGCGACACCAGCTCCCGGCTCTGGGGCGTGCGGCTCTGGTCCCACACCGCCAGCGGAACGCGGTCCAGATCCAAGGTGAGGGCGTAGCCGAAGATCATGAGCATGATCATGGGCAGCACGATGGCGATGCCCAGGGCCCGGGGATCCCGGAGCACATGGAGCGTCTCCTTCCGTGCCACGGCCCTCAGGCGGCGCAGGCTCAACGCGCTCATCGGACGAACTCCTTCTGAACGCCCTCGGTTCGGTCCCGGGCTTCGATGAGCGAGACGAAGACGTCTTCCAGGGAAGGCGTGATGCGGTCGATCCGCGTGACGGGGAAGCCACCTTCCTCAAGGGTTCGCCGAAGGGTCGGTTCCAGGTGCTCGGCATCCTCGGTCATGAGGTGGATGTCCCGGCCGAAGAGCGCCGCGTCGCGGACGCCCTCCACGACGGCGGCCACGGCGAGAGCCTCCTGGGGGCGCTCGCAGGTCAGGAGCAGCACCTGATCCTCCATGTGCGCCTCCTTCAACTCGGCCGGAGAACCCATGGCCACGAGCTCCCCCCGGTAGATGAGGGCCAGGCGATCGCAGTATTCGGCCTCTTCCATGTAGTGCGTGGTGACGAACACGGTGACGCCCAGGGACGCCATCTCGTAGATCAAGTCCCAGAAGGCCCGGCGGCTGAGGGGGTCCACGCCCGAGGTGGGTTCGTCCAGGAACAGCACCGGTGGTTCGTGGAGCAGGGCGCAGCCCAGGGAGAGCCGTTGCTTCCAGCCTCCGGGCAGCAGGCCCGTTCGGGAGCGGCGGTGGTCCTGAAGGCCCGCCAGCCCGATGACCCATTCCTTGCGGGCGAGCTTCTTCTCCTTGGGAAGGAGATAGATGCCGCTGAAGAAGTCGATGTTCTCCTCCACCGTCAGGTCGTCATACAAGGAGAACCGCTGGCTCATGTAGCCGATGTTGCGCTTGATCTGCTCCCGCTCCGAGCGGATGTCGAAACCCGCCACGGTGCCCTGGCCGCCCGAGGGCTCCAGGAGACCGCACAGCATGCGGATGGTGGTGGACTTGCCCGCGCCGTTGGGTCCGAGGAAGCCGAAGATTTCCCCTTTCCGGACCTCCAGGCTGATTCGGTTGACGGCGATGAAGTCCCCGAAGCGGCGCTCGAGGTTCCGGAGGGTGACGGCGAGCTCGCTCACGCGGTGCCTCCCGGCAGGGATGAGGTGAAGACATCCTCGAGCGAGGGTTCGATCGCATGGATTTCCTGGTAGGTGAGGCCTGCGCTCCGGAGTGCCGCCTCGATCCGATCCCGGCCCTGCTCCACCTCTTCCACCGTTGCGTGGAGCCGGTCCCCAAAGAGGGCCACGGAGGCGATCTTCGCCTCCCGGAGCACGGTGCTGGCGCGGCGGAGCTCGAGGCAGCGGACCTCCAGGAGCGCACCCTTCATCAGTCCTTTGACGCCGTCCACGGTGTCGCAGGCCAGGAGCCTCCCCTGGTGCATGAGGCCAATGCGGTTGCAGCGTTCCGCCTCGTCCAGGTAGGCGGTGGACACGAAGATGGTGACGCGTTCCTTCAGGAGCTGGTAGAGGATGCGCCAGAAGTCCCGGCGGGAGACAGGGTCGACGCCATTGGTGGGCTCGTCCAGGAACAGCACCCTCGGCGTATGGATCAGGGCGCAGGCAAGGCCCAACTTCTGCTTCATGCCGCCGGAGAGGTTGCCGGCCTGGCGGCGCTTGAAGGGTGTGAGGTTGCTGAAGGCGAGCAGCCGCTCCATGCGCTCCGGCCGGACACGCTCCGGGACATCGTACAGGTCGGCATGGAAGTCGAGGTTCTCCAGGACCGTCAAGTCGGGGTAGAGCCCGAACCGCTGGCTCATGTAGCCGATACGGTCCTTGATGGGATCGGCCTCCTTCGACACCTGCAGGCCGTCCACCCAGGCATCCCCTGCGGAGGGCGGCAGGATGCCCGTCAGCATGCGCATGGTCGTGGTCTTGCCGGCGCCGTCGGGACCCACCAGGCCGAAGATCTCTCCTTCATCCACGGAGAGCGTCAGCCGATCGACGGCCGTGAGCTCTCCGAAGCTCCGGGTGAGGCCATCGGTCCGGATCGTCTCCATCAGCGTTCTCCGGTCACGATCTCTGCGTCCGCGGGCATGCCGGGTTTGAGCTCCATGGCGGGGTTGGGCACCTCGATCTTGATGCGGTAGACGAGCTTCACGCGCTCCTTCCGGGTCTGGACGGCCTTGGGGGTGAACTCCGCCTCGGAGGCGATGAAGGAGACACGACCCTCGTACGTCTTCCCTGGATAGGAGTCGGTGGTGAGGAGGGCCTTCTGCCCCACCTTCACCCGACCCAGATCCGTCTCTTCAATGTAGGCGCGCATCCAGACGTTGGAGAGGTCCGCCAAGGTGACCACGGAGGTCCCCGGTGCGACGTATTCCCTTGGCTCGACATTCTTTGACAGCACGACGCCGCTGAGGGGAGCCACGAGGGTGGCATAGTCCAGCTGGGTCCGGGCCAGGGCCAGGGCCTGGGCAGCCTGCTCGCTCTTGGCCCGGCCCTGGGCGATGTCCTCGAGGCGCGGGCCCTTCTTGACCAGGGCATACTGCTGCTCCGCCTGCCGGACCCTGGCGCGGGCGGCTTCCAGGGAGGCGCGGGAGGCTTCGTAGTCCCGGGCGGAGACGATGCCCTTCTCATGCAGATCCCGGATCCGGGCCTCGTCAGGCTCCAGGCGTTTGAGGTCCGCGGAGGCCTGCTCGAGCGCCGCCAGGGAAGCCCCGATCTCCTCCGTGCGGGAGCCGGCCTGCAACTCGGCCAGGACGGACTGGGCCACAGCCTGGTCGGCCTGACGCATGGCCAAGGTCTGCTCAAGGTCCTTGGCGTCCAGGCGGGCGATGACGTCGCCCTCCTTCACGGCCTGGCCCTCGTCCACCTTGCGTTCCAGGACTTTCCCGGCAATGCGGAAGCTGAGATCCACCTGGGTGGCTTCGATGTTGCCGGAGATCCGCAGCGCATCGCTCTCGGCGTTCCGGCGGCAGGTGGTGAAGATGCCCGCGCCGGCGGCCAGGGCCAGCGCAGCCACGGGAATGAGGACCTTGCGGTTCATGGGTGGGGCTCCGTCAGGGGCTTCAGGAAGGGAAGGGGCTCCTCGGGTTGGGTGGAGATGCCGCGCCAGTAGAGTTCGAACCAGGAGCGCTCGGCCGCGGGCAGGGCCTGCTCGGCAGGGATCTTGGCGATCCGCTCAGCCATGATCGGGACCATGTCCAGGATCTCGATGTAGAGCCGGGCAAAGAAAAAGACGCCCAGCGCTTGTGGGAACTCCGGACGGATGTGGCCTCTCTGGACGCCTTGCTGGAACAGGCTGGAAAGCGCCTTGAACACAGGCAGGACACGATGGGCGATGGTGTCCTTGACGCCTTCCGTGCCCCGGGCGATCTCCCCCCGGACCGCGGCCCGGAACCCGGCATCCTCGCCCACATGGCGATGGATGGCCCTCAGGGCTTCCCAAAACCGCTCGGCGGTGGGCCGGAGGTCCATGGGATCGGCCAGGCGCTCCAGGTCCTGCACGAGGGGAGGGATGGTGCGGTCCAGCAGGGTCGTGAAGACGGACTCCTTGTTCTCGAAGTGGTAGTAGATGAGGGCCGGATCGCAGCCCGCCTCCCGGGCGATGGCTCGGATGCTGGCTCCCTGGAGTCCCTCCCGGGCAAAGACCCGCTGGGCCGCCTTGAGGATATGCTCGGGATCCACCTTGATGGATTTGGGGCCGCGACTCCGAGGCGATTTCAGCTGATGGACCAAGGGCAACTCCGTTTCAACGCTTGTTGAATATAGGGCTACTCTCCCGGGTCGGCAAGGGAAATATTCAACAATCGTTGAATACGGTATCCCGCATGAAAAAGGACCCCTTGCGGGGTCCGATCCATGGCCAGATTTCGGTGCCTACTCCACCGAGATCGGCACTTCCAGGGTGTAGTCCAGGGAGAGGACTTCCGGCTCCTCGAAGGCGATGCGGCCTTCCTCCACTTCGCGGATGCCCACCTGGGCCCAGAAGGAGGCCAGCTTGGGGGCTTCCTGGGGCTGACCCAACTTGTTCACGGGGACCTGAACTTCGACCTTGGGGAAGGCGCCGCGCTGAAGCTGTTCGCAGCGCTTGCCGGAGACCACCACAAAGCGGTATTTGTTGGCGACTTCATCCGGAATGTGAACGACAGTGCGGTAACCCATGCAAGTTCCCTCGAAGAGGGCAAGTGTATCAAGGAAATCCGTGGTTTTCCAGCGTTAGGATGAAAGGCATTGGGAGGAATCATGAAGATCCTGCTGGGCATCACCGGGGGCATTGCGGCCTACAAGGCCTGTGAGCTGGCTCGCATGCTGATCCGGGCGGGCCACCAGGTGCGAGCCTGCATCACCGACGCCGGCAGCCGGTTCATCACACCCCTGACCCTGGCGACCCTCACCGGTGAGCCCTGCTTCGGGGCCAATCCCGAGTATCACGAGTGGCGGCCCAACCCGAAGGTGGAGCACGTGGACCTGGCCAAGTGGGCGGACCTCATCGCCGTGGTCCCCGCTACGGCGGACATCATGGGTAAGACGGCCAACGGGCTTGCCGACGACCTGCTCTCCACCGTGCTGCTGGCCGCGCGGGGCCAGGTGCTTTGGGCCCCGGCCATGAACCACGCCATGTGGCGGCATCCCTCGGTGCAGGTCAACCTGGCGACCCTTCGGGGCTACGGACACCTGGTGGTGGATCCTGCCGTGGGCTTCCTGGCCGAGGGTGAGTCAGGCATTGGGCGACTGGCGGAGCTGAGCGACATCTTCGAGGCGATCCAGACCTTCGCGGGGCCGAAACTAGTGGCCTTCGCGGGGAAGAAGATCCTGGTGACGGCCGGCCCCACCCGGGAGGATCTCGATCCCGTCCGGACCCTCACGAACCGCTCTTCAGGCAGCATGGGCATCGAAGTGGCCCGGGCCCTGAGGAACGCCGGCGCCCAGGTGCGCCTGGTCCTTGGCGGCGATCTGCCGGCGCCCTGGGGGGTTGAGACGAAGCGGGTCCGGAGCGCCCAGGACATGCTGGAAGCCTGTCTGGGGCTCTGGGAGGGCATGGACGGGCTGGTGGCCGCCGCAGCCGTGGCGGACCAGCGGCCTGAAGAGTGCGCCAGGGAGAAGGTGAAAAAGACCGAGGGGCCT
>Ga0129297_10001780_pt1 | contig 11000 bp, 6 predicted proteins | sample I18A1metaG_FD_94708 | JGI IMG/M metagenome (GOLD analysis project Ga0129297, IMG submission 94708) | Lake sediment bacterial and archeal communities from Gulf of Boni, Indonesia to study Microbial Dark Matter (Phase II) - ​I18A1 metaG | ecosystem: Environmental > Aquatic > Freshwater > Lake >... | reverse complement strand
TGCACCTTCGTCGGCCTTCTGAACCCCGACGGCACGCTGGTGGGAGCCAATCGCGCAGCCCTGCACTTCGCGGGGACCGAGATCGAGGGCGTCATCGGGAAGCCCTTCTGGGAGACACCCTGGTGGACCCATTCGCCAGAAGAGCAGGACCGTCTGAAAAAGGCCATCGTCCGCTCAAGGCAGGGAGAGTTCGTCCGGTATGAAACCACCCACCGGAGCGTGGAGGGAAAGCTGCGGCTGCTGGATTTCTCCTTGAAGCCGGTCCTTGATGCCGCAGGCGACGTCGTCTACCTGATCCCGGAGGGGCTGGACATCACGGAACAGAGGCGGGCGGAGGAGATCCTGCGGAAAGCCCAGGTGGAGTTTGAGCGTCGGATTGGCGACCGCACGTCGGAGCTGGATTCCGTGAACATGGAACTGGCGGAGAAGCTTGGAGAGCTGAATACCGCCCAGAGCCTGCTTGACCGATTCATGGAGATCATCGAGTCCACCTCCGATCTCGTCTCCATCGCCGCGCCGGGCATGAACATCACCTACCTCAATACCGCGGGCCGGTCCATGCTTGGGCTCACGTCCGATGCGGACATCAGCAAGCTGGACATTGGCCAGGTCCACCCCGCCTGGGCGTTCAAGAAGATCCAGAGCGAAGGCATTCCGACAGCCATCCGGGAAGGACGCTGGATCGGAGAGACCGCCCTGCTGGGACCGGGAGGCAGGGAGATCGATGTCTCCCAGGTGATCATGTCCCACCATGCCGCCAATGGGACCCTCGAACACCTGTCCACGATCATGCGGGACATCACCGATCGCAAGCGGCAGGCCCGGTTCATGGACGCCATCCTGAACACCGTTGGTGATCCCATCTTCGTCAAAGATCGGGAACACCGCTGGGTCGCACTGAACAAAGCCCTCTGCGATTTCGTGGGGTATTCGAGAGAGCAGCTCCTCGGCAAGTCGGATTACGACTTCTTCCCAAAGGAGCAGGCGGACGTATTCTGGGCGAAGGACGAGGAAGTCTTTTCCACGCAGGAGGAGAACCTCAACGTGGAGGAGATCACGGATGCGGTGGGCATCCAGCATGTCATCTCCACCCGCAAGGCCGTCTTCGAAGATGGCACCGGTCAGCGCTACCTGGTCGGAGTCATCCGGGACATCACGGAGCTGAAGGTCGCCGAACGGAGGCTACGGGCCAACGTCAGCTATCTGAACTCCATCATCGAGAACCTCCCTCTCTGCGTGAAACTCGTCGATGCGGAGGGAGTCATCCTGGACATGAATACGGCTGGCCTGGCCATGATCGGTGCACCCGCGGACATGGACGTGTCTGGACTCAGCATCGACACGCTTCTCCTGGAAGAGGACCGGGAAGCCTTCCACCGTTTCAATGCCGAAGTGTGCCAGGGGGCCAGCCGTGCGCTCAGGTTCCGGATCAAGGACTTGAAGGGCGATGTCCACACCATGGAATCCATCTCCGTTCCGATCCCGAACGCCGAGCACGACGGGTACATCCACCTCGGACTCACACGGGATCTCACCGATGACCTCAAGCGTGAGCAGGAGACCCGGACTCTGGAAAACCAGCTCCAGCAAACCCACAAGATGGAGGCCATCGGGACACTCGCGGGGGGGATTGCCCACGACTTCAACAACATCCTCACGGCAATCCTCGGCTATGCGGAACTCGTCCATCAGGACCTGAAGGAACCGCGGATGCGCCGGGACCTGGAGCAGGTCGTGGCGGCGGCCCTGCGTGCCAAGGACCTGATCAAGCAGATCCTGACCTTCAGCCGGATGCGGCAGGAGGAACTGCGCCCCCAGCGACTGCAGCCCGTTCTTCACGAGGTGCTCCGCCTCATCCGGGCCTCCATTCCTGCAAACATCGAGATCGTGGAGCAGGTGGATGCCGACTGCGGGGCGGTGCTGTCCGATGCAGGACAGGTCCACCAGATCGTGATGAACCTTTGCACGAACGCCTACTACGCCATGCGGGACAAGGGCGGGCGGATGGAAGTCTCCATGCGCAACGAGACGTTGATCCCCTCCAAAACACCATCAGGACTCGATCCTGGGCGGTACGTCGTGATCCGAGTCGAAGACACGGGTGTGGGCATGCCACCTGAAGTCATGGATCGGATTTTTGAGCCTTATTTCACGACCCGCGGGAAGGAGGAGGGCACCGGGTTGGGTCTTTCCGTTGTCCATGGCATCGTTCGGGGCCATGGGGGAAGCATCCAGGTGAGAAGCACGCCTGGGGTGGGAACAGTCTTCACGATCCACCTGCCGCAAGCGGAGTCCTTCAGCCTCAGCCAGGAGATGGCCGAGGAAGAGATCCCCAGGGGGCGAGAACGGATCCTGGTCGTCGATGACGAGGAGGTGCTCGCCCGGATGATGGACAAGAACCTGACCCGCCTTGGCTACACCGTCGAGGCCTGCACGGGCAGCGAAGAGGCCCTGAAGGTGTTCCAATCCGATCCTGAAGGGTTCGACCTGGTGATCACGGACATGAACATGCCGAGGATGACGGGCATGCAACTCGCCCGGAACCTCCTGGGCATCCGGCCCACTCTCCGGATCATCATCTGCACCGGCTACAGCGAGTCCCTTACCCTCCAAGCCGCCAAGGCGGTGGGGATCCAGGACGTGCTCATGAAACCGCTGATGATGATCGACCTCGCCAAGACCATCCGCAGGGTCCTGGATTGAGCCAATCCTGGCGACCCTGTCGGCCAGGGGAGCCCGTTTAGACGGCCCGTTCCGTGCTCCCGGCAAAGCTGCGGCCAAAGGGCGATGCGAGGACAGGCTCAGGCTCGGATCAGCCGGAACCTCACGCGGAGGTCTCGCAGGACCGGCCGCCAGGCTAGCAGGAAGAGCATCCCTGCGAGGGGAATGGTCATCTTGAAGCCGACGTGCTTGAAGCCTAACGCCCCTGCCACACCACCTCCGAAGAAGGAAGCCAGGATCAAGCCATGGAGCTTCAGCCGGTCGCGGTTGGCCATGATCCGGCTGGTTCGTTGATCGTCGTCCACATTGAAGTAGAAGAGGCGGCTCAGCTCAAGCCCCAGATCCGTCACGACGCCTGTGAGATGTGTGGTTCGGACCTCGGCGTTGGAGATGGTCGTCACGACCGAGTTGTGCATGCCCATGATGAAGGAGAGGAGGGCCACGGTGACTGGAATGAACAGCCGGTGTAGTTGGTTGAGTTGGTAGCCCATCAGGCCGAAGGCCAGGAGGAGAAAGCCCTCTAGCATCAGGCTCCAGGCATAGGGCGCCTGGAACCGTCGTCGCTTGCCCAGGCTGATGAGCATCCCGGCGCAGAAGGCCCCCAGCAGGAAGAACACCACGATGCCGAAGGCCGCCAGGGCCACCGTCTTGTGCCCGAGCGCCAGTTCGTCGGCCATCCGGGAGACGGCCCCGGTGACATGGGACGTATAGGACTGGACCGCCAGGAACCCCCCCGCATTCAGGGCCCCGGCCACGAAGGCCAGGGACCAGGCCAACTGGCGGTTAAGGTACTTGGTGCGCTCGGCTCCCTGCTTCACCAGCAGATCCGCATCCAGGGGCATCAGGTCCACGGCGTTGTCCAGGGTCCGCCCCAGCCCCCGCCGGATCTCGGAGAGACTCACCTCGGTGCGCATGATCTTGGTCGCACGGCGTCGCATGATCCGGGCAATGCCCTTGGGCGTGTCGAGGGGAATCTGGTCGATGTGCTCGTCGAGAGTTTCGGTGAGGCCGCGTCGCAGCTTTCCCACATCCAGGTTCGCCTTCAGCACCACCTTCGCCCGGCGGCCGGCGCGCTGGAAGAGCCGGCTGGGATCGTCCAAGGGCACCAGCTCCAGGGTCCGGTCCCAGGTCCGGTCCAGGGCCTGCTGCACGCGCGTCAGCTCGATCTCCACCTGCAGCGCGCGGGTGATCCGCTTGCGGATGATCCGCACGATCCGTTTGGGCATGTTTGAAGTTGTCCCGCCTTGATGGAATTGTAAAGGGAGCCGGAGGTCCTCCATGTCCAAAGCGCCTTCCACCCCCGCCACGCGCCTGCTGAAGGAACACCAGGTCCCCTTCACCGAGCACCTCTACCGCTACGAGGACCACGGCGGGACCAAGGTCTGCGCCCGGGAGTTCCAGGTGGATGAGCATGCCGTCATCAAGACCCTGGTCATGGAGGACGAGAACGCGAAGCCCCTGGTGGTCCTGATGCACGGGGACCTGGAGGTGAGCACCAAGGCCCTGGCCCGCCAGATCGGCTGCAAGACCGTCCTGATCTGCAAGCCGGACGTGGCCAACAAGCACTCGGGCTACCAGGTGGGCGGCACCAGCCCCTTCGGCACCCGCAAGACCATGCCGGTCTACATGGAGAAGACCATCCTCGACCTGGACCGGATTTTCATCAATGGCGGCTCCAGGGGGTTCCTGGTGGCCCTGGACCCCAAGGATGCCCAGCGGGTGCTGGCCCCAATCCTCGTAGAAGTCTCGATTAAAGAGTAGTTACGTTCCACCGGGACCCGGGACGCAAACTCTGATAGGATGACAAGCCAGCGCGCCTCGACCTCCGAGGCGCACCTTTTTTTTATGTCCAAGAAAACAGACCTCCGCCAACGCCTCGAATACCTCCTGTTCCGCTCCCTGGAACCGGCGGTGCGCATGCTGCCCTGGCGGATGGCCCTGGCCCTCGGCCGCCTGCTGGGCCGGCTGGCCTGGTTCCTGGACGCGCGTCACCGTCGCGTGGTGCGCGAGAACCTGAGGGGTGCGGAGCTCGGTCTCACCGAGGCCCAGATGCAGCAGCTGTCACAGCACTGCTTCGCCCACTTCGGAGCCATGCTGCTGTCCGCCCCCCACCTGCTTCACATGGACGAGCGGGCACTGGACCGCTGGGTGCGATTCGAGGGCCTGGAGCATTGGGATGCCGTCCGCGCCCAGGGAAAGGGCTTCATTGTGTTGACGGGCCACTACGGCTGCTGGGAAGCCCTGGCTCTGGCCCTCAGCGCCAAGGGACGCCCCTTTTCGGTCATCGGGCGAAAGCTGGACAACGACCTCCTGGACCCCTTCCTGACGACCCTGCGCAGCCGCTGGGGCAACCAGGTGATCCCCAAGGCCGGGGCCATGCGGGATGCCCTGAGAATGTTCAAGAAGGGCGGTGGCGTGGGCTTCGTCCTGGACCAGGATGCCCACCGCACCGGCGTCTTCACCCGCTTCCTGGGGCGGTGGGCCTTCACCCACTCCACCGCGGGGCTCCTGGCCGTGAAATACGGAATCCCGGTCCTGCCCCTCTTCAGCTGGCCCAACCCGGACGGCACCATCTCCGTCCGCATCGATCCCCCCTGCACCATGCCCCAGACCGAGGATCGAGAGCGGGATGTCTGGGTGGCCACCCAGCTCATGACCTCCCTCATCGAGGACCAGATCCACCGCGACCCCCGCTGGTGGTTCTGGATGCACCGCCGCTTCAAGACCCTCCCGGGCCAGGGCAAGCCCCTGCCCGTATCCCTTCCCCCCCCGGAATGGACCCAGTCCCTTCCACATACCGTCACCCGGGGCTAACGCCCTTTACCGCGGAAGCACTATGCCCAAGCACGTTCTTGCCAAGCTGGAGACCGAACTCCGGGAACTCAAGCGGGTCCTTTTGAACGACATCCCCAAGGAGATCGCCCACGCGGCGTCCCAGGGGGATCTGTCCGAGAATGCCGAGTACGAGCAGGCCCTGTCCAAGCGGGATATGTACCAGGCCAAGGTGGTGTCCATGGAGAAGCGCATCCAGGAGATCGCGAGCCTGGACATCGGCCGCCTCCCCAAGGACAGGGTGGCCTATGGCTCGAAAGTGACCCTTCTGGACCTCGACACCGACAAGGAAATGACCTACACCCTGGTGCTGCCCGAGGAATTGAACGACAATCCCCAGCACCTGAGCATCAGCTCACCCATCGGGATGGCCCTGGTGGGCCTCGAGGAGGGCGCCGAGGTGAAGATCAAGATCCCGGCGGGCACGAAGCATTTCGAGGTCTTGTCGCTCATCACGATCCACGGAAAGTAAACTTGGTTCGCTTGGAGCGGGAGTTCAAATGAATCGGCAAAAGAAGGACCAGCGCTGCTCCTTTTGCGGAAAGGCGCCCCATGAGGTCGAGCAGCTGCTGGCCGGCCCCGGTGCCTTCATCTGCAACGAGTGCGTCGAGGCCGGGCAGCTCCAGCTGCGCATGAGCCGCCAGGGGAAGGCCGTCGGCAAGCACGAGACGAAGCTGGCCCGCCCCAAGGAGATCAAGGCTTTCCTGGACGACTACGTCATCGGCCAGGAACCCGCCAAGAAGCGCCTGGCCGTGGCGGTCTACAACCACTACAAGCGGATCCTGATGCCCAAGCGGGGCCTGGGTGCCGGCAGCGAGGTGGAGCTGGCCAAGAGCAACATCCTGCTCATCGGCCCCACGGGCACCGGCAAGACCCTCCTGGCCCAGACCCTGGCGCGCGTGCTGGATGTCCCCCTGGCCATGGCGGACGCCACGACCCTGACCGAAGCCGGCTACGTGGGCGAGGACGTGGAGAACATCCTCACCAAGCTCCTGCAGGTGGCCAACTACGATGTGGAGCGGGCCCAGCGGGGCATCGTCTTCATCGACGAGATCGACAAGATCGGCCGCAAGAGCGAGAACCCGAGCATCACCCGCGACGTGAGCGGGGAAGGTGTCCAGCAGGCGCTCCTGAAGCTCATCGAGGGCACCGTCGCCAACGTCCCCCCCCAGGGCGGACGCAAGCACCCCCACCAGGAGTTCATCCAGGTGGACACGTCCAACATCCTCTTCATCTGCGGCGGCGCCTTCGTGGGCATCGACGAGATCATCAAGCAGCGCATCCGGGCCAAGGCGGTGGGCTTCGGCGCCCAGGTGACCTCCAAGATGAGCAAGGAAGGCTTCCTGAAGTTCGTGGAGCCCGAGGACATCATCAAGTTCGGCCTCATCCCCGAGCTGGTGGGCCGCCTGCCCGTGGCCGCCACCCTGGATCCCCTGGACCGCGCGGCCCTGGTGGCCATCCTCACGCAGCCCAAGAACGCGGTCACCAAGCAGTTCGCCAAGCTCTTCGACATGGATGACGTGGAGCTGGTCTTCGAGGAAGCGGCCCTGGAGTGCATCGCCGATCAGGCCATGAACCGCAAGCTGGGCGCCCGCGGCCTGCGCTCCATGCTGGAGCAGATCCTCCTGGAGCCCATGTTCGAGCTGCCCTCCGAGTCCCGCACCAACAAGACCGTGCTGCGCATTACCCGTGAGCGTGTGGAGAAGGAGCTGGGCCTGCCCAGCATTCCCATCTCGGCCGCCGGCTGAGACCGACCCTCCCCCACGAGAGAGCCGGGCCACGCCCGGCTCTCTCATTTCCTACCGGCAAGTGTGCTGCGCACCTCACGCGGGGCTTGCGCGGGAATCGTACAATCGATGTGAGCCGGTGATCCACCGCTCCGTGGAGCAGACCTTTGAGCAGCGCCAAGACCCTCACCCTTCCCGCCATTCCGATCCGCGACATGGTGCTCTTCCCCGGGGGCCGCGTGCCCTTCGTGGTGGGCCGCAAGGCCTCCGTCCGAACCCTGGAGCTGGCCATCAAGGCCGGAGACCACCTGGTGATGGTGACCCAGCGGGATCCCAAGGAGGAGGAGCCGAAGCAGGAGAATCTCTATCCCACAGGCACCCTGGCCCTGGTGGAGTCCCTCATCGCCCTGCCCAAGGACTACTACAAGGTGGGCGTGAAGGGCGTGGCCCGCGTGCACCTGGAACGCTACATCGACGACGGGGACGTGATCCAGGCCGAGGTGTCCATCCTGAACGAGCCCACCGCTGCGGGAGAGGTGGCGCTCCAGGAAGCCTTCCTTCAGGCCTCCAGTGTGTTCCTGTCCCGCAATCCCGATGCCAGCCGGCTCCTCTCCGTGGACCAGGTGAAGGAGCTGCCCCTGGGCCGCGCCATCGACACCGTGGCCGGCCTGATCCCGGCGGAGGTCCGGGAGAAGCAGGGTGTCCTGGAGCAGCTCGAGATCGAGCCCCGGCTCCATGCGGCGCTGAAGCTCCTGGAGCTCGACGGTGCCCGCCATGCCGTGGACAAGGAGCTGGAGGAGAAGACCCGGCAGCGCTTGGACGAGGACCACAAGCAGTACGTCCTGGGCGAGAAGATGCGCGTCATCCAGCAGGAGCTGGGCAAGAAGGGCGAGAAGGACGAGGTGACCCGGCTCCGGGAACGGATCGTCGAGGCCGGCATGAGCGAGGAGGCTGAGAAGAAGGCCCTCGAGGAGCTGGACCGCATGGAGACCATGCCGCCCCAGAGCGCCGAGGCCACGGTCTCCCGGACCTACATCGACTGGCTCCTGGCCCTGCCCTGGAAGCAGCTGGCGGATGAGCACCTGGACCTGGACGAGGCGGAGCGGATCCTGGAAGAGGATCATGCCGGCCTCGAGAAGGTGAAGGCCAGGATCCTGGAATACCTCGCGGTCATGAAGCGCCTGCGCGACACCGGCAAGCGGGAGGACGGCCAGCCGGCGCCCCTCCGGGGTCCCATCCTCTGCCTGGTGGGCCCTCCCGGGGTGGGCAAGACCTCCCTGGCCCGCTCCATCGCCCGATCGCTCAACCGCCCCTTCCTGCGCTTCTCCCTGGGCGGCGTGCGGGACGAGGCGGAGATCCGCGGCCATCGCCGCACCTACATCGGCTCCATGCCCGGCCGCATCATCTCGCTCATGAAGAAGGCCGGGGTGCGCAACCCGCTCATGCTCCTGGACGAGATCGACAAGATGGCCTCCGACTGGCGTGGCGACCCCAGCTCCGCCCTGCTGGAAGTCCTCGACCCCGAGCAGAACAGCGGCTTCCAGGACCACTACCTGGATGTGGGCTTCGACCTCAGCCAGGTGCTGTTCCTCTGCACGGCCAACGTGCGGCACCAGATCCCCCAGCCCCTGGAGGACCGCCTGGAGATCATTGAGCTCTCGGGCTACACCCGGCGCGAGAAGCTGGCCATCGCCCAGCAGCACCTGGTGCCCAAGTCCCTGGAGCGCCATGGCATGACGGACCTTGGCATCGTCTTCGAGAACGAGGCCGTGGAGAAGATCGTCCAGGCCTACACCAAGGAGGCCGGGGTCCGGCAGCTCGAGCGCGAGATCAGCGCCGTGCTGCGCAAGCTGGCCCGCCACAGCCTCCAGCCCGGGAAGGGCGAGCTGGCCGGGTCGGACTTCGATCCCGATGTGCGGCCGGAGCGCCTGCCCAAGCTGCTCGGACCCGAGAAGTTCCTGGAGACTCCCCCCACGGATCAGCCTCCGCCGGGGGTGGTGAACGGCCTGGCCTGGACGCCCACGGGCGGCGACCTGCTGACCATCGAGGCCGCCAGCCTGCCGGGCAAGGGCAACCTGAAGCTCACGGGCAAGCTGGGCGAGGTCATGCAGGAGAGTGCCAACCTGGCGCTGTCCTTCGTGCGGGCCAGGGCAGAGCGCCTGGGCCTCCGGGAGGACTTCCTCGAGAAGATCGACCTGCATGTCCATGTGCCCGAAGGCGCCATCCCCAAGGATGGCCCCAGCGCGGGCATCACGCTGGCCACGGCCCTCCTATCCGTCCTTACGGGCATCCCGGTCCGTTCGGACCTGGCCATGACCGGGGAACTGACCCTCCGGGGCATGGTGCTGCCCATCGGCGGGCTGAAGGAGAAGCTGCTGGCCGCCCACCGCATGGGCTGCAAGGCGGTCCTGATCCCCAGCGAGAACGCCCGTCACCTGGAGGAGGTCCCCGCGGAAGTCCGGGAGCAGCTCAGCATCCACCTGGTGAGCCACATGGACGAGGTCATCCAGCTCGCCCTGACCCGGGTTCCCGAACCCCGGAAGACCGGCCTCGAGGCCAGCGCGGTTCCCCCGCAGCCCCCCTCGGGCGGACAGGATACGGCGAGCACCCAGTAACCGTTCCCCGCAAGCCGTGCATATGCAATCAGATATGCGTGTCCTGCATCAACGCTAGAAATTCACAGTACCTGGCCTCCCACCGATACGATCAGTGACCGCCCACTTCGCGCTCACGCGTCATCGGGAAAAGAGGTTCCTCATGCTGTCCAATCTGCGCATTGGCACCCGCCTGTTCCTGGGCTTCGGCTTTGTCCTCCTCCTGCTGATCGCGGTGGCGCTGGTGGGCATCTGGAAGCTGCGTTCCGCCTCGGCGGACACCGAGCAGCTCACGACCCGGTACGTGGCCCAGGAGCGGGCCTTCGCGGCCATCTCCACCAAGCTGACCGACATCAACTCCGGCATGCAGAAGCTCCTGATCCTGAAGGATGCGAGCGCCATCAACCAAGCCAAGGCGGACCTGGCCAAGGCCCGCCAGGACTACGGGGTGGAATATGGCCTCCTGAGCGCCGCCCTGGTGGCCGATGAGGAGTCCCGCCAGATCGGCGAGGAGCTGAACCGCAATGCCGAAGCCCTCAAACCGGTGATCATCAAGGTGGTGGAGCTTCAGAACCAGGAGAAGCGGGATGAGGCGGTCACCCTCTTCACCCAGGATTTCGTCCCGGGCTACCAGACGATCCAGGCCACCTTGACCAGGGGGCGGGAGATCCTGGTGGGGAAGTCGGAAGCCAAGTACCAGGCGGTGAAGGCCTCCGCCCGCAACGCCTCGCTGCTGTTCATCGGCGTCACCCTGTTCGGCCTGCTGGTGGGAGCCGGGTTCGCCTTCTTCACGGCCCGGGGCATCCTGGTGCCCCTGGTGGAGTTCCGGAAAGTGCTCCAGGAAGTGGCCCAGGGGAACCTGACGGTCTCGGCCCAGACCCACACGCGGGACGAGCTGGGGGACATGGGCCGGGAGCTCAACGCCACCATCGCCCAGCTGAAGGAAGCCATCCAGGCCATCATCGTCATCGCGGAACAGACGGCCTCCGGTGCCACGGAGCTCTCGGCCACCGCCCAGGAGCTGGCCTCCACCACCACGGACATCAGCCACGGGGCCGAGCAGCAGCGCACGGCCGTCCAGCAGTCCACCTCGGACATGGTCACGCTCGTCAAGGCCCTGGAGAAC
>Ga0129297_10001779_pt1 | contig 11002 bp, 9 predicted proteins | sample I18A1metaG_FD_94708 | JGI IMG/M metagenome (GOLD analysis project Ga0129297, IMG submission 94708) | Lake sediment bacterial and archeal communities from Gulf of Boni, Indonesia to study Microbial Dark Matter (Phase II) - ​I18A1 metaG | ecosystem: Environmental > Aquatic > Freshwater > Lake >... | reverse complement strand
GCGGTCGAGAACATCCGCGCCTCCCTCCCCCACCTGCGAACCCTCCCCGAATGGCGGGAGAGCCACGGATCACCCGAGGAGATCGCCCGGCGCAGCTTCGTCAACCTGGGGAAGACCGCCATGGAGGTCATCAAGCTGCTCTACGGGTTCGACAGACGCCTGACCACCGACATCCACTGGGAAGGGCTGGAACAGTACCGGCAGGCCAGGGAACGGGGCAAGGGGGTCATCTTCATCACCGGCCACTTCGACAACTGGGAGCTGGTCGCCTACGCCTTCGGCATCCACCACGACGGCATGGCGGTCGTTGCCCGGCAGCAGAAGTACCAGCCGCTCACCGCCCTGCTGGAAAAGGTGCGGACCCGCCACGGCAAGGGGGTCGTCTATGCGGAGGGGGCCGCCCGCGGCATCTATACCCGCCTGAAAAAAAACGAGGCCATCGCCATCGTCATGGACCAGGCGGTAAAACCCCGGGATGGTGCCATCGTGGAGTTCCTCGGCCGTGGCGCCTGGACCACCACCATGCCCGCCTTCATCGCCGCACGGACCGGCGCCGCCCTCGTCCCCTGCTTCAGCCACCGGAAAGGGAAGTCCCACGTGGTGACCTTCCACCCGGCAATCCCCCCCCAGGAGAACGGTGACCCCGTGGCCACCACCCGCCTCCTCAACCGCTGCATCGAGCAGCAGATCGCCCGCTACCCCGACCAGTGGCTCTGGGCCTACCGCCGCTGGAAAGGGGTCCCCGAAGCCCCCCCTGGGTCGGGGCAGGAGTCGCCCACGGCAGGCACTCCGCCGGCAGCAGCCTAGCGCGCCTCCCCCTTCAGGTACCCGGCAACCCCCTCGGCAAAACCCGCAGGCTCGAAACCGAACGTCTCCTGCCAGGTGCCATCGCAGATGCTCTCCTCAAGGAGCATGGTGATCTGGTCCGATGTCAGGGGGAAGAAGGAGAACCCCTCCAGGAGCGGCGTAACCAGCTTCATCAGGGAGAGGGGGTTCTTGATCTTGAGGACAGAGGATTTCCCCAGCGCCCGGCCGATGGCATCCACCAGCTCCAGGTAGGTGAGCCGGTCCCGCCCGCAGAGCGTAAAGACCCGGCCTGCCGTTGCCGGCATGTCCAGGGCCAGGGCAAAGCACCGGGCAACATCCCACGCGGCAATGGGCTGCAGCCGGTACGTGCCGTCCCCGACCACCGGCACCAGCGACAGGGAGCGGATGTACCCGGCCAGCATGGTGACGAAGGCGTCGCCGGGCCCGAAGATGATCGACGGCCTGAAGATGGTATACTCCAGGCCCGAGGCGGTCACCAGTTCCTCGGCCGCATACTTGCTCCGGTGGTACCCGGAAACCGCGCCGGGCCGGCTCCCCAGGGACGACATCTGCAGATACCTCCCGATGCCGTTCTGCCGGGCCGCTGCCAGCATATTGGCCGTCGCCTCCACGTGCATCCGGCTGAACGTCACCCCACGGCCGGGGAATTCGCGGATGATGCCGACAAGATTGATGACGGCGTCGCACCCCCGTGCCCCCTCCTCGCAGCTCCGGGCATCGGTCACATCCCCCGGGACATACTCGATGTCGCTGTCCGCAGCGGGTCGTGACGAATGCACCAGGAGGCGGAGCCGGTGCCCCCTGGCACGCAGTTCCCTGCAGAGATGCCCCCCCACGAACCCCGTACCACCGCTTATGAACAGTCTCATTGCTCCCTCCCGTGATCGTCCCGAAATGTATACCAATTGTACCCCGAAATCCGTGGAGTTCCATGGTCATCACTGCTTGCATTCCACCCTGAATTGCCCTACCCTATTTGAACGACTCCATGAGAACTGGACAAGAGCCATGAAACCATTCAACCTGCTGTTGTTTCTTTTTTTTGCCGCAACCTCCCTCCTGCTGCTGGGGGGGTGCAGCACCCTCCCCATCACCGGCCCGTTGCCGGACAACCTGACGGCGGAAAAAGTTGCGTCGATTGATGAGCAGTCACCCCTCGCCATCTCCCCCGACAGCAAGGTGGTCGCCCTGAACAGTTCCGGCCTGAAACTGTTCCATCTCCCGACCGGGCAGCAGGTGGATGTCTCAGCCCGGAACGCACACAGAGCGGCATGGTCCCCCCTTGGCTACAGCCTTGCCGCGTCATTCACGACCGGCGGCACGAGCACCCTGGTCACCTACGACCAGTATGGCATCAAGGTAGCCGAGGCAGAGGTCGAGGGGGAGATCACGGACCTTGCCTGGCTCTCGGAACATGAACTGCTGGCGGCATCGGTCACCATCACCACCTACAAGTTCGGCAACAACTTCAAAACGCTGCTCCACCGCTGGCTGCCGGGGAGGAACACCCCGACCTCCACCCCCCTCAGGGACTCGACCCTCCAGTCCGTCACCGTCAGGACCTGGCTCCCGCTCCTGCGCCGGGGACCCATGCTCGACATATCCCGCACCGCCGACCAGATCCTCTACATGCACCCTCTGGACCCCCCCGTTTTCAAACCCTACTACAAGCTGATACTCAGGGACCTGACCAACGGCAAGGAGATGGAGATCGCCTCCCTCGGCATGACCTCCTCCGGCGGCAGGTTTACGGCTGACAGCGAACTGATATTCTACGGCGACGGGGCGGGCAAGACGACCGTCTACAACCCCTGGACCGACGAAGCCGTCCGGCGCTTCAATGCGGCGGGGAGAACCCTGGAAATCTCCCCCGCCGGCGACTACAGCTTTGTCGACGGCGCCCTCTACCATGGCGATACCCGGGTCGCCATGCTGGCACCGGAGGGGGTCGGCCGGTTCACACCGGATGGCAGGCAGCTGCTGGTCGCTGCCCGCAATGACCTGTATCTCCTGAAAGGACTGCAGCCGGCCAACGACAGGCTCCTCCCGGTCGCCCAGCTGGAGAAGCTGCTCCAGCCCCGGGTGTGGAGACTGGACAACCTCATCTCCGCCAAGGAGTACAAGGAAACCCTCGAGAGGATAAAAAGACAATGAACCTGCGCCACGTCCCCCTCCTGCTCGCGGGTGCCCTCCTGCTGGCCCGGAGTTCCGTCGTCAGTGCCGAAGAGTGTATCCCCTGCCACCGGGAGAAGACCCCGGCAGCCGTCGTCCAGTGGGAGAAAAGCGCCCACGGCAAGGCCGGCATCGGGTGCGAGAAGTGCCACGGCACCGACCATGACAAGATGAAACGGGGGGAAGCCCGGGTCGACATGAAAGCCTGCGCCCCCTGCCACAAGAAAGCCTTTGACAGCCATCGCACCAGCCGCCACGGCATGGGGCTCCACTCCGGCTGGGGGTGCACCCGCAACATGGAGAACCGCAACCAGCGCGAGTGCGCCTTCTGCCACGACAAGGACAGCGCCGAACCGCTCTCCTCCGTGCAGTGCGCCCGTTTCCTCAAGCAGAGCACCGAGATGGGGGAGGTTGGGTGCAACTACTGCCACAGCGTGGAGAGCTCCTGCGCCTCCTGCCACACCAACCACAACACCGACCTGAAGATCGTCCGTGACCCTGCCTCCTGCGCCAAGTGCCACATGGGACCGGACCACCCCCAGTGGGAGATGTGGCAGACCTCCCAGCACGGCACCCTCTACGGCACCTCCGGGTCGAGCGTCGCCCCCGACTGCCAGAGATGCCACATGCCGCAGGGGAGCCATGACGTCTCCGTCGGGATCACCATGAGCTCGGGAGGCATCCCCTATCCGGCGGAAAAGGCCGGACCGAACCGGGTGGAGATGGTGAAGATCTGCTCCCAGTGCCATGCCCCCGGCTTTGCCAGCCGGGAACTCTCCCGCGGCGACGCCATCCAGAAGCAGAGCATGGCCATCGTCAAGGAGGCGGAGAAAATCGTCCTCGACCTGGACGACCGGGGACTCCTCGACCCGATGCCGGAAAACCGCCCCCCCCACCCCCTGAGCGGCAACAAGCTCGTGATCGACAGCCAGCTCCTCTACGAGGACACCTCCCACATCGAACGGCTCCTCTTCAAGATGAAGAAGTACGACTATGCCCGCACCATCAAGGGTGCCTACCACCAGAACCCCGCCTACACCCACTGGTACGGCAACGCCGAGCTCAAGATGGATCTGGTGGACATCAAGGCCGAGGCGAGCAGGCTGGCCAAGGCGGGCAAGGGGGCGGCCCAGGCGGACAGCAGCGCCCCGAACGAAGGGGAGGCGCTCCGGGTGCTGAAGCGAAGGCTTGAGCGGGGGGGGATCACCGAAGCAGAGTACGAGGCGGAGAAAAAGAAGGTGCTCGACCAGTACCTGCACGGAAAGCAGAAACCGTAATGGCGCCCAGGGCCATACTCTGTCCCCGCTGCCGCCAGCTGATCGGCAGCGACGAAACCGTCTGCTCCTGGTGCGGCACCCCCCGCTCTGCCCCGTGGTGGAACCTGGTCAACTGGTCCCGGGGGCTGCTGGGGAACGACTGGCAGCTCGGCGCCATCGTCACCCTCAACGTCCTCTACTTCGCCCTCTCCCTGCTGGCAGGCGTGGGGAGCGGGGGGAGCATCCTCTCCCCGGGTCAGGGGAGCCTCTTTCTCCTCGGCGCCACGGGTACATACCCCATCGACGGTTACGGCAGGCTCTGGACCCTGATCAGCGCCAACTACCTCCACAGCGGCATCATCCACCTGGTCTTCAACCTGATGGCCCTGCGCCAGATCGGCCCCCTGGCAAGCGGCGAATACGGCCCCAGCCGCACCTTCGTCATCTACTCGGTCGGCGGGGTCTGCGGCTACGTCGTCTCCTACCTGGCAGGGGTCCCGTTCACCATCGGCGCCTCGGCCGCGATCTGCGCCCTCATCGGCGCCATGCTCCACTACGGCAGGAGCCGCGGCGGCGCGTACGGCAACGCCATCTACCGCAGCGTCGGCGGGTGGGTGGTCACCCTCTTCATCTTCGGCCTGGTCTTCCCCGGCATCAACAACTGGGGGCACGGCGGCGGCATCGCCGGAGGGTACCTCCTGGGGATGGTCCTGGGGTACGCCGAGCGCCGCAGGGAAAACACCCTCCACCATATCCTCGCCGCCGCCTGTGCCGCGGTCACCCTCGCCGTCCTCGCCTGGGGTGCCTTTACCACCTTCGCGAGGTAAGCGTTCTCCGGTTTGCTTTTTCCCTCTTTGGTGAGAAACTGAAGACAAGCTTGCCAAAAGCAGAACTAAATCCCGGAGCAGGGAGGATGTTGCCCGAGGTCTCCGGGTCGGAACGCTCACATGAGAATTGCCATCATACTTGCCTGCCTGCTGCTGACGACGTCACTGGCCGCCGGTGTCACCTACAAATGGGAAGACGGGAAAGGGGTTCACTTCGCGGACGATTTCAACTCCGTGCCGGCCGAACTCCGCACCAGGGCGGTACCGGAAGACGAGGACGGGATCATCAATTTCGGGAAACTCGCTCCTGCGAAAAATGATGCCGGCGTCAAGCAGAAGGATCTGAAGGAGATCGAACGGGGCGACGAGGAGCGGGACCGCATCGTCATGGAAGCCATCAAGCAGCACCAGGCCGACATGATCGACCAGATGAACCGGGAGTCATCGGGCCTGGAGGAGCAGATCATCCGGCTGTTTGCCCGAAGGGCGATTTTCTGGGTCCCCCCCCTGCTTCTGCTGTTCTACTTCTGGGTGCTGGCAGTGATTGATATCGTGAAAAGCGACTTTACCGTCCCGGCGTACAAGTATCGCTGGCTGGCCGTCGTCCTGCTTGCCGGGCCGGTGGGGTTGATCGCCTATCACCTCCGGGGGCGCTCCCAGAAAGCCGGTCCCGAGACATCCGGCGAGAGCGGGGGGTAGGAGATGTCCGTACCCATGCAGAACGAAAGCCCGGTGGGAGAACTGCTCCTGCGCACCTCGCCCATGCCGAGCGACACGAACGCCAACGGCGACATCTTCGGCGGGTGGATCATGTCCCAGATGGATATCGCCGGCGGCATGATGGCGGTGGAGATCACCGGCGGCCGGGCGGTCACCATAGCCGTGGATGCGATGAAATTCATCAAGCCGGTCAGGACCGGCGATATCGTCTGCTGCTACGGCACGGTCACGGGGATCGGGCATACCTCGGTCACCATCAGGCTGGAGGTATGGGTGAAACCGTGCCTTGGGGAGATAAGTCTGTACCGGGAAAACCCCTTTTCCCTGGTCACGGAAGCGTCCTACACGTACGTGGCCGTCGACCAGGAGGGGCGCAAACGGGTCTTCCCCAAGCGCGACCGGCCCGGACCGTGAACGTTTCATGTCCTGCGGCATGGGGAGCGGCGGGACGACAGGGGAGCCAGGGAAGAACAGCGGGAGCATCACGAGCGAGATCGGGGAGGAGACATGGGTGGAGGGGGTGACAGCAGCGACAACGGGAGAGGGGGCAACGGCCTCATCGACGGGCTGGAACTGGAACTGGCCGTCAAGGTCCAGCAACTCCTCCTGCCGAAGAGCTCGCCGCTCTGCAACTGGTGCTGCATCGGCATCAAGAACCGGATGGCGGAAGGGCTCGGCGGCGACTACTTCGACTTCATCACCATGCCCGACGGGTGCCAGTCCCTGTTCATCGGCGATGTCACCGGCCACGGGCTGCACGCCTCGGTGGTCATGTCCCTTCTCTACGGCTTCATCCACCGGGCGGCACTGGCGGAGTGCGCCGCCTTCGACCTGGTGCAGCAGGCCAACCACTTCCTGATCGAATTCGCCCGGCGCTCCCCGGCCATCGACCAGTATTTCTCCTCGTCCCTCTTCTACGGTATCATCGACCCGGCCACCCTCACCATGCATTACGTCAATGCGGGCCATGCGCCGGGCCTCGTGCTCCGGGGTGGGCGGGTCCGCAGGCTGGAGTCCACAGCCCCCCCCATCGGCTATTTCGATCTCCCGGAGATGCAGATGAACTCATTCAGGTTCGAAGGGGGGGACCGGCTGCTCCTCTATACCGACGGCATCACCGAGACGTCCAACGCCGCAGGGGAGCTGTTCGGCCAGGAGAGACTGCGGAAGCTTCTCCGCAGTCATGCCGAAACCGATTACCAAGAGTTCCTCGACATCGTCTTCGACACCCTCGGGACATTCGGCATGGCTGAACAGCCGGAGGATGACTGCTCCGCCATTGTCATCGACTTCCACGACTTCGGCCGCTGAACCGGCCGTTTCACGGCACGTGAAGGCTACCCCAGGGCTCCGGCGATGCTGCGCAGGAGCCTTTCGTTTTCCCCCCTCCCCCGCACCGCAACCCTGAAGAAGCTCTCACCAAGGCCGGCGAAGTTGCCGCACGCCCGGACCAGGATCCGCTCCCCCAGGAGCCGCTCCCCAAGCTCCCTCGCCGTCACGCCGGAGGTTATCTCCGCCAGGAGGTAGTTTGCCGCTCCCGGGTAGACGTCGAGCCCGGGGATTTCTGCCAGCCCGCGCCGCAGCCGCTCCCTCTCGGCCCCCACCAGCTGCCTGCTCCTCTCCCCGTAGTCCCGGTCGGCCAGGGACGCGACCCCTGCTGCCTGGGCCAGGGTCCCGACGCTCCAGGGGGGGCGGAGGTGCTCAAGCTCCGCGATGGTCCCCGCGCTCCCCAGGGCATAGCCGAGGCGGATTCCCGGGAAGCCGTAGAACTTGGTCATGGAGCGGAGGATGAGAAACCGGTCGTCTCCCGCCAGGAAGGGGACCATCGATACCTCCTCGCGGAAATCCATGAACGCCTCGTCCACGACGCAGAGGGTGCCGGCCCCAGAGCAGAGGGCACCGAGGGAGGCGACCTCGTCGCGGGTGTAGAGCCGGCCCGTGGGGTTTCCCGGGTTGCAGAGGTAGAGGAGGTCGTACCCCCTCCCCAGGGCATCCCGCACCCTCACCGGGTCGAGGTGAAACCCCTCCTCCGGGAAGAGGAAGAGGTAGTCGTAGGACCAGCCGGCCAGCTCCAGGGCGTGGCCGTACTCGCTGAACGTCGGGGCGACGAGGAGGGCCCGCCTGCTTCCGAACCTCCCCAGGCGGGGGATGAGATGGATCAGCTCGGTGGAGCCGTTCCCCACGGCCACCTGGGCAGGCAGCAGCCCATGCTTCTCCGCCAGGAGGAGACGCAGCTCGGTGCAGGCCGTGTCCGGGTAGTGTCCCACCCGGCGGAAAGCAGCCTCCATGGCCGGCCAGACCCCGGCTGGCGGGCCGAGGGGATTGATGGATGCGGAGAAGTCCAGGATTTCCTCAGGGGGAACCCCCAGCTCCCGGGCAACGGCGAAGACCGTGCCGCCATGTTCGAACATCGTAGTCATAGTATCTTCCACAAAACCAACATCATATGAACCGCAAAGACGCAAAGAACGCCAAGATTACGCAAACAAAGCCAAAACACCTGAAAAAAACTGTCTCGCGCAAAGGCGCAAAGAACGCAGAGTAAATCAGAGGGTTACAACCAAGTCATGCCTTTTTTTGGTGAGGAGGCTTCTATAACTATTGGGTTTTTCTTTGCGCCCTTGGCGTCTTTGCAGAAGTAAATGCCGTTATCAGGTTCTCTTTAGTGTATTCTTTGCGCTCTTTGCGCCTTGAGCGACCGCAGGGAGCGGGCGGTTCAAAGGTTTACCAACAGCCAAACCACAAGGAGCAATGCTTCAGCCCCGTACATCAAGCGTACCGCCCCCTGCCACGCCCTCCGGTCCAGGGGGCGCAGGGGATCGCCGATGGTCGGCTTCTCCACCGGCCTGCCGAAGTAAACGTTCGTCCCCCCCAGCTGCACCCCCAGGGCGCCGGCGGCGGCCGCCTCGGGGATGCCGCTGTTGGGGGAGGAGTGGTTCCCCCCGTCCCGGAGCATGGCCCGCCAGGCTCCGGCGAGCGAAAGAGCTGCCAGGGGAGCCGCCAGGGTCATGAGGAGACCGGTCAGCCGGGCAGGGACCCAGTTGGCCAGGTCGTCGAACCGGGCCGAGGCCCGGCCGAAGAGGAGGTACCGGTCGTTCTTGTACCCCACCATGGAATCCAGGGTGTTGACCGCCTTGTAGGCCAGCCCGAGCACCGGCCCGCCGAGCATGAGGGAAACGAGGGGGGCGATCACCCCGTCGGAGGAGTTCTCCGCCACCGTCTCCACCGCGCCGCGCCAGATCTCCGGCTCCTCCAGCTCCGCCGTGTCCCGGCCGACGATCCGGCCGAGCATCCGCCGCGCCTCGGGGATATCCCCCCTCTCCAGGGCACGGGCCACCAGCCCCGACTCGTGGTGCAGGGAGCGGGCCGCCAGGCAGCTCCAGGAGAGGATGGCAGCCACCGCCAGACCGGCGTAGCGGTTGACGGCGTAGGCACCGGCCACGGCCAGCCAGGCCGACAGGGCAGTTATCCCGACGGTCAGCACCAGCAGCACCCCCCCCCCCGCCAGCTCGCTCGCAGCCAGCCTCCTCAGCCGCGGCTCCAGGAAGGAGATCAGCCGGCCGATCCCCACCACCGGGTGGGGATACCAGCGGGGGTCCCCCAGGATCCAGTCGAGGGCCACGGCAGCAGGGATGACTATGAACAGGTCAGAGTGCAGAATACCCCCTACTCCACCCCGCAGATGTCCAGCAGCCGCCCCATGTCGATGTGGGCCGCCAGGTGGGCCGCCAGCTTGTCGAAGGGGTCATGCTCTGTCGCCGCCGGCCGCTCCGGGAGCCCCTTCTGCCGCCGCAGGCGGTTCAGGAACGCGGCGCGGAAGCCTGGGGTCTGGAAGATCCCGTGGAGGTAGGTGCCGAGTACACGGCCGTCCTTGCTGACCGCCCCGTCCTGCACCTCCACCTCCTCGCCGGAGCGGCTGGTGATCCGGGCAAAGGGGAGCGCACCCGGGCCGAGGATGGTCTCCCCCATGTGGATCTCGTACCCCCCGACCTCCCGGCAGCTCTTCGGGGCGGCCAGGTAGGCGGAGGGGAGGAGTTCGGCCTCTGCCTGGTGGGTCTCCTTGTGGGTGAGCATCACCGTCACCACATCCAGCAGCCCCAGTCCCTCCGTCTCGCTCCCCGCCTTCCCCTCGACCCCGTCCGGGTCGCTCACCCGGCGCCCCAGGATCTGAAAGCCGCCGCAGATGCCGAGGATGCTCCCCGTAAAGCTCCTGATGGCCGGGAGGAAGCCCCGGGTGCGGAGAAACTCCAGGTCGGCGATGGTCGCCTTGCTCCCGGGGATGACGAGCAGGTCCACCCCCCTGACCAGGGCCGGGTCGTCGATATAGGAAAGGGAGACGTCCGGCTCCAGCTCAAGGGGGTCGAAGTCGGTGTAGTTGGAGATGCGGGGGAGCTTCACCACGCCGATCCGCAGCTTGTCCCCTTTGATGTCATCATCCTCTTCCCTGGCCCTCTGGTCCAGGGCAACACTGTCCTCCTCAGGGATGCGGAAGCCGCTGAACACCGGTACCACCCCCAGGACCGGCACCCCGGTCCGCTCCTCCACCCAGTCGATGCCGGGCTTGAGGAGGGAGGCGTCGCCGCGGAACTTGTTGATGATCACCCCCCGTATCAGGGCCCGCTCCTCCGGCTCCAGCAGCTCCAGGGTGCCGACGATCTGGGCGAAGACCCCCCCCCGGTCGATATCAGCCACCAGGAGGACCGGACAGCCCGCCATCTTCGCCACCCGCAGGTTGGCGATGTCGTGCTCCTTCAGGTTGATCTCGGCGATGCTTCCCGCCCCCTCAATGACGACGAAATCGTGGCTTCCGGCCAGGCGGGCAAAGCTCTCCTCCACCTTCTCGAAGGCAACCGCCTTGTAGGTGTGGTACTCCTTCACCCCCATGTTCCCCACGGGGGTCCCCTGGATGATCACCTGGCTCCCCAGGTCCGTGGTCGGCTTGAGGAGGACCGGGTTCATGTCCGTGTGGGGGGGGATGCGGCAGGCAGCTGCCTGCACCGCCTGGGCCCGGCCGATCTCCCCCCCCTGCGGGGTGACCGCCGAGTTGAGGGCCATGTTCTGGGACTTGAACGGCGCCACCCGCAGGCCCCGGTTGGCCAGGATGCGGCAGAGGCCGGCGGTGAGCACCGATTTCCCCACGTCGGAGCCGGTACCGACAACCATCACAGCGCGAGAAGCGCCGAAGCTGGGGGCCAGGGG